>Ga0315283_10002021_pt1 | contig 16723 bp, 14 predicted proteins | sample YL17G09_0_MG_FD_204541 | JGI IMG/M metagenome (GOLD analysis project Ga0315283, IMG submission 204541) | Sediment microbial communities from Yellowstone Lake, YNP, Wyoming, USA - YL17G09_0 | ecosystem: Environmental > Aquatic > Freshwater > Lake > Sediment | place: USA: Wyoming | collected... | reverse complement strand
ATCACCCGCGCCACCGTGCTTGAACTGTGCAGGGCCCACGAGATCCCTTGTGAGGAGACGGACCTCACCCTGACGGAACTCTACCGGGCCGACGAGATGTTCTGCTCCGGCACGATGGGCGAGCTGGCCGCGGTCAACCGCGTCGACGGCAGGACGATCGGCGATGGCGCCACCGGGCCGCTGACGCGGCGGCTGTACGAGTTGTTCCGCGAGCTGACTGCGCGGGAAGGGACGGTGGTGGTGGAGGAGAAGAGCGCGCAATGACCAGCGCAGCGACTTGACCTGGCAGACGGCGTCGGATCGCTTCGAACCTCGCCGTGCCCAGCCCCGCTCGATTCTCGCATGCATGGAATTCATCACTGAGCGTGCCGTGCGCAGGGTATGCTGCGGACGGTTTTTCGGCCGCCAGGCCGGACGCGGGTGTGCAGAGACCTCCCGCGTTTCATCCGCCGAGAGGAGTATGCAGTGCACACGAGAGCCTTCCGTCACCTGCAGACCGGGAGTGCGCCCGTCGGGCCGATGCTCCTGCTCCTCGGCGCTGCGTTGCTTTCCCTGTGCGCCCAGCAGGCCTGCGCCCGGACGGCCAAGGTGACGAGCGCGTGGCAGGACAACGTGCCCCACGGCCAGTCGTTCACGCGGGTGCTGGTCGTCGGCGTCAGCCCGAACGTCGACCAGCGCTGCGCGTTCGAGTACTTCCTGGTGTCGCGGATCAATAGCGAGTCAGTGCAGGCCATCCGGAGTTGCGACGCGGTCACGAAAAAGAACCCGCTGACCCTCGAGAGCATCGAACAGGCGGTCGCAGCCGTCCAGGCCGACGCGGTCCTGGCGACCAGTCTCATTTCCAGGGAGGTCGAAGCGAAGGAAGGTGGCAGCAGGGATACGCGTGGCAGCGCGCTCTACAAGGCCACGGATGCCGGGTGGGCGACCGGGTACTACGGTGTCTACGGCGTGCCGGTGATCTACGGTGAGTTCGAGACGGCGGCCGCCATCTCGGTGGCCGAGGGCAAGGTCAATGTCGCATCGAGGCTCTACGAAACACGTGACAAGACCCTGATCTACACGCTGGATACGCAAGCGCGCAACCTCGAGTCGACCGATGCCGCTCTCGCCGAGGTCGCTGCGGCGATCGCGGATCGGCTGCGCCGGGACAAGCTGATCCGCTAGGTCGCCGCTCGCCCGCCAGAGGCGCATTCGGGGGGGGTCCGTAGTTGTGCAGAGGCAGCCCGGGCGGCTGTAACCGCATACTATGCGTGGTCCTGTGGACGGGTCTGCGGTCATCCGAGGTCGGGATCTGCTTGAGATATGGCGCCGGCGATCGCAATCGGCGGCCTCCCCTTTGGAAATGTAATAGGAGTTCGGTCATGAGAACGATGAAAGGCACATTCCTGGTAATCGCCGCCATGCTGCTGGCAGCGGGACCCGCCCTCGCCGACAAGTACAGCGACACGGTCACGCTGTTCAAGAACGCGGGCCAGAGTTCGTCATTCTTCGGCAATAGCTATGGCTACGCGGTGTTCCCGACCATCGGCAAGGCCGGTCTCGGAATCGGCGGCGCGCATGGCGACGGCCGCGTGTACGAGAAAGGCAAATACGTTGGCGACGCGTCGATGTCGCAATTGAGCATTGGCTTTCAGGCCGGCGCAGAGGGCTACAGCGAGATCATCTTCTTCCAGGACAAACGCTCCTTTGATGAATTCACGTCGGGCAACTTCGAGTTCGGCGCGAACGTCAGCGCCGTGGTGATTACCGCAGCCGCGTCGGGGACTGCCACCACCACAGGCTCGACCGCGAGTGCCAGCGGCGGCAAGAAGGACGCGGCGACTGCCGGCAAGTACGAGAAGGGCACGGCGATCTTCGTCATCTCGAAGGGCGGCCTGATGTACGAAGCGTCTGTCTCGGGACAGAAGTTCAAGTACAAGCCGCTCGGAAAATAGCCGCTTCGAGGCGAACCTGATCGCTGGCGCACCGTGCGGCGGCGAAGTTTCAGTCCCGGGTCCGGCCGTTTGACGCGGACGGACCCGGGATGGGTTCCAGGTAAGTTTCGGTACAGAACGAGCATGTTCCACCGCAAGCGGGATTTTCTCGCCGCTGCATTCGTGGGCGCGTTGCTGGTGACCGGTTGCGCGCACCTTGGCCCGAAAACCGTGACGGTCGACCGTTTCGACTACAGCACGGCCATCGCGGATTCGTGGAAACAGCAGACGCTGCTCAACATCGTCAAGATCCGCTACGTGGACCTGCCGGTGTTCGTGGACGTGGCGTCCATCGTCGCCGGGTATTCGCTGCAGACCGGGGTGACGGTCGGCGGTGTCGTCTCATCAGAGCGCGCGGTGCAGGGCAACTACGGATCGATCGGCGGACAAGGCATCTACACCGACCGGCCCACCATTACCTACGTACCGATGACCGGGGAAAAATTTCTGCGTGGACTCATCACGCCGATCGACCCCCGCAACATCTTCTTCATGCTGCAGTCCGGCTATCCGGCGGATTTCATCCTGGGCTTGACGGTCGAGTCGCTGAACGGCGTGCGCAACCGTTCGGCGGCCGGCGGCATGGTGCGGGAAGCAGACCCTGAATTCGTGCGCGCGTTGCAGTTGATGCGCGACGTTCAGCTGGCCGGTGCAGTCGGAATGCGCGTCGAGGAGGACAAGGCGAAGGGTTCGACGGCCGTGCTGTTCTTCCGGCGCGACGACCTGCCTGCGGACATCCAGGAGAAGTCGGCTGAGATCCGTCGTCTGCTCAAGTTGCCGGCGGATCAGCAGAAATTCGTGCTGGCCTATTCGCCGATGCGCGGCGCGGAGGGCGAACTGGCCGTGAACAGCCGTTCCATGCTGCAGATCCTGCAGGCCTTCGCGAGTTACGTGGAGGTGCCGGAGCAGCACCTGATGGAAAAGCGCGCCGCGCCGGCCTTCGAGCATGCCTCAGCGGGCCAGCGGGACATCGGACGGATTCGCAGTGGACCGAAGAAACCGGAGGACGCCTATGTCGCTGTTCAGTACCGGGGACAGTGGTTCTGGGTGGACGACAGCGACTGGCAGACGAAGCGGGCGCTCACCGCCGTCATGTTCTTCTTCACGCTGGCGGACACGGGCAACCCGGAGCGGCTGCCGCTGATCACGATCCCGGCGCAGTGATACCGCGGCGACGTTCGTCGCTGGAGTTCGCCTCATGAACCGTTCAATGCTCGCTGGCGTGCTGTGCGGTGCGCTCATGTCGTCCCCGGCCTTTGCGCAGCAGTCGCCTTCGCCCTACGACGAGCTGCGTCGAGAGATCAGTGCGCTGTCGGATCGGGTGCAGAAGCTCGAAGCGGAGAACGTCGCGCTCAAGGAACGTAACGACCGGCTCGAGCGCATGCTGCCGGCGCAGGTACCGCCTGCCGTCCCTGTCGACACGACGCCGGCTCCCGCCGCAGAGACGAAACCCGCGCCCCAGCCTTGGTACGAGAGCCTGAAGCTGAGCGGCTACGTGTTCGGCGACGCCTACGCGGTGCTAGAGAACCACGACCCGGCGGTCGAGGACCAGACTGGTTTCTGGATCCGTCGCGGCTACCTGACGCTGGACAGCACGATCGCGGACGCGTGGTCCGCTCGCCTGCGGTTCGAGTTCAACAGCCCGGGCGATTTCAAGACCAACTCCAAGCTCGATCCGTTCGTCAAGGACGCGTATCTGGCATGGAAGAGCGGCGGCAAGGAACTCTACCTCGGCCTGTCACCTTCGCCGACATTCGACCTCGTCGAGAATTTCTGGGGCTATCGCCCCATCGAGAAGACACCGCTCGATCTCTACCGGATGGGCAGCTCGCGGGACTTCGGCGTCTCCTTCAAGGGCCGGGCCCTGGGCGACAAGGCTGCCTATCACGTGATGTTCGGCAACGGGGCAGGGGATGGCGCGGAGACGAACGAAGGCAAGAAGGCGATGCTCAGCCTGAGTCTCAGGCCCACGGATGCGCTGGTCTTCGAGATCTACGGCGACTTCGAGGATCGGCCCGATTCGACCGATCGCACGACCTACCAGGGCTTCGCGGGCTGGAAGGGTGAGAGGAGCCGCTACGGGCTGCAGTACGCGTGGCAGGACCGCGAGGCGACCACCGGGCCGGGCGAATCGGTTTCCGTCGCCTCGCTCTTCGGCATCTGGGATGTGTCCGGGAAGTCGAGCTTGATCGCGCGCTACGACCGGAGCTTCGACGGCTACCCGGATGCCGACAGGATTCCGTATCTGCCGATCGCCAATGACACCGAGTTCGACCTTGCGATTCTCGGCTGGGACTACCGGCTCCGCAGGCAGATCAGCCTGATGCCGAACATCGAGTACGTCCTGTACCGCGCTACAGACGGCGTGCCTGCGCCCGACGACGACCTCTACGGCAAGCTGACTCTCTATTACCAGTTCTGACCAGAGCCGCTTCCAGCGCTGGATTTGACTATCGTTTTCTCACGTATATACTTGTTTCAACATTGGAGGTTGATCATGGCGAAGAGCGCAACGCTCACCGTCCAGCAATGGGGGAACAGCCTTGCCGTGCGGATTCCCGCGGCGGTGGCGCGCTCGGCTCGTTTTAGAGTCGGTCAACCAGTCGTAGTGTCGGCCGAGGACTCTAACGTTCTGGTCCGTCCGATCGGTGAGCCGAAACTGACGCTCGCGCAGAAGTTGGCCGCGTTCGATCCGGCGCTGCATGGCGGCGAGGCCATGGCGACGGCTCCCCTCGGCAACGAGACTCTTTGATGGCGGCGAGAAAGTCGTGGTGCCCCGACCGACGTGACGTGATCTGGATTGACTGCAATCCACAGGCTGGCCGCGAGATGAAGGACGTGCACCCGCTCGTCGTGCTCTCCCCGAGGGAATTCAACGAGCGGACCGGAATAGTGATTGGCCTGCCGATGACGACGGCCAGGTACAACGATTCGAATCCGTTCGCCGTGAAGTTCAATCGCCCCAGGGGCCTGGTCAGCTATATCCTAGGCCATCAGCCGAAATCATTCGATTGGCGGGCCAGAAATGCCAAGCCCCATCCGCTCAAGAAGGTGCCAGAAGTCTCGTACGCGCGTGCCTGCGAGACCCTGAACCAGATCATCGCGATTGGGAGCTAGAGCGGACCCGATGGTTGCGCCTCTTCCGTCATCCGGTCCCGGGCTTACAGATTTTCCTCGACCAGCGCTTCGATGCGCCCGGCTTTCACCGCCGCCACCAGCGCCGCGTGGTCGCGCTCGTTCTGGTCCGCGTAAGCCAGCGCGAACGCGCCGATGGCCTGGTCGAAATTATCCGTCTTGCCCAGATAGCCGCTGATCGTCGCCGAGTCCCCGGACCTGGCGTGGGCGCGGGCCAGGGTCAAACCGCAGGCTTCCGCATACCGTTTCAACATCACCGGCTGCATACCCTCGACCGGGAAGGAAAATTTCATGTCCCGCAACTGGCGCCCGAAGTAATGGTAACCAAGCCGGCCCCGTGTCCAGCCCAGGAAGATGTCGCTGGAGGACTGCATTAGACGTTGCCCCACGACTACCCGTTGCCCATGATTTTCATAGACACTCTTGCCTGCATAGGGCTCCAGGACCGAAGGCCGGGCCTCCTTGAATTGCAGGAGCAGGGGGTGATTCTCCGAGGAGAAAAACAACCCGACCAGACAGCGCGTGCCGACGCTGCCGATGCCGACGACTTTCACCGCCCAGTCTTCCAGGCGGTAGCGCTCGAACAGAACCCGGCGGTCGTCGGGCAGCGACTGGCGATAGCCTTCCAGGGCCTCACGAAACCTCTCGTCCGCGTCTTTCTCAGTGACATGGAAGAGAATGGGCGGCTGATCCACCAGGCGGCGCCGTCCGTGGACCTCGGCGCTGACCTTGGGGAACAGATACTCGCCGATGCGCTTGCGAGCCTGCTGGGCCATGTCCGCCCGGCGTTTTCTTGCCTCGGCGTCGGGCGCCTTCTCAATCAGCGTCTGCATATCCAGACGCTCGTACCAGACGTCCAGCGGGCTCTTTTTCGAACACTCGCGCAAGTGTTCGCGGTACGCACGTACGCACTCGACGGCGGCGTCCCGGGCGTCCTTGTCCGAGTGGCCGTTGTCGCGGGCGGCCACGGCAAAGCTGACCGCCAGGCGCTTGACGTCCCACTCCCAGGGCGCGGGCAGGGTTTCGTCGAAATCATTGATGTCGAAGACGAGGTTGCGCTCGGGCGTGGCAAACAGCCCGAAATTCATCAGGTGACAATCCCCGCAGGCCTGCACCCGGATGCCGGTGCTGGGGGTCGTGGCAAGATCGTGAGCCATCAGCCCCGCCGAGCCGCGCAGGAAGGTAAATGGACTGCGCAGCATGCGTCCATAACGGATGGGAACCAGCTCGGGCAGTCGATGCCGATTGGATTCCTTCAGGAGGTCGATGGGATGGCGTCGCTTATCCGGCCGCTTCCAGTGGCCGTGGCTGTTGCGCGGCAAGGTGTCGCGCAGTGCGTTGCCGGCGACCAACCGCTGTTCCCGCGACAGGAATTCCGCCCCCTGGGCCTTGGCTGTTCCGCCTTTGGGCGCCGCCTTGCGCGGAGTTCTCTTCCTGGCTGGCGTCACGGGACGACTGGTCTTGCGACTGTTTTTCATGTCAACGATCCTCGCGCCGGGCAATCGACAAACGCATCCACCCACCCATGCAATTCACGCTAGCGCATTTTCCGGCCTCCGGCGAGCGGGTTATCCGCAACCTGCAGCCGCAGTCACCCGTAGGGGGACATCGGGCGCGGGGGTGCCCAAATTACCGATGCGCCGGGTCGGATGGAAGCATAATCAGCCCGCAGCCGATCGAGGTGTCCAGATGAGCAGCCAGCGCTCCGAGCTTGCCCGCATTACGCTGTCCGTGCTGTGCATCGGCGGGCTGATCGCCGGCTCGCTGTGGATCCTGTCGCCGTTCCTGGCGGCCTTCATCTGGGCGACGATGATCGTGGTGGCGACCTGGCCGATCATGCGCGGCGTCGAGCGCGCGTGCGGGGGACGCCGGGCGCCCGCGGTTGCCATCATGGCGCTCGGCCTGCTCGCGATCCTGATCGTGCCGCTCGCCGTCGCGCTCCAGGCGATCCTGGGGCACGCGGACGAGCTCGTCGCACTGCTCGAGCGGCTCCCGAATGCACAGCTGCCCGCCGCGCCGGAGTGGCTCGCCAAGGTGCCGCTGGCGGGCGAGCGCGTGCAGGCGGCCTGGAACCAGCTGGCCAGCGAGGGCGTGGCCGACTTGATGGCGCAGGCACAGCCGTACGCCCGCGGCGCCGCTGCGTGGTTCGCGCAGCAGGCGGGCAGCTTCGTGCTCGTGCTCGTACAGTTCGTACTGATCGTGATCCTCGCCGCGGTCCTCTATGCCGGTGGCGAGCCCTGGGCCGCGTGGGTACGGCGATTCGGGGGGCGGCTCGCCGACGAGCAGGGCGACCGCATGGTCGTGCTCGCCGGCCAGGCAATCCGCGGCGTGGCGCTCGGCGTCGTCGTCACGGCGCTGGTGCAGTCGGTGCTCGGCGGCATCGGGCTCGCGATCGCGGGCGTGCCCTTCGCTGGCGTGCTGACGGCGATCATGTTCGCGCTCTGCATCGCGCAGCTTGGGCCGATCCTGGTGTTGGCGGGCGCCACGGTCTGGGCGTATTTCAGCCTGGGCACCGGCTGGGGAACCTTCCTGCTGGTCTGGTCGCTGGTGGTCGGTTTCATGGACAACTTCCTGAGGCCGGTGCTGATCCGCCGCGGGGCCGACCTCCCGCTGCTGCTGATCTTCGCGGGCGTGATCGGCGGCCTGGTGGCCTTCGGCATCGTCGGCATATTCGTGGGACCGGTGGTACTCGCCGTCGCCTACACACTGCTCGACGACTGGGTGGCCCCCGACCCACCCGAGAGCGCCGCGGCGCCGACTCGATCTGACGCAAGGTTGCAGGAGCCCGGACCATGAACGCCAAGTGGAAACATGAGCCTGGACCGGGTGCATGCGCAGTATTGCCGTGGCTGGCCTTGCTCGTCGCCGGCCCGGCACTCGCCAGCGAGGCCGGCCCGGGCTTTCGCTGGGACCTCGGCCTGCTCGGGGGCACGATGCATTTCCTCGGCGCCCAGCCGTTCGTTCTGCTGTTCCTGACGCTCGCGCTCGGCACGGTCATCGGCCGCCGCAAGATCGGCTTCATTTCGCTCGGCTCCACCGCAGGCACCCTGCTGGCGGGAATCGCGATCAGCGGCTGCGCCTTTCTCGTCTACGGGTTGACGTACACGGTGCCGTCGCTGCTGACCACCGTCTTTCTCAACCTGTTCATGTTTGCCGTCGGCCTGAAGGTCGGGCCGCAATTCTTCTCGGGCCTGCGCCTGGACGGCGCGAAGTTCGTGGCCGTGTCGCTGGTCGTGGTCCTGCTCAATTTCGCGATCGCCTTCGGCATGTCCAAGGCGCTTGGGCTGGCGCCTGGCATGGCGACCGGGCTCATCGCCGGCAGCATGACCGACACGGCGGTGATCGGCGCCGCCACCGGCGCCGTCGAGAGCGGCTCCTATGTCCCGCCGCCGGGCGTCACGCCGCAGGACGTCATCGGCAACGTGGCGGCGGGTTACGCCATCAACTACCTGTTCTCGCTCATTGGCATCATCCTGCTGGTGAAATACCTGCCGCGTCTCTCGGGGATCGATCCCAGGGCGGCAGCGAAGGCGGCGGAAGAGGCGTATGGGGGCGGCGAGAGCCAGATTCCCACGGTCGGGACCGACGTCGCCTACGCGATGCACAAGCTGTCGATGGACGTGCGTGCGTACCGCGTCGAGAACGACAAGGTCATCGGCGCTTCCGTGCTCGAGCTGGCGGACCATGCCGACGCCCCGGTGGTGCGCCTGATGCGCGGCGGACTAATCGTCGACCTTGCAACCGATCCGAAGCTCCAGCGTGGCGACATCATCACCGTGCTCACCGACGTCGGCCGCCTGGTGGCGTTGTCAGGGGCCGGGGTCGGGCCGGAGGTGGCGGATCTGGAGGCCCGTCGCGTGGACCTGGAGGTGGCCGACCTGGTCATCACCAACAAGGCGCTCATCGGGCTGCCCCTACAGGAGGTCACCGAGCGGCTGCGCGAAAATATTTTCCCGGGCGCGGAGCGGGTCGGCCGCCTGGTCCAGCTGGCTGCCTTTATCCGCGCCGGGGAGCCGTATCCGGCCTACCCAGCCACGCGCGTCGAGCACGGGGACATCGCCCGGGTGATCGGACCGAAGGATCGCATCGACCTGATGGGCAAGTTCATCGGCGCGGTGGTGCGTGCCACGACGGTATCCGATGTGCTGACCATCGCCCTCGGCCTGGCGGTGGGCTACCTCATCGGCTATCTCAATGTGCGGATTGCCGGCATCCCGATCAGCTTGGGTACACCCGCCGGCGTGATGCTTGCAGGCATCCTTATCAGCACTCTGCGCTCCCGCTATCCGCTCTTCGGCGGTCCGGTTTCCGAGGGTGCGCGCGGCCTGCTGCAGGATCTCGGGCTCGACCTTTTCATCGCCGTGGTTGCGGTCAACACCGCGCCGAACGTCGTCAACGCTTTCACCAGTGGCGGCGTGCTGACCCTGCTCACCATCGGCACGGCGGCGGCGCTGATCCCGCCCGTGGTCGCGTGGGTGGTGGGCATCAAGCTGCTCAAGCTCAACGCGGCGGTGCTGATGGGCGCGATCTGCGGCGCGCGCTTCTCCACGCCCGCACTGCGCGCGGCACAGGAAGAGACGGGCAGTGCGATCCCCGGGGTCGGCTACCCCGTGCCTTACGCGATCACCGCGGTACTGGTGCTGGTCGCGGGGTACCTGGCACTGTTCCTGTAGCCGGAGGCTCGTATGGCTGAACAAGCGAACCCGTTGCGTTTCGACGTGATCGCCGGCCTGACGGCCGCTGCGGTGGTTCTGCCCAAGGCCATGGCCTACGCGACAGTGGCCGGCCTGCCCGTTGCGGTCGGTCTGTACACCGCCTTCATCCCGATGGTGATCTACGCGCTGCTCGGCACGTCGCGGGTGCTGAGCGTGAGCTCGACCACGACACTGGCGATCCTCGCCGGCACGCAGCTCGGCCTGGTCGTGCCCGATGGCGATCCGGCGAAGCTGATTACCGCCACCGCCACGTTGACCGCCATGGTGGGCGTGTTCCTGATGCTGGCTGCGGCGCTGCGCCTCGGGTTCGTGGCCACCTTCATTTCCACGCCGGTCCTGACGGGCTTCAAGGCGGGCATCGGCCTCGTGATCGTGCTGGACCAGTTGCCGAAACTCCTGGGTGTCCACATCGTCAAGCAGGGTTTCTTCCTTGACCTGCTCAGCGTCCTTCATCACGTGCCGGAGACCTCGCTGGCGACCCTGGCGGTGGCTGGCGCCACCCTGCTCGTGCTGATCGGCATGGAGCGTCTGTGGCCGCATTCCCCGGCGCCCCTGGTCGCCGTTGGCGGGGGCATTGCCGCGTCCTGGCTCTGGAGCCTTCACTCGCAGGGGGTCGCGACCGTCGGCCTGATTCCGCAGGGGTTTTCGTCGCTGACGATGCCCGACGTTTCCCTGGTCATGCAGCTGGTCCCGGGCGCGCTCGGCATCGCGCTGATGAGCTTCACCGAGTCAATTGCGGCGGGGCGCGCTTTTGCCAGACCTGCCGACCCTGCGATCCATGCAAACCGTGAACTGCTCGCAACTGGAGCGGCCAACCTCGGCGGCGCGCTGACCGGTGCGATGCCTGCGGGCGGAGGCACATCGCAGACCGCCGTCGTGCGGGCCGCCGGGGGTCGGTCGCAGAAGGCATCGCTGGTGACGGCAGGCGCTGCGGTGGCCACGATGTTGCTTCTCGCGCCCCTGCTGGGCCTGCTGCCGAACGCCACGCTCGCCGCGGTCGTCATCGTCTACTCGGTTGGGCTGATCCAGCCTGCGGAGTTCCGCAACATCCGCAAGGTGCGCACGATGGAGTTTCGCTGGGCGATCGTGGCCTGCCTCGGCGTGCTGGTGTTCGGTACCCTGAAGGGCATCCTGGTGGCGATCATCGTGTCGATGGTCGGGCTGGGCAGCCAGGCCGCCAACCCGCGCGTGTATGTCATCGGTCGCAAGCGCGGCGCCGACGTGCTGCGGCCGCTCTCGCCGGAGAACCCCGACGACGAGACTTTCCATGGCCTGCTGATCCTGCGTCCGGAGGGACGCCTGTTCTTCGTCAACGCGCAGAGCGTGGCGGAGCAAATCGGTCGGCTGGTGGCCCAGTACAATCCGCGCGTAGTCGTGCTGGACATGAGCCGGGTACCGGACCTCGAATACTCGGCGCTGCAGATGCTCATGGAGGAAGAGAAACGCGCCACGGAGTACGGCACCATCGTCTGGCTCGTCGGGCTGAATCCTGGCGTTCTCCAGATGGTGCGAAATGCCGGGTTGGACCAGCTGCTTGGCCCGGAGCGGCTGTTGTTCAACGCGCGCGCGGCCATCGAGCGTTACCGCGCGATGCAGGCAAAGGCAGGCGGTGCGTCGCCGCCTGCCAACTCCTGATCAGAAGCGTTCCGGCACGTACTTGAACGGGTGCTTGGCAGCCTTGTACCGGCCGATCTTGCGCTTGGGCAGCTTGACCTTCTGCGCGGGTGGAGCCTTGTAGGGCACCTTCTCCAGCAGATGATTGATCACGTTGAGGCGCACGCGCTTCTTGTCCTCCGAGCGTGCGACGAACCATGGCGCCCAGTCGCTATCGGTGGCGGCGAACATCTCGTCGCGCGCCTTCGTGTAGTCGTCCCAGCGATCGTAGGACTTCAGGTCCATCGGCGAGAGCTTCCAGGTCTTGCGGCCGTCGTCGACCCGGTCGCGCAGGCGCCGCTCCTGCTCCTCCGGGCTCACCTCGAGCCAGTACTTGAGCAGGATGATGCCGGAATCGATCATCAATTTTTCGAACAACGGCACCATCCGGAGAAACCCTCGTGACTGCTCCTCGGTGCAGAAACCCATCACGCGCTCCACACCCGCGCGGTTGTACCAGCTGCGGTCGAAAATCACGACTTCGCCCGCGGCCGGCAGGTGCGGCAGATACCGCTGGGCGTACATCTGGGTCTTCTCGCGATCGGTCGGCGCCGGCAACGCAATGACCCGGAACACGCGCGGGCTCACTCGTTCGGTGATCGCCTTGATCGTGCCGCCCTTGCCGGCGCCATCGCGGCCCTCGAAAACGATGCAGACCTTGAGTCCCTTGTGCACCACCCACCGCTGCAGCTTCACCAGTTCCACGTGCTGACGCTTGAGCTGCTTCGCGTACTCCTTGTTGGACAGCGGTTCGCCCGTAACCTCCGCGACCGGCTTCGCCTGCTTCTTGCTTTTCACCATGACTTTCTCCTCGAATGCAGGCCTGATCAGAACAACATGCCGAACAGTTTCTTCAGCAATTCTTCCAGAGGCATCATGGTCAGCACCAGCGGTGCGATGGGTGCAAGAGTCGCCACCGCGAGCTGCAGGATCGCATCCCGTGTCACGGGCACCACGCGCATGGTCCGCACCACCTCGAAACTGTTACCGAGATCCGCGAGCGACTGGATGTCGCCGCTGCCCAGCACCGGCTCATCGGCAGGCGCGCCGCCGCGCAGCCACTTGGTATCGAACTCGCGCACGTAGCGCTGGGCCAGCGTGCCGTATTCTCGCAGCCCCGTGCGCTTCGCCTGCGCCAGCTGGGGCGCAAACACGGCCAGCGGACCGAGGAATATGCACAGCAGGAACACGACCAGCAGCATGATCTCGAGTCTGAACTGAGGCAGTGCGGCGTCGAGGTAGAAGATACGGTTCGCGAGCTGCCCGGCCAGCAGCGCCCCATGCGCCATCAGCAGCGGAATGAAGGCGTGGACCATGGTGGATAGAAATCCCAGGCCGCCGGCGCGGTCGGGATGCGTGGGGACGAGGCGCAGCTCGATGCGCGACACCTGCCAGAGCAGGCGTATCCAGATGAACAGCCGGAAGTACCAGCGCAGCAGCAGGAACTGGAAGAACGGCAGGCTCACGAAGCCATACCACATCCCCGCGGGCGAAAGCCTGGAGCCCTCCGCTGCCGCCGTTGCGTACCACGTCGACGTGTCGAGCGCCATGTAGTGTCGCCAGACGATCAGGACGCCCACGAGGTACACGAAGACGAGCAGCAGCACCTCGGCGAGCACCGAGTTGCGCAGCCGATAGGCCGAGGCAAGGGTGGCCTCAAACTGCGGCCAGGCGCGCTCGGGGACCAGGCCGCGGTCGCGGAAGACCTTGCCCACGGAACGCATGCGCTGGTGCACGGTGAGTTCCGCGGCGACCAGCAGCGGCATCACCACCAGGAACTTGACGTGAACCTCCACGTCCAGCAGGAAGGGCACCGCGACACTCGCGTCCAGCAGTTGCCCTCCCGCTGCAGCGAGCAGCAGGAGCGGCAGCCAGGCAACGAGCGAGATGACGATGACGCGCCGCCGCTGCAGCGTCAGCGCGTCGTCGGACAGACGCGCCCGGCGCAGCAGCTGGAAAAGCGGCCCGCCCAGGACGAGCGAGAAGTCCGCCGGATCCTGGGGCGGGCCGTCGCGGGCCGCTGAGAAACGCGATGCCACGGGTCGATCAGTACTCGTAGAACATGGCCTGGATGCGCTTCGGGTCGCTCGTCTTCGTCAACGCGAGCTGCAGCAGCACGCGCGACTTCGGGGGATTGAGCTCGCCGGAGGCGACGAAGCCCATCTCGTCGTCGTTGACCTCGTTGTTGCGAAGCGTGAGCCCCATCGGCAGACGAGTGCTGCGCACCACGACCACGCCGGCTTTGGCCGCCTTCTGCAGCGCTTCCAGCGCCGGGGTCGTCATGTTGCCGTCGCCGACGCCGGCGACGACGATGCCCTTCGCGCCATTGCGGACGGCCGCATCGATCAGGTCGGCGCTCATGTTGGCGTGGGCATAGATGATGTCGACTCGCGGCAGCTTGTCGAGACCCTCGACCGAGAACTCCGAGGCTGCCCCGAGCTTCTTGTCCATCGGCTCGAACCACTCCACCTTGCCGGTGTGCACGACGCCCGCCGGCCCGCGGTTCAGGCTCGCAAACGTCTGCACGGTGGTCGTATTGGTCTTTACGACGTTGCGGGCATAGTGGAACTCGTCGTTGAGGCAGACCAGCGTGCCCTTGCCCTTGGCCCCCGGGCTCGTCGCGACCGCGACGCCGTTATAGATGTTGCCCGGACCGTCCGCGCTGATGGCGGTCGCCGGTCGCATCGAGCCGACCATCACGACCGGCTTCGCGCTCTTGACCACGAGGCTGAGGAAATAGCTCGTCTCCTCCAGCGTGTCGGTGCCGTGCGTGACCAGCACCGCGTCGTAGTCGGGCGACTTGAGCGCCTCATTGACGCGTTTCGCCAGCTTCAGCCAGACCTCGTCGTTCATGTCCTGGCTGCCGATGTTCACGACCTGCTCGCCGGTGATGTTGGCGAGCTTGCCGAGGTTGGGCACCCCGTTGATCAGCGTGTTGACGTCGTATGCGCCCGACTTGTAGCCGTAGTCTTGCGCGCTCGCCTGTGCCCCGGCGATCGTGCCGCCGGTGGCGATCACGCGCACGTTGGGTAGCGCCGTCTGCGCGACCGCGCCACTGGTGGCCAGTGCGGCCACGAGTCCGAGGGTCAGTGCTGAGAATCTCATGTTCTTACTCCTTCGATAATGTTTACCAGCCACTCAGGCCCTGGTGGTCCTGGTGGGTTTGGTGGTCTTGGCAGGCTTCGCGGTCCGCCGGGAGGCTTCGTACGACTGCACGTAGCTGCGGGCGATGGCGCGCACCGCACGACCGATGTCGTCATAGACGTGATCGTTCAGGTTGGCGAACGACACGCGCACGGACCAGTCCGGCGCGTCGAAGCCGCCGCCGTTCAGGAGCACGATGCCGTAGTCCTCGGCGAGCCGGAACACGATGTCGAGCGGGTGCACGTTGGCCTTGATCCAGTCGACGACCTCCGGGCCCACGTACTTGCCGAGCCAGAACTCGAGGTCGATCACGCCGTAGTAGTAGTCGTACAGCGGGTTCGGGTCGGGCTTGATGCCGAGGCCCTCGAGCGTCGCCTCGACGCGCTTCTTGACGATGCCGATGCACGCCTTCTGGTAGTACTTCTTCTCGTCCATCAGCTCGCTGAGCGAGAACAGCGCCATCATCACCTGCTGCGGCAGCGACAGGCCCGCCGTGTGGTTGAGCGCCACGTCGCGGCTGTCGGCGACGATCCGGTCGATGAACCTGATCGCGCGCGGCTCGAGCGTGAGGCCGCCATAGCGCTTGTCGAGCTTCTTCTGCACCGACTCCGGGTGCTGCGCGATCAGCTTGTCGAACAGGTTGTTCTCGTGCACCGCGATCACGCCGAGGCGCCAGCCGGTGCAGCCGAAGTACTTGCTGTAGGAGTAGACGCCGATCGTGTTGTACGGGAACGCGCCGAGCAGCGAACGGAAGCCGGGCACGAACGTGCCGTAGACGTCGTCGGTCAGCAGGATCAGGTCCGGCCGTTTCTTCAGGATCGCGCCGATCTTCTTGATGGACTCCTCGCTCAAGGCGACGGAGCTCGGGTTGCCCGGGTTGACGATGAAGAACGCCTTGACCTTCGGGTCGAGCAGCTTCTTCAGCTCCGCGTCGTTGAACTGCCAGCGGTCCGCTTGCTTCGTCTGCACGTCGACGATTTTCAGGTCGTAGTCCTCGAGGTGCGGCATCTCGAGGTAGGGCGTGAAGATCGGCGTCGCAAGCGCGATCGTGTCGCCCGCATTCAACAGGCGATTGGTCTTCATCGCCTTGAAGATGTAGCACATCGCCGCCGTGCCACCTTCCACCGCGTACAGGTGGAAGGTGCCCTTGGGGCGCGGCTCGCCGCACATGGCCCACTGCAGGTACTCCCGCACGATCTGCTCGTTGTGCACCAGCATGCGGTCGGGCACCGGGTAGTTGTCGCCGATGATCGAGTCGACCAGCTCGTGGACGAACGCGTCCGGCTCGAAGCCGAATTTCTTCACCGCCCACGGCACCATGGCCGCCAGGAACGTCGCGCCCGGCATGTCGGCGTGCTTCGCGAGCCAGACTTCGAGTCGTGCAGCGCTGCCTTCCTTCTTCGGCATGCCACCGACGCCGGGCGGCAAGTCGAGCACGTGCTTGCTCTCGACGATCGCGAATTGCCCCAGCAGGAAAAAGGCCTCACGAGGCTCGGTGGCAATCCAGTTCGGATTGCCGCGGCCGGCGTTGATGTAGGTAATCGCGGATGACCTCGCGCTTGCTGTCGCGAGCCTGGCGAGGTCGTTCTTGATTTCGAAGGGCCCGAGGGCCTCGTACTTGCGGAGCTTTAGCAGATCCATCGTCGTCTCCCGAATTGGTTCTTCCGTTGGCCGCTTCAGGGTCCAGCCCCGATCAACAGCAGCACTATCACCATGCCGAAGAGCGTCAGCAGCGTGTTCCCGACCGCGTACGGCAGGCCGTAGCCGAGCGCAGGAATCTTGCTCTTCGCCGTTTCCTGGATCATCCCGAGCGCCGCGGTCGTCGTGCGCACGCCGGCGCAGATACCGAACAGGATCGCCGGGTGGAACTTGAACACGTAGCGGCCGAGCAGCACCGCGGCGATCAGCGGCACCGAGGTGGCGACGATGCCCCACAGGAACAGGCTGACGCCGACATGCTGGAGGCCGGCGACAAAGCCGGGCCCGGCGCTGATGCCGACGATCGCGATGAAGACGTTGAGGCCGAGCGTGTTCATGAGCCAGAGCGCCGGGCCGGGGATGTTGCCGAACGTCGGGTGCACGGCGCGCAGGTACCCGAGCAGG
>Ga0315283_10002020_pt1 | contig 16724 bp, 8 predicted proteins | sample YL17G09_0_MG_FD_204541 | JGI IMG/M metagenome (GOLD analysis project Ga0315283, IMG submission 204541) | Sediment microbial communities from Yellowstone Lake, YNP, Wyoming, USA - YL17G09_0 | ecosystem: Environmental > Aquatic > Freshwater > Lake > Sediment | place: USA: Wyoming | collected... | reverse complement strand
GTACTGCATCCTGTCGAGCTCCTTGAGCGTCCTTGTGCCCAGGTCGAAGGCCTTCACGAAGATCCTCTTCTCCGTCGCAGCCTTCGCCTCGTTGATCAGAGCCTCTGCAGTGCTCACGTCCGCGCCAATCTTGCGGGCAGTGTTGATCTTCTGCTCGCAGAAGGTTATTATGCGGCGCGCCTCTTTGGACTGCTTGGTCAGTGTCTCGACATCGCGCTGGATGCCCTCAAGTGCCGTGACCGCCGCGGCGTAATCGAACCTCTTTAGCGTCCGGCGGGCCTCGTCCAGCAGGCGGCGGGCCCTCTCCATGTTCAGGCCCTCGGCCTCCGCCTCGACGATCATCTTCTCGGTGGAGGTGACCATGTCCAGGTGCTTCCTGTGCGCCTGGACCCGCTGCTCTGCATCCTCCAGCGCCGCCCTTGCCAGCTCCGCCGCCTTGTGGAACTCGCCCAGCTCGAGGGATTTCTTCGCATCCGTGAGGGACCTCCTCGCGGACTTGGTGTCCGCACCCATGGTGTCGCCTTCCTCGACGACCGCGCTCGTGCCGGCTATCATGTCATGCAAGAGGGCCCTCTCGGCGGCCTCGACAGCGGAGCCCGCCTCCCTGATTCGCTCGCGCGCACCTGCGTAGTCGCCCGCAGCGTCGGCCTCGCGGGCACGGGCCAGGACCTCGCTTGCCTTGGCGACCTCGGCGCCGAGCTTCTCCGCCCCCCCGATCCTTTCCTCCGCCTCGTCGATGGCCTTACCCACGTCCGCATGTTCCCTCTTGGCGCTCTCGAGCTCCTTGCCCGCCAACTCGAGCCGCTTGAGCATCTCGGGATAGTCCCTGGCGCGGAACAGCCTGTCCGCCTCACGGACTGCGTCCGCTGCTTTTAGCGCCTTCAATCCGTGAACGTCAGCGTCCTTCACGCTCTCCTCGGCGTCATTGAGGCGCTCGGACATGAATTCGGCCTGGACCGCATCCAGCGAGGCAGCGCCCTTTTTCAGCTCGTCCTCGGCGGCGACATAGGAACCTTTGGCAAGCAGGCTCCGGCTCTTGGCCAGTATGCTCTCCACGGGCGCTGTGTCCACGCCCCACTCCTTCGCCTTCTTCACCCCCGCCTCGAGGCCTCCCGCCACCCCGGCCACCCTCTCGAACTCCCGGCGGTTCGTCGTCAGGTCCTCCGAGGCCTTGCGGGCCGTCCTGAACGCCAGCTCGACATCGCCGCTATCGAGAGCACCTCTCGCCTCATCCAGCGCCTCCGTCTCCACGGAGATGTCCATGCCCAAAGCCCTGCCCGCCTCGAGCGCCTTCCGGATATCCGCCATGCGCTCCGTTATCAGGTCCTTCTCGCAGTCGGCTATCTCGCCCAGGAGCGCCGTCGACAGCTCCATTCCCCTCGTGTACTCACCGGAGGATACGAGGCCCTCGACAGCCGCGGCCTTTTCGCGTGCATCCTGCACATCCATTCCGAAACCGGCTGCCCTGGATATGGCCTCCGTCAGCGAGCCCATCATCATGGACGCAGTGTGATGGGCCTCGACCGCCGCAAGGAGCGACGAATCGCAGGTGTCCAACATCAGGCGGGCGCCCTTGTAGTCCTGGAAGTCGATGGAGCGCTTGGCCCTAGCGAGCCTGTCCCGGCACCGGCGGCAGCGGACCCCCTTGGATTCCGCATCCGAAAGCGTCCTCTCGCTCGCGGCGGCCATCTGGGTGAGCAGGCTCTTGAAGCCCCGCTGGACCTCGTCCTTCACCTGATGGGCCAGCTCGATAGCGCTTGCATAGTCGTGGAGCGAGAGGGCATCGCGTGCTCCCGTGGCCAGGTCCCCTGCGAGAGCCACTTCCGCCTCCATGTAGCGGGCCTCCTCGAGAATACCGCAGCTCGCCGTCAGGATCGTGCTTGCCTCCATGAACGAACTCCTCGCTGCGGAGAGCTTCTCGCCGGAAGCCCTGCCCAGGTCAAGGGCGCGCTTGTACTCGCCGGACTGCAGAGACTCTCCGGCCTGGTCCAGCAGCGCCGCGGTCTCGGCAACATTGGCACCCTCCTCGCCAGCCATCTCGGTTTCCAGCAGGAGCCCGGAAAGCGGAGCCCACACAATCTGGCGCTGGGAATCGGTCAGTATATTGAATGAATCCGAAGCCCTGACCCCCGCCGTCTCGAAGTCCCCGTCGGCGAATGCCTTCTCGGCCTCCGTGAGCATCGTCTGCGCGGACCCCGTGTCGGCTCCGACATCCAGCGCGGACCTGAGCGCCTTGGTGCAGCGCTCCATCTCATTCTTCGCCGATGTCGCGATCTCGATGCGCTGCTCCGCCTCCTTCCTCGAGCTCTCTGCCAGCTCGCTGCATGATTCGTAATCGAACCTCTGGAGCGCCTCGCGAGCCTTCTCCAGGTCCCGCATGAGGGCGTCCATCCGGATGCCTTCGGAATGGGCTATCTGCACGAGCTTCTGGATCTCCGTGAGGCTGCCCAGAGCGGTACTGTGACTCTCCATGCTCTGCTGTGCGCTCTCGAGTGATTCGCGGGCCAGTCGGAAGCCTTCCTCGAACTCCCTGGCCTGCACGGCCGCCTCGGCCCTGGCGAGCAGCTCCTTCGGTGCTGTGGTGTCAGCGCCTATGCCCGCCGCCGCGTCCACAGCGGACTTCGCCATGGCTGCGGTGTCCTGCACGAGGGTCTCCTGGGCCCTGGTGACCTCCTGCTCGCTCTCGACCGCCTTCTCCATTCCGCTGTCGTAGTCGCCGGCCTCCAGGCTGGCCTCCGCCTGGTCGAGCAGCTCCTTGGCGCGTGCGGTGTCCGCGCCCATCGTCTCCGCGTCCTTCGAATGGGCCCTCGCCACCTCGATGGCGCCCTTGGTCTGCTGGTGTCCCTCTATTGCCCGCGTCACGGTCTCGCGGCACTGCTCCGCCGCTTCCACAGCCTTGGGATAATCGCCTCCGGCTGCGAGCGTCATCGCCGTCTCGAGCAATTCGACCGCCGCACCCGCCTTCACTCCCTGGTCGCGGGCGCCCGCAATCGATTTCTCCGCGGCCGAAAGGACCTTCAGCGTGTTCTTGTGCTGGTCCTTCCGGACCTCGACATCCGTCTCGACCTTCTTCAGGGCGGAAAAGCACGCCCGGAACTGGTGGCCGGAGATGAGCGCCGCCCCTTCCTCCAGAGCGCTGCCCGCCGCGCCCAGCTCCACGCCCTCCCCGCGCAGCTCCTCCATGCGCTTCGCGATGACGATCTCCAGTCCCTCGAGGACAGCGGTCGAGGCGCTCATGAGCTCCCCCTCGGCGCGCTTCACGTAGTCCATGACATTGTCGTATTCGCCCCTCTCCGCAGCGAACCTCGCCATCCCGATGAGGTCCTCCGCCGGGGACACCTCCGCCCCTATCCCCTTCGCCTCCTCGATGAACGCCTGCACGCCCGCGAGCGCCTTCGCTGCAGTATCGTGCCGGGCGCACCTTTCCTTGATCTCCTCGGCCAGAGTGCGGGAATCGCTCACAACAACCGAGAAGTTCCCGGACTCTATCCCCGCCGGAAGGGCCGCCATCCTGTCCTTGAGGTCGTCCATGAAGACGCCCGCCTTGGCGGCCTCGTCCCGGACGCTCTTCAGCTCTCCGATGCTGCCCGCGGCCTTCTCCGCCAGCAGGCCACGGATGACCTCCGTCAGCGATAGTGAAGCATTGATGCTCTCCTCGAACTTGCCGTCCGCCAGCGCCAGCTCCGCCTCGGCCTGCTCGGCCTTGAGGCTCTCGGAGCTTATGCCCTGGACCTCCGCCTCCGCCATCATCTTTCCGGTATCGACCAGCGCCGCCGAGGCCTTCTCGTGCTGCTCCTTCTTGACCAGCAGGAGCCCCTTCGCATCCTGGACGGCCAAAATGGAATCCGTCCATTCGTTGTTCTCGAGGTAGCCCATGCCCTGCTCGAGCGCGTCCATCTCAGGCTTGAGGTCCAGGTGGAGGCCCTGGACGCTTCCGATGAGCTTCGAGAATTCGTCGCAGAGCGCCTTCGCCCTTTCACCGAACACGGCCTCGGCCATCTCGACCGAGTTCGCAGCCTGTGTCAGGGCCCCGTCGTACTCCGCCCTGGCAATCATCCCGTCGACGGACGCCATTGCACCCTCAAGCTCCGTGACCCCGACGTTGATGTTGCGTGCAGTGGCCAGCGCGGCCTCCACCAGCCCGCGGGCATCCTTCGCCTGCCGCAGCTTGTTGCCCATGCTCTTCGCATCCTCGGCGGCGAGCTCCGCGTAGCCGTGGCTGATGCCGAACCGGCCGCACTCCGCCAGCTCCTTGGAGCGGCGCAGGTACTCCTTCGCCCTCGGCAATTTCGCACCGGACTTGGTGAAGTCGTCCAAAACCTTGTTTGCCGACAAGACAGCGGCTTCGAGCGCGGCCTTGCACCTGACGCGCAGCGCCGGGCCTATATCCTCGGCGCCGTAGCGAGCGGCCTCGTAATCCCCCTTCTGGCAGAAGTCACGGGCCCCGTCGAGCTTGCGTGTCTCCTCCGTGATGTTGAGCCCCTCCATCAGCCCCTCGGCGATGGTCTCCTGTGCCCTGCTGATAGCGTCGAGCGCCAGCAGGAATGCCCTGGTCTGGGAATTGAATGTCTTCTCGAGGTTCTGGGCGGCCGCCGACGCCTTCTTGGCGTCCCCCTTCTCGAAGAGGTACATGGCCTCGATGGCCAGCTTCTCGGTGTTTTCGATGAATGCGCCCTCCTCGTCGCTCCGGCGGATCATATCAAGGGCAGGCCCTATCCCCTCGACAGGTACCGGCGGAGCGGGCTGCGCCCCGCTGTCCATGAGCTCCAGGACCTTCGTGGCGCTCACGGCCGCGTTCCGGTAATCCCCCTTAGCGGCCGCCTGCCTGGCCTGCTCCAGCATCCCCGCGGCCTCGGTGACATCGCCCCCTCGCTCCTTCGCCGCCGCCACGAGTGCCTCTCCCCTCGACAGCGCCGGGCCGTAGCGCGTGAACGCCTCCTGGAGCGAATCCAGGAGATTGAGGGTCTGGCGGGCCAGGCCGAACGCTTCCTCGAACTTGCTGGTGTCGAGGGCCACCCGCGCCTTCCTGAGCAGCTCCTCCGCTTCCGTGGTGAGGGCTCCCTGCTCCCTGAACACTCCCAGCTCCCCCTCGAGGGAGCGGATGGCGTCCGATGAGAACTTGGACATGGAATCCTTGAGTGCCGTCTGGGCGTCCCTGGAGAGCTTCAGTGCTTCGTCGTGCTTCCCGGACTTGAACCTGGCCTCCGCCTCGTCCACCCTCTTGTTGTGCTTCTTCAGGTCCAGGCCCATCTTGGATGCGCCCGCGAGCAGCGTGTGCGCCTCGGCAAGGGCGTTGGCCGCGCCCTCCCCTCCCTTGAGCAGCTCCTCCAGTCTTGAACGGAGCTCCAAGGCCCCGGCGACCACCGAATCGAACTCCTTTGCCTCCAGCTTCTTCGTGAGGCCCGCCATTTCCGTCAACAGCTCGTCGACGGGCAGACCGGCGCTCTTTGCCCTCCCGAGCAGTTCCTCCGGCGACCTGAGGGCCTCCTCGGCCTCGGGCTTCCCGGTCTTCGGCGCCTTCGGCTTGATGAGCACGACCTCGGTCTCGCGGAGCAGGTCCGCCGCCGTTTCGTAATCCCTGGAATCGATGGACGATTTCGCTTTCGATATGTTCTTCTCGAAGCGCGCCGTGTCCGTGCCCTCGTCCTTCGCCGTGGCCACTGCATTCTGTACCCTTGAAAGGAATTCTCGAAAATAGCTCCGGCGGTGCTTGTCCATCTCCTCGGTTATGGAGACCGCCGCGCCCAGCGCGGAAGCGAACTCGCCCTTCATGACGGACGCATCCACCCCGGCCAGGATGTCCCTGAACTTCTTGACGTCCATCCCGAGCTTCTCGGATTCATTGACCAGCTCCCTGGCGTAGGAGACAGCCTCGTTGAGCTGGGAATCCCTTATCCGCTCCGCCTCCTTCTGGCCCTCCAGTGCCAGCTGGCGCGCCCTTTCGGCGTTGTTGTCCCTGAGGGCCTGCTCAGCGCTCTTGATGAGCTCCAGCGCCTTGGAGACGTCCACACCGGACATCTCCACCTCGTTGATGATGGCCGAGGCCTTCTGGACCACAGCCTCGACTGACGCGGCCGAGAACTTGCGGAGCTCCTCCTCGCACTGGGTGACCATCCCCTCGGCCTTTACATAGTCGTTCTTCTCGAGCAGCGCCTTCGCATCGCTCACGAGGGACGTTATCTTCGAGATATCGCTGCCCTTCTTTTGCTCCTCGGCGGCCCTCTTCTCGATGTCCGCCAGGGCGTCCTGGTTCTTCTTCTTGCGCGCCGGGTCGACCTTGAGCTGCTTCTCAAGCGACTTCGCATACTGGATGGCGTCGAACCGTCCCTTCACTTCTCACCCACCAACCTTCTGGAGCGCGGTTTTGGGGCTGCGACCCTCTTGGGCTCCGACAGCGTTTCGGGGAGCGTCACCGGTATCGTCGGCTTCTCGAGGTGGTGTGGGCACTGGGGGTTGAAGTCCACCTCCAATATGTCGCTCACGTTCCTGGATGCGTCGTAGTAGAACAGGTTCCTCACGCAAAGCTCCCTTTGCATGTTCGTCAGTTTGAGGGCCTCACGGACCTGGACGGCCGCGACCACGGACGTGGTCGTTATCTCGGCGGCGAGCTTCGGGTCGAAGAACGTCACTTCCCTTCCGGTGCAGCTGAACCGTTTCTCGAGGACCCTCATGTGGGTGCGGTTCATCCCGCACTCGAGGCACGGCGTTTCCGGAGGAAGTACGACCTGCACCTTTCCGATGGTGCCCAGCGTCGCTCCGTCAATGTACGGAATCCCCTTGTGGTAGGCATGAGCGTTGAGGTGCAGCCTGGCCGCAATGTTGTCCAGGCAGCCCATTACGATACCATGGCCGTAGATGAACTTCTCCGGCAATTCCTCGATGCGCTTCACGTATGTGTCTATCTTCACCGCCGGGTCGAGCTCGCGGGCCCTCTCGGCGACGACCTCCGCCTTGAAGCGCTTGTTGGTCGAATCCGATTCGCGGAAGAATACGCAGCGGTTCAGATTCGAATAAACGACATGGTCCATGTCCACGAGCGATATCTTCCTGTAGCCCGAGAGCACGAGGTTCTTGATTACCTCGTTGCCGAGAGCGCCGGCCCCGACGACCAGGACCTTCTCCTTCGTTATGAGGTCGAAATTGAACCAGCCTATGCGCTTGGACCTCTCGAACTTGTCCGTGTCGACGTAGCCCGGACTGATAACGTCCATTTTCCCCGCTCTCTTCCCCCTACTTGCCTTTTTTCCGGTCGTCCTTCCCCCTCCCGCACGCCGCGCACTTGTTCCCCATCTTGCGCAGGCAATCCTTGTGATACACCGCCCCGCAGGAGCACGCATGATTGTCCGCGGTGGCATTAATATTTACTGTCTGCCGGCATCCGGCGCACTTCCGGCTCCCCGGCCTGGCCTGCCTGTCCTCGGCGGCCCTGCCGCCTTCGCCGTCCTTCCTGTCGGTGCCGGCACCTTCCCTGGCGTCGCGGCGCGCCCCCTCCCTCACAGGGCCGCCGGTTCCGGGCTCCTTCGCGCCCGCCGCCCGGTCATCGGGCTCCACGGGCGCGTCCGAGCCGCCTCTGAGGCGCAGGTAGTCCGCGGTCAATACCACAGCGGCCAGTATGGCGACGCCGACGATGGCCCACCCGCTGAAACCGGCTATCCCGGCCAGGCCAAAGCCCGCGATCTTGCTGGCGGGGGTCGAGGCCGGTCTGGCTGAGATGACCATCACCCCGGTCACCGTCTGGTTCATCCCGCACGCATCGATGACGTTCACGGCGAACTCGTGCGTGCCCACGTCCCTCGCCGCCGGCACGAATGAGATATCCCCGCTCGTCCTGTTTATTTTGAATATCTTGGAATCCGAGTAGAACGACATGGCGTCGCAGTCCGGGTCCGAGGCCACGACACAGTATGCGAATCTCTCACCCTCCCGTGCCTTCAGCAATCCAATCGGCTCCACGGAGGGTGGGTCGTTCGTGCCCAGCACGGTGATGTTGAAGTACGCGTCGACGCTCGTCCCGTTCTGGTCCGTGACACGGATGGCGATGCGGTACTGGCCCACCTGAGCCTTGGACGGGTACCACACGAGGATACCGGTCCTCCGGTCCAGGTCCATGTTGGGCAGCTGGGTTATGAGCGTGAATGAGATGTCATCCCCGTCGGGGTCATAGGCGACCACCTGGCTCACGTACGCCTTGTTCTGGAATGCGAAGGGCGCGATGTCCCCGGTCACGACAGGGGCATCATTCACATCCTGTACCATCACGGCAAAGCTCTGGAGGGCGAGCCCTCCCCTTCCGTCCGAAACCTCCACCACTACCTGGTTCCTGCCAACGGATTCCTGCCTCGGGATCCATTCCAGTGTCCCGAATGATGAGTTCATGACGAGCCCCTTGGGGCCTGCGAGAAGCGTGTATGTCAGCGGATCACCGTCCGGGTCCGTGGCCTGGAGCCTGTATGTGTACGGGCTGCCCTGCTTGGCATAGACCGGTGGCACGCTGTTTACGACGGGCGCATCGTTGATGTTGGCGACGTCGATGTAGAATGTCTGGTTTGCGCTACCTCCGCGGTCGTCGCGGACCTCCAGCCTGACGAGAGCGGTGCCCACCTGGTCCGATCCCGGCGTCCACGATATGGCGCCGGTCTTCGTGTCGACGGTCATGTTCGCGGGCGCCGGGTTGAGATAGAATGCCAATTCGTCCCCGTCGGGATCGAACGCCTTCACACGGTATGCGTATGGCATTCCCTGCTGGGCCGCCGTCAGCGGGACGGACAGTATCACCGGAGGGTCGTTCGAGTTCGATACATTGACCATGAAATCCTGATAGGCCGTGTAGAAACCGTCCGAGGCCGCAAGGACGACGCGGTTCAGGCCCACCTGGTCCGAGGCCGGCGTCCAGGTCGCGAGGCCCGTGTAAGGGGTCACGGTCATTCCCTTCGGTCCCGTGACGAGCGAGTATACGAGCTGCACGTCGAAGTCCGGGTCCTTGGCCTCGGCCCAGTAATTGTAGGGTTCGTTCTGGATACCTATTAGCACAGGGCTGCTCTCGAAGAATGGCGGGTCGTTGACGTTCGCCACGTTGATCATATAATACTGTTTCACGGAGGTCGTCCCGTCGGAAACGGAGATCGCCACCTGCCACCCGCCCAGCTCCCACATCCCCGGCATCCACACGACAAGACCCAATCGCGGGTCAATAGTCATGTTCGCCGGTCCCTCGAGGAGGGCGAACTTCAGCGAATCGCCGTCGGGGTCCGCGGCCTGGCAGAGGTAGAAGTAGGTCTCGCCCTGGACTGCGGAGGTCGGAGCGGTGCTGATGATGGTCGGCGGCTGGTTGACGTTGCGCACCATGACCGTCGCAGTGTCCTCGTCCGAGTTGCCAGCGATGTCCGTGACATTGAGCACGGCGATGTATGTCCCCGGGTACTGGTACGTGTGCGTCACGGACATGCCAAATGCACGGATGTCCTGCACGAAGTCCCCGAAGAACCAGCTGTAGTTCGCGAGTGCTATGTTGTCGGTCGAGGCGCCGCCGAAGAACGATGTCTCGGCACCTTCATCCGTGGTCAGGTCGGGGCCCGCATCGGCCTTCGGGTCCACGGCGTCCACGATTATCCTGTCGGTCGAGGTCGTGGTGAAGGCCACGGGTCCCCCGTCCGTCGTGATATTGTCGGAGAAGAGCGTGACCGTGAAGTCGTCCCCGTCCGAGGCCGATGAGCTTGTGCGGACCACAACGAAGAAATCCGGACCGCTGTTGTTCCCAAGGTCATCCGCCGGTATCGGTATGCCCTGCATCGTCAGCGTGACCCTGTAGTTGCCGCCCTGCACGGTCCAGGACGGCTGGGCGGAGAGCCTGGCGTCGCTGTCGTTGGCATCCATCTCGCCGAATGTGCCGCTCGTCTTGTTGTCCGAATAGAGAGCGACGCCGCTCGAGGAGTCTGTACCGAGGGACAGCAGATCGCCCGTCGTGAATCTGCCGTCGGAGCCGTAATCCGTGAATGTCAGCGTGACCGTCTGGAGCACCTCTCCGGCATTCTGGGAAAGGTTGATGCCCAGGACCGCAACAGGTGCGCAGGACGGATTCACATATGTGGGCGCAAGGTCGGTCACCCCGGACTGGTAGATGGCTCCCCCCGTGGGACTCGGCAGCCCTGCTACCAAGACAGATAGGGCTATGACGGTGAGCACTAGACGCCTGCCCAGAACCTTTCCCCCGCTTATTAGCTAGGGAATACTGAACGGTGATTTATATGTTGTCTCGGCACGTCGGACAGAGCACATATATTGAAATCCGGATGACCAGGACGGTGACTTACTCATTCCTCACCGGCCATCATCCCTCCGGGCACGCGCCCTCTTTTCCTTCCATCTGGAATAAGCGTGAATGAACACGGGGAACACGAAGACCCCGAGCACGAATGAGTATGCGATGGTCGCCGCCGCGACGATGCCGAACTGCTGAACAAGGGGCATTGGCGAGAGCCCGAGCACCAGAAAACCCGCCAAGGTCGTGGCGGCGCATAGCAGTATCGGCACGCCGAGGTTCTCCATCGTGGCCTGGATGGCCGCTCCCGGGGATTTCGTGCGCTTCTCCTCACGGAACCTCTGGGTGATGTAGATGGCATAGTCGATGCCCAGCCCTATGGTGAGCGATGTCACCGTCAGCGTAAGGGCATTCAGGGAAATCCCGAGCAGGAACATGGTGCCGAGCACCCAGATGCACGAGAACGCCACAGGGATGATGCACAGGAGGCCCAGCACTGCGTCCCTGTAAATGAACATCAGGACGATGACCGCAAAGACGATCGAAACAACGGTCGACGATATCTGGCTCTCGGCGAAAGAGTCCAGCGTCCGGATGGTGAGCACGGTCCCGCCGGTCGCAATGCCGTGGCCTCCCGCATCGGCCTTCAGCTCGGTGTACATCGCCCTTCCTTCGGACGTGTCGCGCACGAAATTGTATACGCGCACGAACGAGGCGTCATATCTTCCGGTCTTCCCGCGGTGCATCACCTGCGAGAACTCGGCGCCGTAAACCGGGTCCGTATCCAGATGCTCATAGAGGGCACGGACGTCCGCCGCCGTGCAGTTCGCAAGCGGCCCCGCTGAGCCGACATTGTACTTCGAGCACAATGACGAGTTCACGCAGAACGCCTTGCGGAAAATGGACGCGGCGCTCTGGACCTTCGCCTCCACCTCGCTGCCGATGTTCGTCTTCACCACATATCTGTCGTTGGTGGCCGCGTCGTGTATCGTGAATATTGTACTGAGAGCGGCCGGCGTCTCCATGTTTCCTTCGAGAAGAACCCCGGACTGGTACATGCTCGCCGCCGGGAAACCATTCCTGATGTCGCTGATGGTCCGCATCTCGGGCCAGTCGTCCTGCACAAAGTCCTCGACCCCGAATTCCGTGCGCAGGTTCAGGGAGCCCAGGAACGCGCCCGCCGTCACCAGCATCACGGTGATGACCACTATCACCGGATACCTTCGGACGGTCCTCGCGCCGACGGACATGCCCCTCCCGAACGCGGGTATGTCCTTGAGCGATTTCACCCGCGCATCCGGTACGCGCCTGTCCAGGAGGATCCTGGCGGCGGGGTAGAATGTCACGGAGAACAGGGCGCAGGAGCCCACGCCGAGAGCGCAGAGCACTCCGAACTCGCGGATGGGCTGGATGCCCGTGAATACATTGGTCATGAACGCGGCGATGGTCGTGAGCACTGCCAGCGACATCGACGAGAATATCCCGGTCAGCGCATTTCCCATGGCAGTGCCGGGGCGACCGTCCCGGGCCAGCTCTTCCTGATATCTCGAAGAGATATGGATGAAGTAGTCAACTCCGAGGCCGACTATCAGCGGGATGACCGCTATGTCTATGGCGATGAGCCTTATTCCAAGGAGCGTTGCCGTGCCGAACGTCCAGACGCCCGCAAACATCAGGCATCCTATCGGCAGGAAGATGTATGACAGCCCACGGAACGAGAGGCCGAGGATGACGGTGATTGTCAAGATGATAATGACCGCTATCGGCAGGTTGTCCTGGACGGTCGCTTCGTCCACCTCGCGCGTGATGAGCGATGTCGACGTTATCTGCACCTTGACGTCGTCAAGATGGAGCGCCTTCACCCGGCTCTCCACGAGCACCGCCGCGTCCTTTCGCTTCTCGCTGCTCCAGGAGCCGTTGATGCCGGCCGCGATGACCGTGGAGCGGGCGCCCTTGTCCCCGTACCTGAAATCCTTCGGAAGGAAGGAGCCCAGCCCGAGCCTCAGTTCTGCCAGGTCCAGCTGGGGCGGCAGTGCCACCCATATAGCGGACGCGTTGAATGCGGGGTCGAACACCTGGAACGCCAGGTCCCTCCGCCCTTCAACATCCGCGTCGGAAAGATTGAGCAGGCCGCGCTTTGCGTCCCGCGTCCAGTTGCCGTTGATGTTCTGCCACTTGGCGAGCTCGTCCAGCGTGCCCGCGAGCGAATAGGTGACCACGACACCGTCGACATATCCGGCCTGGACGGTGATGTTGAGCTCCTCGCGAAGCGCGCTTGCCGACAGGATGTTGTGTCCCGTGACGAGCATGTACTGCGCCTCGGGCGGGGCCCCGAAGTAGCCGTCGGAGCGCCTGCTGGCATCTATGATTTGGTCGTCGGGAAGGAACTTGTCCAGGTCGGTCTCGAACTTCATCTCCTGCAGCGTGGGGATGAAGAGCACCGTCGCCACCAGAATTATGACGACGAAATATTCGGCCCGCTTGCGCAGGAACTTCGTATAGGCGTTCAGGAACGAGGAGACCCTGGGATGCAGGTTCTCCGCCCCGGCGGGCCCTACCGGGACCACCTTCCCCCTGTCGGCGGAGGGCGATGCGGGAGTGCGGGCACGGTCCCAGCCTCTCCTAGCCTCCCGCTTCAGCAGAATTCACCATTATCCGTAACGACATCACGATATATTACCGCTTTGATGGCGGCCATCAATGATATCCTCATTTCCAAAGCGGAGCGATGGCGCTTTTGGACATGCTCCAGCGTTGCCCCATGTTATTTCTTTCCGCATTTTCGCTCGCTCATGAGAGTAGGTGACATATGTCCCTATCCTAAGTTGCACCTTATTTCTTCTTCGCAACCTTTTCGTAACGAACAAAGTCGCCGAGCGTAAGGCCTCTTTGCTGGACCGTCCTCGGCGTCGACATGTCTGTGGGCTTGTCCTTGAGCTTGATGCCCAGGAGCCTCTCCAGCTTCCTTACAAGCTGGTCGTCCGGCTTCATCTGGCCGGTCTCGAGCTTCAGGACCACGCTCTTCTTCTCGTTGAGCTTCTTTCCGAGGTCCTCCGGGCTCCAGCCCTGCCTCTCGCGGGCCTTGCGGATCCTCTGGGCGTAATCCGGAACGAGCTCCTCGGCCGTCTCGGAGAAAACGTCCTTCTGCTGTGCTCGGCGCTCCCTCTTCTCGAGCGCGTCGGAGACATGCACCGGCGCGGTGGTCATCTTCGGCCGGGGCGACTTCTCCACCCCGAACCTGGCGCACTCCGGACACGCGTTCAACTCGGAACCCTCGATCTTGACGCACTTGAGCATCGAGGTCTCCTTCCCGCACACTTCGCACAGCATGTCCCTTCCTCCCGCTCAGTCGGCATTTGCCTGGTTGAATATATCTTTATAGGTGGGGAGCGGCGTCTGGGGGAACATTGGTACTTTTGACCTTGCCAGCCTTCGGCTGGCGTCGGAGGCAGCGAGGCTTTTCGCATCGCCCTTTCCTGCCAAATGCCGCCCCGCTCCCCCGCTTCCATTTTGTTTGTTCCGGAATGCGCGTTGCACCCCGGCCAAACGACTTGGTAGTAAACAATATATATGTCAATCTTTATAGTGATGTTCGTACCCGAAAAAGGGACGGTGAGAACCATGGGCGAGCGGGAGGAGCAATCAGAGTCCGGGGGGGACCTTTCCCATTACCTTGCGGACCGGATTTCCGCCCTCGAGAGCAAGAACGCCCAGCTCATGGAGGATGTCCGCCGGGCGGAGAGCGAGAGGCGGTACGTCGAGAACGAGCTCCTGCGCCTGCAGAAGGAGATCAAGCGTCTCAGGGTCGAGCTCGAGAGGCTCAAGACCCCGCCGCTCATCGTCGGCTATGTCCGCGATGTGCTTGACGACGGCCGTATCGTAATAAGGAGCAGCACGGGCCCGGATTTCATAGTGTATTCTGCCGATTACATAGACAAGAAGAAGCTCATCGGCGGAACGCGGATATCGATGAACAAGCAGACCCTTTCCATCATGGGCATATTGCCCGCCTCGAAGGACCCGCTCGTGTCGAGCGGGGAGATAATCGACAAGCCCAACGTGAGCTACGACGACGTCGGGGGCCTCCAGGAGCAGATTCAGGAGATAAAGGAGTGCGTCGAATATCCGATGACGCGGCCCGAGCTGTACCGGAAGGTCGGCATAGAGCCGCCCAAGGGCGTGCTCCTCATCGGTGCACCGGGCACGGGCAAGACCTTGCTGGCCAAGGCTGTGGCCCAGCAGACCAAGGCGACGTTCATACGCCTCGTCGGCTCCGAGCTTGTGCAGAAATACATCGGAGAGGGCGCAAGGCTCGTTCGCGAGCTTTTCGAACTTGCCCGCGAGAAGGCCCCGAGCATCCTGTTCATAGACGAGCTGGACGCGATAGGGGCAAAGAGGCTCGAGGTCGCCACCTCCGGGGACCGCGAGGTCCAGCGCACGCTTATGCAGCTGCTAGCGGAGATGGACGGTTTCGACCCCATAGGCGATGTCAAGATCATCGCGGCCACGAACCGCGTCGATATTCTGGACGAGGCGCTCCTGCGCCCCGGCCGCTTCGACAGGATAATCGAGATACCCAGGCCCAACATCGATGCCCGCCTCGAGATATTGAAGATCCACACCAAGAAGATGAACATCGACCCAGCGGTCGAATTCTTCGGGCTCGCCTCCAAGACGGAGGGAGCGACCGGGGCGGACGTCAAGATGCTCTGCACCGAGGCAGGCATGTTCGCCATCCGCGACAACCGCGACAAGGTCCTCGTCAAGGACTTCGAGGTCGCGCTCGAGAAGCTCCGGAGAGCCCACGGCCCCAAGCTCAACGAGGCCGGTGTGATGTTCGCCTGATTATCGAGGAATGATGGAATGGTCCCGGAAGGAAGGAATGTAAAGCCCGACGCGGACGACGGTCACGGCGGCCATCTCGTTGACATCTATGCCCACAACGCCGTCAAAGAGGTCATCAGGGACGCGCGGGACAGGGTCCACGAGGAGCGCGGGCGATTCACGCTCCCGTCATATTTCCTGGACGAGCTGGCCGTGGAATGCGGAAAGTGGATACTCGAAAAGGGCGCCGAGGTGGCGGGGAAATGCGCCCATGACAGGATAATCGAGTTCCTGAACACGATGGAGAAGGCCAAGCGCGAGGACGACGAGCGCAAGGTCAAGGCCCGGCTCCCGTATGAATCAAGGGTGCGCAGGGATTCGTAGAAAAGGAATATCCCAGTTCAATCCTTTTCACATTTTTCGCGAACATTTCCCGATGATCCCTTTTGCCCAATCAGCGAATTTTCCCGGATGCTCCTTTATTCCATCCTCAGCGAATGTTCTCAGATGAGCCCTTTTCCCATGAACCAGACGATGGCGGCCATCACGAAGCAGTAGGGTGCGAACCAGTGCAGGGCCTTTCTTTTCAGTATCCTCATGAGCAGGCCCAACGATAGATAGCCGACGAGCATGGCCACCAGCATCCCGGCGGCAGCCATCATAAGCTGGTCCGAGGCTATGCCGCTCGCATCCTTCAACTTGAAAGCGAGGGCTCCCAGGACCGCTGGTATAGAGAGCAGGAACGAGTATCGCCCGGCTGTCTCGCTGTCCAGTCCTGCGATTATGCCCGTCGATATCGTCATACCGGACCTCGAGAGCCCCGGCAGGACGGCCAGACCCTGCGCCGCTCCAACGAGTATCGCGTCGCCGGCCCTCATCCGCCTGAAACCCGAAGCGTCCCATGCATCCGGGTCCGCCCTTCCCTCGCGGATGCGCTGCCTTCTCTCGCGCTCATGCTCGGCCTCGTCGAATCTTGCCTTCCTTCGATGGACCGAAAGGGCCGATGCCCCGAGGACGATGCCCGATAGACCGAAGCCCACGAACACCACGACGAGGTTGGAGAATATGTCGGGGCCGAACATCCAGTCTAGCATGAATCCCAGAAGCGCCGTCGGGATGGAGCCGACAACGATGTACCACGCCAGTCTCCTCTCGCCGCTCTTTTTCAGGGCCTTCCGGAAGCTCATACCTTTCCGGACGTCATGCAGCAAGGCGCCCGCGGCCCGCACAACGTCCCTGATCTCCTTCCGAAAGTAGGCAATGAGCACGATGACGGTTCCGAAATGAAGCAATATATCTACTAGAACAGGGACCTCGCGGCCGAGCATGTGCTGTACCACTGCAAGGTGTCCCGAGCTGCTGACCGGCAGCCACTCCGTCAGCCCCTGAACCAATCCGAGCAGCAGCGCCTCCAGCCAGTCCACGGCCACGAAAGTCCGTTATTGACTAATAAATGCTCCCACGGCCCTCCTCAAAAGCCTCGGAGGCGCGCCAGAAATGTTCATATATCGATGCCGCCATGGCGTCCCTATCGGGTGAAGAAATGGCGCTTTGGCAGGGCAGGTCCCGGCGGAAACCCTCCGGCGGGATGTATAGGCCGATACGCAAGAAGAGGAAACACGAGATCGGCAGGGAAGTTCAG
>Ga0315283_10002019_pt1 | contig 16729 bp, 11 predicted proteins | sample YL17G09_0_MG_FD_204541 | JGI IMG/M metagenome (GOLD analysis project Ga0315283, IMG submission 204541) | Sediment microbial communities from Yellowstone Lake, YNP, Wyoming, USA - YL17G09_0 | ecosystem: Environmental > Aquatic > Freshwater > Lake > Sediment | place: USA: Wyoming | collected... | reverse complement strand
GCAATTGGTTCATGTTACCGAACCCTTGCATCATCAACTTCTTGGTGAAACACTTGATGATGCGGCAGGTGAAGCGTATGATAAAGTTGCGAAAATGTTAGGACTTGGATTTCCGGGGGGTCCAATCATCGACAAGTTAGCAAAAGAAGGAAATCCTAATTTTATAAAATTCCCCCGCACATATCTTAATGCCGATAGCTATGATTTCAGTTTCAGTGGTGTAAAAACATCGGTTCTCTATTGGCTCAGGGATAATGGATTACTAACAACGGGAGATCACTCACCACTAACCACTCACCAATTACACGATATCTGTGCAAGTTTCCAGGCATCGGTGGCTGACGTTTTAGTGGAGAAAACGCTGAGAGCTGTTAGGAATTTGAAAGGCAAGAATGTTGCCATAGCCGGAGGTGTCTCAGCAAATTCGGAGCTTCGCAGCAGGTTACAAGCTCGTGCCGACGAGTATGGATTTCGTTTATTCATTCCGGAATTTCACTACTGCACGGATAACGGTGCGATGATTGCCCAGCTTGGCTGGATGAAATTAAAAGCCGGTCATAAATCAGATTCAACGCTCAGTGCTGTTGCAAATCTAAGCTTAAGCTCCCATCCATGAGTTTCATTTACAATTTGATCAGAACTTCATGAAGATTTCAATCTCAAAGAAAAATGAAACGATTTTAGCAATCTCATTTCTTACTGCGATTGTTTTGATTGCGTTTTGGAAGTTGGCGTTGATGAAAGGTCTTCTCATCACGGATGATATATTTGCCAGTGATATAATGAACGAGGGATTTCCGTATCGTTTCTCACTTAGTGATGCGTTGAAATCTCATCATTTGCCGCTTTGGGTTCGAGAAATCTACGGAGGATTTCCATTACTCGCTCGTGCCGAAGCGGGAATATGTTATCCGATAAACATAATATTGTTCGGTTTGTTATCACCTTACTGGGCACTCAATATTGTTATACTGCTGACCATAGTTACCGCAGGAGTCGGTATGTACTTGTATACACGGGAGATTGGCAGCAGCTTCATCGGTAGTATAATGAGCGGTGTAGCATTCAGCTTCAGTGGTTACCTTCTTTCGCATTTAAAACATTTGAGTAATGTTAATGCGGCTTGCTGGCTGCCTTTGGGTTTATTTTTTCTTGAGCGTGCCATCAAAAAAAATGATTATCGAAATCTGCTTTGGGTCGGTGTAGTTTTTTGCTTTCAACATTTATCGGGACACACTCAGGTTGCGTACTACTCTGGACTCGTTTATCTGTTTTATTTTGTTTTCAGATATCTCAATCATCAAAAAGAAATTTCTAAGCAAAAAATAAAATTACATCTTGGCAGTTCATTGAGAAAGTTAATCACAAATAAATTTAGTTGGTATTTTGTCGGGATGTTGCTGCTGGGATCTCTGCTGGGAGCGATACAACTTGTTCCAACATATGAGCTTGTTTCACTATCGCAGCGGTCAGGTGGAGTTTCTTTTCAGTACGCTTCGAATTATGCTTATGATCCTAAAAACTTTTGGATGTTCTTCTATCCATACGTAAACGGCGATATAGGCAATTATACTTACACCGGTAAGAGCATTTTTTGGGAAGATTACGGATATGTTGGTATTGTGATACTGCTTCTCGCAGTTTTTGCGGCGTTACGCCAGTGGAAACAATGGTATGTGAAATATTTTTCCATTGCTGCGGTTGTTTCGTACATACTTGTTTTGGGTCCTAATACCCCTGTGTATGAATTTGTATTTAACTATTTTCCGGGGATGAAATATTTCCGTTTCCCGACTCGATTCTTATTGATAACCGATTTTTCCTTGATTGTACTTGCCTCGCTGGGTCTAACACAATTGATAACTCGGTTGGGTAAAAGTTTATCACAGTCACGGAAGAATGATTTATCAATCTCACATCCGGTAGAGTTAATTGTGTTAACTTTGGTGATGATTGATCTTTTCTATTTTCAGTTGCGACAAAACCCAATTGTAGATGCAGACAAGTGGATGAATCCGCCCAAATCAGTTGGGTATATCAAATCGGATACAAGCTTGTACCGATTTTTTTCCGTCGGTGGAAATCAGGCACATACCCTCATGTTCCAGCAAGCGCGAGGGTGGGAAGGTGATCTTCAGCCGTTTATAGACCAGCGAGAATTCATTCAGCCAAGCAGTAACGTGCTTTACGGAATATCGACACCGAACGGTTACGCCAACCTGACGCCCAATTATATTGTTGACATCTGGGGAGACCAGAACCGAGCGGGAATTATCATGCAGACCGCGACAATACGAGGTGACACGTTCTTGCCTACATCGATCTTCTGGAAATTAATGAACATGCACAACGTGAAGTACTTGTCATCGCTGTGGCAGATCGCTCCAAGTCAAAACCTAAAAAGTCTTGGTAAATTTGGCAAAGCTTACTTTTATCGAAATGATGATTACTTACCAAGGGCATTCTTAGTTGGAAGATCATTACGAGTATCCGATAATAAAGAAGCGATACGGAATTTGTTTTCTCCTGCATTCGATCCGAAACAAACGGTGATGTTGTACGAATCGTTGCCCAACTTTCTACCATACGATAGCATTCAAGGCAGAGTCGATATGATCGGTTATACAACAAATCAAGCCGAGTTCAATGTCGAGTGTCGGCAAAACGTCATTCTTGTTTTCTCGGATTCATATTATCCGGGATGGATTGCGGAAGTTGATGGAAGAGAAACGAAAATTTATCAGGCAAACATAATGCAAAGGGCTGTTGTCGTTCCTCAGGGTAAACATGTTGTGAAGTTTGAATTCAAGCCGCGAACCGTGATGATTGGATCCTGGGTTTCAATGGCTGCGATTGTAATTTTTATCAGTTTGTTTGCAGTTACATTATTCAGAAAAAATAATGAAAGAATTTGTGTATAGATTTAGGGAATGGATATGAAACGGAAGTTTTATATATGGCTATTGATTGTTGTTGGAGGGATACTTTTATTCCTTTATGTAATCTTCTGGGCGCCAAATACATTCGATGGTGATCGAATCGTCATCGTATCCAAAGGAGAAAACTTCCAGCAGGTTACCGATTCACTTCAACGAGCGGGAGTTATCAGAAGTCGATTGCTATTTGATATAGCCGGTCGGCTCCTCGGCTCCACAACAAAATTACAAATAGGAAAGTATCGTTTTAAAAGCGGTGCTTCTAATTTAGATATACTCGATAACATCAGATACGGTAAAACAGTTGAGTTGATTACAGTTGTTATTCCCGAAGGTTTAAGAGCGACTACTCAGGCGAAGATATTCGCACGAGAGCTTGGAATTGATTCATCGCGGTTTATGAGTTTGGTAAACGATGAAAATTTTACGCACAGTCTCAGCATTGAAGGCAGCAGTCTTATGGGTTATCTCATGCCGAAAACGTATAAATTTTACTGGCAGACTGATGAAGCCGATATTATTAAATCGTTAGTCGGGGAATTTTGGAATGAATTCGATAGCTCTATGATTCGACAAATGAATCGCAGGAAGATGACGATGAATGAGATTCTTACGATGGCTTCAATCATCGAACTTGAAACAGCGATAGATTCAGAGCGTTCAGTTATTGCTGGTGTGTACTACAACCGATTACAGCGGCACATGCGGTTACAAGCCGATCCGACTATTCAGTTTGCGTTGCGAGGTGAGCCGCGGCGACTTCATTACAACGATCTGAATATCGAGTCGCCGTACAATACTTATAGGAACTACGGTTTACCACCAGGACCAATCAACAATCCTGGCAAAGGATCTATTCTTGCGGCACTATACCCTGCACGTCATCGGTATTTGTATTTCGTTGCGACCGGCTATGGTGGCCATCGATTTACAACCAACTTTGATGCACACAAACGCGCAATCAAACAGTATCAGAAAAACAGGGAGGAAGTAAAGGCAATGAAAGAATCTGGAGGATAAGATGTTCAAGCGAATTGTTTTAGTGCAGCATAAATCTTTTCGTTTGCCGGTGTTTGAATATTAACTTCTTTCCCAAAGCGTACTACCGTACCGTTTAGTGCTTCAACCTCGATACGTTTACCATGCATTAAATCGTAATACATCGATGAAGTACTCTGGTGCGGTAGACGCCGGTAGTGGGCAAGCATTTTCTCTTCGATGTTGGTAAATTTATCGATTCCTTTCTCTCGGCTGATGAGTACCGCTTCGCTCATGACTTCTTGAAGCATCGAGTTTAAAGAAGCATCAGCAAGTATTTCTCCGATTGGCATTCTTGCATAAGCTGTCATTCCGCTAAGTCCGCAGATGAAAATCCATTTCTCCCATAATATTCGTGTAATGTTTTCAACAGCATCTCCTTTGATTCCAGCTTCTTGAAAAACCTGCATGAGCTTCTTACAGCGATCGCTCACTGTTCCATCCATCTCACCGAATTTGAATTTACCTGTTCCACCTTCGTGCCGTATAACTCCGGGCTCTCCAATCGTACTGAAGATGTAGGCGACACCCCCAAGCACATGCTGATTGCCAAGTGAGTGAGCAATTATGTCTTCGTTCTCAACCCCATTTTGAATGCTAAGAACGATAGTATCGCTCTTTAATACAGGTCGAGCCAGCTTAGCGGCAGATTCGGTATCGAACGATTTAACACCGATGATGATTAAATCGAACGGCATAAAGCTATCGAGGTTGTCGGTGAATGTTGATTTAGTGGTAAAGCTGCCTTCGGGACTTTCAAGCCGCAAGCCGCTCTGTTGCATTACAGTTAGATGATTACCTCGTGCAACGAATGTAACATCGTTGCCTGCTTTCCAAAGTTTAGCGCCAAGGTAGCCGCCAACACCACCTGAACCGATAATTGCAATATGCATAATTAATTTTCCTCTAAACTTAATATAAGAAAAGTTAGAAAATTTTGTTAGACATTGGCAAGTTGCAAGGATAAGATAAAAAAATCACATCCGTGGATTAAAGTCGGAGTCGGGGTAAAACAACACATAGCGAACCGTATAACAAAAAATCTCAACCATCTTTCAATGATTAGGATTTATCGGTAGTAGTGTGGCAGGGGACCGAGCTATACATTACAGATAGTATGATTTTTACGAGATTTCGATGATTTTGGGTGACGATTCGAAGAAAATACTGATTCATTATTTATTTGCTTTTCATTAGTATTCTGTTTATCATACAACAAGAATCGATATAGGTTTCAAGGGGCGTGTGTATATGCGCTTCCGTGACCTGATAGTCGTATCGAAGAAATCTTATTTCTTCCCATACCTTCTTTACTTGTTCACTATCGAGCCACTCTTGCGCACGATGCACGTATACCTTTTCTAAGCGTCAATAATTTTCTGAAAATAATTTTTATGAAGAAACATTATCGTAGAGGTACTTATGAAAAATTCATACTTTTTACTTGAACTTCTGGCTTTGGTTGTTCTTTGTAGTTTTCTTAATTCCACCAATGCCCTCACAGCCAGCCAGCGTAACAACAAACCAATGACGCGCGAGCAACGTGAAGCAAATGTAAAACAACAGCTGCTCGACCACCAACATCGTGCTACACTTACCGCGCGCGAATCGAAATCTATGTCGTCGTCAGCAACTCCATCAGAGGTATCAGTCCAGTTCAACAAACTGGTCAAGACCTCTTCAACGATATTTTTTGATGACGACATGGAGAGCGGCACAAACGGCTGGACAATCGTATCGCCCACTGACAGCGCTGCATGGCATATGACAACTCGTGATTATAATTCCTATGCCTACAGTTGGCAGGTAAGCGTAGAAGAAAGTTGGTGGTACCAAACCGGATCAAGAGTTTACGAGGAATTGATCTCGCCCGCAATAGATTTAACCGGTACTATCGGAGACGTCACTCTCCTCTTCACTGAAAAATACTACACCGAACGTGGCTGGGATTTCTGCATGGTCGACGTAACGACTGACGGTGGGACGAGCTGGACTCACTTGCGCGGTGGCTACGGCGAATCGGTTTCTGGTGACAGTTATGGGTGGAAGGTTTCGTCGCTCGACATCACGCCGTACGGCAACCAAACGATCAATCTCAGGTTTGTATTCGATACGGGCGACTCGCTCTTCAACGCCTTCACTGGCTGGTTCATCGATAACGTATCTGTCTTCGATCAATCAGGGAGTATTACTGGAACCGTCTACTTCGATCAAAATCGTAATGCTATATATGACCCCGGTGAACTGGGACTCGAAAATTGGTTCGTAACCGTTGCCGGTCCGGTTACGGTCACATTCAAGACATTTGACGATGGATCCTACACTGTCCCTTTGCCGCTGGGTTCGTATCAAGTCTCGGAGCTTCCCAACTCCCACGAACCTCGCTGGAAATTAACTTCACCGTCGCCTTTGAACGTCGACCTTAACACACCGGGTCAGCTTTCGGATGCTGTGAATTTTGGCAACTACACTGCGGGGTGCATCTTAAGCGGCATGGTGTTCAAAGACGTGAATCACAACGGTGCTTACAATTCTGGTGAACCTGCGTTTACAGATCCATTGATTGAGCTGAAAGATATGAATAACAATTGGATCGGGGGCACACACGCCGATTCCACGGGGCAATTCAGTTTTGTCGTCTTCAAGTCGGAGAATTATTGTCTCTCAGAGTACATGCTGCCGACAAATTGGGTCTCTTCTGTCCCCGAAGGAAGCCCCCCTACGCACTGTTTTTATGTATGGTATCTTGATAGTACGTTAAGTGGATTTGACTTTGGAAGCTATGAATTGCACATGCTTCCTGAGCACGGGACAATCCGCGGTTATGTCTTCAACGATCTGAATCAGAATGGCATCCAGGATGATCAAGAGCCGTTGCTCAGTCTCCGTGATGTCTTTGCCAGCGATTCAAATACAGAGCACACGTGGGCTCAGACCGATACACTCGGAAGATTCTCGTTTGAAAATCTCGCTCCTGGACGATACACCGTGGGGCTTGCGGAATGGACCGGTCCGCGTTTGTATGGTTGGCAGAAAACAATACCCGTCGGGAATTATATTATTCAACTCGATGACGGACAGGTACAGGACAATATCATTTTCGGGTTATACCACCTGCCGGTCGGCACAGTCCGGGGAAATGTATTCTACGATATGAACCGGAACGGCATTCAGGAATCTGTCGAGCATGGACTTGCCGATAAATCGGTTTCGATTAGAGGACCTGATGTAAATTGGTCGCTGCAAGTTTTCACGGACGCGGCTGGAAACTATGAAGTGGACACGGTTGCGATCGGTTCTCTCACTATTTCCGTGGATCTACCAAAACGGTGGCGGTCTGTTCCTCGCGGCGCTTACAGTATTAACCTTGGCGCATCGGAAATGAAGGATAGTATAAGCTGGGGCGCTTACACTATTGTGCCTGGCTCAATAAGCGGCAGCGTCTATAACGACGTAGATGGGATGGGAACTCGCGACTCCGGCGAAGCTCCCCTTAAGGGCGCCACGATCTATCTTGATGGGCAAGACTCTTCTGTTTATAGACCAACTGTGAGTGCCTCGACGATTTCCAACGACAGCGGTACCTTCCGGTTCGACGGGGTGTGGTCGGGTTGGTACCGGCTGCGAATCGTCATGGCAGCAAATTGGCGGCAGACACAACCTCCATCCCTTCAAGCTTATAGCATACACCTCGGCGATGAGGAAAACCTAACCGGAATCGATTTTGGTCTTACGTACGACTCAACGTTCAATCTTGCGTTCCGAACGTTCTTGCCTGAGAGCATTGCCTACTCAAAGGATTTCTTCGGGCATCTGGGAAGACCGGTGCTATGGAAGCGACGCGGTAGCGAGGTGACATTCACTCTGGTTACACCAGTGGGTGGGTTAAATGGACTCCATATAGAGTTCGAGGCGATAGTTGATGCGGCGACCTTAACAGCTACGGGTTTCCCCCCGCCTATGCCTGCGGGCAGCAGGTACAAATGGGAGTTCAAGATGAATGGGAGTGATACGCTTGCAAATGGCGATACCATCATGGTCTTTGCGCACAGCAGCAGCAGCAGCAGACCCATTCCTTTCAATATCAAGAACTACTGGTGGTACGGGTCTTCACTGCCAGAGGGAACGTCGCCTGTCATGCATACCTGGGGTCAGGGAACTATTCTTTATCCAATGCCGAACCTCATCAACGTACTTCAAATCATGTACACAATCGGCTTCGGGTCAAGATACGGTCTGTCCGTTGGCATTGTTCCTGGTCCGCACTCGGTTGGTATCACGAGATACGACGGTGTTTTTAAGACGCTGGTGGACGTGCGTGGCAACATGCACACTGGGTCGCCCAATTGCCTGGACGACATATACAGAAGGACGGCGAGCAAGTACTCTCCGACGTTAGGAAATAATATTCTATTCGCTGAAGCCCTGGTGCTGAAGGCGAGCATCGCGGCGAGCGATATTGGAATCACGCCATACGGATTCGGTAGTTTGATTTTCCACGGTGAATCAACAAATCCCTTTAACGGATTGTCGGTAAGGAAAATAGCCGCAAGGTTAGATACGTCCATGTCGGCATTCGACGACAATACAAGATACCATCCGGGAGGCGACACATGCCTTTGCGACAGCAATTACTTCAACATAGCGTACCAAACAATTCGGATGATCGACTCGGCATTCTCCGGTCCGCTCGATACGATTGGACCCGGACCCGATTTACTCCTGAAGCCCGTTCGTCCACTCTCCGATGTCCCGTTCTTAACGCTCGACAGTGCTTTCTCTTCTATTGCTGCAGACGTAATGTTCCACAGAGGGAGCTTCGCAGAAGAACCTCTGCAGTACAAACTCGAGCAGAACTATCCCAACCCGTTCAATCCCACGACAACGCTTTCCTTCACACTAGTGCAGGAATCGTTCGTCACACTGAAGATCTATAATATTTTAGGTCAGGAAGTGGCAACGCTGATGAACAGAGAGCAAATGGATGAGGGCACTCAGGAAATCGAATTCAACGCCTCCAGCTTGCCATCCGGCGTCTACTTGTATCGCATCAAAGCAGAGGTGATTGCCAACGAGGAGAACGGAATCGCTGCCCAAACATTTTTTGCAGTGAAGAAGATGCTATTGCTCAAGTAATCATCAGAGTGATTAGTAAATTTGGAAAGCCCGCTCCCTTAACCGGAGCGGGCTTTTTTTGTGAAAGAAATACTTTCCTCCTTCCGAAAAATTAATTATATTTGTGAGTTCATATTATTCAACTATTCATCAGAAAAGAATGCAAGTGGTTCTCAATTTCATTAAAGTGGCTGTAGTTTTATGTTTGATTACCATTACATTTAATTGTGCCGGCATACAATCCCCATCCGGTGGTCCGCCAGATACAACTCCGCCGAAAATTATCAATACTTACCCTGCGCCCCGGACATTAAATTATCATGATAATAAATTTTCTTTCTCGTTCGATAAATACATAGATAGGCGAACGCTTCAAGAATCTTTCTTCGTCTCACCATCACTCGGTGAGCTTGAATTTAACTGGGATGGCAAAGATGTCGAAATATCGTTTACAGATTCGCTGCGAATTAATACAACTTATATTGTCACGATAGGTACTGATGTAGTTGACACAAGAAAAAACCGAATGGCTGAATCTTTTTCACTTCCATTCTCAACAGGGGAGACTATTGATTCGGCGTCGATTGCAGGAGTGGTAATTGATGATAAACCCACAGGTGTTATGATCTTTGCTTATCAACTTGATAAAAGAAATCCCGATACACTCAATCCTTCGCGGGTCAAACCCGATTATCTAACACAGACAGGCAAAGATGGAACATTTCTTCTTCCTTATCTTGCTTATGGTAAGTACCGCTTAATAGCGGTACGGGATGAATACAAAAATCTTTTTTATGATGTACAGACCGATCAGTATGGTGTGTGCAATGATGATATAAATCTTATATATCAAGTGCCAAAATTCACGGGTGTCCAATTCCGAATGACAGAGGATGATACAACAGCGCCATTCCTCTCCAGTGCCCGAACGATTGATGATTCCCATGTGCTTCTTCGATTTAGTGAAACGATGTATCCGACAGATATTGATAGTGTCATCATCGTTGATACACTAACGAATACACAATTAAAGATGAGGGATTTCTCTTTTGATGTCTCATCCCGGTTGGATGCGCAGTTGGTTACTGATCAACAGGAAGTTGGAAGAATATATCGCGTAACACTTTTCGGCTTCAAGGATTTTCATGGGAATGCGATGCGTGTTCCAACAAATCGTGCTGATTTTAATGGAAGCTCAACTTCAGATACATCAAGACCGACATTTGAGATAAAAGGATTTGGAAATAATGCCAAGAATATCTCGATAGATGATACCATCCGTTTCGTGTTCAGCGAGGCGATCCGAATAAAATCATTCGAGTCCGGTTTTTCTTTAAAGGATTCCTCGAAAAAGAAAATTGAGGGAATATTTAAGTGGCAGGATTCTCGTGAGTTTTTTTTCTTTCCTACGTTTTTACTTGCATTAGGAATGCAATACAACATAAGCTTGATAATGGATTCTCTTATCGATTATTCGGGTAACAGTTATAAGGACAGCACTTTCACCACTCGCTTCCAAACTGTTGAAGAAAAAATGCTGAGTAGTATAAGCGGTATCGTGAGTGATGAGGTAAAGGACGCAAAAGGCAAAATATATCTCACAGCGGTTAATGCTGCTAAGAAAGAGATTAAGCCCAAAGTACAAATTATTGATTCAGTGGGACATTTTAAATTCGATCATCTTATTGAGGGGAAATATATTTTATCCGGCTTTCTAGATGCGGATAGTAGTGGAGTATATAATTTTGGGAAACCATTCCCCTACCAACCTGCTGAAAGATTTGTTATATATCCAGACACTCTCAAGTTGCGTGCACGCTGGCCCCTTGAGGGTGTTTCTATTCGTTTTAAATAATCAATCAGACAGAGCGCGAATCTACTCGGGTTGTTTTTCCGGTGTGATGAATATATCGGGTAGGCGCGGTGGTGGATTCTTAAAAATTTTATCCGGGACTATCCATGGTTCTTTGAACCCCAATTCGATCAACTTTTTAATCATTACGCTCGCTAAGGTTCGCTCAACATAGTTTCCAACACGAACTTTGTAATAAGGTGAATCATACACAATATATATCCATTCCTCTGGAAGTAAAATTGAAAGACTGTCGCGAATCTGATTGGCTTGCTCGATATCGGGAGTAAAAAGAACTTGTACCCTGAAACCGGGAATTGTCTCGGTAGGTGCTAAAGTAACAATCTCCGCTGCTTCAAGAGGTTCTTGTTGATTTTTTTCTTTTAAGCGAATTGAGTCGATACTTAAATCGAAATCAGCCGGATTGAAAGTCTTCTCATACTTCGCGAGAAATTCTTTGAATCCGGTAGGTGATTCAGTTTTCTTCTCAGCTTCCTCTGAACTTTTACAACACCAAAGAAGAGATATTATTCCAATGAATATGGACAGCCAAAGTTTTGAACGATTACTTTTGAGGATTTTCAGATACCCAGGCATCCTTATAATCACTTGGAAAATTTCTTGCCATTTCATCACGGAAGTTTCTTGCTTCGTCTTTCGAGTTGAAATCACCGATCATTACTTTGTACAAATTATCCACCTTATCTAAAGTAGTGTAAACATTCAGATTAAATCGCTCCTTGGCAAGCGATGCAATCCGATCTGCGTTATCAGGCATTTTGTAAGCACCAATTTGAACGGAATATTTTCCAGTTGGGAGCGTTGGTGATGGTGGCGGTGTTTCCTTTGGCTCGTAAGTTGGTTTCTGCGTGTTTTGAACATCAACGTTAACAGTGTCGATCTTTTTTACTGGCGGTTGTTCCGTTTTCGGAGCCGGTTGTTCTGGCGCATTTTTAACTTCTGCCGGAGGAGGAGGTGTTTCCTGTTTCTGGGTTGTTTCTTCCGATGATGAACAGCCGACAAATGAGAGGGTGATAACAACAAAGAATATGATAGAAGATCGTATGAGAGTATTCATGATTACCTCGCTTTCATAAAATGTACTTAATATGATTGACTACTTTTAGTTGTTTCTTTGGCTTGTGACTCACCGTCACCGATTACAATTTTAACACTCGCACTAGCTCCAATGCGGTCTGCACCGCTTGCAACCATTGCTAATGCTTCCTCGCGTGTTCGTACTCCTCCGGATGCCTTCACTCCCATAGCTGACCCGACAACTTTTCGCATAAGTGCGATATCGCCAACCGTCGCACCACCTTTGGCAAACCCAGTTGATGTTTTGACGAAATCGGCACCTGCGCGCTTTGCAAGTAAACATGCTTTTATTTTTTCTTCATCGGTCAGTAATCCGGTTTCAATAATCACTTTCAATAAAGAACCGAACCGACGAGCCGTCGTTACAACCGCGAAGATGTCGTTCTCTACATAATCGTAATCACCGGATTTTAACATTCCAACATTAATTACCATATCGATTTCTTTTGCACCATCGCGCTGCGCGTGCTCAGCTTCGAATGCTTTCGTTGCGGTTGAAGTTGCACCTAACGGGAAGCCGATTACGGTACAAACTTTTACTGCTGTGTCGCGTAAAAGTTTTGCACAAAGTGAAACATAACTTGGATTGATACAAACGCTTGCAAAGTTGTATTTCTTTGCCTCGCTGCATAGCTGGATGACTTGCTCTTTTGTTGCTTCTGGTTTCAATAATGTATGATCGATCATTCGTGCAAGGTCTGTCTCGATACCGCCCGCCGCATCAATTCCGATACTTGCGCTTACACGGTCGGCGCCGCACTGAACAATATTTTTAACACCATCTTTGTTATGAACAACGCATAAACCATCTGTGCAGATTCCATCTTTACAGGTGGAATGCGCACCCGGGCGCTCACCCAGGATCGATTGTACTATTCTATCAATTTCTTTCTGATGCATGAATTCCATTAAGATATTTCGATATCCTTAAAATTCCTGCATCAATATACGATTTTATTTGAAAGAATCAAATGCTCCCTACCGGAGCAGGAGCATCTTCTTGGTTTTATTGTGATTTTGGGCAGTAATCCTGAAAAAATACATACCGCTTGCCATCCGGCTGGCATCCCACTCAACCGACTTACACCCTGCATCCTGAAACTCATCAACCAGTGTTGCAACCTCTTGCTCAAGCAGATTGTAGATTTTCAACGTAACCCAGCTATTGACCGGTAGCTGATAACGAATAACAGTTGACAGGTTGAACGGGTTAGGATAATTTTGATAGAGCGAAAATTCTATCGGCACAGCAGGTGATTCCACTTTGACTTCATTAATACAATCATCTACAAGTTTACAGCCATATTTATAGATCCACAAATCTCTTATTTCTCTTAAAGTCGCCAAAGGTATCACGAGACTATCAACTGCGAACATATTCACCCACTGAGAAATGGGCACTGCATTTGGATCGATATAGTTGAGCCACATACTGTCGCATCGCTGGTTTAAATATGATACGCTGGGCCACTTAAACAAGAAATCAGCAGAATCCTTAAAGTATTCATTTTGGAATAATAAATGGAATGTATCCTTCTTTGTCGCATTCGTCGGGATTTCTCTAAAATCATATATCAATAATGGGTATGGATTAAGTGGACGATTTTTAATGTTCCGCCACAGGCTTGCAAATGCCACTGGAAACGGGATATTTGATATTTCACGGATAAGCATGCATCCCCCCAATAATTCAAGATTTATAGTATCTCGTGGATAAAAATGTCCATCGATATGATTACCGAACCAGTCGGTCATTGTATCCTGCCTTCCGGAGGGAAAATAATCTTTTACCTTAATCCATATTTCAGATGACGTCTGTGAGTAAGATGTTTCGTATACACGTATAAAGATCAAGGTAAACATGAGAACGTTTTTTATGTTTTTCATTTATATCCCCCAAGATTAAATTATTTCCTTAACGAATTAATATCATTTTCTTGACCTGAACAAATCTTTCCGTTGATAATTTATAGAAAAATATACCTGATGCAAATTCGTGTGCATCCCACTCGACCGATTTGTACCCTGCCTCCTGAAACTCATCGACCAGTGTCGTAACCTCTTGCCCAAGTAGATTGTAGATTTTCAACGTAACCCAGCTATTAACAGGTAACTGATAACGAATAACAGTTGAAGGATTAAAAGGATTCGGGTATGCTTCGCTAAGCGAAAACTCTTTTGGTATTTCAGCGATCTTCTCATTTTCACTCGGCGGAGGTGGTGGTGAATCCGATGTTGGAACAATTCTGATGCGGGCAAATGTTTGAAGAGGCGGTGTTGATGAGAGAATCAGTAAGCCCGGCTGATTCACCTTTACCCAATATCCATTAGCCGGATATATCGTGTCGCTAACAAGATAACTGCCTGAGTAACCAAAGAAATCGCTTGTTGTTATTCCCGGTGGATCACTCGTGATCGATGATGTCGGTATAGGAACAGAGATCGAGCCAATCATATTCCATCCTTCAACTACATCAATCGTATCGAGGAGAATCGGTATACCTTCGATAGGAACGTAATGATTGCCAATTAATTTCAGCCAGTAGCCAGCACCCGTGCGGATAGTATCATGTGTTTCGTATCCACCGTTTACATAAGTGAAAGCATCCGATAAAGAGTTGATAAAGACTTGATTCTTCGATGGATCTGAAAGTTCTACCGGCGTAGAATACATTCCCCACCATTTTCCGGTTGGATTGTCGTTAGCATAAAACTTGACAGCATGCCCATTGTGAATTTCACTTTCAGATGGTGAGCCGTTCCGATTTACAAAAAGCCACTTCGTTGGGTCTGCTTGAACCGCAACCAATACATCACCCGATGCAAGATACTTTCCGATGTCTTTGTACAGAAACGTAATTGAGTTATCACTTCGATCAAGTATCATTTCAAAGGTTGTGGTTGTATCTGAATAATCTTTCTTCGCGCAAACAGAATCCCATTCAACGATAAATCTGTTGCCTTCATTTTTATAATAAACCGCACCGTGCTTTTTAATATTAAATGCTTTGAACATCGGTGCAATCGTATTATTGAAGAGATCGCAAGGCATTTCCGGAGCATAGGATGGATAGAAATCGTTGGTATTATCTATACGGTTTGTATCGGTGAGAGAATTTGAGAAGCTAACATTGCCATCAACACCTATCCAAATATAGCGTACATCTGAGCCGAAGAATTTATAACCAGCTCCAAGATCGATTGGCGCGGATGTACTTGATTCAGGATATAGAACCGACTCCCATCCGGGAAATCCAAAATATTTCTTCGGCAGCCAGTCGGTTATTTTTACACCGGTTGAATTTATCTCTTCCCATTGATAAAGAGCATAACGATCAACAATATAATAATCGTTGCCGAGAGTGTACACTCTATATCGGTTGTAACTATCGGAGTTGCGGTTACCGTTGATATCGATAGCGGCGATATGATACATTACTTCTGATCCCGCAGGTATAGATGGAAGTGAAGCAGACCAGTTATCGCCACTTGTATTTACCATGGGTATCGAATCTTCCTCAGCATGATCAATTGAATAAAACAAATAAGCAGATGCTACACTAGCGCTTTCTGGCTTGGCAGGATTGGCATCTATGATCTCGGCGCTAACATTTCTTGGCGCTGTTGAAAATGTATGACCGAGTTTATCATATTGAACGACACTCGGCGGTACATCGCTACTTACTGTCATTACATACCACCAGTTGAATGCCATCGCATCACCGTTACCTGTAGGTCCGCCCATTGCAATCCAGCCGTTCGGTGCCGGGTCGGTACCACCGCATGGTATTTGCAAACCCCACGGATCTTGGGTACCGTACGATTCACCGGGGTGTTCGTAAAAAGCCCACGCTCGGGATGGGTATGGTGCATTTGTGATAGATGCGGGAAACGTTGTTGGTTTCCCTAAATCATAGCCATGCTGATTTAAACTGTTTACTCGCATTGAGATAAAGAATTTATCACCAACTGTAAGATCAACCGATATACCAGTTTCCATCAGTGCGAATTTATTTACACCTCTGCGATGGACTAGACCAAATCCAATGCCACATCCCCATAATTCTTCTCTAAAAGGTGGACGAGTTTTTGGAACTACTTGACCGTTTTGGTTTTCAACAATTGTTGAGTACCACGTCGTGTCTGTAGCATCATCGAAGAATGCGGCAACACCCTGGTCATAGTCGTAGATGTTTTTCCAATATCCCCATGGTTGGCATGGAGGAGGATAGGGTGGAATACCGGGACCCCAATCATCGTGCACGATGGTTCTATGAAGTCAAATCCAAACTAATGATTCACGAGCGCTACAATCACCGCCCATCCAAAATACTGAATCAAGTGAACCCGTTGCAGGTGCGGTAAACCGCATACCCACTACCATTTTGTGGTAAGCTGGAAACTCAACTTGTGGTGGAAACAAATGCGGTTGAAATCCTGTTTTATATTGGTCGGATGCGGAAATAGATTTTTTTATTAACTCTTCTGCACTCTCACCGGATTTAAGTGGCACTGCTTCATTAGCAGGCGTTACTAAATATCTCTGCTGTGACAATGCAGAGGTGATTGTTAGAATGAAAAATAATATTATTGTTTTCATGTTGTACCTCCAATAAATATTTTATCTAATTAATAACATCTTTCTTACTTGTGTAAATCTCTCAGTTGTTAATTTGTAAAAGAATAAACC
>Ga0315283_10002017_pt1 | contig 16735 bp, 14 predicted proteins | sample YL17G09_0_MG_FD_204541 | JGI IMG/M metagenome (GOLD analysis project Ga0315283, IMG submission 204541) | Sediment microbial communities from Yellowstone Lake, YNP, Wyoming, USA - YL17G09_0 | ecosystem: Environmental > Aquatic > Freshwater > Lake > Sediment | place: USA: Wyoming | collected... | reverse complement strand
TTCTCAAAATTATCAAAAAATGATATCAATTCACTGATAACAATCGGAAAAGAAGTAAAAGCCAAACCCCCCCTGACCAATGATTTGCTAAAGTCGCTTGATAATATATTAAATAGAACAATATAATTCACATTATTGATATTTTTCTTGTACAGCCAATAATTTGTCATGATTCTACACGATACTTTTATCGTGGATGACCCTGTTAGGTTACTATCATTGAGGAGGTATATAAAAAATGGTTGGTTGGGAGGTCCCTATCGGGGCAGCAATTGCCTTTTCAGCAGGTGCGTTAGCAACAGGGTGGGCTCAATCACGGATTGGTGCAGCCGGAGCAGGAGCGATTGCAGAAAAGCCTGAAACGGCAGGATCAATCATCATTATCGAAGCAATCCCGGAAACACTGGTCATCCTTGGGTTTGTGATTGCATCGATGATTATCCTGATGGTAAAATAATCTCGACAGTAACAGCGCAGTGTTTACATCGCGTTCCCACGTACAACAACTTTTCTCCGGGCTCCCGAACCGGGAATAAACGGGAGCATTCCAAAAGTACCATCTGGTGATTGAGGAGCCTTTTAAAGAATAAGCGGTGAAGCAATGGCATATGAAAACCTGTTAAAATCTGTTGAGGAGAGCGCGCAGGAAAAAGAGCGCGAGCTCAGAGAAAAAGCACGCAGTGCAGTTCAGTTAATTTCTGAAGATGCAAAGAATCAGGTAACTGTAATACAGCAGTCGCTTCTGGCAGAGGCAAAAAAGGCTGCCACAATTGAGAAAAACAAACTCATCTACCTCACCAAAGGTGAGAATAAGGAAAAACTGATCAAAACAAAAGAAGCGATCTTTTCAACAGCATTTGTGGACGCGGAACAGCGCCTGTCGCACGTGCGAAAGGACCCGAAGTATCCGGATATCTTAAAAAGTCTGACCAGAGAAGCAGTCGGAGCGTTGGGAGGAGAGACGTTCCGTATCCATATTGACAAACGCGATGAGAAGATCATAAAAAAGATACTGTCCGAATTAAATTTGTCAGGAGAAGTCATTGCGGATCTTCAGTGTGCAGGGGGTCTCGTTGTCAATACACAGAATGAATCCGTAAAAATTTCAAATACCCTCGAATCACGGCTGGAGCGGGTAAAAGAACAAAAAAAACTCGAAATCTATACAGTCCTGTACGGTGATTGACATGGATTACGGGTATGTGAATGCACGAATCCGCGGAATGAAAAGCCGTCTGTTGGATCGTCACACACTCGAAGATTTGATTTTTCAACCCGATCTTGATTCTCTTATTTCTGATCTTGAAAAAACACCGTATAAAGAGGATATTATAGAGGCAAAAGTTCTGTACCAGGGTGTCCTCTGCATTGAATATGCATTGAGAAAAAATTTTATCAGAACATTCCAAAAAATCCTCGAATTCGTCAGGGAAAGCGAAGCAGAACGGTATATCAGGATATTCCTGCACCGCTGGGATATCCAGAATATAAAAACCATTCTCCGTGGGAAAAATATCCACGTAACCAATGAAGAAATTCTCGACTGTCTTGTACCCGCCGGGGAACTTGACGAGGTGACACTCAACGAACTTGTCAGGCAGCCGGATGTCAGAGCAGTCATCGATTTGCTTGCAACCTGGGGAATCGGGTATGCAAAACCCTTAACGGAAAAATTTCCTGAGTATTTTGAAAAAAGCGATCTTGCCCTACTCGAATGCGCACTTGATAAATATTATTATAAGGAAGCCCTGGAATCGGTAAAAATCACGTCTTACAACACTATGCTGATCCGTGATATCCTTGCGACAGAGATCGATGTTGTAAACCTCAGGACCATTTTACGCCTGATCCGCGACCACGTCGATAGTGCAGAAGCACAGGAATTTCTGATTGAAGGAGGTAAGGAGCTCACACCGAAAATATTGAATCAATTTATTGCCCTGCATTCGATTGAAGAGGTCATCAAAGAACTGGAAAAAACCCCCTACCGGTTCCTTGCAGATGTTCCAGAAATCGCCATAAAAACACAAAAAATTTCCGTCATGGAAAAGCAACTGGAAAAATTCCTGATTAGAAAAGGAGTAAGTGCATTTTCTGGCGATCCCCTGAGTGTTGCCTCAGTTATCGGATATTTCTGGGCAAAATATAACGAAGTAACCAATATCCGGATTATTTCACGGTGCAAAACGGTAGATCTCCCGGATGAACAGCTCAAAGAGGAACTGGTGTATGTTTAAATTTGTCATCGTTACGGATAGCGATCGGGCTTCAGGGTTCCGGCTGGCGGGAGTAGAGGTGCTGGAAGCGGGCAGTCCGGAAGAAGCGAAAAAAGTAATTTCTCCCCTGTTGTACAAAGACGATATCGGGATCGTCGCGGTAAATGAGGAGTTCATGCTCACCCTCGATGAGAAACTGATGACTCGCATCGAAAAACTGGCCCGCCCGCTCATCATCCCCATTCCTTCGAAATCAAAGGAACTCGACAGGAGATCGTATATCGAACGACTCTTACGAAAGGCAATTGGTTACAACATCGTTTTGAGGAGGTGAAGGTATGATTTCTGGAACAATCTCGAGAATTTCCGGTCCTGTTATCATCGCCCGCGGCATGAACGGGTCAAAAATGTATGATGTGGTCAAAGTCGGGGATGAAGCGTTGAGAGGGGAGATTATACGTCTGGAAGGAAACAATGCGGTTATCCAGGTTTATGAAGATACGACCGGACTAACCCTTGGCGAAAAAGTAGAGAACACGGAGACCCCCCTCTCCGTTGAACTCGGCCCCGGTCTTCTCGCCTCCATTTATGATGGTGTCCAGCGCCCGCTTCCGGTACTCCTTGAAAAATGCGGGAATTTTATCGAACGGGGGATTTCAGCGCCCGGGCTTGACCGTCAGAAGAAATGGGAGTTCTCTGCATCGGTAAAAAAAGGCGACTCCGTTGCAGAAGGTGATGTGATCGGGATTGTCAGGGAATTCCATTTTGAGCACAGGATCCTAGTTCCCCACAAAATCTCAGGCACGGTGACCACTATTAAAACCGGTTCGTTTATGGTCGAGGAGATCATGTGCGTCCTGGATGACAAGATCCCGTTGTCCATGATGCAGGTCTGGCCGGTCAGGATCCCGCGACCGATACAAAAAAAGCTGGATCCCATACTGCCGCTTATCACCGGCCAGAGAGTGTTTGATTGCATCTTCCCTGTCACAAAAGGTGGTACAGCCATGATTCCGGGCGGTTTTGGGACGGGAAAGACGGTCTCAGAACAGACACTTGCCAAGTGGTCTGACACGCAGATTGTGGTATATATCGGGTGTGGGGAACGCGGGAACGAGATGACGGATGTCCTTGCCGAATTCCCTGAACTTATCGATCCTCGGACAAATCTCCCGCTTATCGAACGGACGATCCTTATCGCAAACACCTCTAATATGCCGGTTGCTGCACGGGAGGCATCAATTTATACCGGGATTACTATCGCAGAGTATTTCCGGGACATGGGGTACGATGTTGCGCTGATGGCAGATTCAACTTCCCGGTGGGGTGAGGCACTGCGCGAAGTATCCGGACGACTGGAAGAGATGCCCGGCGAGGAGGGGTATCCTGCCTACCTCGCCACACGGCTTTCCGCTTTTTATGAACGCGCCGGCAGGGTCGTGTGCGTCGGTGCAGGAGAACGAACGGGTTCTGTTACTATTGTCGGGGCAGTGTCGCCCCCGGGGGGAGACTTCTCTGAGCCCATCACCCAGAACACCTTGCGGGTTGTCGGGACATTCTGGGCGCTGGATACCAACCTTGCCTACCGCAGGCATTTTCCCTCGGTCAACTGGATTAAAAGTTACTCCTTGTACCTTGACACAATCGGGGATTGGTATGTCGAGCATGTAGCAAAAGACTGGCGGGAGCTCAGGGAAAAGACCATGTATCTCTTACAAAAGGAAGTCGAACTCCAGGAAATTGTCCAGCTGGTTGGTCCGGATGCGCTTCCTGAGAGCGAAAAGGCAATTCTTGAAGTAACGAGGATGATACGTGAGGACTTCCTCCAGCAGAGCGCCTACAGCGACACCGATTCGTTCTGCCCCATGGAAAAGCAGTATCTCATGCTCAAAGTGATCATGACCTACTATGAACAGGTAAATGAGGTGATGAACCGGGGGATCTCGTTAAAACAAATTCAGACACTTCCCCTCAAAACAAACATAGGGCGGATGAAGGACATCCAGGATCTTGAAAGCATCAGGAACATGATTGATGGTATCAGCCGGGAGCTCGCATCGCTCGAGGTGGAAAAATGAAGCAGGCATCTCTTCTCACCAAAGATTACCAGACAATAAATTATGTATCAGGTCCCCTGATCTTTGTCAGCAATGTTAAAGGGGCCTCATTTGGGGAGATTGTCAGGATTTTTCTCAAGGACGGCGATGAACGGACAGGACAGGTTCTTGACATCTCCGAGGAAATGGCCATCATCCAGGTATTTGAGGGTACACGGGGAATTGACACGCAGGCAACGAAGGTCAGATTCACCGGCGAACCCGCCCGGATCAATGTGTCCCTCGATATGCTGGGCCGTGTGTTCAATGGTGTCGGAAAGGCTCGTGACGGGGGCCCGGATATTATACCGGAATCCGTTCTTGATATCGCCGGAACTCCTATTAATCCCTCAGCCCGGGATAAACCTGCAGATTTCATCCAGACCGGTATGTCCACGATAGACGGTCTGAATACCCTTGTACGTGGTCAGAAGCTGCCCATCTTCTCTGGTTCCGGTCTGCCCGCCAGCAAACTTGCCGCACAGATTGCCCGGCAGGCAAAAGTCCTTGGCGAGGGCGAACAGTTTGCGGTCGTTTTTGTGGCTATGGGAATCACCCATAAGGAAGCATCTTTCTTTATTAAGGATTTTGAAAGCACCGGCGCGTTGGAACGCGTGGTATTTTTCATGAACCTGGCAGATGATCCAACCGTTGAACGTCTGGCAGCTCCTCGTTGCGGGCTCACGGTTGCCGAATTCCTGGCGTTCACCCACAACCTTCACGTATTGGTGATCCTGACTGACATGATCAATTACTGCGAAGCCCTCCGTGAGATCTCCACAGCCCGTGAGGAGGTACCTGGCAGGAGGGGGTATCCTGGTTACATGTACACCGATCTTTCGTCTATTTATGAGCGGGCCGGCAGGCTGAAAGGAAAAACCGGCTCTATCACCCAGATCCCAATCCTGACGATGCCAGATGATGATATTACCCATCCGGTACCCGATCTGACAGGGTATATTACAGAAGGACAGATTGTACTCTCCCGCGACCTTTATCGCAGGGGTGCGGACCCGCCGGTTGATGCACTTCCCTGCCTTTCGAGGCTTATGAATCTTGGGATAGGTACGGGAAAAACCCGGGAGGACCACCGGGGTGTTGCTGACCAGCTGTATGCATCCTATGCTTATGGGAGAGATCTCCGCAGGCTCGTGGCTATCGTTGGGGAAGAAGCCCTCACGGAGATGGATAAAAAATACCTGAAGTTTGCAGATGAGATCGAGAAACGGTTTATCTCTCAGGGTGATGAAGAACGCTCCATTGAAAAAACCCTCTCCATTGCCTGGGACCTCTTTGCCATCCTCCCGGAAGACGAGCTCAAGCGGATTAAACGCGAGTATATCAAAAAATATCACCCTGCGCATAAAGAGAAGGAAGGATAAACTATGGAGCAGGTAAAACCGACGAGAATGGAGCTGATGAAAAAAAAAGCCCAGATAAAACTTGCAGAACAGGGTCGGGATCTCCTGCGGGAAAAAATGGATGCGCTCATTCAGGAATTTTTTAAAATCTTAACTACCGTTTCAAACTCCAGAGAAGAGCTTGAGCAGGTTTCCCGTTCCGCGGATCTTGCTCTCCTGATTGCGCAGGCCGTTGATGACCCGGTTGCATTAAAATCAGCCTCCTTTGCTACCCGCAAATCTATCACTGTTGATATCAGCGGGAAAAACATCATGGGTGTACCTGTTCCGGTCATTGAGAAAAAACGCGTCTCAAAAAGCATGCTCGAGAGGGGATACGGTATCATATCAACAAGCAGCAGAATCGATGAGACTGCGGAACGATTTGAAGCTGAACTTGATCTTCTCATTCAGCTTGCTGAGACAGAAACTGCTATGAGGAGACTTGGTGCTGAAATCCAGAGGAACAGGCGCCGGGTGAATGCTCTTGAACAGATCCTGATACCTGAATTGAAAAATCAGGCAAAATATATCAAAAATGCAATTGAGGAGCGCGAGAGAGAGGATCTTTTCCGACTGAAGAAAGTAAAAACGATTATTGAAAGAAAGAAAAAAGCTGCAAAGAAAAAAACCCTGCAATCATAACCGAGCATCCAGCTATACAGGAGAGCGGGGTTCAATACTACTTGTAATCTCTTTTTTGAAAGGTTTGTACGCAATACCCCCGCCCTGATAAAATTTTGAGAAAAACTCCACAAGATGCAGTCGTACCGAATGAATTGAGGGGGAAAACATGGCAAGAACAATATTCAGCGCGTGCAGGAGGACAGCAATGAGAATCCCCAATGCCAGGATTTCCATCGCTTCGCCGAGTTTATTGGCCACAAAAGCAAGAATCACAGATGCCAGACCAATTGCCATCAGCCTGGAGTAGGACAGAATATTTCCCACAGCACTCATGATTTCCATGGGTCCCATAGCTCCGGCACCATAGATAATCAACACAAGTGCAACGATGACTATGATGATAACAGGGTAGAGCATCCATGCCGGAATCATCTCGAGAGCGAGGAAAATGATGGTGATGAGTCCTGAAAGTGCGAGCAGCATCCCAACCTTTTCTGACAGGTGTTTTTTGTTTTTCCGGGTAACTTCGTTGATAATCCCGATGATAAGACCCAAAAAGACATGGATAACCCCGATTCCGATGGCAAAAATAAGCATGGGTATTATTGCCTCCAGCCGGTTCCAGGTTATACCGAGGTAATGAACCGGGTGCAGCCAGGCCATCATCTCTCCGAAATCACCAAAAAATTCGCCGTAAATAAATCCGAAAATTATTGTCGCTAGTGCTGAGATTGTCAGGATATCTGCAAGGTTTCTTACAAACTCCATTGTCCCGAGCTTATTTTTTATAATCAGCGCGAAAGCAAGGATAACCAGTCCGTACCCTATGTCCCCTACCATTATACCAAAAAAAATGGGGAAAAAAATCGCAAGGAAGGGGGATGGGTCGATCTCCCTATACTTGGGAGGGCGGACCAGCTGCATGATGGACTCAAATGGCTTCACCCATCGGGGGTTATCATAAAAGGTGGGGGCTTTTTCCATCTCTTCAGCGGTCACACCCAGTTCCTGGATGACTACTGTGTCACCATATGCGTTTTTTACCGTCTCTTTTATTCGTTGCAGAAATTTTTTCGGGATCCATCCCATAACGACAAACGTGAATTCGGAATAGCCGAATTTATTGAACTCCTCGAGTTCCTCGCTGATATCCTCAAAGGTCTTTTTAAGTACTGCCAATTCCTGGTACCATGCAACGGAAAGCCTGGCAAGTTTTTCATCAATCACTGTTATCTCCTCAATTTTCTGGAGCTTATTTGTCTCAATGCCGGCAAACATCTCATAAAACGGCTTACCCATGTATTCCTGCGGGAGACGGACTTCGTTGACGTTAACCGAAAAAATAAATGAATGGACCTGTTGGGAAAAGCGCTTATGGAAGATCGTGAGGGTGGCGAGTGTCTCCTCATCGACTGAAGTCGAGGACATTTCAAACCGGTTACCCGTGATCTTCGCCATCTCCTCTCTGATGAGGATTAACACATCCTCAAACTGTTTCTGTATAAGAAGAATAGTCACTTCATAGTTTTCGAGAACGGGGATCTCCCGTTCCATAGGCTGGATTATATTGAGGACTTTTGCATACCTTTCCAGTGTAGTGATGGACAATTTCAGATCGCTTTTCTTTGTTGCAAGATCTTTTGTGACGTATTCGAGTTCATGGATTACTTCTTTTGCCTGCTGAATTATTTCATCCCTGTTTTTACCCTGCAATTCGTGGTCAATACGTGCCTGAGCTGATGCATCATTGGGGATTTTGGGAAGAGTAGCCAGGATCACGGAAATTTTGCTTAAAATTTCTGCGATTTCTACGGTTTTTCCCTTTTCAACCTTGGAGAGATGAATTTCCTCGGGAGAGATGCACTGGCTGACATCTTCAAGGTGGATAGTTGCCTCGTGATATAACAGGTCTACTACGTGATTGAACTCCTTTTTAGGCCCTATTACCTGGATTCTTTTCATCTTCTGGAGCATAACCCTCAACGAGTACTATCCGGACTATTCCATGGTCACATAACCTACGATTTTTTCCACCGCTGGCTGGAGATTCTTTTCCCCTTTTATTCGTGCCGCTTCTGTTTCAATAGCTGCCGCTTTTTTCATCCGTTCGATTTCGCTCTCAGTTTTTTGCTTATCCTTCCGGTAGAGGTCCTCAGCAGCGGCCTTTCCTGATCGCCCGGCATCACGTATTGTCCCCTCCCGTTCGCTTCTCGCAGCTGCGATTTGTGCATCTGTTTCGTGTTTTACCGTTTCGATCTTTTTGGAAAATTCCTGTTCTTTATCCCGTATCTGCTGCAGCAGAGTCTTCTCCTCTTCCATATATCCTCCGTTACAAACCGTGCTTGCGTTTCATGAGAGAAGTAACACCGTATTGTTCTTCGCAGGGCGGTGGGGAATCCTTCTTTTCCTCCGGCTGCCCGTTTTTAAGGATACCTTTGGCTTTCAGGGCAGCCTGCTCTAGTCGCTCCCGGCATCGTCCAACGGCAGTGCACCGCAATGCATTGATCGTTTTTGTGATATCCTTTACCATAAAACCAAGACAAATACTTTTTTATATCAATTTGACTATACCGTATAAGTTGAATAAATAGTTTCCTGTGTGCCTATAAGGAAAAAGGATGGGACCACTGCCGGAGTTGACGGGGCTGAAACGATCGGGTGATTATCGGGTTTTTATAACAGCAAATTTTTTTTTAGTTCTTTCCCCAAAAAAGAGAGTCCGGATAACAATTGAATATTTTATGCCAGAGGCTATCGTAAAAATGTCACCCACTCTGAAGAAGGTGTTCAGGAGATGCCCAGGTACGTTGGCACAAAAAGGATTACAAAGTAGATCACCAAAAGGGCAAATCCGAGAGGCACACCGTATCTCGCCCATTCCTTACTGGTGATTCCCATTTTGCCCGCAGCGATGATATTGGGGATGTTTCCAGGGATCAGCATCCCCCCGGCGATCAAAAGCCCCATTAACGCGCTTTTTATCTGGATCAGGCTGAGCTGCGGCCCTATCTCTGCTGCCGCAAGGGTTGCATTATCCAGGACTGCCGATACAATATTCACCCAGTAAAGTCCCTCGGCAGGTATCTGGATAATAAATTCAAGGATAAGTGGCGCGAACCCTGCCCCGAGAAAGACCAGTGCCATAATGAACAGGTAAACTTTTCCTGCACGGATCACTACGTCACGGATGCTTTCACGGACAAGTTTGCACTCAAGTCCCTCTGTAGGGGTACCTTGCCGCTGTAAGAAAACTACCCCAAGAATTCCCATAGCAAGGACTCCCGGGATGACGTAGATCCCCAGCAGATCGAAAAGGAACCAGAATCCTGCATAGTAAGGTTCTCCGGATAGTTTTGAGATAGCGATGGTCGAAAGTGGCTCACCCAACGGTGTAAGTACAGCTCCAAGACCAATAGAAAAACAGGCGATCACCGTCACCCCAATCTTTTCCGGCCGTCCCAGTGGCAGGGCGCAAACAATCTCTACAAGAAGGATGGCGGCAAGGATGGCAGAAATGATGCTGGAAATAATCCCGAGACCACAGATCAGGAAGAAGATAAGTGCTAAAAGAGGCACCCGGTTTACGAGGATCTGGATAGCACGTTGGATCTGCGCATGTGCAAAATAGATAATCAGACCTGCGATGAGAACCATCTGAACAATGCCAAAGGGAATTCCGGCAACGGTCGTAATCATGACCGGTGCAGTGAGTGCTTCAACAACGATAGCGGGTGTCCACCCGAATGTTTCCCCGTTCAGGGTTGCAAAGCTGGAAACGCTCAATGCAGCGATTCCGCAGATGAAGAGAAATACCTCAAGGTTCTCTTCAACTTTTTTGACTTTGAACGGGAGCACCAGTACAACAATGAATATGCACACGAGGAGGATGTTGACGATCATGAGTTGTTCCATAGGTACAAATCCTGTGCAAAGTGCCTGTTATGATTACTATTACTCCGCTGCTGATCTAAAAAACAGTGATCCTGTTTACGTAAATACCAAGTCGTGTTTATAATGTGCTTTTTGTTCAAGCGTTCAACGATTTCACCCTCGTTGTGCGACCGACACAATCCATTTATCTGTTGTATCGTTAAACTATCATCAGATGAAACTTTTCCCGCAACACTGCAGGAAAAAAAAATACTACCTCTACCTAATGACATTCATCGTTGTAGGGCTGTCTTTTCTTGAACGTTTCACCTGTGCAGGACTCTTTGGAACAGATGTGAAAAAGCTTAAAGAAACTCGGAATGTACAAGGGCTGATTCTCGCTTTAAAAGACAAGGATCCAAAAGTACAATACGATGCGGCAGAAGCACTTGGTGAAATTGGGGATAACCGGGCTGTCGAACCCCTGGCGACTGCACTGAAAAACGATGAATTCAGTGGCGTGCGGTGGAAGGCCGCAGAAGCCCTCTCAAAAATAGGGGCTCCAGCGGTTGAAGCTCTTATCGGGGCACTGCGACACGACGATGATGACGTGCGATGGAAAGCGGCTATTGCACTGGGGGAGATTGGCGACCCGCGGGCTATCGAACCTCTCATCATACTGCTCTGCGATGAAGACCGGTTTGTCAAGAGCCATGCCGCTCTTGCCCTTGGAGCAATTGGTGAACCAGCGGTCAACCCCCTCCTCCGTGCACTCCGTGAAGGCGATGGAAATCTCAGATGGGGTGCTGCCATCGCACTGGGGAAAATTCGAGATCCGCGAGCGATCGAACCTCTTATCCGGGCTCTAGCTGATAAGTACGAGAATGTCCGTGCCGAATCTGCTTCATCACTTGCAGCAATAGGAAAACCCGCATTAGGACCCCTGTTACGGTTTTTAAAATTTTCCGATGGACCTGAACGACTTGAAGTTGTCACAGCGCTTGGCGAATTACACGATACCGATGCTATCCAACCGCTCATCCAGATGCTCGAGAATGCCGATGATGACGAACGAAAAGCAATAGCTGATGCACTTGATGCGATTCTGATTCCAACGATTGAACCCCTCGTACGAAAACTTCGGGACGGGCCCCATCAAACGAATGAACTGACCAGATCAGATAATAATGGAGGAGAAGGATAACATGGAGGAACATTCCCCTGCAGATACGAAAATTCATCGGCTCATTGCCGCTCTGTCCGATCCATCTATCGACATACGCCATCAGGCGGTGCAGGCGCTTGGCAACATGGGCAGGCCTGCGGTTGAACCGCTGGTTCAGGCGCTCGCGGGTGCTTCCAATAACGATTATCGCTGGTATGCAGCACTTGCATTATCCGGAGTCGGTGCCCCGGCAGTAGATCCCCTGATTTCGGCAATGCGGGTTCATCCTGAGTATGAATTCCGGAGATATGCAGCGGCAGCACTGGGAAATATCGGAATTCCTGCAATCGAACCTTTAATCGACGCGATGACAGGCAATGACCGGGAGCTGCGGGGTTTTCTCTCGCTCGCTCTCTGCCGGATCGGAAAACCTGCAGTCGAGCCCCTCACCCGGCGACTTGATGACGCTGATGACATTATCAGGTCCTGTGCTACCCTTACCCTCTGGCAGATGGGCGAAACCGGGCTTCCCGCGATGGTGGATAAAATGCAGGAAGAAGAATAGAAAGCGTGGCACTTTTTGTATAATCCGATCTCGTTTTTTCCTTTTTCATCATAACACGAACAGATAAATCTGCTCCCGCCCACCGTATGGGTATGCTTGTGCTTTCGCCAGCGATGGAGGCGTATGAAAAATCGCTGATGGACGACCTCCTTTTTGCAATAGCGATAGCCAAAAAAGCCCGATCGCGCGGTCTCGATCCTTCGACCGATGTCGAGATTCCTATTGCCAGTGACCTTGCGGACCGGGTTGAAGCGCTTCTGGGAATTAAAGGGGTGGCAGAGCGGATACGTGAGCTCGAATCTCAAATGTCCCGGGAAGAGGTTGCCCTGCGAATAGGCGACGATTTTGTAGCCCGGAAGTTTGGCGAGACGACGAACGAACAGATTCTCGATCATGCCATTCGTACAGCGATGGCGTTGCTGACCGAAGGTGTTGTGGCGGCACCTACCGAAGGGATTGCAAAAGTCGGACTCGGGAAAAATGATGACGGGAGCCAGTACCTGAAAATCTTTTACGCCGGGCCAATCCGAAGTGCTGGTGGGACTGCACAGGCACTTTCGGTACTCGTTGGCGATTACGTCCGCCGGCAGCTTGGCATCAGCCGTTACCATCCCCGCCAGGAAGAAGTTGAGCGGTATATCGAGGAGATCCGGCAGTACAACACCATCATGAACCTCCAGTACCTGCCCAGCGAACTGGAAATCCGGCTTATTGTCGAAAATTGCCCGGTATGCATTGATGGGGAAGCGACCGAACAGGAAGAGGTGTCGGGACACCGCAATCTCGAGCGGGTGGAAACAAACACGGTACGGGGTGGAATGGCGCTTGTCCTTGCGGAAGGGATTGCCGGGAAGGCTCCCAAACTCAAGAGCAAAGTTGAAATGATGAAGATGGACGGCTGGGACTGGCTGGGCAAACTCATAAAAAATAAAACAGATGAAGGAACCGTCAGCATAAAACCCTTAGACAAGTACCTTCGCGACCTGATAGGAGGAAGACCCGTATTTTCTTATCCAATGCGAAAAGGGGGGTTCCGGCTCCGTTACGGGAGGTCGCGTAATACGGGATTTGCAGCTGCAGGGCTCAATCCCGCGACCCTGTACATCCTCGGCGAGTTTCTTGCAGTTGGTACCCAGATGAAGACCGAGCGCCCGGGCAAGGCATGCGGGGTTGTACCGGTTGATTCCATTGAAGGACCGACAGTGCGGATGCAAAACGGTGACGTGTTGCGGATTGACGACGAGGCGACAGCGAGAGAACTTGGACCCGGCATTGAAAGGATCCTTGATGTGGGCGAGATTCTCATCGCGTTTGGTGAATTTCTGGAGAACAATCACCCGCTTATTCCCTGTGGCTATTGCGAGGAGTGGTGGTTGCTTGAAGCTGACTCCGGCACAAAACCGCCCAAAAACGAAGAAGAAGCCATTGCTGTGGCGAGAACCGGGGGATATCTGCATCCTGCGTACACGTGGTTCTGGGACGATCTTTCTGTAGAGCAGATCCTTACTCTTGCTGACGCAGTTACCCGGCAGGGAAAAGTTACGGATGGCTTCCTGCAGATTCCGAATGAACCCACAACAAAAATAATTCTTGAAGAACTGCTCATCCCGCACGAGGTGCGAGTTGGGAATATTCAGATCAAAACCTATCGTGCGTTCATTACCTGCCTTGGGCTTGACGAAAACCTGAAAAAATGCGATGCATGGACAAATGCACCTTATGATACACCGTTCAATCTCGTCACGCATCTTTCCGGGATAAAACTCCGGTCACGTGCAGGCACACGGATAGGTGGACGCATGGGTAGACCGGGGAAATCCAAACCAAGGAAGATGAACCCCCCTCCTCATGTCCTTTTCCCTCTCGGCGACTCCGGAGGCTCCCGTCGGTCATTCCAGTCCGCATCCAACCATACGGAAGAAGTGGATACAAATAATACCGATATCGACTTCCAGAAGGAAAGTGGTGTTATTGAGATCGAGGTCGGAAGGCGGCGGTGCACTGAATGCCAGGAAATTACGTATACCAACAGGTGTGAAAAGTGTGGAGCACATACCGTTGCGATAACAACCTGTCCCAAATGCGGGAGAGAAACGTTAATGGAGCGGTGTCCCGGTTGCGATGTCCCGACTACCTGCAATCAGAGAATTTCCCTGAATGTAAAAGGGGAGTATGCAAAGGCACTGGTTCGGCTGGGACTCAAACCCGATAGTGTTGCACTTGTGAAGGGAGTAAAGGGGGTCATATCCCGGGAAAAATCAGTGGAGGCGATGGAGAAGGGAATCCTGCGTGCAATCCAGAACATCTTTGTTTTCAAGGATGGGACCACGCGGTTTGACATGATCGACCTGCCGCTCACCCATATCCGTCCCAATGAGGTGAGGGTTTCAGTTGAGAAACTCCGCTCGCTCGGCTATCTCAAAGATACCTTTGGATATGATCTCCAGAATGGATTGCAGGTTGTGGAGCTGCGTCCTCAGGATCTTCTCATCTCTGATTCATGCGCTGAATATATGGTGAACGTGGCGCAGTTCATGGATGACCTGCTCGTCAAATGCTATGGACTTGACCCCTTCTATAATGTCAAAAAACCCGATGATCTCGTTGGGCACCTTGTCATCGGGCTTGCACCTCACACGAGCGCCGGTGTCCTTGCCCGGATTGTCGGGTTCACCCGGGCAAATGTCGGTTACGCCCACCCATTTTTCCATGCTGCCAAGCGCCGGAACTGCTTCTACGGTGATACTGAGGTTGAGGTATATGATGGAAAACACTGGCAAAAATCTCCGTTGCGAAAATTTGTGCTTGAAAATTTTGATGTAAGCCGACCGGGCATCGACAGGCTTGGGACATACTACTCCAATCCGGCACAACCGTATTACACCCGAACCGTTGATACGGGAGGGATCATGCATATCCGCAGGATTACATCAGTATCCATTCACCGCGCTCCTGCAACGCTTCTCCACTTCATAACAAAACTCGGAAAGGAGATTGCGGTTACACCCGATCATGCGATGCTTGTCTGGGACACACTGTACCTTCGGAAGATCAGGGCGTTGGAACTCAAAGTCGGTGATGCAGTCCCCGTACTCGAAGGTGCAAACGTTATTGCCGATCATATCCGGTCTATTGAGATGGTGCCGGCTCCAGAAGAGAGGGTATACTGCCTGACCGTTGCTGACGATCACACGCTTGTTGCCAATGGGATCTTCACCGGGCAATGCGATGGTGATGAGGACTGCATTATGCTGCTTCTTGACGGTCTGATCAACTTCTCGCGTTCGTTCCTGCCCCAGAACCGGGGAGGAACGATGGATGCCCCGCTGGTGCTGACGAGCAGGATAGATCCTGCGGAAATCGATAAGGAAGCCCAGAATGTCGATGTCTGCGATCACTATCCTCTGGAACTCTACACCAGCGCACTCACCTATGTCGAACCTAAAATGATCAGCGGGCTTATTGATCGTGTTGAACGGAGAATCGGTACCCCCTCACAGCTCGAAGGCTTCCAGTTTACTCATGACACCTCGGATATCTCGGCGGGGCCAATCGAATCCATGTACACCCAGCTCAAGACCATGACGGAAAAACTTGAGGCTGAACTGGTTCTCGCCGAAAAGATACGTGCGGTTGATGCCGATGACGTTGCGGAACGGGTACTTACCACCCACTTCATCCGCGACCTGATGGGCAACCTCTCTGCGTTTTCCAAACAGAAGTTCCGGTGTACTAAATGCAACACGAGCTACCGGCGGATGCCCCTTGCCGGCAAATGCACGAAGTTTAAGGGGAAGGGTGTCTGCAACGGCAATATCGTCCCAACCGTCCATGAAGGATCGGTGAAGAAATATCTTGAGATGTCCCGGGAGATCTGCAGGAAATACAAGGTATCTGAGTACACCAAGCAGCGTGTCGAGGTACTTGAACTTGCAATCACGTCTACCTTTGGTGAGGAGAAGCAGCAGCAGCTCGGGCTTGCTGATTTCATGTAATTTTTTTTGTTACGGTACAACTTTTTTTATCACGAACAAATCTCGAATCACCTGGCATTTAAGCACCCTGCTTTTCATCGTTTTTCTGCAGATCACGTACCTTAATTATTCTTCTCACCAACATAATCCAACACAGGCGCGGGGATAGCCAAGCCTGGTCAACGGCGATAGACTCAAGATCTATTCTCGCAGGAGTTCGTCGGTTCAAATCCGGCTCCCCGCATATTTTCCCTGCCTTTATTGCAGGATTGTATTTTCACCACTCTCTCCGGATCCGGCGGGTATTATCCAACCCATGCATCCAATAAGAAAAACCCCCCATGTGCGGTATGGAACATTGATGACAGGGAACAATCAACAGGTAGTATTGAGATAATCTCATCACCAGAACCGGAACTGGTCCGGAAGATATGCTGCACGTGCACCGTTCACCCTCTTCCCGGGTTTAGTAACCGTCATTCTTCACCGTTTCAGGTGCTACATGGATGTCAGTTTGTTTGTTCAGGGAATCATCATCGGTTTAACCCTTGCTGCACCAGTGGGTCCTCTTGCCCTCATATGCATCCAGCGGACAGTAACAGAAGGACGACTCCATGGCATCTTCTCTGGTATCGGTGTGGCGACCGCTGATTCATTCTATGCTGCCGTCACCTTTCTTGGTCTTACGGTTATTTCAGGGCTGATCATCGCCCAGCAATATCTTTTCCGTTTCCTTGCCGGAGTCGTCTTAATCCTTATCGGGATCCGGGTGTTCCTGTCTATCCCATCAGCCATCAGTGCAAAGACCGAGCATGAGACGTA
>Ga0315283_10002014_pt1 | contig 16740 bp, 8 predicted proteins | sample YL17G09_0_MG_FD_204541 | JGI IMG/M metagenome (GOLD analysis project Ga0315283, IMG submission 204541) | Sediment microbial communities from Yellowstone Lake, YNP, Wyoming, USA - YL17G09_0 | ecosystem: Environmental > Aquatic > Freshwater > Lake > Sediment | place: USA: Wyoming | collected... | reverse complement strand
GGCTCGACCCGGACGAAGACTTCGCCCGGCTTTCGGCCATCCGCGCCGCCGTCGGCCGCGGCGTGGCCATCCGCATCGACGCCAACCAGGGCTGGACCGTGCCCCAAGCCGTCTATGCCCTGCGCAAAATGGAGCCGCTGGCTATCGAGTTTTGCGAACAGCCCGTCCTTGCCTCGGACACGGCCGGCCTCAAAGCCGTCCGGTCCCAGAGCCCCATCGCCATCATGGCCGACGAAGCCCTGTTCGGGCCGGCCGACGCCATCAAGCTCATCCGGGCCGAGGCCTGCGACACGTTCAACATCAAGGTCATGAAGGCCGGCGGCCTGCTCAACTCCATCCGCATCGCCCACATCGCCGACGCCGCCAACATGCGCTGCATGGTCGGCTGTATGCTCGAATCGAAGCTGGCCCTGACGGCGGCGGCGCACGTCGTCGCCTCGCAGGCCAACATCGTCTACGCCGACCTCGACGGGAATTCCGAGCATGTGACCGACCCCATCATCGACGGGATGATGGTCAAGGCGGGGGTGCTCACGCTTCCGGAGAAGCCGGGCCTCGGCTGCGACGTCGACCCGGCGTTCGTGAAGAAGCTGAAAAAAGTCTGATCAGCCCTCGACGCCGAAGGCCGGTTTCTTCGTCTTCCACTTGCCGCGGGTGAAGTCCGGGCATTCGATCGGGATGCTTCCCGACGCGATCGATTTTTCCGAGAGCGGGATGATCGAACTCATGAGGACCGAGTCGTAGACATCGATAGGCGTCTGGCTCTTCTTCCGGACGGCTTCGACGAAGAGGGCCAGCTCGAGATAATCGGTGCCGCCGTGGCCGCCCGCCTCGGCCTCCGCTTTCATCTTCTTCCACCAGACATGGTCGTGCTTTTCCATGTAAGGCGGGAAGGGTTCCCATTGGTGGTATTCGGGGCTCCGGTCGGCGAGGTAGAGGGCGTTTCGCTGTTCGTTGTAGATGCCCCGGGTCCCCTGGAGCTCCCACTGGTTGTCGTAGGGTCGGGGAAGCTGCATATCGTACTTGATGAAGATCGTGTTCCCCTTTTTCGTCCGGACGAGCGTGGTGACGATGTCGCCTTGGGCGAACTCGGCCGTGGCGTAGGCGTGTTTCGGGCCGAACTTGCGGCCGAAGTAATCGTTGATGCCGAGCTGACGGTTGGCCATGGATACGGCGGTATCGAAATAATCGCCGCAGCCGAGGTTCATCCAGGGCCAGACGGGCCCCACGGCGTGGGTCGGGTATTGGGAGCGGTTGTGCTTCATGAGGTAGCGGCCGCCCCAGCGCATGTTCCCCTCCGGGCTGAAGAACCAGTGGTCGATGCAGTCGTGGGTGTGGGAGCATTGGACGTGGACGATCTCGCCGAAGAGGCCCTTGCGGACCATGTTGAGCAAGGCCAGGTTGTCCTGGCGGAAGCTCCAGTTCTCGAGCATCATGCAGGGGACGCCGGTCTCTTCGTGGGCGTTGACGAGGTCCCAGCATTCCTCGAAGGTCATGGCGGCGGGGACCTCGACCGCGGCGTATTTTTTATTGCGCATGGCGCAGACGGCCATGGGCGCATGCCATTCCCAGGACGAGGCGATGACGACGGCGTCGATGTCCTCGCGCCAGAGGAGCCGCTGGAAGTCTTCGGGGCCCTTGGAGTAGCCCGCGGGTTTGGCCCGCCCGGCCTTGGCGACCATGTCCTGGGCTTGGGCCAGGGCGTCGAGGTCGATGTCGCAGAGGGCCGGAAATTCGAGGCCGGGCAGGAGCAGGAGGTTCGAGAGAAGCGACCGGCCGCGGTTCCCGGTGCCGATGACGCCGAGGCGGATCGGCTTGGGCGCCTGTCCGGGCTGGACGAGAGGCGAGGCCTCGCTCTTGAAATTCGCCAGCAGAGCCCCGGCGGAGGCGCCGCCGCTCATTTTCAGGAATTCCCTGCGGTCCATGTTTTCGGCCATGCTGTCTCTCTCCTCGCTGCGAGTTTCGCCGGATAGTCCCGACCTGTAGTATCGTTCAGTGCGGGCGGCGAAATCAACCCGGTCTGAAGTCCGGGGGGTTGCGCCTTGCCGGCGAATGGAATAAGAATAGGGGGCGGAGGACGAACATGGACCGGAAGGTCAACTGGGGCGTCTTGGGGTGCGCCGGGATCGCCGAGAAGGCGTTCATCCCGGCCGTCCGGGAATCGCGAAACGGCGTCCTAGCCGGGATCGCGGCCAGGGATAAGAGCCGGGCCAGGGATTGGGCGGGCCGGTTCGGATTCCTGAAGTCTCACCGGACCTATCAGGAACTCGTCGAGGACCCGGCCATCGACGCGATCTACAACCCCCTCCCGAACGACCTCCACGCCGAATGGTCCATCCGCGCGATGCGGGCCGGGAAACACGTCCTCTGCGAAAAACCCATGGCCATGAACGCCCTCGAAGTGAGGGCGATGATCGAGGCGGCCGAAGCGGGCGGGGTCCTGCTGATGGAAGGCTTCATGTACAAGTTCCATCCCCAGATCGAGAAGACCCTCGCGCTTATCAGGGAAGGGAAGATCGGCGAGGTCCGGTCCGTCCACAGTTCGTTCACGTTCCAGTTTGAACGGGATGGTTCGAATTACCGCTGGTTCCCGGCCATGGGCGGCGGGGCCCTTTATGACGTAGGCTGTTATCCGATCAGCCTCGCGCGCCTCGTCCTCGGCGCAGAGCCCGTCTCGGTCTTCGCCCGGGCCAGAGTCGACCCCGCGACAGGCGTGGATATGACGACGGCCGCGCTCCTCGAGTTCCCCGGCGGCCGATTCGCCCAGTGCGATTCGAGCTTCGAATCGCATTTCCAGAGCCGGCTTCTCGCCGTCGGCAGCGAGGGGACGCTCGCCCTCGACCGGGCTTTTTCGGCCAAGGATTTCGACACCGCGATCGAGATTATCAAGGGCGACAAGACAGAAGCCGTGCGTATCCCGCAGGCCAACATGTTCACCCTGATGGCCGAACACTTCGGCGACGCCGTGCTCGAAAAAACGCGGCTTCGCTATCCCGCCGGCGACGCCCTCGACAACTTGCATGTCATCGACGCCTGCTTTGAATCCATCCGGACCGGACGGGCCGTCAAGATCCCTAAAACTATCTAGCAAGGAGGAGTCGTGTCATGAAGTCGATAAAAACCCCAGCTTTAGTGATGGGCCTTCTTTTTCTCGCTGCCTGCTCGACCTACAAGGCGAAGCCTCAGCTTCACTACTACCATGGCAAGAACGTCCCCGAGGGATACATCAAGATCCTTCGGGCGTCGGCGGGGGAGATCGAATTCCAGATCCAGGTCGAGTTCACCGAGAGGAAGCTCTACCACCTCGTGCTCGAGGGTGACAACCCCGTGGCCGAAGGCTGGTTTTCCACTCTTCGGGCCGGCGCGCAGTTCTATACCGTGATCCTGAAGCCCAGCGAGGGGTTGGCTTTCGAGCCGGGCAAGACCTATCGGCTCTGTGTCGGATTGCAGAACCCGCAGGAGGTCCAGATGACCTCGAGCAACTACCAGTGCATAATCGACTACACCTTCGTCTTCCAGGAGAAGTCCTGATGGGCCGCCGCCTCCGACGGGGGCGCCGGCCGTTCCAATCCGCGGATTTCTTGTCTCGGCATGCTCTTTGAATGTCGATCTTTGTGGCTGTTCGTAGTTAATTGACAGTGCCACTCGGCCGGCGATACCGTATCGGCATGGATAGGCGGGGAGATTCAGCGCCAAGGGCGGGAATTCAGCTCTCTCGGAAAAAGCAATTTATATATTTATGCTCATCCAAAAATATGGGCGGTATCCAATTTATTGGATATTTTAATAAGGGGAGATTCGACTAATATAATTAGAATGAACAACATGAAATTGATTAAATATGGCACATTTTTTGCCTATAGATAGAACCAAGAAGGAGGTGGTTTACCCAAACTAAGATAATCTCAAAATGGGGAAATGGAAGTGGCGGCTGTCCGCCCCTGGGAGTAGGAAGGAGGACATTATGCAAGAGGAGGCTAAATGAAACGATTTTTTGTCGTTTTTTGTTGCCTGCTGATTCCGTTCGCCGCCATGGCGCAGCAAAGATCAGGCAATATTTATGGAACGGTCGTCGATGCCGAGCGCAATCCGCTTCCCGGAGTCAACGTGACGCTTACGGGTTCGACCATCGCCCCGATGACGACAACGACCAGCGTCGAAGGCAAGTTTCGGTTCCTATCGCTCTTTCCAGGCAACGATTATATCATCAAGGCCGAACTCCAAGGATTCAAGACCCGGACCGAAACCGGCGTCATCGTCAACGTAGCGAGGAGCGCGGACATCACGGTCGTCTTGGAGCAGGGCGGCATCGAAGAGCAGGTGACTGTCGTCGCCAAGACGCCCATCGTCGACACCAAGAAAACGCAAATCACGCATACCGTCAGCTATGAAATGCTCCAGTCGCTGCCCTCGGCAAGAGATCCTTGGGTTGTCCTGGGGATGACGCCTGCGGTCCAAATGGACCGCGAGAACATCGGCGGCGTCGAATCCGGCCAGCAGTCGGGCTTCGTCGCTCGTGGCAGCGGAGGAAACGAATGGACCGTTGACGGCATGCAGGTCACGGACAAAAGCTCAGGGGGTTCGCCCACCTACTACGACTTCGACTCCTTCGAGGAGATGAACATCTCCACGGGGACCCTCGACGTCGAGCACCGGGACGCGGGGATCGTCATCAACATGGTCACCCGCCGCGGCGGGAACAAGGCCAGCCTTGGCGGGAGGTTCTACTGGACCAACAGCAAGTGGCAGAAGACGGTCCCTCAGGCCAAGCTGGACAGCCTTGGTCTCAGCGGCTACAACAGGGCCGACGACATCAAGGATTTCGGCTTCAACGCCGGCGGACCCATCGTCAAGGACAAGGTCTGGTGGTGGATGAGCTATGGCATCCAGCAGGTCAAGACGATCAACCAGATCGACATTCACGACGACACGTACCTCAACAACTACGGCGCAAAGCTCAACCTCCAGATCATCCCTTCGAACCGGCTCGAGGTCCTCTACCAGCTTAACGACAAGATCAAGTTCGGCCGCAGTTCCTCGGAATACTTCCCTCCTGGGTGGAGGCAGGGCAGCAAGGGCTTTTTCGGAGCCCCCATCATCAAGATCCAGGACGAGCAGATGTTCGGCAACAACCTGTTCCTTTCGGTTCGGTTAGGCTCGTCGAACGGCGGATTCGGGATGAGGCCGGAGAATGACCTGGACGCCGAGAAAGTCTCCTACTACGATTACGCGGGCGGATTCTGGTACAATTCGTATTGGTGGTTCTACTCCGACCGTCCGCATCCCTACGGCGTCTTTCAGACCCAGTACTTCAACGACAACCTCTTCGGCACAGCCCACGAGATGAAGTTCGGGTTCGAGGTCAACAACAACACCGCGACCTACCAAGGCACCTGGTACGGTAACGGGAACCTCAACGTTTTCCGCAATTACAACTCGAGAACCATCGACTGGAACCTGGACGGCACGAGAGAGAATGTCCTGGCGGACGACGGGCTCGACATCGCCCGGATCTCCGTCAGGCGCTTCGACACCGCCACAACCACCGGAACGAAGCGCATCGCCGCCTATTTCAGCGACACCATCACGGCCAAACGCTTCAACTTCAATATCGGCGTCCGCTTCGACCACGCCAAGGATTATGACAAGCCTGCAACCTTCAGGGGGCTCTGGCTCCCGGGACAGGAAGTCCCCTACCCGCAGATGAAGAACTACGCTGATATCACCCAAACGTTCTTCGGCGGCGCCGAAACCGTGGACGCCATCGCTCCGCTGCTGCCCGATACGCTGCGGCCCTATAGCGCCCCCCCCAAGCTCTTCTGGTTCTTCTCGCCCCGCCTCGGCGTGACGTACGACATCTTCGGCGACGGCAAGACGGTCTTCAAGGCCGCCTACACCCTCTATCCCGGCGGCGGCCTGGGGCAGTGGTACAACCGTCCGTTCGGCGCGGGCGGCACTCTCCATTTCTGGTGGGCAGATGGTTACGGGTTCGGCAGCACGCCCACGGAGCCCTCCTCGGAACCGGACGGCGTCGCGACCTTTGACGAGCTCTACTGGGCCTCCAAAGACTCGGTTCGAACCCCCTACCACGCGTTCGATGCGGCCGGCGCATTCGTCGGCAATACGGCCCGCGAAACGGGTTACATGTACAGCGGATTCACCTGGGGCTCCACCTCGCTCGAGTCCTCCCGTTCTCTGGTCGACCTCGCCAACTGGAAAACCGACCTGACCCACGAGGTGAATATCTCGATCGAACGCGAAATCATACAGAACTTCGGCTTGAGCCTGAGCTTCACCTGGAAGAAGATGAACCGGTTTTCCTGGTCTCCCGACTATTATCCCGATTTGGACCACCTCCGGAGCAAGGCTGACTACGTTGTCGCCGGCACGGTGCCCGACACCCTGACGGACATCTACACCGGGGATACCTTTGATCCCGGCGAGGCCGCGGGCAAGCCTTGGTACGTCCTGACGGACGCTCCTGAGGGGCAGTATACGGAATACTCGAAAACCGTGATGATGGACCCCAAGCGGAGAAACACTTACTGGGGAATCGACTTCGTCTTCAACAAGCGGCTCTCCAACAAGTGGATGCTCAACGGCTCGATCACGTACCAGAACCAGCGCAACTACTTCGGTACCAACGGCTATCTGGATCCCACCAACCTCTGGGCCCAGGAAGGACAGGTCTATACCTTCGATATGGGCGGCGGCAGCGGCAAGGTCAGCCGTCCGTTCTTCACCCGCTGGATGTTCAAGCTGATGGGCCTCTACCAGCTTCCGTACAACATCAATATCTCCGGTACAGTTTCGGCCCACGAAGGCACGTTCTACGAAACGTACTTCAACGTTGAAGACGATACGCTTCCCAATCCCGACTCGTACTCCAATTCCCTGCCCACGACCAGATACAATAACCGGCAGCAGCTGCCAAACGTGTGGGTCTTCAACGCCAAGATCGAAAAGATGATCAACCTCGGCAGCCCGGGCAAGATGTACTTCTCCGCAGACATTTTCAACCTCGCCAACAGCACCACGATCCTCCGCAAGCGCGACATCGAATACGGCACGTTCTACTATGAATCAGGCACTCCTGGGGAAGTTGATTATGCCTCGCCAAACGACAATAGCGGTAAAAACAATGAGTTGATGAATCCGTTCATTGTCCGGCTCGGCTTGAGATTCCAGTTCTAGTTCGAGGCCCCGCACAAACAGAAGCACAAAGCCCCTTCCGCCCTGAGGCGGAAGGGGCTTTTTTATTGTATAATGCGGCCATGGCTCTTGGAAAAAAGGCCTTTCTCGCGGCCGGTCTGCTCCTCGTTTCGGAGGCAGCCGGGGCCGCGGACTTCAACGTCCTCCTCATCACGATTGACACGCTGCGTGCCGACAGGCTGAGCTGTTACGCGGCGGAGCGCGGCCCGACGCCCGTGATCGATGCGCTGGCCGCGAGGGGCGTCCTGTTCGAGCGGGCCTTCGCCCACAATCCGACGACCCTCCCTTCCCACGCCAACATCCTCTCGGGGATGACCCCGCTTTTTCACGGTGTCCGCGAGAATTCCAAGTCGAAATTCCCCGTCGAATGCCCGACGATGGCCGGCGACTTCAAGGCGCGGGGATATGCCACGGGCGCGTTCATCGGGGCCTTCCCGCTGGACTCCCGCTTCGGCCTCGACCGGGACTTCGATGTCTATGACGATACGTTCCCTTCGAAGCCGGCCTTCAAGGGAGCCTTCAAGGAACGCCGGGCGTCCGAGGTCGTCAAGGCCGCCGCGGCCTGGCTTTCCCTCCAGCCGGGAAAATGGTTCTGTTGGGTCCACCTCTGGGACCCGCACGCGCCTTATGCGCCTCCCGAGCCCTTCCTCACCCCGTATCGGGACGACCCCTATTCAGGGGAGGTCGCTTACGTCGACTCTCAGCTCGGCGTCCTGTTCGGAGACCTCGAGGCGCGGCAGCTCAAGGACAAGACGCTGATCATTCTCACCGCCGACCACGGCGAATCGCTCGGCGAGCACGGCGAGATGTCCCACAGCTACTTCGCCTACAACAGCACCCTCCATGTCCCCTTGATCATCGCCGGCCCTGGGATTGCGCCGCGGCGGGTGGCAGCCAACGTGGGTCATGTCGACATCCTGCCGACGGTCTGCGAACTCCTCGGCATCAAGCCGAGGCCGGCTCTCCAAGGCCGGTCGCTCGCCGCCCTCATGAAAAGCGGCCGGGCGCAGGACCGGGCCCTTTATTTCGAATCCCTCGAGCCCTACCTCAACAAGGGCTGCGCCCCGCTCCGGGGCTTCATCCGGGGCCGGATGAAGTTCATGGACTCTCCCATTCCCGAGCTCTACGATCTGGGGATCGATTTCGGGGAGTCGAAAAACCTCGCCCCGAAGAGCGACCTGGTCCCGCTCCGGAAAGAGCTCGAAAAAATGAAAAAATCGCTGTCTTCGCCGCTGGCCGAACGCGGCGCTCGGGTGGCCGACGGCCAGACGCTGGAGCGGCTGCGGAGTCTGGGTTACGCGGCTTCACCCTTGTTCCAGCCGAAGGCGTCTTACGGGCCGGCCGACGATGTCAAGAGCATCCTCCCGTTCCAGCAACGGCTCGAGCGGGCCATCCTCCTCGCCGACGCCGGGAAAGCCGAGGACGGCATCCGGGAGCTGGCGGCCTTAGTCGGTGATAAAAAGGATTTCACCCCCGCCTATGTGTACCTCTCCGAAACGTTCATGGCCCAAGGGCGGGCCGACGAGGCGGTCCAGGCGCTCGATGAGGGCGTTCGCAACAATCCCGGAAACTATGCCCTTCTTTCGGCCTTCGGCACGCTTCTCGTCATGAGCCGGAGGGACGACCGGGCCGAAGAGGTCCTCAAGCAAACCCTCACCGTCATCGACTTCGACCCCGATGTCTGGAACAACCTGGGAGGGGTCCGGATGCGGAAGGGAGATTATGAAAAGGCCCTGGAGTGTTTCGACCGGGCCGTCTCTCTTGATGCCCATTTTGCCCTGGCCTATTTGAACATCGGGATGGTCCGTATGACCCTCTACTTTGGCAAGGGCCGGAATCCGGAGGACCTGGCTTTGGCCGTCAAGAATTTCCGCCAAGCGGTCTCTCTCGACCCGGGGTTGAACCCAGCCTTGCGCGGGTTGGGCGCGGCCTCGATGGCCTCGGGGAAGGTCGACGAAGCCATAGCTGCCTGGGAAAAGGCCGTCGCCGCCAACCCCAAAGATGACTTTTCCACCTACAACCTCGGCCTGGCGTATTTCAACAAGGGAGATAAAACCCGGGCCCTCCGCTGCTTCGAGACATACCTCGACCTCAAGAAAGACAGCCTGACAACCGACGAAAAAAGCCGGATTCTGGAGCTGATAGCAAAATGCAGGTAAGCACAATGGAAACGCGCCACGTTGGGCAAAAAAGCGGAGGCGGCCGATGAAAAAATCCTTTCGGGCCACGGGCCTGGTATTCGGCTCGTTGCTGGGACTGCTGGCATGTGCCGTTCGAGCGGGCGCCGAGGATCTTAACGTTCTCCTGGTGACGATCGACACTCTGCGTCCGGACAGGCTGAGCTGTTACAGTCCCAAGTACCTCCAGACTCCCCGCATCGACGGCCTGGCCGCGAAGGGTGTCCTGTTCGAACGGGCCTTCGCCCATGATCCCGAAACCCTTCCCTCGCACACGAACATCCTCCTGGGAATGACGTCCCTGGCCCACGGTGTCAGCGAGAACAGCAAGTCCATCGTGGCTCCGGAATTCCTGACCCTGGCCGAGCTCCTCAAGAGCCGCGGTTTCGCCACGGGCGCCTTTGTCAGCGCCTTTACCCTGGATTCCCGCTTTGGGCTGAATCAGGGCTTTGAGGTGTACGACGATCACTATCCGGCGAAGGCGCTGCCCGGCAAGCGTTTTTCGGAGCGGGAGGCCGCGAAAACGATTGCCGCCGCCCTGCAGTGGCTCTCGGTCCCTAAGGGCAGATGGTTCTGCTGGGTCCACCTCTGGGATCCGCATGACCCCTACGCGCCGCCCGAGCCATTCCTCACTCAGTATCGGGACGACCCCTATTCGGGAGAGGTGGCTTATGTCGATTCCCAGCTCGGCCTCCTGTTCGGCGAGCTCGAAAAGCGTCAACTCTTGGACAAGACGATAATTATCCTGACCGGCGATCATGGCGAGTCCCTGGGCGAACACGGCGAGACGTACCACGGCTATTTCGCCTACAATACGACGCTCTGGGTGCCCCTGATCATCTCCGCCCCGGGGGTCAAAGCGGCCCGGGTGAAGGACTATGTCGGCCATGTGGACATTTTCCCGACGGTCTGCGACTTGCTCGGGCTGGAGAAACCAGCGTCCCTCCAGGGCGATTCCCTGCTGCCGTTTCTGCGCGGCAAGACGAGGAAAGCCAGGCCGATCTACTTCGAGGCCCTGGAAGCGTATTTGAACAGGGGCTGGGCGCCCCTCCGCGGCGTCATCGAGAACGGCAAGAAATACATCGATTCGCCCATTCCCGAGCTTTATGACCTGGAGAACGATTTCGGCGAGGAGAAAAATCTGGCCGCGGCCTCCAATCTTCCGCCTTACAAGACGAGACTTCAGGAGGTCATGAAGCTCGGTGCCTCGCCCCTCAAGGCGCAGGCCGGCCGGCGGACGACGGACAGGGAAACGCAGGAACGGCTGCAGAGCCTTGGCTACGCGGCCTCGCGCGTGACTCAGGTCAAATCTTCCTACGGTCCCGAAGACGATCTCAAGACGCTCCTGCCCCTCGAACAGAAGGTCGGCTTCGCCTCCCAGCTCAAACAACAGGGCCGGCTCGCGGAGAGCGTCCGGCTCCTCGAGGACATCATCAAGGAAAGGAAGGACTTCGCCAAGGCCTATGACCAGCTCTTCGAAATCTACCGTTCGCAGGGCTTGATCGACGATGCCCTCCAGGTTCTCGAAAGAGCATTCGTCGCCAATCCTGATAATTTCCTCTTCATTGCGGGATACGGGGTCGCCCTGGTCAAGAATGGGAGATACCAAAAGGGCGTCGAAATCCTGGAAAAATCGCTCAGCCTGTTTGATCAGGACGCGGAGGTCTGGAACTCCCTTGGTGTGGCCTACCAGAAGATGGGCGATCTCGAGAAGGCCGGCGAGGATTTCGGGAGGGCCTTGGCCCTGGCGCCGGACGACGCGATTTTCAACGACAATGTCGGCACGTTTTACGTGACGATGGCCGTGAAAACGAAGAACCCGGAATTGGCCCGGCAGTCCCTCGCGTACTTCGAAAAGGCCGTCGCCGCCGACCCGACCCTGGCCTCCGTATACAACGGCCTGGCCGGCGCCATGCGCCTCCTGGACAAAAAGGACGAGGCCATCGCGAACTGGGAAAAAGCCGTCGAGCTCGACCCGAACTTCTATTTTCCCGTGTTCAACCTGGCCGTAGCCTATCTCGAGAAAGGGAATAAGGCCAAAGCCCTCGAGTGCTGCCAGAAGTATCTTTTCATCAGAGGCAATGATATCACCTTGGAAGAGCGGCGGGAGATCAATTCGCTCATCCAAAGGTGCAAAGGATAAAGCGGCCGCCGCGTGTCCGGAATCGATCCTAGAAGAAGCGACGTGACGAGAAACACCTTCCCGCGAGGACGCCGGCTCCTCGCCGGTCTCTTGCTGGGTCTTTTTTGGACCGGAGCCCTGACGGCCTTTCCAGCCCCCGGTCCGACCCGCGGCACGAAGGAACGACCCAACCTCCTTCTCATCACCATTGACACCCTGCGTTCTGACCGGGTGAGCTGTTATGGCGGCGGGCCGCTCAAGACCCCAAACATCGACCGGCTGGCCGAGAAGGGGATCGTGTTCCGCCGAGCCTTCGCCCAGACCACGACAACGCTTCCATCGCACGCGAACATCCTCCTCGGCCTGAATCCGCTCCGGCACGGTGTCCACGACAACGGCAATTTCATCGTCGGCAAAGAGTTTTTGACCTTGGCTGAGCATCTCCAGGCGGCCGGCTACGCCACGGCTGCTTTCATCGGAGGTTTCCCGCTGGATTCGAGATTCGGGCTCAGCCGGGGCTTTGATGTTTATGACGAAACGTTTGAAAACCGAGGCTCGAACGAGATGTTCTACCGGGAGAGGAAGGCCGAGGCCGTCGTGGCCAGCTCTCTCCGGTGGCTCGAGGGCCGGTCCGGTCCCTGGTTCGCCTGGGTCCATTGTTTCGACCCGCACCATCCCTACGAACCTCCTGAGCCTTTCCTCTCCCAATACAAGGGCCGGCTTTACGACGGCGAAGTCGCCTACGTCGACTCCGCCCTGAAAAAGCTCGTCGACGACATCGAAGACAAGGGATGGAGCGGCAACACGGTCATCATCCTCACCGGCGACCACGGGGAATCCCTGGGCCAACACGGGGAAGATACCCACGGCTTTTTCGCCTACAACACGACCCTCTGGATTCCCCTCATCCTCTGCGCCCCGGGGCTGAAGCCGGGAAGCGTGAACCAGCTGGTCGCCCATACAGATATCTTCCCCACGGTCTGTGATCTTCTAGGACTCGAGGTGCCGCCCCGCCTCCAGGGTATTTCGCTCCTGCCTGCGGTCAAGGGCAAGAACCTGCCGAAGCGAGCGATCTACTTCGAATCCATGTTCCCTTACTACAGCCGGGGATGGGCGCCCATCTACGGTTTTCTCCGGGAATCGGAAAAATTCATCGAATCGCCGATCCCCGAGCTTTACGATATCGAGAACGATTTCGACGAGCTCAAGAACCTGATGCTCGGGCAAGACGAGGGGAAGTTCAGCGCCCGGCTCGCCCAGGTCACCGGCGGGCTCTCGCCCATGGACCAGGCGGGCCAAGAAAAAAAACTCGAGCGCGAGTCCCTGGAAAAACTCAGGAGCCTGGGCTATGTCTCCAGCCCTCAGCCCGTCAAGAAAGCAAAGTACGGCCCGGCGGACGACGTCAAGGCCCTGCTTCCGTTACATAACAAATGCACGGAAGCCCAGGGCCTTTTCGAGGGCGGCCGCAGCGCAGAGGCGATCGAGCTCCTGAAGAGCGTCCTCACGGAAAGGGAAGACTTCGACGGCGCCTACTCTACGCTGGGGGTGATTTACGCGAGGATGGGCCGGCTCGCCGACGCCCTCGCCGTCCTGAAGAGAGGCGTTGAACTCCTGCCGACGAACTACTTGATCGCCTCGCCCTACATCCATCTTCTCAGTGCGGCCGGGAGGTACGACGAGGTCATCCGCGTGGTCATGGCGGACGGCCGGTATCCCTTCGAAAAGGATTCCGACAGCTGGAACGCCCTGGGCGTCGCCTATCTGAATATGGGGGAGCTCGAGAAAGCCCGTGACGCCTTAGGGAGCTCCCTGGCCCTGGACGAAAGAAATTACCTCGTCCACCGGAACCGGGGAGACGTCGAGTTTGCCGTCTTCGCCCGAAGCAAAGATCCGGAGGCCTATCAGAAATCGCTCGAGTGTTACCAAAAAGCCATCGAACTCAACCCTCGAGATCCGTCATCTCTTAACGCCTTGGGTTTCACCTATTTGCAGGGAGGCCGGCCGAAAGAAGCCATCCCCCATTTGAGAAAAGCGCTGGAGCTTTTCCCGGACTACGGCACGGCCGTCTATAACCTGGGCCTGGCCTATTTCAATACCGGCGATTACGAGAGAGCGCTCGAGAGCCTGACAAGGTTCAGGGAGAAATTTTCGAGCCCCCTGACTCCGGCCCAGCTAAGAGCGTTGGACTCGCTGATCCAGGAATGCAAGTCGAGGCTGGGGAAGTAAATATTCCGGCCGGGGCCTCGCCCGGCAGAGGAAGTGTTGGGAGTGAACGAGGGAATCCGGAAAAGGCCATGACAAGGAAGCGGGCCGCGACTATTCTTTTCACCCTGCTCCTCGGCGTTCTCCTCGCCGCGCCGGCCGCCTCCTCCGGTGAAAAGGGCCAGAAGCCGAAACTCCCCGAGAACTACAAGAAATGGCTAGAGGAGGATGTCGCCTACATCATCGTGCCCATGGAAAGGGACGTTTTCCTCAAGCTCCAGACCGACCGGGAGCGCGACCTGTTCATCGAGGCCTTCTGGAAACAGCGCGACCCGACCCCCGGGAGCGCGGAGAACGAATTCAAGACAGAGCACTTCCGCCGTATCGCCTATGCCAACCGCTATCTCGGCCGGGACGCGCCGCGCCCGGGCTGGAAGACGGACCGGGGCCGCATCTACATCATTCTGGGTGAAGCGCGGGACATTCAGAGGTTCGAGGGGAAGTCCTCGACCTACGACGCCGAGGTCTGGTTCTACCAGGGGAAAACGGACATCGGTCTGCCGGCGGGCTTCAACCTTGTCTTTTTCAAGGAAGGCGGCCACGGCGAGTATAAGCTCTACAGTCCGGTCGGCGACGGGCCCCAAGCCCTGCTGGCGGGCTATTTCGGCGGCCCGGATTACGCGCGAGCCTACGAGAAGCTGCGGGAGGTCGAACCGAACCTGGCCGCCGTCTCGCTCTCGCTCGTCCCCGGAGAAGGCGGGGAGGCCTACGGGCGGCCGTCGATGTCCTCCGACCTCCTCATCCAGCGCATCGAATCCGCCCCGGCCCGCGGCGTCGAAGCCAAGTACGCCCAGAAATTCCTCCAGTACAAGGACCTCGTCGAGGTCGAATACACCGCCAATTACCTCGACAGCGACAGCCTCATCAAGGTCTTCCGCGACCCTTCGGGCCTCTATTTCGTCCATTACGCCGTCGAGCCCCGGCGGCTGTCCGTGAACCAGTACGAGAACAAGTACACCACGACCCTCAAAGTCAATGGCCGGGTCACGACCGCCGACGGCCGCCTCGTCCACCAGTTCGACAAAACGGTTTCCTTGGATATGACCGCCGAGCAGATGAGAGAGGCGAGCGGGGCGCCCTTCGATTTCCAGGACCTCTTTCCGCTCCTTGGCGGCGACTACAGCCTGTCCGTCCTGATCAAGAATGAGGCCTCGAAGGAGTTCATGTCCGTCGAGCAGGCATTGCGCATTCCCCAGGGCGGGACGGCCGTCCAGATGACTCGGCCGCTCCTCGGCTACAAGGTTGTCCGACTGGAGCCGGGTCAGCGCCGGATGAAGGCCTTCCGCGTCGGCCCCTTCCAGATCTACTGCCAACCGAACCGGGTCTTCACGCGGAAGGAGACGCTGGCCGTCCTTTTCCAGCTCAACAACCTGGCCGACGATCTCGCCGCCGGCGGCGAGGTCAGGATCGAATTCCTCAAGGACGGCCAACCCTTCCGGGACCTCCGCCGCAAGCCCTCGGATTACCCCGAGCTTCCGAACGTCCTCGAGGAGGTTTCTCTCGCCGACTTCCCGCCTGCCCATTATGCCGTCCGCGTTTCGGTCGCGCAGGCCGGCACGGAGATCGTCTCGGCCGCCGAGGAATTCGATTTGAGCTTCGCCGAGTCCGTTCCCCGGCCCTGGTTCTCGTCCCGGATCCTGCCCGAGGCAGAGGACCCGGTCTATGCGGAGATCATGGGATCCCAGCTCTTCAACCTCGGCCGTTTCGACGAGGCGCGCGTGTTCCTAGAAAAGGCCTTTCAAAGAAAGCCGGGGTCCGAGGACGCGGCGACGAATCTGGCCCGGGTGTATCTCGCGAGGGCCGACGCGCCGGCCGTCGTCAAGACACTGGCCCCTTTTATGACCCCGGAAAAAACGGCGAAGTATGATACCTACCTCCTCGCCGCGGAGGCGTTGAAGAGGACAGGCGAATTCGGCCGGGCCGTCGACCTCCTCGACAAGGCCGTGGCCCACTACGGCGTCAACGCCGTCCTCCTGAATTCGACCGGGGAGTGCTACGAGGGTCTGGGAAAGACCAAGGAGGCGCTGGCGGCCTTCGAAAAATCGCTCGAACTCAGCCCGGATCAACCCAATGTCAGGAAAAAGGCCGAGACGCTGAGGAAGAAAGCTCCGCTCTAACCCTTGCCGGCCTTCGGCGAAGGAGCGGAGAGGGCCTCCTCCCGCGCGTAGACGACACCCACCTGCCGCAGCATCGCCTGGACCTCGGCTTCCGGAACCTCCGATTTGACTTCGGCCGTAACGTCGCGGCCGACAAAGAGCCGCTGGTTAAGCTCCTCGATGAGCGCGGTGATGCGGATGTAGACCTTGGCCGGGGCCTTGTCCAAGACGATGGTCACGCGGTTTTCGCGGATGGCGACGAGCCGAACCTCCGGAAACTTGGCGATCTTCTTCGTGAACGCGGCCAGGCGCCGCTTTTTCCGGTTGCGAACGTAGCGGTAGAAGAAGAGGGCCATGAAAGCGGGGCCGATCAAGGCTCCCCAGTTGAAGTTGACGGAGACGAGGACGACGGTCACGGCGACGGCCGAGGCGAGAATGGCCAGCCCCTTGTAGCCGCCCGGGAACGAGGTTTTCAGCCACTCGGCCCAGGTGTGGAATCGCTCTGCGGCGAGGAGCCCGGAACCGGCCCTCGTGCCGGATTCGATGTCGTGCTTCAGCCGCCGCAGATCCGCCGCCAGGGCGTGGGCGTCGGGGTAGCGGTCGTCCGGGTTCTTCCGGAGACAGCGGAAAACGATGCGGTGGAGCTCGGGCGTCAGGCTGCGGCGGACGATCGTCACCGGCCTGGCCTCTTCGTAGGCGATGGCGTGCATCGTGTCGAGGGGCGTCTCGCCCTTGAACGGGAGTTCGGCCGTGACCATTTCGTAGAGGACGATGCCCAGGGAGAAGATGTCGCTGCGGCGGTCGAGCTCTTTCCCCCGGGCCTGCTCCGGGCTCATGTAGCTGAGCGTGCCCATGACCGCCCCGGGCAGGG
>Ga0315283_10002012_pt1 | contig 16747 bp, 20 predicted proteins | sample YL17G09_0_MG_FD_204541 | JGI IMG/M metagenome (GOLD analysis project Ga0315283, IMG submission 204541) | Sediment microbial communities from Yellowstone Lake, YNP, Wyoming, USA - YL17G09_0 | ecosystem: Environmental > Aquatic > Freshwater > Lake > Sediment | place: USA: Wyoming | collected... | reverse complement strand
AGACCCCGGCCCCGCGCCGGGGTGTCTGTTTTCAGCGCCAATTAATACCTTCCCCGCTTCCGATAGCCCGAATGTGAGCTTAGGACCGCTGGCGCTACCGTCGCCGTGACGGGGCGGACGACGCGCCTCTCTTGGTGCGCCCAGCCTCAGTGAAGAGCAGGAGAGAGCTATGAGACGGATATTCTTCGCGGTGGCAGCAGGATTGCTGGCGTTCTCCGGGTTAGCGTGGGGCGATGGCGCGGGCAACGCGAATGGGTGCCGACTGGAAGGGACGTTTGTGAAGTTCAATTCAAGCGGCGACCCTGTATGGACTGCATCGTACATTCCTCTGACTGAAGCCTCTGGGATGACTGATGGCGCATTCGTAGGGTTCGATCTCACATTGGGCGGCATGTATCCCGACGCGGTCCGGGACACCGGGCTGAAAGGAACGTGGATCAGGACTGGCCGCAATTCATATGCGGTCACACTCCTCTCGATCGCGGCTGACGCGAAGGGTGCGCCGCAATACTCCGTGAAGTTCACGGGGACATACACACTTCTAGATGCGTGCAGCAGGCTCCACATCAAGTTGACAGCGGGACTCTACCCGCTCGGGACGAATCCGCTCATCGACGCGCCTTCGGGGACGTTTCCGGTTGACGAATTTGCCTACGTCCTTAATGCGCCATCCAAGAAGTAAAACGACACGTCGATCAACGATTCGACCCCGGCCCCGCGCCGGGGTTTCTCTTTCTGGGCGACGGAACAGCGATGAGACGAATGGGTCGTAGTCGTATCGCCGTTGCGGTGTGGCGAATTCAATTGCTATTTGTAGGATTCGAGCGCACAGCAGGTACTCGCCCGGCGGATTGCCGGCTGCCCTCCGCGAGAAGACAACGAAGGACACCGATGGTCGCCGGACTACAAGAGTCCGAACCAAGGAATGGGGGAGTCATGAAGAAGTTAATGCTTTCATTAACCGCAATCGCGCTTTTCGGCGCCGGCGTACTTAACGCCACAGACGCCCACGCCCAATCGTGTCTGAAAGTTGGCGCGGTAGCAGGTGATCAGGTGCGGCTGGAAATTGATTCCTTCAGCGGTTTCTGGTTCCAGCACATGGAACTTACGGTTCGGAACTTTGCTGAGTTCGCCGAGTTGCAGACGAACCCCGGCGGTTCTTTCTGCGGCCTTGCGCGAGTGCATATTTCCGGCAACTTGGTATGGGGCGGGGGGGACGGAAAAGAGACTCTCCTGCTGGCGGATACGTTCTTGAAAGCCGGAACGCGGCTGCAACTTAGCCAGTTCGTCCCTACGGGAAGCAACGTTCCTCCCTCCTGCAGTAACGCAGGGCCGTCGGATACTTGTTATGAGAATGGCACCCTTTACCGTTCGGCAACGGTACTAAATCGTTAGGCATGCAGTCGGGGAGTGGCCGTCGAACACTCACTGGCGCGAGCGGCCCCGAAAGGGGCCGTCTCGTTTGTGTTCATAAGCGCGTCTCTGGCCCCGCGCCGGGGTTACTTCTTCTAGGCGTGCAGTTCGTGCTCGTGCAGGCCGGCGAGGGTGCCGAGGTCGATCACTGGGACACCGTGGCATCGCGGCGGGCTCAGGCGGTGAGCCGCCATCAGCCGTTCAGGGCTGTCGGAATATCTTACGTATTGCGGCGCACAAGAACGAAGTTAGTCGAACCCAAATAGGTAAGTCATTGGTTAGATTAGCCCGCCCTTGGTTGGTCCGGGACTTGCTTTGTTTCTACTCAGAAGACGTGCGAACTCGCCGTGAACATACAGCGCAGGGGGAAGCGACATGAAATCTAAGATTCTGGGATTGCTGGCCGTGGGACTGCTGGCCGGGCCGATGACGGCGAATGCCACGCTGATCATCAACGTAACCGAGGTTGGAGGCGATGTAGTGTTTTCGACCAACGGTAGCCTAAACCTCACGGGTGCGACCGCATTGGGTGGCATTGGCTATGCAGACGGGTTCATTCCAGGCGGTTCCAATTGGTACATAGCGTCGGGCGCGGGAGGCTCCGTAGATAACTACGCCTTGACGAGCTTTGCTGGAGCGTTTGGTACAAGCGAATCTTTCTTCAGCCCCCCTAGCTCAACATCCGGTGACGATTTCTTTATCTGGGGCCAGAGTGGCGCTACTGAACAGGTCGGAGTACCGGTCGGATACATATCCGGCAGTTCCATTACTTCTCGGATGGCCTTCAACGGCGCGACGATCGCCGGATTCACCATGATTCCGGGAACGTATGTCTACAGTCTTCCCAACGACACGATCACGCTGAACATCGGTGGGGATGGGGATGGGGGTGGGGCTGCCGTCCCGGAGCCCGCCACCCTTGCGCTATTCGGCCTTGCCCTTGCAGGTCTCGGCCTGAGCCGACGACGCAAAGCGTAAGCGACGCGCTTAACGCGACAACGACCCCGGCCCCGCGCCGGGGTTTCTGTTTCTGCCGGTTAGATCTCGCAAATAGGCGTAGGCAACAGGTTCCAGGGTGACCCGCTACCCCGGTAGCGCCCAGGTGACGTTGGCCTGTCGGTGGGGCCTTCCTGAGGCATCCGTTGAGAGCTGAACGCAACGCGGGCACGCGCCTCGGCACGACTAACTTCCGAGAGGCCGCCAAGGTCGATCATGGAGCGAGGATAGACGGTCGGCAGGCGCGGCGGCTGGGCCTTGGCTGCCGTCTCGGCAAGCCCTCATTCCCCGTTGAGCGCTTTCTTGCGCAAAGTACTGCGGCAGGGGCGCGCGACCTTGCGGAGGTAGCCTCTATGCAGATCCCCTCGATCCCCACCGTCCGCATGTACATGGACACCGAGACGCACGCGCTGTCTGCCGACGACGACATACTGTTCGCGCTGTGCCGCCTCATCGACGAGGGTGTCACTGGCGCTCCAGTAGTCGATGACGAGGGTCGCGTCGTCGGCATGCTGTCCGAGTACGAGTGCCTCCGGCTGCTGGCTGAAGGCAGCGGCGGCGACAGGCCCCGCGGGCAGGTCCGCGACTTCATGGTCACCACGGTCACCGCGGTGTCGCCCACGATGGACGTGTACTACGTGGCGGGGATGTTTCTGAACGAGCCGACGCGCCGGCGCTTCGTCGTGATGGACGGCCAGCGGCTGGTGGGCGTGGTCACCCGCAAGGACATCCTGCGGGCCGTCCGGGCGGGACTCAAGGGCATTTGACTACTGCGGCACCTCGCTCCGTCGCGGGCTGGTCGATGCTCTCCGGCCACGCCGGTCTCGGCGTCCTCGGACGACGCGAGCCGACCTGAACATCCGCTGCTATCAGCACAAGAACCCCGGCCCCGCGCCGGGGTTTCTCTTTCTGGGCGACGGAACAGCGATGAGACGAATGGGTCGTAGTCGTATCGCCGTTGCGGTGTGGCGAATTCAATTGCTATTTGTAGGATTCGAGCGCACAGCAGGTACTCACCCGGCAGCTCACCGGTTGCCCTCCGCGAAAGACCACGAAGGACGCCGTTGGTCACCGGTCCATAAGATCGGATCAGGGGAAAGCCATGAAGAGCGGAAAGACTTGGATCTTTACGCCGATAGCTGTCTTCGCGCTGATCGGCAGCTTGCAGTGCGGAGTCGCAAACGCGGGTAAGTCAGGGGACTATTTTGAAGACGGACCGCAGTGCTGCGTGCCAGGCGTCGATCTGAGCGGCATACGTTCGTTTGAAATCAGTACCGCCGACGCTGCTGTGGCGAATGGCATTCTGAAATTGACGACGACCACGAAACGCGCAATCTACACCTCTGGGCAATACTGGATCTCGTACAGCCAGTTCGGTAGTGATGGGATGCTGTGGAGCGCGGGAAACGTTGAAGCGTTCAGGAAGGACTTCTCGTTCTGGCCGACGAACCGGGTGCGAGTCTGGTTCTATCCTAATGGGGGCGTCCGCACGGGCTATTTGGCGGCCTACTCCACGGGCGGCAAGTTGCTCGTCCAAAAGACATTTACCTCGGCCGGCACGACCGTCCTGGATACAGGAACGACGAAGGGACGGATTGCCTACGTGCTTGCGAGCTTTAGTGCGCCGGGCGGTCTGCTAGGCAATGTCGGCTACTGGGTCAGCGTCCACTGAACCATTGAAACGTGCGCTCACGCAACACGTACCCCGGCCCCGCGCCGGGGTTTCTGTTTCTGGGCCTGCAATTCGCGGTCATGCAGGCCGGCGATGCTGCCCGGGTCGATCATCGGGCGAGGGCAGGGCCGAGGCAGGCTCAAAGGATGGGGCTGGGCGTCTCCCGTAAGGTCTCGCCTCACGCACCCTGACTAGGCATTACAGCCCATTGTCCCTATGTCACGCAGCGTGCAACTTGGCCGGTAAATCCCGGCAAGACCGGGCCAATGAGGACGGGAGCGCCATGAGACATGGATTCAAGACGCTGGCCGTGATTGCCTCCCTTGGGCTTCTGTTTTCCGCCTGTGCACTGCTGTCCTCCTGCGCGGTGTCCGGCACCATAGAGGATGCCTCTAGCAGCGAGTCGCAATTCGACAAAGCCTTGATCTATGACGGCGAACGTAAGCAGGTTCAGGCACCGCTACCGGGTGTAGAGACCCATCGAATATTCCACCAAGGGGCTACCGGCTTCACCCCTATTTCTGCGGTGCGCAGCAGTGCAATGGCCCGCGTAGTTGAGTATTGCAAACTCAAGGGACAAGTACCGTACTTGGTCGAGGAAACTACGGCTAAGCCACCTTACATTTTAGGCAACTGGCCACGCATCGAGCTGGTGTTTTCGTGCGTTGAATCAAGTCAAGCGGAAGGCCAGAACAATGGCGCCTCAGACAAGTACGACGAACTTAGCAAACTAAAACATCTTCTTGATGAAGGCGCGATTACGCAGGAGGAGTATGAACAGGAGAAGAAGAAGATTCTTGCGCGATAGGCCAATCGTCCGTCGGACCAACAGTGTGCTCCAGCCGACGACGCAAAGCGTAAGCGACGCGCTCAACGCAGCAGGAAGGCCAGCCGCGTGCTGGCCTTTTTGTTTCTGCACGATCAGGTTACGAGCGCGCGGTGACACCGGCCACAGGGCTCGAACGGCAAAGTGCTGCCGGAAGTTCCGATGACCACCCAGGACCGCGCGTACCCGTCGCCTATCTGGTACAACCCGTAGCGCCGTCCGCGAACGCGCGGTCACGGCCCGGGATGGGATCAATCCGATCGACAAGGGGGCCCCGTGAACGCAGTACTAGCCGACGGCGATCGCGTGCAGTTCGACACGCGGCGGTTCCACCTGCGGATGGCGGTCGTCTTCGTCCTGATATCCTTCGGCGGCTTTACGCCGTCCTATTGGGCACCAGTTTTCAGCGGTACGTTTCACATGCCGCCGATTGCGCACATTCACGGCATCCTGCTGTTTAGCTGGACGCTGTTCTATCTCGCGCAAACGGCGTGGGTGGCGGCGGGGCGGACACCGGCCCACCGCGCCTGGGGGATGGTGGGCATTGCGCTGTTCAGCGTGATGCTCTGCTCGATCGTCGTCCTGAAGATCACGATGATCCGACTTGACGATGCCCGCGGCTTTGGCGATGCGGCCCGGCGCTTTTCCGCCATCGCGTTCTGCGCGCTGCCTTTGCTGATCGTCCTGTTCGCGCTCGCAATCGCCAACGTTCGCCGACCTGAGATTCACAAGCGGCTGATGTACGTGGTGATGGCCGGCTTGACGGTGCCCGCCATGGCGCGGGTTTTCATCGCTCTGCTCGCGCCAGCCGGAGCGGTGAGCGTGGGGCCACCACCCGCCTTCGTGTCGATCCCGCCGACGGTCGTCGCGGTGCTGCTGATCGCCGTCGCCATGGTGTACGACTGGCGGACGAGAGGGCGACCGCACGCGGTGTACGTCTATGGCGCGGTGGCAGTGATGCTCAGTAACCTCCTGTCGGTCTACGTCGCGGGAACCGCGGCTTGGATGAGCACGGCCCGATTCCTGGAGAGCCTCGGGGGTTGAGCCCTCGAACCGCCGGACGTTAACGCAAGGATCACGCTTTCCCGCCGCCTACAGCACCCCGGCCCCGCGCCGGTGTTTCTGTTTCAGGGCGGCGCGGTCACTCTCTCGAAGCGACCGGCATGAGTCGCCCGGCAAGGGCAAAACGTGACAAGGAAACGTTAGGTAATTGCACTCTATCCGCCGGGTCGACTTCGGCGCACAAGTCACCGTTACCCGGCGGCTCGCCGGTTGCCCTCCGCGAGAAGACCACGAAGGACACCGCTGGTCGCCGGACTTCAAACGTCGGAACACGGGAAGGGAGATGCTATGAAGTACCTGACTGTCTTTACGATTCGCCCCGAGCATCAGAAGGCGGCGAGAGAGCGCTTCCTGAAAGGCGACGTACAGTTCCCGGGCCTGAAGTTGATTGGTCGCTGGTTTGAAACGGGCACCGGACACGGCATCACCATTTTCGACGCCGATGACCCGGTCGCGTTGACAAAGTACGGACTCTATTGGAATGACCTGATCGACATGAAGGCCGTGCCGGTGATCGACGACGCGCAGATGATGGCGGCGCTAAAGTAGTCGAGGCATTATTCTCGCTGTCAGTTTGAGCTGTCGCAACCCCGGCCCCGCGCCGGGGTTTCTGCGTCAGGGCGCTTGGACGCCTGTCCTATGGCCAACCTGCAAGAAAGATGGTTGATGAGGGTGGAATCTTGACCGAAGATGCCTCGGCAATTTCCACGATTGCGGCGTGCAGAGAATGCGCGTCTATTTTGCCGCACACCCTACCGCTGCAGGAGGCGACAAATAGGCCGGCGTGCGCCAACCGAATGGTCGCGCGGGCCATCTAGCAAGGAATCAGAGGCGCGATGTTCCGTGCGGTCGGCTGCGACAGGTGGTGGTCCCACAAGCAGTCGTTCGAGTGGAGACTCAAATGAGCTCAATGAACATATTCAAGTGGCTCGCAATTGCGATGATAGTCGCGATACCGATCCTGTTGTCCGCTGCCAGCCAAGTACCGATGCCCGCCTGCATTTGCTGACTTGTGCCGAGAGGGGCCTGCCCGGAAACGCTGAGCACAGCAGTCAGTCGGCAGAACCCCGGCCCCGCGCCGGGGTTTCTGTTTCTGGGCCTGCAACTCGTGGTCATGCAGGCCGGCGATGCTGCCCAGGTCGATCATGGGACGAAGGTAGCGCCGGGGCAGGGGCAGGCCGTGCAACCGGTGTCGGCAGTCTTTACACGCGCCGCAGATCATCCGGGTGTATACACCGATGAAGCCTGACTCAGATCAGGGCGCAACCGACGAACAAGGGGAGCGACATGAAACACTTGATTTGGCCGCTGCTCGCAGCAGCATTGCTCACAGTCACTGCGGGAGCTCAGGCAGCGATCATCAAGTACCAGACGATTCTGGGACCGGAAGCAATCGGTGCAACTGGGTCAGGTACGGTGCTGCTGACATTTGATTCCGCAACCAGTCTTCTTGACTTCGACGTATCGTTCTCCGGCCTCTCGGGTACGACGACGATCTCGCACATTCACTGCTGCACGGCCACTGCGGGCACAGGCACAGCGGGCGTCGCGGTGACGCCTGGAACGTTGCCGGGGTTCCCCGTCGGCGTTTCCAGCGGAACGTATCTATACGACGATCTCGACATGCTGCTCTCGAGCAGCTACACGGCTGCGTTCGTCACCGCCGGCGGCGGCACTACGGCAGGCGCATTGAGTCGCCTGCTGACCAACCTCGATAGCGGGCAAGCCTACTTCAACGTGCACAGCAACCTGTTTCCGGGCGGCGAAATTCGCGGCTTTCTGCGGCGCGTCCCCGAACCCGGCACGCTCGCGCTGTTCGGGCTTGGCCTCGCAGGAGTCGGTTGGACGCGACGACGCAAAGCGTAAACCGCTCAACGAAACACTGACCCCGGCCCCGCGCCGGGGTTTCTGTTTCTGGGCGAACTCGGCAGTTATTCGCGGTGACGCCCGCCACGGGGCGCGGCACGCTGGCCTAGCGTGCGGGCTGCACCCATCCCGCGGCCCGCGGGTGACCAGACATCGGGGGTCTAACCGGTAGCTGCCCCGGATCGCCGCAGTCGCGCCAGCGCGCCGTGACCGGCAGGCGCAGTGATCCCTTCCCCTGAGTGACCAGCTCGGCGGGCGGCAGCACCGTCCGGCTGTCGCGGCAAAGGCGAAAGCGCGCGGTTTTCAGCGGCGCTCGCGCATGCGAGCTAGACTCGCCAATACTTGTCAACAGCGCAAGGGGGCTCATATGCGCCACGCATGGATTCTCGGCCTGACCATGTTGACCACAGCTGCGGGCGCCGAGGAATGGCACTGCGTCGCCGAATCATCGGTTGGTTACTCGTACAACGACGCGACCAACAATTGGGAGCCTGCAATCCTCAAGACTGACGCCAGGTATACGATTCGCCGACCTGACCCGGACGATTCCCCCATCGCTCAAAAGTTTAAATGGGGCGTGTTTGCGTCCGAGGGGCGCGATTTTGTCTCCCTGTGCGACGAGGATCTGATCGCCTCAGTCAGGGAGGGTGTACTTGGAATTGTCGTGGCCTATTACCGGGGTACGAAGGGTCGGCTGGAATGCACCGGGCTCAGTCACTTCACTTTCGACACGGAGACGATGACCTTCATGCGACACGGGAACGGTAACTACTTCAGCGTCTACGACCATTCGCGGAAGGAGTTCGTGCCCGATCACCTGCTGAAGACTGCGGTTCTGGAGATCGGACGCTGCACCGCGATGTAGGGACCGTCCCGGTGGCGCGTTAGCCTTTCGGGAGGCAGGTCAGCCGCCCGAACTAAGTACTGTCTTCCGCGCTCGCGTCACGCGACCAGTTCGGCGAACTTCTTCAGGTCGATGTTGCCGCCGGAGACAATGGCAACGATGGGCCCGCGACCAGCCTTGCCGGTCAGCGCGGCAGCGAGCGGCCAGGCCCCGGCGCCCTCGGCGATGACCCGCGCCTTCTCGGCCATGAGGCGCATTGCGTGCCGGGTCTCCTCCAGCGTGACGACGATGTAGCCGTCCACCACGGGCGTCATGCGTTGCCACATACGCGGGAACACACTCTGGCCCCGAGCGCCGGCCAGCTGGCGCAGAGATCGTCCTACGGTTCGCTGCCGTAACTTCATGCTCAACTTAGTCGGAAGTCTCCGGCCCCGCGCCGGGGTTTCTGTTTCTGGGCCTGCAATTCGTGGTCATGCAGGCCGGCGATGCTGCCCGGGTCGATCATCGGGCGAGGGCGGGTTGGGACAGGGTCAGGGCGTGAGCCGAGCCAAGGTCGAGAGCGAGTCGGAATTATTTACATGCTACGGTGCCGCAACACCCCATCTGGTCCGAGCCGACCACATAAGTACTTGATGCGATTAGTGCCGCGCCAGGTTGGCAAGAATCTTGCTTGCCAGAAATTACGAGCCCGGCGGACGCGCAGGGAACGCACAACGTAAAAGGTGAGCGCGATGAGAGTCCTTGCATACATTGCGGCTGTTGTTTCCGGCGCGCTATTTGTCAGCAGCCATGCAATTGCCGCTGCCATCAGTTTCAACTTTGACGGAACTGGTGAAACAATCCTTACCGGGCCACAAGTTGGTAACGACGTATTCGTTAATGTGACGAACACGGCGTACACATTGAACGGTATTGGCGGCTGGACCCTCGACGCGCCGCTAACCTACAACCTGGTCTCGCAAACCGGCGTCGGGACATTTTCGTTTACGCGTGGCTTCGACTCACTGTCCGGCACGTTCACCAGCGCTGGAATCTTCAACGGGGGGAGCTTGACCGGATTCTCGCTCGCGTATGCCGTCCTCGGCGGGGCAGGCATTTTCGGCGGCGCGAGTGGTAGCGGTGCGTCGACCGCGTTAGGGACGGGTCAGGCGAGTTTTCTGGAGCGGGGCACGTTTAGCATCAATGTGCCCGAACCCGGCACGCTCGCGCTGTTTGGACTTGGCCTTGCTGGGCTGGGAATGAGACGACGACGAAAGACGCATTGAGCCAGATCGAATCGGCACCACGCGGGACGCTGCGCTGATAGCAAGTCGGCGGCGATCTCGCTTCACCGCTGCGAACCGAGTGGTGCCACCAAACTCAGCGAACCCCGGCCCCGCGCCGGGGTTTCTGCGTCCGGGCGGCGCGATCCAGCCGACAGCGGAGCGGGTTGGCGGTCGCACTTGCAGTTGTCCGGCCTCGCCGCAGTCGCGACACGTTACGCGGATAGGCAGGCGCAGCGATCCATTCTTCCAGGCGCGACCATCCTTTCGAACGGGATCTCCGTCCAGCGGTCATAGCGCAGGCAGGTTCACTGAGCGGGCCGCACGGATGCGCGTGGATGCAGCAGCTTCTGCTGCGATGCAGCGCCGATTTATCCGCCTTGACGGTCCATCGACCAGGAATGCGCGTATACGCATGAGAACAGGCGCAAGGGGCGCGCCATCAACTTTGGGGATGCTGCCCGGCAGCAGGGAGATTCCTCGATGAACAGGCATACCGCTTGTGCGACGTTCGGCGCGGCCATGGGTGCAGCGCTGGCATTGGCGAGTACGTCGGCGATGGCGGGGAAGCCAGCTCCGCCATCACCACCCGATCAATGCATCGGCGCAAATGTCCGCGGCTTCCCTTCTTTCGTTTTCACAAAGCAGACGGGGAGCGGGTGGGGAATCTTCGTCGCCGACGCGACGGCCCAATGTCAGCGACAGGTGGGCACTTACCCCTCCAGTCGTACGGTGAATCTCAGGTATGACCCGCTTACAGGGACAGGATTGCTGGTTCACAATGCGGATGCCTCCAAGCTGGTTGCGGCCACGATGTCCGTCACCTTCAACGCCGACGGATCGCCGGTCGTGCAGGCGAGCACGTTCCAGACGTTGGTGTCAGTCGGCAACTTGCCAGATCCGCAGCTGGTGGGCTGGGGGCCGCTGAAGTACATAGGCAGTCCCGTCGTGTCGCCCGATGGTATGGCGATTCTCTTTGTCGGAAATGACGTAACGACTGGGGATGACAACCTATTTTGGACGTGTGCACTCAATTCCGTGACCGCTGCGGTAGACCCGACGACTTGCAACGTAATTCATCGTGCTCCGTCGACAGGCATGGGGGCCACTGCCACGTGGGGTGCACGGGCCGGAACCATCTACGTGACGCAAACGGCGGTGAGCGGATCAGGAAGCGCATTGAATCGACTGACGTTGGCGACATCCACGTCTTCCGGTTCGTTCCAACAAGTATGGAGCCGAGGAACCGCTTTCACCTATGCGAAAGCGACCCTCGCATCGGGGGTTGAGCGCGTTGCCGTGTACGAACCCGATCTCACCAACCTATGCTCCAAGGCGTGGGTCATCAACGCGGACTCATGCTCCGGCAATAGCTGCACAATTCTGAATGGGCAGGGTGATCCCGCCAGATCCGTGGGATGGCTGCCGGATGGTCGTGTCGTCGCTGAGGGCCAGACGGCACCCAACAGACGAGGGATGTGTTCGGCTGCGGGTACGGTAGTGACATTCGACGCCAAGGATCTCACCAGCACGGCCAAGACGCTTACCACCGGCGCGTATCCGGACGGCGCGGATGGAGGGTAATCGGGGCGCTGAAACGCGACCTCAATGACTTAGCCGACCGATACAAAACCCCGCTTCGGCGGGGTTCTTGTTTCTGGGTATTCAGGTAGCGAATGCGCGGTGACGCCCGCCAAGGGGCGCGGCACGATCCGGTATGGACGACATCCCCGACTTCGGCGACCTGGACGGACTGGCGCGGCGCGTCCGGCAGGCGATCGCGGCCATCGAGGTGATGGACTCGCCCGACGATCAGCGGACCACGTGGATCGCGGAGTTTGAGGCAGCGTGCGAAGGGGCGAAGGCAGCTGAGTTGAAGTCCGAAGAAGGCCTGCTTGAACCGGGGGCAGCAAGGCCAACGCGGGGGTATCTTTGGGGGTATGTCGCGTAAGTCACATTCCGTGGCTTGCTCAGAATCAGTGGCTTAGACCGACTTTGGGGGCGGACCCTGCCCCACACGCCCCTCAGCCTTCGGTCCGGTGCCGTCCGCTCCCTGCGGAGGCGTGCCCGCAGGCGGACAGAAACCTCGTGCTTGCGGGTTCAGCCGGGCTCGCGGCGATCGCGAGCTTTGCGCTCGGCATTGAGGAATCCGAGCGCGGCGCCGATGAAATACCCGATCTGGACCGCGATCAGATCGACGATCACCCAATGGGTGCGCGGCCACAGAGTGATCTTCTCGATCGCGTAGTCGAGCGCGGCAAAGGCGAGGATCAGGATGAAGAGTACGTAGAGGCTTCCGACGCGAAAGCGCCACCCGATCGCAACGCCAATGAGGAAGATGACGAGCGTCACTAGCATCGTGGTCAAGGACATTGGGCGCCTCGGGTATCAGGATCGATCGCGGATTCCGCACGATGGTACAAGAAAAGCGGTTGGCCTCCCGACCCCTGCCGCGCGTCCGCGAACTCGGGCCCTGAATCGAGTCCTGCGCCGGGCTGGGGAGGTGCCGAAGGTCGCCCAGGCGGCTTGGAAGATGTCCGGCAATGTCCGTCCGCTCGCATCAACGCTCGCGCCCGAAAGCGTTCCTGACATAACCCAAACACTGGCGTCGGAAAACCTGACGACATACATTATGTCAGTGTCATAAACAATTGAAAAATATACAGAAAGACAGATGGCATGTTTCCTGCTCCTGTACCCATACCGTCGGAATCACACAAGGCGGCCACTGCTGCCACCGGCGTTTGGTCATATGGGAGAGAGCATCGTGAAGAGCAGGAATTCGTTGAGCGCGTCCATTCTCGGAGGGGCTCTGTTGCTGGCCTCGGCTGGCGCGCAGGCTGGCTTCATCTTCACCGATGCCGGCGGTTCGACATTCACAGTCGGCGGACCCGGCACGGGAGTGAATGATTTTCAGGCCAACCTCGCCGGCGTCGGCGTCACCACCGTGAATCTGGGCCGTATTCTCGGCATCGACGGCGACGGCATCGTGACGGCCACGTTCTTTGCCTCGGAAGCGGGCTACAACAACGTGTTCTCGCTCGGCGCCTCGACCATCAGCACCGGTTCGGCTCCGTACAACGTGCGCAACGTCTGGGGCGCGGTCAGCCCGTCCGTCAATACGTTCGCGTCGGCCGGCGCGCTGTCGTTCAGTTTCAGTGCTTACAGCGGTCAGAGCTTCGTCGGCAGCCTGACGAACGCGGGCAACGACACCACCGTTCTCGGCTCGTTCCAGTCGATCGCCATGCGCATCACCGACGCCAACACGGCCTGGCTGTTGTGGGACGACTCGGGCGCGAACATGGACGACGACCACGACGACATGGTCGTCCGCCTGCAATACCGCTCGGTGCCGGAGCCAGGCTCGCTCGCGCTCTTCGGGGTGGGTCTCGTCGGGCTCTTCGCGAGGCGACGCCGTATCGCCGCATAAGCGAACACGCCCGACTCCATGCGAGACCCCGGCCTGGCGCCGGGGTCTTCGCGTCTGGTCCGGCCAGATTGCCGTGTGACCCGTCGCCGAGCTCAGGACAGTGCCGACAAGACTTCCTTCGCCGCCCGGGCGCCGGACTCGAGCGCGCCTTCCATGCCTCGTGCCCCCAGCGCCGTCTGCTCGCCGCAGAAGTGGATCCGGCCGTTCGGCTGGTTCATCGCGGGCAGGAACTTCGTCACCGTACCGGGATGGAAGTAGCTCCAGGCGCCCAGGCTGAACGGGTCCTGCGCCCATGACTGCTGGGCGATCACCTGCAGCGTTCCCCGGGCGGCGGGCCGCATCGATTCGATGGTCGAGACCACGTACTGCGCAGCGGTCTCGCGATCCATGCGGTCGAGATGCGCGGCGCCAGGACCGAACGATGTGACCAGCAGGCTCGAGACCTCGTCATCCGTCTGCCCGTGGTAGATGGCTGCGACGCGCCCGATCGGCGAGTTGGTCCACATGGAAGGAGCCAAACCGTCCGACTCCCAGAAGGGACGTGATGCGTGAAGGGCGGTCTGGTGGATCAACTGGTGGGGCAGGGTGCGGACGGCGCGCGCCTGGTTTCCCGAAAGCGCAGGCTTCAGGTCGAGCTTGCGCAGGATCGCAAAGGGCAGCGCACAGACGGCTGCCTTCGCCGCATAGCGTTCACCGCCGCGCGTGTGCACCTGCACCCCGATCTTGTCGTTCTCGATCGACCTGACCGTCTTCCCGAAGCGCACGCCTTCCTTGAGTTGTCCGGCCATCGCTTCCGGAATCCGCTGGTTGCCCCCCTTGGCCTGGTACAGCGCGGGCCTGGCATCGCGCTGCACGCCGGTGAACTTGGCAACGCACGCCAGCAGCAGCGCCGAGACATCGCGCGCATTCAACCCATAGGTCGGCAACGCGTCGTACGCGATCTTGATCGTCTCGTCATCGGCTCCCTGCGCGCGCAGGAAATCCTCCACCGAGATGTCGAGGGGAGCATTCGACGGCAAATACCAGCCATCGACCGTCTTGAGGGGATTGGCTCGGTTGATCACCGTCGGGGCGTACTGCCAGGGCATCAGTTCGCGCAGTGGAGCCTTGAACGGGTTGCGCGGCGAGTCGCGCCACTGGGCCTTCGACATCGGCGCACCGTCCAGGACGAGCGTGAAGTCCGCGTGCTTCCCCATGCGAGGCACTTGATCCTCGAGGGTGATGCCTATGCGCGGCGCCAGCGCCATCAGGCGCTGGTAATCCCCGCCGATGGTGTTGCCTCCGGCTTCCGGCACGCCTTGCACGTTCGAGAACGTCAGGATCTTGCCGCCGACGCGGTCGCGTCCCTCCAGCACCAGCACGCGCAGTCCGGCTTGTTCCAGTTGGAGCGCAGCTTGCAGGCCCGAGAGCCCGGCCCCGATGACGATGACATCGGCGGTCTCCGTGACCGATGCGGCCCGGGTGCGCGGGAGCCAGGCGAGGCTCGTTGCGGCGGCCGTACCCACGAGGAATTTGCGACGGTTCATTGTCATCGTATTGACCCTTCCATTGCCAATGTCCGCTCCAGCGCTACGACCATCCGCGGCCACTCGTTCAATGTGACGCGCTCGCGACGCGCGGCAAGGAGCCCGAGTCTGCCTGCGTAAATTACGGTCGCGATACCGTATTTCCCGGCACGGTCTGAAGCCGGGAAATCGAGATCGCCGGGTTGCGCCTGGAAATTGATGGTCTGGTCCGGCCGCGGCGCAGTCCCGTGCGAATGGCTGAGAGTAAAATCAGGCAGCAGCGCTCGACTGGGCGCGAAGGAGACGATATGAGAATTCTCGTGAGTCTTGCGGTCATCATGCTATCCGCCTGCGCAGCGACCCCGGAGAGCCTCGAGTCCGTGGCCAGGACGGAGTCTGCCCGCATGCCGGCGCCATCCCGGCCCTTCTCGAGCTTCGCGAGTTACGAGATCAGGCCCATGGCACTGAGTCCTGCGGTGCAGGCCGAACATGGAAAGGTCGAGGCGGCCGGTGAACTGGACGCAAAGATGCGCCAGAAGATTGAGCCGCTCTTCAACGAGTGGCGATCGGCACCGGCCGGAGATCGCTCCGGTCGGATGGTCGTCGAGCCGCAACTGGCCGGCCTCAGGGTGGTGAGCGGTGGTGCTCGCTTCTGGGCTGGCGCCTTCGCGGGCGATTCCAGCATCGACCTCGATCTGAGCGTCACCGACGGCGACACGGGACAGGTCATCGCCAAGCCGCGCATCGCGTTGAAGGCGGATGCCATGACGGGCGGCTGGTCCATCGGCAAGAGCGACAAGAACCTGCTCGACTACATCGCGGCCGTGTCGTATCAGTACCTGAAGGATCACTATTGACCGCGGACGCGTTGCCAGGGGTTCTGGGCCACTCGAGGTGAATGAGTGGCGAGGTTTATCCCGCTTAGCCTGGCCGCGTGGCTGATCACGCAACGGGCTCGTCCGGATCCAGCGGGAAGTGGCTGCGGATCCAGGCCCGCGTTTCCTTGTCCTGTTCGAGGACGATCTCGTTGCTCGAGCCGTAGGCGCATTCCAGCCAAGCGGCTCTCGTAACGGGCTGCCCGACGCTGATCAGGTGCTCGGCGATCGGGTCGCCTTTCAGCCAGTCGGGCAGGGCCTTCATCACCGTGTCCCGGCCCGTCACAGGCCGGAGATGCGGTCCGCGCCCGAGTAGATGTTGTAGCGGTTATCGCGCACGAAGCCGAGCAGGGTCACGCCGAATTCGTTCGCCGCCGCGACCGCCAGGCTCGAGGGCGCGCCCACGGCGCAGACGACCGGGACGCCGGCCATGACCGCTTTCTGCAGCAGTTCGAAGCTCGCGCGACCGCTGAGGAAGAGGATGCTTTCGCGCGCGGGAAGCGTTCCTGCGAGAAACTGCGACCCGATCAGCTTGTCGACCGCATTGTGCCGACCCACGTCCTCCCGCAGGCCGAGCAGCTCGCCGGTGTTCGAAAAGAACGCCGCGGCGTGCAGGCCGCCGGTGTGTTCGAACGTGCGCTGCCGCTCGCGCAGTTTCGCCGGCAGAGCATGGATTACACGCGCTTCGACCTGGAATCCGGGGGCGGTGACGACCCGCGTGGCGCCGGTCGCGAGTGCTTCGAGCGACGTCTTGCCGCAAACGCCGCAACTCGAAGTCGTATAGAAGTTCCGCTCGAGCCGCTTCATGTCCACGGCGACGCCCGCGACGAGATCGACGCGCACCGTGTTCGTGAGGCTCGGGCCATGGCCGCAGTGCTCGATCCCGGCGACCTGGTCGCGGGATTTCAGGATGCCTTCCGTGCAGAGGAATCCCGCGGCGAGCTCGAAATCGTGCCCCGGTGTGCGCATCGTGATCGACACCGCCTGGTGTTTCGG
>Ga0315283_10002011_pt1 | contig 16748 bp, 14 predicted proteins | sample YL17G09_0_MG_FD_204541 | JGI IMG/M metagenome (GOLD analysis project Ga0315283, IMG submission 204541) | Sediment microbial communities from Yellowstone Lake, YNP, Wyoming, USA - YL17G09_0 | ecosystem: Environmental > Aquatic > Freshwater > Lake > Sediment | place: USA: Wyoming | collected... | reverse complement strand
GTCGTCTTTTGGATAATCTTGAGTCCATGAATCGGAAAGCCTACCGGGTGCCGCCCCATGCTGGCGGCGGGCACATGCTGGAGCGCAAGGTGTGGTCGTTTTTTTAAGTTGACACACGCTATTCAAGCGAATACGGTTCGCCCATGAACAACGCACTGCTGCACGCCATCTGTTCGGTTCCGTCGCGCTTCAACGAAGAGACGCAGATGGTCCGGTTCCTCCAGGGCTACGCCGCAGCCAAGGGCTGGCAGTTTCAGATGGATGTCAACCGCAACGTCCGCCTGACCAAGCGCGACCCATTGTGCTTCGCGGCCATTCCTGCGGTGGTCGCGCACATCGACACGGTGCAGCCGTTGCGTCAGGTTGAGATTTATGAAAACGAGGGCGTGGTGACAGGTTGGCACGGTATCAAGCAGGTGGGTTTTGGAGCCGACAACAAGACGGGCATCTATGTTTGTTTGAGCATCATGGATTCGGTGACTAATATCGCCGCGCTGTTCTTCGCTGGAGAAGAAATCGGCATGCAGGGCGCAAGCAAGGTGGACCCTGGCTGGTTGCGAGACATCGGCTACGTCATCGAGTTCGACTGCCCATCCACCGGCATCATCAGCTATTCTTGCGGAGGCGTTGAACTGTTTGAGAATGGAGCCACGTTCATTCAGTCGGCGTTCCCGGTCCTGGAGCGCTATGGCTACAACCAGTGGCAACAGCATCCGTACACAGACGTTAAGATGTTGCGCATGCGCTTCCCCATTTCCTGTCTGAACCTGGCTTCGGGCTACTACAACTGGCACGCTGATAATGAGTTCATTGTCGTGTCAGAATTGGAAACAGCCACGCGACTCGGCGAAGACCTGGTTCTGGCGCTGGGCACGGAGCGCTACGTGTTTGACCACGGCAAGGCCAACAAGCTGGAAGAGGCGTTGCGCCCTGTCACCGGGCTGAAAATTACTCATCCGACTGGGTTGCTCTTACCCCTCCGCTTTTGACCAGGTGGCCGATGGCCTCGGCCACGTCTTTTGCCTTCTTCTTCCTGCGGGTGGACCCGGCCTTCTGGTCGTCTTCGTCCAGGGATGGGTCGTAGTCCAGTTCTCCGTCGATGGTCATCTTGTACTTCGCCGGGTCCACCTTGCCCTCGAAGTGCAGGTACTGTGCGCCGTGGCGGTTGAGAAAGATGAAGTAACGTATGCGATTCTGCACGTGCTCCGAGTTGGTGGCGCACAGGCCGATGGCGGCGTCAACGATGCCTGCCTTTTCAAAGCTGCCCTGGAAACCCGACATGCTGGGCACGGGCTTGCTCACAGTTTCCCGGTTGCAGCGGTCGGGCATGATGACCGGACAACCCATCTCCAGGCCGAGAGCGCGGGCTTCTGTGTATACCTGGGCAGACTGGCGGTACTCCGGGTCGCGCCCCTCCTTCATGGGCCGGACAGTTTCAGCGTAGTCGATGAAGATGGCCCGCAGGTTCTTCAGGCCACACTGCTGCGTCACGAAGCGGGCGTGGTTGCGGATGTCGCCGATGGTGGCCTGCTTGGAGCCGAAGCCCTTGAACCAGACGTGGTGGCCCATCTGCCTGCGGACTTCCTTTCCGGTCATCATGATGAACTTCTCGATGCCGTGCGTCATGATGTCGTCTTCGGTCTTGTTCGTCAGGTTGAAGATGGTCCGCATTGCCGCCAGTTCCTGGCTGATTTCACAGGCGTAGTACAGCACGTCGCCGCCGTTGGCCTGCCGCGAAGCGATGCTCTTGGCCAGGTTCAGGCAGAAGGTTGTTTTGTAGCGTTTGGGCGGCGCGAGGATGGCAATCAGCCAGCCGGGATGCCAGCCTGTCTTCCAGACGCCATCGAGCAGTGGAAACCCAGTGGCCACGCCGCAGCCTGCGTCGCTGTAGATGGCTCGAATGACTTGGGCATAGTCGTCGACCAGGTTGACGCCCAGGTCTTGGTAGTTCATGCCGACGGCCAGGGCCTGCTGCAATTCCTTTATCGGGTCAATCTCCCCGAGCTTGCCCTCCGTGACATGGAAGTGGATTTTCTTGACCGCGTTCAGCGCTGACCGCTCCTTGGCGAAGAAGAGGCACCGGTCCCGCACCGATTTCCAGTCCTCAGTGTCGATGTCAGCCATCCGGGAGACAAGCTCCAGGATTTCGACAGCCTCCTGCGGATTCTTGCGGACGATTCTGTCGTGGGCGTAGTTGCCCAGGATGGTGAAGTTGTTCGGGAACTTGCCGTATTCCTCGAAGTAGGACTGAAGCTGCTCAACGAGTTGAAAAGTGGAGCGCCCGTGAAAATACTCCGGCTGGACTATCCAGCCGTAGGCCATGAACTCCTGCGGCTGGGCGAGCATGCAGGCGATAATGCACTCCTGGTATTCATTAGTAAAATTAAATCTTTCCCAAGCCATTGATAATCAGGTATTTACGAAGGTTAAGTCTATTTGGTTCTTAGTAGGCATGTCAACAACACGCATTGAGAAAAGGCATCCATATTCGCAAACAGGAGTATTTGTAGGTCCATGCCCTGTTAAGAACGGAAGAGTGTGCTTCGTTCGCCGTTCAGATAACGGAGACATTGGTGGTGCTGGACGGCCAGGCCGATGCTGACCCACATTCCAATGGTGTCGGTCACAGGTTCGTTCTCAATAAGAAAATCGTCCAGGCCGTAGCCAATCAGGCTGAGCACGCTGCCGAGGGCCTTGTTCATGATGCTTTCGCGGGCTTGAAATGCCATGATGCCCGCCTGCTTGTGTTTTTTCAGATAGTTGATGGACATGGAGGCAGCGTGCCGGTGGCTTTTTTCCATGTCTGTACCCCGGTGATTTTCCTGGTAGGGGTCCAGGACATAGACCTTGTAGCTATCTTCGATGGCCAGCCACATCGGGTCGAGGGTAAGTTCCAGTTCACTGTAGAGGGCTTCGTATACAGGTCCACCTTGTTTACTCTTCCAGTCCACGATGAACTGGCCTGCCTTTATTTCGCTGGTCAGCAGCTTGTATTCAGGCGAACTCTTGTCGACCAGTGTGCCGGTCAACGTGCTGAGGGCGCTGACGGAGAAGGTGCCGTAGTCCTTGGCGCAGAGGTCGCGGAACATCTTGGCCCGAGTTTCTGGTATTTTGCCCAGCAGGTGTTTGACCAGGAAGGGCACGGCGTTGCGCCCGTTGTGCTTGACGCGCTGACTCTGCTCGACGGCGTGGCCCATCATGCAGGCCAGCATGTAAAGCCGCACCGAGCAGTCGTTGCGCCGGGCTGCGCGGGCTATGCTGTCAGCCTCCTGCTGCACGCGGCTGGTGTCCTTGGGATGCTGCGCAAACAGCGTGCGGTAGCACGCGATGTAGGTGCGGGGCATGTCTGCAATCTCAGGGTCTTCGATGAATGTTTTTTCGTATACTAGTTCGTAGCTGTCGGGCACGAGTTTGAACTGGGCGGCAGAAAGGGGCACGTGGGTCCGGCGCTTGCCCATCACGACCATGCAGCGCTGGCGGTGCGGGCAGACAGCGCACTCCATGTCCGCAGCCTGATAGCCGTCGCCAAAGCACTCCAGCGGCTTGGCGATGGACGAGGGCACCGGCAATCTGATTTCATCGAACATACCGGATAGAACCGTGTTCTTAGACAGCGTGGCTGACGCACCAAAAACGAAACGCCCCGCCAAGCCGATGCAGGTTTTCTCGGCTCCTGATGGCACGCCGCTCATCCTGCATCCGAAAACTCACCGCAAGATGGACGAGTTGCTGCTGCCCTATGTATACGGACAGGAGATGGTGCCTGAGTTCGCAAGCTGGGTGAAGGCTGCACCGAAAGACGGAGCTTACCGCAAACCAAAAACGTATCGTAATCCGCTGCTGACTACGTTTGACCCGGATGCTCCTTGGGCGGAAGTGTTGCGCCCGTCGGAGAAGTCGCCGCTCTGTCTGCAATGCGGACAGTTTGAAGCGTATCCCACGCCGGTCACGCCCTTCATGCCTGCCAGCGGCAGCGCGAACCCGCTGTTGACCGTCGTGCTCGACGGCATTTCTCGCAAGGACGATTCGGAGGGCAGGCTGGGCGCGGGCAGCCAGGGGACGATGGCTGCCATCAAGCGCATCTTCAGTGATATGGCGAGTCGCGGCGAACTGGACATCAACCGTGTCCGGTGGCTGTCGCTGACGCGCTGCGGTGGCAACGTGAACTTGAAAATCAAGGGCAACTGGTGCCGGTATCACCTGGTTGATGACTTGATGAAGCATCCGCCCAAAGCTCTGCTGGTCGTGGGTTCCCAGGCGCTGGCGCATCTGTCGCACAAGTCCAATGCTGGAGACTGGTCAGGTCGCATTCTGCGCTATCGGGGCTGGCCAGACAACTGGCTGTCTGACCCATTCTACGCGTTGCCTCGGGCGCATCCGGCAGACCCCAAAGGCAAGCGCAAGATTACCGGGCATCCTCTTTTTGGTCCTCCGCCGACAGGCATTAGTATTCCGATGATTCCGGTGCCCGCGCCTTACATGGTGATGAAGGACCAGGTGTACGAGGCGCTAAACCGGTTCAGGGACCACGTGAGAAAAGCAGTCTTGGTGGCGCGGGATGGTTGGGAGTGGCCTGAGTTCAACAAGCTCTGGTATCGCTTCACGGAGAATTTGGAAGAGGCTGAAGCCGGTCTGCGCGAAATTCTGGCACATCCGGGCATCAAGATTGCCTATGACACTGAAACCACCGGGCTGCGCGGTTGGGATGCGGAAGCGCACATTGTCAGCATGATGTTTCGTTGGCGCGACCCGGAGACAGAGGAACCTCGCTCCATTGGTTTTCCCTTCGATTTTCCTGAGAGCGCGATGTATCCGCACCTGGACCGGTTGACGCGGCTCGTGTGGAAGGTGTTGACGTGCTCAACGCTCGTCGGGCACAACCTGACGTTCGATACTCTGTATACGTTTGCGACCATCTGGGACCAGGGTAACTTTTCCTATGATGACCGCGCCGAGAACCTGCGCCGGGACCGCCGCCTCTGTGCCCTGGCTGCTCCGGGCAGCTACGATACCTGGCACATGGCGTTCGTGTACCGGCAGCAGCGGGAGCGCCTGGGTTTGGAGCACATGGCCTATCGGTTCGTGCCGGACATGGCGGGCTACGACGAAGAGATGGGCATGCTGATTGACCTGCTGCCTGACAGCCTGCAACCTGACATCCTGCCCAGTATCGACCGGCATTACCTCAATTGCCCACGCGACAAGTGGGACTCGCATCTGGTGCCTTATGTCATGGGTGACGTGGAGACGACCTATCGAACTTACGAAGTCCTGGAGAAGAAGCTGGCGTCCACGGACCAATACTCCATTCCGCTGGCGCTGCCGGGCAGCCCGAATAAATTCCGGCTGTTCACTCCGCCGAAGCGAGATTTCGTATACGAGAAGATAATGTCGCCTGCGGCCACGACGCTGACGCGCATGATGTCTCGCGGCATGTACGTCGACCAGTCCCTGGAGAGCAACGGAAAGACCAAGGTTCAGCGCGTGGCGGTGGACATGGACAGCGCCATCTTCAAGGCGCAAAACGCATTTCTGGTGCAGGCTGGACAAATCGCCGGATTGAACAAGCAGTACGTTTGCGAGCAACTGGGCCTGGCTGACTTCATGGACCTGGACCTGGACTCCAAGACGCACCTGCACAAATTGTTTTTCAGCCCGGAGTGCTTGAATCTTCCTGTATACCGTTTGACTAAGAAGGGTCGTCAGCTTTATGGCGAGACACGGGAGGACTGGCAGAGCAAAATTGTCACGGATGAACTGACGAAGAATCCCCGGTTGGACCGGGTGGAGTTGGGCAAAAAACTGGAGGCCCGCCTGGCAGAGTACGCTGCCATCGACAAGTTTACGCTGAATCAGTTGGCTGTGAAGCACGATGCGGTTAAGCCGCTGTTGGAGTACCGCAAGCTTTTCAAGCTGAAGACGGCCTACCTGAACCCGCTGATGCCGATTCAGAAGAAGGGCAAGGTCAGTCATCTGGCGCGGGACGGCTGTGTTCATGCCAGCTTCCTCCTGACGGGCACGCGGGGTGGTCGGCTTTCCTGCCGCGACCCGAACTTGCAGCAGCTTCCGCGTGACGGTGCCATCAAAGAACTGTACACGTCCAGGTTTGGGAAGCGCGGCTGCATGTACCAGGCCGACCTTTCCCAGATTGAACTGCGCCTGATGGCGGCGGCGTGCGGCGACCCCACGATGGTCAAGGCTTACTTCGACGACGTGGACCTTCACTCACTCACGGCCAGCCGCATCTTCAACATTCCCTACGAGCATTTCACGAAGGAGCACATGAAGCGCCTTCAGGACAACCATGAGGACCAGCAGGCCAAGGAACTGGACCTCAACCGCACTACGGCCAAAACGGTCAACTTTCTTACCGGCTATGGCGGCGGGGCCTTCGGCCTGCAAAACGTCCTGGCGATGAAGGGCATCTTCAGGGAGATTGAATACTGCGAGCGCATCATCGAGTTGTTTTTCGAGTCCTACCCGGCGCTGCTCAAGCTGCTCCAGTACTACAAGCGGTTCATCCTGGACAATCTGTGCGCGGTGACAATTTTTGGCCGCGTGCGCTTCTTTGAGGAAGCGGCCAGCGAGGATGGCGAAATCCGCTCGAAGGCACTGCGGGCCGGTTGTAACCACCTGATTCAGTCCACGGCTTCGGACATGATGCTCATCGCCCTGTTCGTCATCGAGCAGAACATGCGCGAGGCTGGCCTGGAATCGCTGCTCGTTTCCACGGTGCATGATTCGCTGGTGATTGACACCGTGCGCGAGGAATTGGACACGGTTCATGACATTGTATACTCGGTTTTGAACAACTTTCCGACGGTGCTGCAAGCAGTCCTGGGCGATGACTACGACACAAGCTGGATGCTGGTTCCGTTCGCAGGTGACTGCGACGTGGGCAATGACTATTTGCACATGCGCAAGGTGCCGAAGAAGAACGTCGATTGGGACAAGCTGCTGGACGACAAGGCTGCGTAGTTAAAGCGATATGCGAGCACGAGAATTATTCGAGGTTCACGGCAGTCCAATGGCTCCGACGAAGCCTGGCACCAAACCTGGCACCAAGACCCCGCCGCCCCGGCCCGGCCCAGGACAGCCGTCCAAGCCGGTGCGCTTTCCTGACCCGTTCAAGACGCCCTGGGAGAATCCTGGCACCAAGGAGAAGCCCAAAGCCTGCGGCCCGGCGCGGCGCAGCGAGAGCGTGCGTTTGAAGGCAGCCCAGGTCGTCGACAATCTGCTGGAAGTGAAGATGTACTCCCAGCGTGACCCGGACATCGGGGGCAAGCCTGCTCCGGCTGGCCGCGTGGCCAGCGCTGCCCGGCATCGTCACTGGGAGAAGATGTGCCCGAAGTGCGGTCAGCCTCATTCGAGTGCTCATCAGTACTGCCCTACCTGTCTGCCGAAAGCGGCCAGCACCGGCAGTTCCTCCATGCCTGGTCCCTCAGCGCGTTGAAGTATGCGTGTCCCATCACTGGCCAAAGCGCTGTTGACGGAGATGGCCCTGGACCTCGGCGGCGCGTCAGGTTTCGACCCGGAGAAGCAGCGCAAGATTGAGCGCGGGGAGCACCCCTACGCCAACAATCCAGCATTTCCAAAGCAGCCCGGCCCAGGCTCCTACCCGCCTGCGCCGGAGCATCCGCAGCCGGGCGGTCGTGTGCAGAACTACGCGGAGCTTGTTGCCTCTGACCAGTACAAGCGCATCGTCGCCAAGATGGCCCAGGCGCTCAATGTGCCAGTTCAGCGCATTAGCCGCCAGAACGCCATGCCCCTGATGATGCAGATGCAGCAGGCGTTGCAGCAAGCCATGCAGTGGGAGGCTGAGCACACCCAGGAACTGACGCGCCTGGCTGTCGACCTGGTGCTTGATTTTCCTGAATTCGCGGGCATGCGCGAAGCCTACGAGAACGATACGCTGCGCATTACGGCCATCCTCGGCCAGCCGGTTGAGACGGGGGACATGAACGTCGAGCCGCCCGAGCCGGAAGAGGCCGAGCAGGCAGAGCTTCAGGTGGCCCAGATTGCGCAGGAGTTGGACTTGGAGAAGGAGAAGCGCCGCTTCATCAACATGATGACCCAGGGCGCGGCCATCAACAAGAATCACGCTTACCTGCTCATCCGCGACCGGCTCAATCAAATCAATCCGCAACTGGTCAGTGCCTACGCCATCGCCATGTCTGTCGGCGATTGGATGTACTGGGTCATGCCTGATGAGCAGTTGAAGGCGGCGATGGGCGCGGGCGAGGGCGCGGGCGGCAAGGCGCGTTTTGAAGTCGACGATGACGGCGTGCCACACATTTACGCCGAAGCCATCGTGTTCCCGGTGCTGATTCAGGAACTGGTGAAGGGCCTGATGGACGCGTTGGCTTACTTTGCCCGGCAGCAGGAAGGCACCGACCCCGAGACGCAGCAGCATGTCATCAACCAGACCGACACGATGGGCAATGAGGTCTGGGACATCATGATGGGGCCTGCCATCTGGCGTCAGATTTTGCGCATGATTGGACCGGAGAACCAGGACTTGCTGCGCTACATCTACGTCGAAATCGCCAAGCAGCCTGCGCAAGAATTCTCCCGCATCAAGAAGGGCATCTTGCAAGGCGACCCGGAGATTCGCACCTGGTTGCAGAATCTGGCGCAGGAAATCCGCGCTGAGCACAGCCCGGCTGAAGAACCGTACGCTGATAGCGGCGGTGACAGCGGTGAAGAACCATCGGGCGGAGGCGGCAGTCCCAATGAGCCGGATGACGACTGGTGGAAAAAGGAATCACTGGACCGCAGCCTGAACAGCCTTATCCGGCGTATCATCGGCTGAGTAATGCTCGGCTGAAAGTTCCGTTTCTTTTCCGCATTTTTCGCACAGGAAGACCACGTACGCCTTTTCTGCGTGGACCACGCCATGATGCGGCTCCCAGGGCAGGCCCTGATGGCAGTGAACGCAGATGTACGGTTTCTTCTCCCTCTTTTTGCGCCGGGTTTTTGGTGCTTCTATGGTGCTGGCCACGGCGGTCCACTGCTGCGGCTGTGTGGATGAGACAGACCAGGTGACGATGGACGGACGCTGGGCGATGATGCGATAGAGGCAGATGACGCCGATGAGCAGGGCCACGGAGGCGAGGCACAGCGCGATGACTGCGATAAACACCAATAAACTCAAGGGATTTTCCATATATTATTTTGTTTACAAATCCACACTCAGGCTCTACACTAAAATCCAACAATGAATAGAACCGATTTTTACAGGCTGTCCAGCGGTCAAACCGCAACGAATGAATTGGTCTGAACGAATATCACGCATCCCGCCACTCATGGAAGCAAACACCCGCATCATCGAGCTTCGCCAACGCATTGCGCAGCACAACCACGCCTATTACGTCCTCAACACCCCTGGCATCACTGACACTGAATACGATTTGATGTATCAGGAGCTTCAGGCGCTGGAGCAGGAATTTCCTGAACTGGTCACGATTGACTCGCCCACGCAGCGCATCGGTGGCCTCATGATTGGAGGCTTCGTCAAGGTGCCGCATCGGCGGAAAATGCTGTCCCTGGACAATCGTTACACGGCCCAGGGGCTTTTGGACAGCTTCGCCGCCTGTACCGAAGTGCTACTGGAGCCGAAGATTGATGGCGCGTCACTCAAAATAGTATACGAGAGCAGCAGGCTGTCGCTGGCTGTCACGCGGGGTAACGGCCACGTCGGCAACGATGTGACCGCCAATGCCAGGACGATGCCCAGCATCCCGTTAAGCCTGCGGACCAACCTGCCAAATCTGGAAGTCGTGGGTGAAGTTTACATGAAGCGCTCCGCGCTGTTGAAGTTGAACGAACTGCTGGAAGCTGAGGGTGCGGACCTGTTTGCCAACACGCGTAACGCTGCGTCAGGCAGCCTGATGCTGAAAGACCCAAAGGAGTGCGCCCGGCGCAGTCTGGTGTTCGTGGCCCACGGCTGCAACACAGAGATTCCTGGCGTGACGACGATGGACGGCATGCGCGACTTCCTGAAGCGCCTCGGGTTTCAAACGACAGACCTGCTGCCCAAGGCTGAAGCCGACGCCAAGACGGTGCGTCGGGTGCTGCGACTCGCGGCGGTGCCTGACCTGGAGTCGGTGCTGGCCGAGGCGGACCTTCAGCGCAAGAAACTGGACGTGGACACGGACGGCCTGGTGTTCAAGGTCAACGACCTGGCCGACCAGGCAGACCTGGGCGAAGGCAACAAGTTTCCGCACTGGGCTTTCGCATACAAATTCCCGCCTGAGCGCAGAATCACAACGCTGCTGGGCGTGACCATGCAGGTGGGCAAGACGGGGCGCATCACGCCGGTCGCAGAATTGAAAGCCGTCTCCCTCAGCGGCACGGTGGTCCAGCGGGCCAGCCTCTGCAACCAGGACGAGATAAAGCGCCTCAACGTCAACATCGGTGATTCAGTATACGTTGAGAAGTCTGCCGAGATTATTCCCAAGGTGATGGGCGTCGCCAAAAAGCAGACGGAGGGGCATTTCATCCTGCCTGCGGAGTGCCCCTGCTGCCAGACGCAACTGGTGCAGCCCGAGGGCTTCGTCGATTGGTACTGTCCAAACAGCAAGTGCTCTGACCAGGTGTACGCCCGGCTGCGCTACGCTGTCGGCAAGGACGCCCTGGACATGAAGGGTGTCGGCGGCGGCATGCTGCGCGTGCTCATGGACACGGCCAAGATTGCCCGGCTCTCCGACCTGTTTGCGCTCGAAGACGCGGCTGTCCTGCTGAAGCCAGCGGCCAGGCGCACGTTCAAGGCAGCCAGGGAACTGGCGCTCCAGCAGCCCTTCTGGCGGCAGTTGTCTGCCCTCTGCATCGAGGGCCTGGGCACGACGCTCTGCCAGGCGGTTGATGATGCCTGGGGGTCGCTGGATGCGATGCTGGACCACTGGGACGAGCTTGAGGAACTGGTGGGAGAAAGTGTGCTCATCTCCATGAAAAACTGGTTCGGCCAGCCGGACAATGAGACAGAGATTGAGCGGCTGATGTCGCTCGGTTTCACCTTTGCCTCGAAGGCAGCCACAGGGCCGCAGCCCCTGGCAGGGAAGTCGTTTGTCATCACGGGCGCTCTCATGTCCGGCCAGCGCGATGAAGTTGCGGAGAAGATTCGCAAGGCTGGCGGCACGGTCAAGGGCAGCGTCTCGAAAAAAGTGAATTTCGTCGTGCAGGGTGTGGGCGGTGGCCGCGTCAAGGCCGAAGCCGCAGAAAAGCATGGTGTGCCAGTCATCACGGAGGAAGTCCTCTACCAGATGCTTGGCGAGGCCATGCCCACAGCAAATCCAAGAGCGCATCTCGAAGCCCTGCGCGGCGACTAGCCCAGTAAAACCTATGCCCACCGCAACATGCAGCAAGTGTCCATCTAAGTTCACGCACCCGACACAAAATCAATGTGACTCCGCCCTGCGGATGCACATCGGTCGGAAGCACAAGAAAAATGTCTGCCCGCCCAATACCAAGGGCGCACGCGTTCTGGCCGCAAAAAATGGTGAGCACCAGCCGGGTGCCGTCATCGTGGCTGAGAACGGCAGCAACAGTCCAGGACCGGCTCTGGGTCTTGACCGGCGTTCACGCGCCTGGCGCATGGCCAATCCGCGAGAGGCCAGGCCCATTGGAGACAAAGGCGTGCCTCGGTCAGCGGCACCGAAGAAAGCACACGTGAAGGCCGATGTTTGCGCCTTCTGTCCACGCTGCGGCCTCAACATGGCTGTGGCACAAACTGTATACACTGTGGCTGTTCGTCACTCTTGAAGCTTATGGCCAAAGTTGATTTCATCAAAAATCCAAATGACGCTGACTGTTTCGTGCAAGCGAGCATCGGCATGTACAGCCGGGCCATCGGCAGGACCACCGGCATGACGGCCTGCCGGGCGCAGTATCGCGTGTGGAAGTCCGGTGGGAGCGCAGAGAGAAAAGCCTGGCGCGAGGGCCGCAGTCCCTGGGTCGCTTCGTTCTTGAAGGTCATTGCGCCTGATGTGCGCGAGCAGTTGAAGACGACGGTGCTGAAGGAATTGGAGAAGCAGCAGAAGAAAATTCGACCGAAGAAAGGTTCGGTCATCAAGGCGAAGAAGTAAGACCTTGTATACGAAGGGCGTGCGCGAGTTCGGCACGCCCTTTATTTTTCTTGAAAAACCTGTTGACTCCATTCAGGCCGTATACTACTCTCAGGAAGTCGATGCGCCTGGCGCGTCGAAACGAAGACAGATACCATGATGCAGACCAACCATAAAGATTGTCCGGCCCTACAGGGTCAAGGGCAGTTTTATGCCCTTAATCCGAGGGCCTGGTCATCCGCATCGAGTATCCGTGTGGAGGAACCAGTGAGAGAGGTAGGCTAGGGTACTCCAAAAAGATTTCTGAACCCGCCTACCTCCGAAAGAAGTAGGCGGGTTTTGTTTTTAGTTTATGTTCGATTTCGCCCGCAAGGGCGCGGATTGAAACGAGAGTCGGGCCGTTAATCCGACAAAGACCACCGTGAAACCCGTGGGTTCAAGCAAGACTTGAGACGGGTTTGTTCTTTGTTAAATCACGCCCTGCCCTCCTGCTGCCTTTGGCGCGGGAGGCGCAGGGCGTCAATTTCATGCAGGTGGAGCGGAAACCGAGAGTTCGGCCAGCTAAACTGGTGATGGTAGGTCAAAACATAGCGACTCTATTTCGTTCTTCCTGTTGATGCAGGTGTAGCTCAATAGCAGAGCGTCGCGTTGCCAATGCGAGGACGACGGAGCGTTACCGTTCACCTGCTCCATTTCGGGGGGTTGGCTCGACAAGTAAGGCACCTGCCCTGCAAGCAGTTCAATAGGGGAGCGTTACCCCTACCCTCCACCAATTTGGGCGGCTGGTGACATTTCAACAGCACGGCATGGCCCGTCACAGGTTGACCATGCAAGAGCCGGTGCAAAGCCGGTGCCGTCCACCAATCTGGTTTCAGTGCGTTGAGAGCGGGGAAGTATTCCGGGGAAAGCTGCCCGGAAAGGGATGCGAAGGCCCACAGCAAAACTGCAAGAGTCGGCTGCAACCGGCTTGGCATGAGTAGCTGCTCCGCTCTCAGCGCACAACTATGGAGTCCGCCAGCGCGGGGCCGAGTCTCCAAAACTCAGCCAATCGGGGCAGCACCGATACTCTATGCCAAGTTCGTAGTGGGCGATGTCCCAGCAGGCGCTCTGTAAAAGCGTTGCCTTAATAATGCTGGAAGTGGCAACTGGAGCGTTACCAGCATTTCCCACCATTCTCACCGGAACGTCGTGCCGAAGGCCGTCACGACCACATCCGTTCGGCTGGGTGATTCGACCTTCAGTTCAAAGTCAGCAGGCAGCCTGGCGTCAAGCTGGGCCATCTTGAGGGCGTTTTGAAACGTGTAGGGGACGTTGGTGTCAGGATGCAGCCAGGTGGTGCCACGTGGACGCCAGCCGCGTTGATACAGCCACTTCTCCTGATTTTCCCGAGGTTGCTCGTCGATGCTCATGCCTATAAGAACTTGGTTCTTGTCGTCATGCGCCGACGGAACAGGCACCGCTGGAAGAAAGCGCCCCAGGCAACGGGCGAGATGAAGTGCGTCACCAAATGGTGCCGCAACCAGCGGGCTGAAAAGAAAGCAGTATACAAGCGCAAGGACGGCACGGAAGTCACCTACTTTCTGCGGCACTGCTGGAAATGCCGGTCCAGGCTTTTGAAAGAGCGCCAGCCGGTGACGTACGTTTTGAACATGCTCCGGCACAGCGCCAGGAAGCGTGACCTGCCGTTCACGCTGACCAAGGCCCAACTGGTTGAACTTTGCGCCAGGACTGGATACCTGGAGAAGCGCGGCAATGCGCCGGACAGCCTCACCATCGACCGCATCGACTGGGACGAGGGCTACCACATCTGGAATTTGCAGGTCATCACGCACGAGGCCAACAGCGCCCAGGGCACGGACAACACGCCACGCCCGGAGCGCGTTGATGCGCCCGTCAGCGATGACGAACCATTTTGAAGGGACGTTCTTCTAGTCCAGTCAGGATACCGCCCTGTCACGGCGGAAACACGGGAGCGAAGCCCGTACGTCCCGCCATTTACGGGCTGTAGCGAAACAGTCACCGCGCTTGTCTGGGGGACAAGAGACAGTGGGTGCGACTCCCACCAGCCCGACCATTTTGTTCTTGGAGGCATGCCTATTCCGAAGCATGAGAAATATCCAGGACCGTGCGACCGCGATTCTGAAGGTTACTTGATTCTGTATACAAGTCCTCATTGCGTTCGCTGTCACAAGCTGGTGGGCCGCATCGAGGACGACGACAAGCGCCGCCGCTTTCAGATTCTGGGATACTGCCTGCAATGTCATCTTGCCATCATGGGCTGGTAACTCAATTTTTGCGTCCGTTCCAAAGCTGGCCAACTCCGGTAAAATCCGCTCAATTGGAACTAGGGTGGGCAGGACTGGCTGGCAAGCCCGCTGGAAGTGCGGGCGGACGCGCCAATTTCATCAGCGTGTAGCTCAACTCAGTAGAGCGCCTGGTTCGGGGCCAGGAGGCTGCGGGAGCAAAGCCCGCCACGCTGACCATTTTCGGGGGCTGCGAGCTAGTGCGAACGCTGCCGTGGCGGGTTGTGCTGCCATGCGTGCGGCGCGGCGGGTGCGATTCCCGTAGCCTCCACCAATTTCAAGCAGACTGCGTAGCGCCAGGCTCCCAAAGCGCACACGACGACGAGTATCCCTTCGGTTCGATGCGGAACATGCGCATGGGAAGCGTGCTGCATCGGTAATAACATGCGTCGACCGGCCTGTTTGAATCGGAGTGTAGCGTAGCAGTAACGCACCTGTTTTGGGGACAGGGGACCGTGAGTGCGAATCTCACCACTCCGACCATTTTGTATACGGCTCGAAGTCCAGTCCAGCCGCCAGTGTTTCCGGGCACCACAGTTCAAGCTGCCGCGTATACTTGATGCCATGCAAGCGCCGCCAGGTGTGCCAGATGGCTCCCTGGATGACGTTGGGCACCAGGCTGTGCTTGCGCCCAAGCTTGCGCACATCTTCGGCCACGACTTCATAGAGCCGGTTTGAAACCCGGCTGTCTGCGGCCTTCAGCGCCACGCGCTGCCCGCGCCAGGCATTGAAAATATGGCCATCCACGGTCACAGGCTGCGGGTCTTCAGGGTCGCAGATGTTGAGATAGAAGCTGCGGGTCTTTTTGGCGATGATGAGCGCCAGCGGGTCCGCGCCATGCACGACGGCCCAGGCTTTGCGCTTGTTGTGGTGAAACGTCGAGACGCCGAAATCTTCCACGCGGAGGCCCTGGTAAGCGGCTTCCAGCAGGCGGTGCGTGTCGCGCAGGTTGCCGTGATAGTCGTTGTTGGGGCTGAGCGCGGCAAAGACGGCTGCGCCAGTTGCAGCCGGAAAGCCGAACTTGGCGGCGACGCGCCTGGTCAGTTCGTGATACGTATACCAGGAACGAGCCGCCAGTTTCATGTCGTCGGGCGTGGCCTGCTCGAAAACTTTGACCAGGTTTTGCACAGTGAAGAGAACCAGGTTCTAAAAGGCATGACACGCGCTGAAGCTGAAGAACAACTCTCTGAAGAATCCAAAGCCCTGTTCGTTGATGAATATGACGACTGCATCCTGGGCATTGCCCGCCGCTTCGGCATAGAAGAAGTGGTGGCCTACGACTACGACAAGATGATTGCCAAGATGGTCAAGGAGGGCCTGTCTGTCGAAGAGGCCAGAGAGCATTTTGACTTCAACATCATCGGTGCCTGGATGGGCGATGGCACGCCAATTTTTGTTTCAACTGCTGGGTAGCTCAATAGTCGAGCATTCGCCTGTTAAGCGAAAAGATGCTGGTGCGAGGCCAGCCCCAGCAGCCAATTTACGTGGAGTGGGCGCAACCCCATGCGCCGCACGAGCAGCGGCAGGTTCCTGGTAGGAGGCTTCGGCTGACCGCAACAGGAGGCCGGTTCAATGCGCGTGTCTGAGTGGGTTATCGGCCTCCACTGATTTGAAATGCTCCCGTGGTCGAATTACCAGGCACCCGCCTTCTAAGCGGAACGATGCAGGTGAGAATCCTGCCGGGAGCACCAACGTCCCCGTAGCTCAGTTTACAGAGCACTAGCCTCCTAAGCTGGATGTCGCTGGTGAGAGTCCAGCCGGGGACACCATTTTGGAGGATTGACCGAGTACCCAAGGTGCCTGTTTTGAAAACAGAGGCCAGGGTCAAACCTGCGCAGGTGGAAGTCCTGCATCCTCCGCCATTTGGCTGGTTGACCGAGTACCCAAGGTGCCCGCCTCGAAAGCGGAGGCCACGGTAAAACGTGCGCAGGTGGAATTCCTGCACCAGCCGCCAATTTGTATACGGGCACGTGGCGGAAACGATAGACGCTAGGACCGCGAGAAATCGCGCCGAGGAATCCAGTGCGGGGTATCCCGCTGGGTTCCGTGCGGGGTAAGAACCCGTCGTGTCCACCAGTTTTTGGAGGGTTGACCGAGTTCAGCAAGGTGCCGCGTTGGAAACGCGAGGCCAGGGAAACCTGCGCGGGAGCGAAGCCTGCACCCTCCGCCATCTTCGGGCGCAGTCTGCGTGGGTGCAATTCCCTTGGCCAGTAGTCTGGCGCAGGCGATTTGGAACGGAGGTAAGCTCTCCTGCCAGTTCGATTCTGGCTGCGTCCACCAATCTTGGAGTCATCTGCCGACGGGCAGGTGTGGTCGAAAGGCGAACCTACGGAAGTACGCGACTTCTTGTACCAGCGCCGGTTGACCGTGCTCCAGACTTTCT
>Ga0315283_10002009_pt1 | contig 16751 bp, 13 predicted proteins | sample YL17G09_0_MG_FD_204541 | JGI IMG/M metagenome (GOLD analysis project Ga0315283, IMG submission 204541) | Sediment microbial communities from Yellowstone Lake, YNP, Wyoming, USA - YL17G09_0 | ecosystem: Environmental > Aquatic > Freshwater > Lake > Sediment | place: USA: Wyoming | collected... | reverse complement strand
GCATAGGCCTGCACGGCAAAACGGTATTGCTGCGCGGCCTGGCCGTTCGAGGCCAGCTGCGCATAGGCGTATGGCACGGCGAGATAGGATTCCTGGACGGCGGAGTCCAGCAATCGCCGTTCACGCAGCTCCAGCCACGGAACCAGCGCGCGGTCGGGACGCCTTGCGTCCGCCTCGGCCCAGCCGAGTCCCAGCAGGGCGCGACTGGTGAACGGTCCGTCGAGCCTCACTCGAGTGAGCGCGGCGACGGCCGGTTCCGCGTCCTTCTGCTGGAGCATCGCGTAACCGAGCGCGAGATTGGCCCGGTCGCGCAGCGAACGTTGCTCGTCGGAGCTCGCCGGCATGGTTCCCACTGCTTCGAGCCAGTGCTGGCCCTGGGCGACATCTCCGGAGCGCACCAGGGCGACGCCGAGGTTGAACTGCGCGTACGGCGCCCAGTCGTCGCCCGCGCCCGCCGCGCGCAGGGTCGTTGCCGCCTCCGCGTAGCGTCCCTGGGCCATCAGCACGTTGGCAGACAACAGTCGCCTCTCGGACTCGAGCGGCCCGGGCAATGGCGCGCGGATCTGCTGCAGGCTGTGCCAGGCCTCGTCGTAGTAGCCGCGCTGGTAACCGATGCGCGCCAGGTAGAAACGCGCCCTGTCGCTCACGGACTGCGGTACGGATCCGGCCAGCAACCGGTCGAAGATACGGGTGGCCTCGGCGTGCAGGCCGAGCGACAGGTACAAGCCGCCGGACAACAGTTCCGCGTCCGCATCGTGATGCGGCATCCGGCCTGAGTCGCGCGCCGCCTCGAGGCGAACCAGCGCGCCGAAGTAGTCGTCCTGGAAGAAATGGAACAGGACGTCGCCGTAGTCGAGGTCGCGGATCTTGCCGGGTGGAGGCAGGTCGGTCTGCGTCGCGGCGGCCCCAGCCCCGGCCGGGATGACCGCGCACGCCAGCAGGAATGCGACCGGCCTCCAGCCGCGTGCACGCCGGGTCCTCATCCGCTCGCTGTCTCGATCCGTGGTCATCCGCCGGCTCGGGACCCGCCTAGTCCCACTGGCGCACGACGAACTCCGGCTGCAGCGAGGCCTCGCGGTCGCTGATGCGGAGTTCGACGTACTTGGCGCCGACTGTCTTGTCGAACGACAGCGTCGCGCCACGGCGATAGTCGACCTCGTGCGGACCCTTGCCGCTGAAGAACGCCACCAGTTCGTGCTTGCCGGCCTTGAGGTTGCCGAGATACAGCTTCTGCACGCCGCCGCGGTGCAGGGCCTGCGCCTCGCGCTCGGTGTACAGGTAGTTCGCGACCTCCTTGTCGTCGAGCTTGAGCGTCACCGAATCCAGCTCGAAGAACGTGCCGACGTTGAGCGACAGGAACACGGCGACCTGAGTGCTCGCCGGATAGAGGATTTCCTCCTCGAGCTTGAACAGGTCCTTGTTGAGGTCCAGGAGCTGTTTCTTGAGCTCCTGGACGTCCTGGTCCACGGCGCGCGTCTGCTGCGCCGGGTCCTCGGCGCCGGCGCGCCCGGCGACCAGGGTTCCTCCGGCGACGAGGAGCATGCTCGCCCACGCAAGCCATCGCTGGCGGCGGGCGGATTCAGGGGGTTGCCGCATCATTGGCCGATCTCCTCGAGAACACGGTTGAGTTCAGCCCTCGGGGCTGGTGCAGACGCCCAGGTGCCACGCACGATCCCATCGCGGTCCACCAGAAGCGTCAGTGGCAACGTCTCGACGTCGTAGAGGCGTCCGATTGCCTGGCGAGTGTCGACCAGCGTGGGGTATTTGAGGCCGAGGGACTGCGCGATCGACGAGGCCCGGGCGGCGTCGCCGTCGAGGCTGATGCCGAGGACCACGGGCCGGCCCGAATCGGGCGCGTCCGCGATGGTGTTGAGTTCCGCGAGCGCCGACTTGCACGATCCGCACCAGCTGGCCCAGAAGGCCAGCACGACGACGTCGCCCCGGTACTCGGACAGGCGCAGGTTGTGGCCATCCGTCGACTTGAGCACGAAGTCCGGTGCCGTCATTCCGTCGGACACGGCGGCCGTCGAGGCCCTTGCCGCGAACGGAAACGCCAGCGCGCCGGCAACCGCCGCCACCACGAGGGCGAGCGTCCGTACGAGCGCCATTACGCGGGCGCGCGCGAAGTGATTTCTGCCTCGCATCCTGGCAACCCCGCTGTCATGGGTGACACCCCGAAGACCGGAAGCTTTGCGTCCCCGCCTTTCAGCGGGTTTGCCCTTTTCAGTCCACTAGATCGTTGTCTGGCCTGTATCGCGCGTCAATTGTTACCGCGACCGCGGATGCGCAACCGGCACTGCGTCACAGAAAACGCGCCCTCGCGCGATCCCTAGCTCCGCGGCTCGAGCCCCGGCGAGTAGTAGATCTGGCCCTGGTTGTCGACGATCACGGCCTCGATGCCCCCGACCCGCCGCACAAACTCCATGCCGCGCTCGACCCCGAGGATGAACACCGGCTTGGTCAGGCCGTCGGTGCGCGTCGCCGTCGGGCCGATGACCGTGACGCTGCGCACGGCCGAGGGAGACTTACCGGTGCCCGGCACCAGGATGTGGTGGTGGCGGACACCCTCGCGCTCGAAATAGCGCTCGTAGTCGCCGGAGGTGGAAATCGCCTCGTCCACGAGCGGGATGCGCGTGACCACGGCGCCGTCCCGACGCGGGTCGCGGATGCCGACGATCCATGGCTTGCCGCGCCGGTCGCCGAGCAGGCGCGTGTCGCCGCCCGCATTGACCATGGCGTGCTTGATGCCGAGGGAGCGCAGGATCTCGACGCCGCGATCGACGGCCCAGCCCTTGGCGAAGCCGCCCAGGTCGATGCGCATGCCTGGCGTCAGGAACCGGATCGTGCAGGCCTCGCGGTCAACCCGCAGCTGCCGGTAGTCGATCGACGGCAATGCCGCCGCAATCTCCGCATCGTTCGGGTGCACCGACGCGCGGTAGTCGTAGAGGTAGCCGACGCTGGCGTACGTGACGTCGAACACGCCGTTGCTGAGCCGGGAGTATTCGAGCGACTGCCACACCACGTCGATGATGTCGGCATCGACCTGCACCGGGCGCTCGTAGCCGTGAGCATTGACCTGCGAGAGCTGGCTCTCGGGCTTGTACGTGCTCATGAGCTCATCCGTGCGATGCATGTCCGCCATGACCAGGCAGATGGCGTGCTCCGCCTGTTGCGGGTCCGTCGCCCAGAGTTCCACGGCGACCCGGGTGCCCATGATGGCTTCCTCGCGTTCGTACCACTCGCCGCTCGATGAGGGCGACGCGGGCGTCGCCGGGCTCGACGGGCTCGACGGAAACACGGGTCGGGTCATCGGAATCGCACCTCGCCTGCGGCGTGCAAGCGCGTCAAGCCTACTGGCCGGGGCCGCCGATCTCAACGAGCGTCAGGGGCGCCAGGGCTCCCGCGCCTCATCGAACAGGCGCTGCAGGAACGCACGCACCGCGGGAAGCGATTCATCCGCCGCCATCAACCGCTCGCGCACCAGGACGTCGGCGATGTCGCGGAGTGTCCGCCTGCCGTCGACGAGGGAGGCGACGAACGAGTGGACCCGCATCGCCAGCGCCTGGCTCTCGACCTGCGGCAGCAGCGGCACCGGAACGTCGTCGTGCTCGAGCCAGTCGAGCCCGTTCCGATGGTGCGGCGGCGGGGCGACCCGCGACCGAAGCACGGCACTGAATGTGACCAGGCGTTCCTGGCGCGCCTGCCGACTGGCTGGCGAGGCGAGGTACGGCACGACCTCCTCCCGCATCTCGACGTCGCCGAAACCGGCGGCGCGGAGGAGATCGGGCAACTCGTCGGCCGAATAACAGCGGGCCGGATCGACATGCTGGAAGAACAGCGACCCGCTGTTCACCCACCGGCCGTCAGGCTTGAGCCACTGGTTCAGCCGTGCCGCAAATGCCGAGAAGTCCTCGTCCAGGATGTCGATCAGCCACGGCGTAATGACGGTGTCGAAGGCGCCCGCGGCGAACGGTGCCCGCGATGCATCGGCCAGCACGGGCCAGAGTCCCGCTGGCGCGGGCGCCGGCGCGTGCAGGTCGCGGAGCACGGCGTGGCAGTCCAGGTCCCGAGGAGCCACCGGGAATTCGTAGAGCTGGACGTGCTCTCCCGTGAACATGCGCCGCGCGACGATCATCATCAGGGGATTCAGGTCCGCGGCGATCGTCGCAGACGGGCCGCGACGTACGTGGAGGTCGTAGGCGAGCCGACCCGCCCCGCATCCGAGCACCAGCGTCCGCCCGGGATTCGCGGCGCCGAGCGCCTGGTCCACGGCGGCATAGGCCGCTTCATTCTCCGTCTCACCCCAGCACCAGTCCCGGTGCAGGTTGGCGTAGTAACTGGTGAGCCCCTGCCCGGACGGAAGCGGCGAGCCGAGCGCCCGATACGTTTCGGGCGCCGCGCCCGCCGCGGCCACATCGAGTGGCGCCAGCAGCGACGACAGTCGTCGCGCATGGTCGCTGCAGGCGCTCGACAGGAGCTTGAGCCGATTGCGCGTCGCCGCCAGGGTGATGCCCGGCTCGAGCGCAGCCCGGTATCGGGCCGCCTGACTTTCGAGCCCGGTCGTGAATGCACGCATGCGGGTGCGCCACTCGCCGAGCGTCGCCTCGGGCTCGGCGTACAGGCACGGGATACCGCCCACGAGTGGATAGCGTGCGCCGCAAGACACGCAGGTCGTGGACGGGCCCGGTGCGAGCCGTCCGCCGCAGCGTGCGCAGCCGAGCAGTGACCAGTGATCGGTTTCGGGCGCCTTTTTCAAGCTGCCCGAGTCTAGCCGATCCTGCCGTTCACGATCGGGTTGAAGGCGATCAGGCTGTCCTGCAATGCCGCGGACCCGAGGCCGTGCCCGGGGAACTTCTGTCCGAACTGACCCTGGTCGCCGTGCAGCGCCATGTAATTGAGCGCCACCGTCTCGACGAGCAGGTTGACGTTATTGGCCGCAGGGCTCGAGGCCGTCTCCACGGAAGCGTCGGACCGGAAGTAACCGATCTGTTGATGCCGTGCTGCGCCGGCAGCACCTGTGTTGACCAGCTGCGGCCGCCCCTGCGGATTATAGACGAGGAAGAACGACGACGCCGTGGACTGGTTGTCGCTGGTCCACATGAACTTTCCGCGACCGTCGACGGTGTCGTCGACCTGCCCGCTCGCCGAGATCGATCCGTCCGAGAACACATACAGCATCAGCGGGAGGCCGCGACGGGCCGCGTACTCCAGGCACGCGCCCATGCAGCGCCCGGCACGAAGGTCACGGAGCTCGCCGGTCGAGCGGCCCTGGCCGTGGTAGTCGTAGCCGCCGAGCGTGATCGTGCCCGCCCCAGCGTAGCCGGACAGCACCATCTTCATCACCGCGGCGGTCTTTCGGAACTCGTCGTCAGCGGCGTATTCCGCGGGGCTGAAGATGCCGCCGGCGCCCACGATGTCCGTGTCCTTGTCCGGGTCGAGGCTCGCAGGATTGCCGAAGCGGTCGATGACGTCGGCCGCCTTGACGTAGCCGCAGGAAACCATGTCGCGCACGACCTCGTCGCGCGTCACGGTCATCTTCTTCGGGTCCGCCCAGGGCTGCTTGGGATCGACCATCTGCAGCTTGCGACTGCTGATGCGCTGCACCGACTCCATGACAGCCACGGTGTCACTCTGACCGAGCAGGCCGACAAGCTGGCCTGTATCCACGAGCCCGGTGACGTCGCTTGCCCGGTCCACCTTGGTCGGACGCACGGACAGGTCGATCATTCCGGCCGGCGCCATCGAATTGCCGCCGGAATCGGAGGCGCGCGAGCCGATCAGCGTCGCAAGCGACCCGTCCGCGCCGGCCTTGTGGATTCCGTACATCGGATTGTGCGGATTGTTGCCCGTGTCGTTCTCGGATCGTGCCGCGATGACGGCGCCATTGATCGAGGCGGCCGTGGTGGGCGAGATGCGATCCATGATGCCACGCAGGAATGCGCTGTCGGAGTGGAACGCGAGACCCAGCCTGCTGTCGGTGAAGCTCGTACCGGTCGCGGCGTTCGTCATGCTGGGCAGCATGTCCCCGGGCAGGCCGAGCTTGCCGTAGCCGGCGGTGCTCAGGAAATCGAGCTGCCCGCCAGGACCGCCGATCAGCACGTTCGAGCCAACCATGTTCGCGCCGCCGGCGAGATCGATGCAGATGAACGGGATCTTGCCGGCCCCCAGCACCTGGATGCCGCAAGTGCTCCTGAGCGCCTCCAGGTCGGGGGACAGCGCGGCCATGGCCGCCCGCGGATCCGCGAACAGACTGAAGATCGTCGGCGCGACGACCGTGCCCAGACCCGCCGTCAGTCCCTGTGCGATGAAGTCGCGGCGCGTGACCGGGCGCTTGTGGCCGAGCGCGTGCCGGATCGGTTCGTCCAGGCCCAGTCGTCGTGGGGGTGCCTTGCGGATGATCATGGTTGGTTACCTGGTGCGTGCCTTCCGGCGCCTCAATTGATCAGCGTTACGGCGCTGCCGAGCATGGCCGCACACGTCGCCTTGACGACGGTTGGAGTGCGTCCGGCCGGGCAACTGTTGCCGCAGGAGGTGAGTTTCGTGATCAGCGCGCCGAGTTCCGTGCGCACGTCGGCCTGGTCCGGATCCGTGGCCAGCTGGGTGAGCATCATGCGACTGACCAGCGAGTCGACCACGATCGCACTCCCGCCCGACCCGAACGCGGCCGCCGGGGCGGCATTGAAATTGAAGCCAGGGAAGAACGCGGCGCGAGCCGTCGTGTCGTCCACGAGGGCGTTGCAGTACTGGATCGAGAGCTGTGCGATCGCCACCGGGTGCCCGGAGACAAACGTGTCGATGTTTTCGACGGTCGGCAGCGCCTGCTTCACCGTGTCGAACGTGGTCTGCACGGCCGGAGTCTGCGCGCTCACGCCGGTCAGCTTGGACATGGTCGCGTTGATCCGGTCGAACACTCTGAGGCCGATGTCGGCGGGACGGCGCACGTCTGGCGGTGGCGCCGGAGCGAGCGGCACCGGGTCGAGCCGGACGTTGGTGTGGGAGCCGAGCACGTCGAAAGTCAGGAAGAACTCGTCGGAGTCCGGCCCCTTCTGCAGGGCGATGATCGTGCCGATCGACGAAAGCCGCTGGCCGAGCGGCCCGTACTCCGAGTCCGTCACGTTCGTATCAAGCGTCCGGTACGCCTGGCCGACGTCCGGTTCGGCACCGTTCTCGCCGATGCGCATGCCCGCGATGGGGATGGTGCCGGGACGGGCCGCCGGGTCGAGGCTGATGAACGTCGGCTTGTCGAACAGGTAGCTGTAGCTGTCGAACTGGCTCACCTCGAACATGAGGTATGCCTGCGGCACATCCACCAGGTGGCTCACCGAGAACAGCAGGTAGTACTTCTCGCCGACGCCGGCCTGGAAGTTCGTCGCGACCTGCGGCTGTGTCAACGCGCGGTTGTACACGGCCACCAGGCGGAAGACCCCCTGGAACTGCCGGTCGCCCGAGACTTCGTTGCCGAGCACGAACGCAAACGTATCGTCCCAGTCGGCGATGTTTCCACCGGCCGCCGGGTCGGCGTCGCCGGTGTACTCGCCGTTCACGTAGATCCGACGCCCGTTCACGGGGTCGTAGGTCGCGACGACGTGCTGCAGGGTCGCCTGCAGGTCTTCGTCTGCGGCAGCGGTCGTCAGCTTCGGGTCGCCGCCCTGGTCGGTCCTGCTCGAGCGATTGTAGAAGTCATAGCTGTATAGCGTCTGCCCGAGCATGAAGTTGCGCATCGTCGTGCCGCCCGAGTACGAAACGATGCGCGCATCCTCCTGCGCGACGTTGCCCGGTGCGACCCACGCCTCGATCGTGTACTCGCCGGTCGCCGCGATGAGGTCGTGCAGCTTGCGGCTGGAAGTCGTCGATCCCTGGGCCTTGCCGCTGCGGACGTTGATGCCCCAGCCTCCGACCCAGGTCACGTCGCCGGACAGGGTGAGGTTCAACGCGGGATCCACGCCGCTGGTGTCGTAGGCAACGTTGCCCTGGCCGGTCTTGAATTCCCAGAATCCGATCAGGTTCGACTTGTAGCGGTTGCCGCCGCTCGCAACCGTGCCGTCGTACATCCCGAGGGCCTTCGAGAGCACCAGGGACGCATCCACCTGCGTGGTCGCGACCTGGTTCGCGAAGGCGCGGATTGCGGATTCCATTTCGGTGGCGTTGGCGGCGCAGTCGCTCCAGCAGTTGTGGAACTCGTTGCGCAGACGGAGCACCAGTCGCGACTGGTCAGGCTGGTCGAGGTCGATCTTGACCTTCACCGCCGCGTAGGCCTCGTCCACATCCGCCGAGGCGAAGTACGGCGACTGCGGGCTCGCCGCGGTCGAGGCATGACAGCGCGAGCAGTATTCCTGCACGACCGGATACACGGTCGTCGAAAAAAGCGCGGGCGAGACCGGGAATGCCTTGCTGGCGCCCGGGTCCTTGATCACCGGAGCCTTGAGCACCACGCCCTGCGTGCCGCCCCCAGCCGCATCGCCGGCCCAGTTGGTGATCCAGGTGGTCAGGATGTCGGCGCAGGCGGCGGCGCTGGCGAGCCAGCAGTTGTGGCCCCCGGCGACCTTCTGCACCATGCGTGAGTCGCGCGGCGAGGAGAGCGTGACGACCCCGTTTGCGGCCGCGTAGGCGAGGTTGATGTCGTCCTGACGCACGAACTGCGGCGCCTGCCCGCCACTCACGTGGCACTTGCCGCAACGATTGCTGGCCTTGAGGTTGTCCCAGACGTTGATCTTGAAGGCCTGCACGTCGGCCGTGGACGGCGGCGGGCCGCTGTACGCGGCCGGCGTACCGCCGGAGGTGACGGGGTTTTCGACCGTCTTGGCGCCACCGCCGCAGCCGCCGAGCAGCAGCGTGGCGGCGCCGATGGCAGCGACGCGGATCGTCCAGGTTCGCAAGGTCGTGGTGTTCATGGCGTCCCCTAGTCACCCATGCAATAGGTCGCAGCCTCGGCGAACACTCGCTTCAGCTGGTAGCCGCTCGACTTGAACGAACCGACCATCGTCTGGATCTTCGCCCGGTCCTGCACGTCGCTCGGGTCGCGGAAGCAGACGGTGCGAAACACCTTCTTCACCTGGCACCCGGCGAACGCGTCGGTGTGCGCGAGTTCGAGACCCAGCGACTTCGCGCCCTGGCCGCTGCCGGGCAGCGACGAGTCCCAGCCGAGCAGGGAGTTGCGGCCGTTGCGCCAGTAGTTGTCCCACTGGTCGTCAGGCGTCGAGTAGCCCGGTGGGAACGTGTCGTCATTGTGAAAGTACTTCGGGCGCACCACGCCCGCCGTGTAGACCAGCCGTCCGGCGGACTCGTCCCAGTCGTGGTAGGCGAAGGCCTGGACCATCGGGTCCATTGCGCTGTGGCAGCCGATGCAGTTGTTGAGAAACAGGCGGCTGTCCCCACCCGGACTGCGGCTGACGTCCTGGCGCACGCGGTCGGGCGGGCGGGTCGTATCCGACACCTGCTCCAGGTCCGTGCACAGATGGTTGATCAGGGTGAAGCGGAACATCGCCCGGTTGGTCCCGGCGATGAAAAACGCCTCCGCGGCGGCACGCGATGTCATGACGCCTGCGGTCGCGCCCGGAGGCAGGCCGTTGAGGGACGACTGGGTCGTCCGCACCAGCGTGTCCTTCAGGCTCACGCCCTGCGACTCGAGCGCCGCGTAGTGGTCGTTGTTCGCCGGCGAGTACGCAGGCACGCCGGGGACGCCGCTGCCGACGTAGAGAATGTCGTCGTACAGGACGTGGTCGAACGGCACGTCGTCCCGCACCATCCCGATCACGGTCGCGACGTAGTCGTTCAGCGGCGCGAGCACCGTCTGCTCTTCGTTCGTCCACGGCATCGCAAAGTTCTTCAGGGTCACGTCGTAGAAGGCACGGTCCTGCATGGCCGTGAAGGCGGCGTTGGTCGGGCGACCCGCGGCAATGTCGCCTGCCATCGAGGCGAGCACAGACTCGCTGGGCGGCACGCCTGCCAGTCGGTCGTGCAGTCGCTTCGCCTGGGTGCGCGAATCCGCCAGTACCGTTGCGGGCTGCAGCGCGACCAGCACCGCGCACGCAGTCATGGCGGTCACGCGAAGCCTGGCGAGACCATACCGTGCGAGCGTCCTGAGGCGCATTCAGATCCTCCCCCCCGACCGGAACATCCAGTCGTTGGGCGCGAATGTGGGTGCTGGCGCGGCGAACGCCAAGCGACGTGTTCGACATTGAGTGGTCCCTCACACAATCGCAGCCCGCAGGTGGTGCTTCCGGCTGCTTATGAGAAAAAGTGACCCTCCAGCGGCGCGTGTGCCGCACTCGCATTCATCTGCCGAGGTACCTCACGATGCTCGCTGTCTCCCGGGATCTCGCCCAGGCCCGTTGGTGGCGCGGTCGATTCGCGCCTGCACTCGTCGCGATCGCCGTTGCCGGCTGCGGCAGCGGCGGCGCAGGCCCGGGCAGCGGCCAGGGCCCGGACCCGATCGTGCTCGACTTCCCGATTGCCTACGTAAAGATGCCGGTGCCGACCGGCAACGCCGCCAGCGTCGATGCGCGCGAGCTCCTCGACTTCGAACCGGGCGCCGACCTTTACGTTCGCGATCGCGCCTCGCCGTCGGCGACCGAGCGCAACGTCACCGCGGAGGTGACCCAGGGCAAGGGTGACGTGCGTGACGTCGAGCCGTCATACGACGGGATGAAGCTCGTGTTCGCCCTGCACCGGCCGCTCGTCGACGGAGCGGATCCAGACCAGCAGCCAACCTGGGAGATCTGGGAATACATGGTGGCCAGCCGCCAGCTGCACCGCGTGGTCGGATCGGACACCACGGCTCGCGAGGGCAACGACGTGGCGCCGCACTACCTCCCCGATGGCCGAATCGTGTTCAGCTCGACCCGGCAGCGCCAGTCGAAGGCCATCCTGCTCGACGAGGGCAAGCCGCAGTTCGAAGCGCAGGACGAGAACCGCCGGGAGCCCGCGTTCGTGCTGCACGTCATGGCGGCTGACGGCGGCGACGTCCACCAGATCTCGTTCAACCAGAGCCACGACCTCGACCCCGCGGTGCTGGACGACGGCCGCATCGTCTTCACCCGCTGGGACGGTGCGCCGGGCCACGACGAATTGAGCATCTACACCATGCGACCCGACGGCACGGGCCTGGAACTCCTCTACGGGGCCCACAGCCACCTGACCGGAACGGATGATTCCGAGCTCCAGTTCCTCGACCCGCGCCCGATCAGCGGCGGCCACCTGCTGGTCCGCGCGCAGCCGATGGTCGCCCCCGAGCGGGGCGGTGAACTGCTCGACGTCGACGTACCGACCTACGTCGAGAACACGCAGCCGACCGCGCCGAATGTCGGCGTCCTGTCGGGCCCGGCGCAGAGGCCGGCCACGATCAACGTCGTACAGACGATCCCGGGGCCTTCTCCCGGCGGCCGCTACCAATCGGCTTTTCCGCTGCGCGACGGTACCGGTCGCCTGCTGGTGAGCTGGACACAGTGCCGGCTGCTCGAGGGAACGAAGATCGTTCCCTGCACGGCCGATCGCCTCGCGGCTCCCGGGGCGACGCCCGCTCCGCCGCTCTACGGAATCTGGATGTACGACCCCTCCACCCGGACGCAGTTGCCCGTGGCGAGTCCCGTCGAGGGCGTCATGTATACCGACATCGTCGCGCTGCAGCCGGTCCCGCTGCCGCCGGTGCTGCTCGACCGTGTGGCTGGAGTCGACTTCGATTCCGATCTCGCGACGGAGAGCGTCGGGATACTGGACATCCGCAGCGTGTACGACGTGGACGGCGTGGATACGGCGCCTGGCGGCATCGCGGCCGCGGCGGACCCGCTGCGCACTACCGCCGCACAACGCCCCGCAAGATTCCTGCGCATCGAGAAGGCCGTCAGCCTGCCGGATCGCGACGTACGCGACTTCCGCGGCAGCGCTTTCGGGGTCACCTCGGCATTCGGCATGCGCGAATTGCTGGGCTACACAACGATCGAGCCGGACGGCTCGGTCCGGGTGAAGGTGCCGGCCAACGTCGCCTTTGCAATCTCGATCCTGGACTCGAACGGCCGACGCATCGGCCCGCGGCACAACAACTGGCTGCAGGTGCGCGCCGGGGAAGAACTCAAGTGCAACGGCTGCCACGACCCGGGCAGCGGCCTGTCGCACGGCCGCAGCGGCCTGTTCGACGCCGCTTACGCCGGTGCCACGACCACCGGCCTGCCGTTCCCCAACACCAACCCGGCATTCTTTGCGGACTTCGGCGAGACGATGGCGCAGGTGCGCGCGCGCATCAGCTGCCAGACCGACTGCGCCGCCCTCAAGCCGAGCACCAACGTCGTATTCGACGACGTCTGGACCGACCCGGCCCGGCGTGCGCCGGACGCGTCGTTCGCGTACAGGTACTCCGACCTCGCGACGGCGGCGCCGACCTCGCCGGACTGCGTGACCACGTGGCAGGCGGGCTGCCGCATCACGATCCACTATGAGCGGCACATACACCCGCTGTGGGGCAAGCCGCGCGTGACGCTTGCGGCGGACGGCGTGACGGTGCTCAGCGACGACACCTGCACGCGGTGCCACTCCAACCGCTCCGGGGCTGGCGTCGTGCAGGTGCCGCCCGGCCAGCTCGAGCTGACCGACGGCGCGTCCGCCGACGAGCCGGACCAGTTCAACGCCTACCGCGAGCTGCTGGCCACGGACAACGAGCAGGAGCTGGTGGGCGGCGTGCTGCAGGACCGCCAGGTGCAGGTGGGCGTGGATCCGGTCACCGGCGTCCCGCAGTTCGCGCCGGTGCCCGTGGCCCCGCCTCTTCAAGCGGGCAACGCGAACGCTCCTGGCGCGAACGCACCTTTTGAGACCTTCTTCTCAATATTCGCACCGGGACACACCCACGCAGGGCGTCTGAACGCTGCGGAGTTGAGGCTCGTCTCAGAATGGGTCGACGAAGGTGCGCAGTATTTCAATGACCCGTTTACCGCGCCGGTCAATTGAGTCGATGCACCCATTCCTGATCACAGTCACGTTCCTGCTCGCATCGCTGGTCCCGTTCGGGGCCGGTGCGGCGACCGCCGAGACCGTTGAGGTGCAGGACCCGTACATCGACCTGCACAGCGGACCCGGGCGCGGCTTCCCCGTGACCCAGGTGGTGGAGCGCGGCGCCAGCGTGGTGCTGCTGCGCCAGCGGACGGACTGGGTCAAAGTTCGAACGGATCGGGATCGCGAGGGGTGGGTGAACCGTAAGCAGCTCGAGAGGACGCTCACTCCGGACGGCGCCGAAGTGCGGCTACCCGGCCCCGCTCCGGACGCCCGCGTCGCGCACCGCTGGGAAGTCGGCGTCGGCGCCGGCGACTTCGATGGCGCCGACACGGTCGCCGTCACCGGGTCGTATGCCCTCACCGAGTCGCTGTTCGTTCGCGCAGATGTCTCCCAGTTGCTCGGTGAATACTCGACCGGCTGGCTCGGCACCGCGGGCATCGGGCACATCTTCATGCCCGAGTGGCGAGTGTCGCCGTTCGTTTCGATCGGTGGCGGGGTCGTCTACGTGGAGCCGAACGCGACGCTGGTCCAGACCAGCGATCGCACCAACTCGACCGCCTATGCCGGCGCCGGTCTTCGCGGATTTCTCAGCGACCGGTTCCTGCTCCAGGCCGAGTACCGCCAGTTCGTGATCTTCATGGACACCAACGACAACGAGGTCATCAGCGAATGGACCGTCGGCTTCACGCATTTCTTCTGAACGCCGCGATCCTCGTCGGCGCCCCCGCAGCACCGCTCGCGGCGCACGCGCAGGACGCCGTCGGTGCGCCGGCGGAGACGCCCCAGGTCGTCGAACCGCGGGTGGCGCGACGCGAGGTCAAGGCGCCCGCGATCGACGCCGAGAACTTCGAGGCGGGCCTGTTCATCGGCACGATCAGCATCGAGGACTTCGGCTCGAGCCTGCTCTACGGCGGCCGCTTCGCCTACCACTTCACCGAAGACGTGTTTGCCGAGGCCACGATCGGATCGGCCAAGGCCGGGACGACGAGCTACGAGGACCTGAGCGGCTCCGCGCAGCTGCTCACCGACGGCGAGCGCCAGTACACGTACTACGACCTCGCGGTGGGCTGGAACGCACTGCCGGGTGAGGTGTTCTTCGGCGGTCGTCGCGCGATGCCGAGCGCCGTCTACCTGACCCTGGGGGTCGGCAGCACCAATTTCGGCGGCGACGATCACTTCACGGTGACCCCGGGAGCGGGATTCCGCCTGCTTGTGACGGACTGGCTCGCGGCGCACCTCGACGCCCGCGACCAGTTTTTCAACAGCGACCTGCTCGGCAAGGACAAGCTCACGCAGAACCTGCAGATCAGCTTCAGCCTCACGGCATTCTTCTGACAGTGGAGCCCTTCATGCGCCCCATACGATCCCTCGCAGCCGCCGTTGTTTTCCTTGCCGTGGCGACCGGCGCACGCGCCGCCACCCCGGAATTCACGCTGCCCGCCCGCGACGGAGGCAATCTCAGCCTGAGCGAACTCAAGGGCCAGGTCGTGATGATCAATTTCTGGGCGACCTGGTGCGGCCCGTGCCGGCAGGAGATGCCGCTGCTGCAGCAGATCCAGGCGAAGTACGAGCCGCTCGGCTTCACGCTGGTCGGAATCAACGTCGAGCCGGACAGCACGGAGGCCCAGGCCTGGCTGACCAAGGTCCCGGTGAGCTTCCCGATTCTCTTCGACCGGCAGAACACCGTCGCCGAATCCTTCGGCGTCGTCGGCATGCCGAGCACGGTATTCATCGACCGATCCGGGAACGTGCGGTACGTGCATCGCGGCTACAAGCCCGGCGACGAGGCCAAGTACGCCGACATGGTCCGCAGCCTCGTGAAGGAGTGACACTCGTGATATCCGCGCGACACGCCATGCTTCTCGTTCTCGCCGGCCTGGGCGGCTGCGGCAGCGTCGATCCCTGGGTCAAGCCCTATGAGCGACAGAACTTCGCCGACCTGATCATGGCGGCCGACCGCGACCCCGTTTCGCAGGCCTACATCGACCACGTCTACGAGGCACGCGAGGGCGCGCGTGGCGCGCTCGGCGGGCACGGAGGCGGTTGCGGCTGCAACTGAGCGACTCATCATGCGCACTCGAAACGACGTCACCTCGCTGCTCACGCTGCCGCTGGCACTGGCATCGCTCGCGCCCGCGGACGCGGCCGTGCTGCCGGAGGATCGTGCCGACGCGCTTTACCACCGGTACGACGGCGGCGGCGTGACGGTCGACGGGCCGTCCCTGCTGGTGCGCAAGAAGTTCGGCGAGAACTTCTCGGTTGCGGCCAATTACTACGTGGACATGGTCTCGAGCGCGTCGATCGACGTGCTCACACAGGCGAGTCCGTACAAGGAAACGCGCCGCCAGGCGAGCCTCGCCGTCGACATGCTGCACGGCAAGACCCAGTACTCCGTCGGCTACACGAACAGCGAGGAAAACGACTACACCGCGAACACCGCGAGCTTCGACCTGAGCCAGGACATGTTCGGCGACCTGACGACGGTGTCGTTCGGCTTCAGCCGGGCGTGGGACGAAGTGCGAAACAACAGCGACCCGGACTTCAAGGAACCCGTAGATCGCTGGAGTTACCGCCTTAGCGTCTCCCAGATCATCACTCCCGCGCTGATGATGGGCCTCGAGGTCGAGACCATCACGGACGAAGGCTATCTCAACAACCCGTACCGCTCCGCGCGGTACGCGGACCCTGATGCCGGCGACGGTTTCTCCTGGGAGCCGGAGGTCTATCCGCATACGCGCACCAGCACCGGCGCATCCGTCACCGCGGACTATTTCCTGTGGTATCGAGCGGCCGTGCATGGCATGTACCGCTTCTACACGGACTCGTGGGGCGTCGTCGGGAACACCCTGCGTCTCGGCTACACGCATCCGCTCGGCGATCGGTGGATCCTGGAGGCCAACTACCGCTGGTACGACCAGACCGCGGCCGACTTCTATTCCGACCTGTTCCCATACGCGAACTCTCAGAATTTCCTGGGACGCGACAAGGAATTGAGCACGTTCCAGAGCCAGATGGTCACGGTCGGCGCGACCTGGCGCCTGCCTGCACTGAATTGGGGCGGGATCGAGCGCTCGACCGTGAACGTGTTCTACGACCACGCGCTCTACGACTACGCGGACTTCCGTGACGCCCTCAAGGGTGACTCCGTGGGCACGGAACCGCTGTATCACTTCAGCGCGGATGTACTGCGCGTCTTCTTCTCGGTCTGGTTCTAATCGAGCACCGACTCGACCTGCTCGCAGAGACGCCGCAGGACGAGCAGCCGTGCGTATCGCTTGTCGTCCGCGGGAATGACGTACCACGGCGCGTGCCTCGTGCTCGTGAGCGCAATCATGTCGCGGGCGGCGCGCCCGTAGGCTGCCGACAGCTTGCGGTTGCTCCAGTCCTCTGGATCTACCTTGAAGCGCTTGAGCGGATTGCGGTCGCGCTCCTTGAAGCGCGCCAGCTGCTCTTCGGGGCTGACCGACATCCAGAACTTTGCGACGACGACGCGGTGCTCCGTGAGCTGCCGTTCGAACTCGTTGATTTCCCCGTACGCGCGCTGCCAGTCGGGCCGCGCCGCGTACTCCCTGACCCGCTCGACGAGCACGCGTCCGTACCAGGAGCGGTCGAAAATCGTGTAGTTGCCGCGCGGCGGCAGCTGCTGCCAGAAGCGCCACAGGTAGGGACGCGCGAGTTCCTCGACCGACGGCGCGGAGATCGGCACCACACGGTACTGCCGGGCGTCGAGCGCTGCGGTGATGCGGCGGATGGCTCCGCCCTTGCCCGCC
>Ga0315283_10002007_pt1 | contig 16764 bp, 13 predicted proteins | sample YL17G09_0_MG_FD_204541 | JGI IMG/M metagenome (GOLD analysis project Ga0315283, IMG submission 204541) | Sediment microbial communities from Yellowstone Lake, YNP, Wyoming, USA - YL17G09_0 | ecosystem: Environmental > Aquatic > Freshwater > Lake > Sediment | place: USA: Wyoming | collected... | reverse complement strand
GCCGAGCCGGGTCAACTGGTGGATGGCCTCGTAGGTCAGCGTCCCGCTGCGCGAGACGATCCCGATCGTGCCTTCCTTGCAGATGTGCGCCGGGATGATGCCAGCCTTGGCCTTGCCGGGCGAGATAAGGCCCGGGCAATTGGGCCCGACCAGCCGCGTCTTCGTGTCCTTCAACACCGACGCGACCTTCATCATGTCGAGGGTCGGGATGCCTTCGGTGATGCACACCGCGAGCGCAAGCCCGGCGTCGGCCGCTTCGAGAATCGCATCCGCGCAGAACGGCGGCGGCACGAAGATCACCGTCGCGTTGGCGCCGGTCTTCTGCACGGCCTCGGCCACGGTGTTGAAGATGGGCCAGCCCTCGTGCGTAGTGCCGCCCTTGCCCGGCGTCACGCCGCCGACGACGGTCGTGCCGTAGGCCGCGGCGGACTTCGCGTGAAACGTGCCTTCGCGCCCGGTCAGGCCCTGCACCAGCAGGCGTGTCGACTTGTCAATCAAGACTGCCATGTGCCCCCCTACCGGCGCGACAACTCGACGACCTTCGAGGCGCCTTCCGCCATCGTGTCGGCCGTCGCGAAGTCGAGTCCGCTGTCCTTCAGCATCTTCTTGCCCGTTTCGACGTTGGTCCCTTCCATGCGGATGACGATGGGGACCTTCACGCCGAGTTCCTTGACGGCCGCGATCACGCCCTCCGCGAGGATGTCGCAGCGCAGGATGCCGCCGAAGATGTTGATGAAGACCGCCTTCACGTTTCCGTCGGACATCAGGATCTTGAACGCGTTGCGGATCTGCTCGGCGGTGGCGCCGCCCCCCACGTCGAGGAAGTTCGCCGGCTCTCCGCCCGCGATCTTGATGATGTCCATCGTCGCCATCGCGAGGCCGGCGCCGTTGACCATGCAGCCGATCGTCCCGTCGAGGCGGATGTAGTTGAGCGAGAACTTCGACGCCTCTGTTTCGAGGGCGTCTTCCTCGGTCAGATCGCGCATCTCGCGGATGTCGGGGTGGCGGTAGAGCGCGTTGTCGTCGAAGTTCATCTTCGCGTCGAGCGCCAGCAGGTTGCCCTCGCCCGTCACGATGAGCGGGTTGATCTCCAGCAGCGAGGCGTCGGTGGCCTTGAACGCCTCGTAGATGGCGTGCATCAGCTTCACCGCCTGGCCGATCTGCGGCCCTTCGAGGCCGAGCGCGAACGCCAGGTTGCGCGCCTGGTAGGCTTCGAGGCCGGCCGTCGGATGGACGTATTCCTTGAAGATGCGCTCCGGCGTTTCCGCCGCGACCTTCTCGATGTCCATCCCGCCGTCCTGGCTCGCCATGATCACGGGCCGCTGGGCCGCGCGATCGAGCACGACGGCGAGGTAGAGTTCCCGCGCAATGGTGAGGCCCTGCTCGATGAGGACGCGCTGCACGAGCTTCCCTTCGGGCCCGGTCTGATGCGTCTTCAGCGTCATGCCGATCATGGTGCTGGTCAGCGTCTGGACCTCGTCCATGGTCTTCGCCACCTTGACGCCGCCGCCCTTGCCGCGCCCGCCGGCGTGGATCTGCGCCTTCACGACGACCGGCAGCCCGAGGCGCTGCGCAATCGCCACGGCCTGGTCGGCATTGAAGGCCACGTCGCCGCGCGGGACGGGCACGCCGTACCTGGCGAGAATCGCCTTCCCCTGGTATTCGTGGATTTTCACGGGATGTCAGCTGGGACGGGCCCTCGTGTGAGGTCGCGCCGATGCGGCGAAGGGGCCCGCCGTCCACCTCGCCTCGACGCTCTAGAATGAGAACAACGCTCGGATGCTATCGGGCCGCGCCCGCGACGTCAAGATCGCCGCACAACAGATCGCCGCCCGACGCCGTTCCTTTCGGTGTCGCCGGCATGCCCAGGCGTCCTCGATGGTTGCGCCGTGCGCGACGCTCCATCTACAATCGCGGGCAGGGCTCACCTCTCGATCATCCCGAGTCCCCCCAACCCTGCACCCGGGCATCGCGCTCGGGCTGGAGATCGACATGGCACCGCGCAGGTTGTCGCCTTTTTCTACGATCGCGTCGAAGTTCCTGATCGCGTTGACCGGACTGAGCCTGGTCGGGTTCCTCTGTGTGCACCTGGTCGGGAACCTGCTGCTCTACATCGGTCCGGCGAAGTTCAACGCCTACTCCCATGCGCTCATTTCGAACCCGCTGGTCATCCCGGCCGAGATCGGCCTGGCCGCCATCTTCCTGCTGCACATGCTGGAAGCCAGCCTGATGTGGTTCTCAGACCGCCAGGCCAGGCCGGTGGCCTACCAGCAGAAGCGGTACGCCGGCGGGACGAGCCGCAAGTCATGGGCCTCGTCGACGATGATCTGGACCGGCAGCACGACGCTGGTCTTCCTGATCGTCCACATCGGGACGATGAAGTACGGCGCGTGGTACACAACGGCCATCCACGGCGAGCCCGGCCGCGATCTGTATCGGCTCGTGATCGAGGTCTTCAGGAACCCGCGCTGGGTCGCCTTCTACTCGGTGTGCATGGTGGCCGTCGGATTCCACCTGTGGCACGCCTTCTCGAGCGCCTTCGAGTCGCTCGGCATCCACCACCCGAAGCTCACGCCGACATTGCTGAAGGCCGGCAAGGCCCTCGCGATCATCCTGGGTGTCGGCTTCTTCTCCATTCCGATCGTCTTGCACGTTGTCGGGGGCCGATCATGAGCGGCGCACCACGCATTGCCCCAGCCGGTACCCGGCAGCTCGACGCACATACGCCGTCGGGTCCGATGCCTGACAAATGGGATCGCTACACGTTCGACGCCAAGCTGGTGAACCCGGCCAACCGCCGCAAGTTCACCGTCATCATCGTCGGCACCGGGCTGGCAGGAGGCGCGGCGGCCGCCACGCTGGGCGAAGCCGGCTACAACGTGCTGAGCTTCTGCATCCAGGACAGCCCGCGCCGGGCGCATAGCATCGCGGCGCAGGGCGGGATCAACGCTGCGAAGAACTACCGCAACGACGGCGACAGCATCACGCGCCTGTTCTACGACACGGTGAAGGGCGGCGACTACCGCGCGCGCGAGGCCAACGTGCACCGCCTCGCCCAGGTGAGCAACAACATCATCGACCAGTGCGTCGCGCAGGGCGTGCCGTTCGCCCGCGAATACGGCGGCCTGCTCGACAACCGGTCGTTCGGCGGCGCGCAGGTCTCGCGCACGTTCTACGCCCGGGGCCAGACGGGCCAGCAGCTGCTCATCGGCGCCTACCACGCGATGATGCGGCAGGTCGGAGCCGGCACCGTGAAGATGTTCCCGCGGCACGAGATGCTCGACCTGGTGGTCGTCGACGGGCGGGCGCGGGGCATTATCGCGCGCAACCTGGTGACGGGAGCCATCGAGCGGTTCGAGGCGCACGCGGTGCTGCTGGCCACCGGCGGGTACGGCAACGCGTACTTCCTCTCGACCAACGCGGTCAACTCGAACGCCACGGCGATCTGGCGGGCGTACAAGCGCGGCGCGCTGTTCGCCAACCCGTGTTTCACGCAGATCCACCCGACGTGCATCCCGGTGTCCGGCGATCACCAGTCGAAGCTCACGCTGATGAGCGAGAGCCTTCGCAACGACGGACGCGTGTGGGTGCCGAAGGCGAAGGGCGACAAGCGGACGCCGGCGCAGATTCCCGAGGCCGAGCGCGACTACTACCTCGAGCGCCGGTACCCGTCGTTCGGCAACCTCGTCCCGCGCGATGTCGCGTCGCGCGCGGCCAAGGCGGTGTGTGACGAGGGCCGGGGCGCCGGCGAGACGGGCCTGGCGGTGTATCTGGACTTCGCCGAGTCGATCGGCCGTCTCGGCGAAGACACCATCCGGGATCGGTACGGCAACCTCTTCCAGATGTACGAGAAGATCACCGACGAAAACCCGTACAAGACGCCGATGCGGATCTACCCCGCCATCCACTACACGATGGGCGGGCTGTGGGTGGACTACAACCTGATGTCCACCATCCCGGGGCTCTTCGTCCTGGGCGAGGCCAACTTCTCCGACCACGGGGCGAACCGCCTGGGCGCGAGCGCGCTCATGCAGGGTCTGGCCGACGGGTACTTTGTGGCGCCGTCCACGCTGCCGAACTACCTGGCGAGCACGGCGCTGCCGAAGGTCACGAAAGACCACGACGCGTTCCACGAAGCCGAAGCCACGGTGACCGGCAAGATCGACCGGTTGCTGGCGGTGAAGGGCCGCAAGACTCCACGCGAGATTCACCGGACGCTCGGCAAGCTGATGTGGGACAACGTGGGCATGGGTCGGACCGAGGCGCGCCTGAAGGAAGCGCTGGCACAGATCCCCGGCCTGCGCGACGAGTTCTGGCAGAACGTCTCGGTGCCGGGCACCGGCGCCGAAATGACGCAGGTGCTCGAGTACGCCGGGCGGGTGGCGGACTACCTCGAGCTGGGCGAGCTCATTGCCCTGGACGCGCTCGAGCGACGCGAGTCGTGCGGCGGGCACTTCCGCGAGGAATACCAGACGCCCGACAACGAGGCGCTGCGAGACGACGAGCATTTCGCGCACGCGGCGGCCTGGGAGTACGCGGGTGACGGCCGGATGCCGATCCGCAACGTCGAACCGCTGACGTTCGAATACGTCAAGCCGAGCCAGCGTTCTTACAAATAGGGGTGGCGTCATCGCCTGCGCGGGCGCCCGAATCCCGGGCGCATGAACGGGCGCTGCCACCACGTGCGACAGAGACGACCATGGCGAACATGACGCTGAAATTGCTGGTGTGGCGGCAGGCGGGCACGCGGGGCGCCGGCCGCATGGTCCCCTTCACGGCCACGGACATCTCGCCCGACATGTCGTTGCTCGAGATGCTCGACATCGTCAACGAGGGCCTCATCGCGACAGGTCAGGCCCCGATCGTCTTCGACTCGGACTGCCGCGAAGGCATCTGCGGCATGTGCAGTCTGGTGGTGAACGGCGTGCCGCACGGGCCCGATCGCGGGTCCACGGTGTGCCAGCTCCACATGCGGAGGTTCAAGGACGGCGACACGATCACCATCGAGCCGTGGCGCGCGGCGGCCTTTCCGGTGCAGCACGACCTGGTGGTCGACCGCGGCGCGCTCGACGCCCTGATCGCGTCGGGCGGATACGTGTCGGTCAGCACCGGCAGCGCGCCGGACGGCAACGCCATCCCCGTCCCGAAGCACCTCGCCGAAGGAGCGATGGATGCGGCGGCCTGTATCGGCTGCGGGGCGTGCGTGGCCGCCTGCAAGAACGCGTCGGCCGCTCTCTTCGTGGGCGCCAAGATCTCGCACCTGGCGCTGCTGCCGCAGGGCCACCCGGAGCGCGGGTCCCGCGTCCGCGCGATGGTGCAGCTGATGGACAACCTCGGCTTCGGCAACTGCTCGAACGAAGCCGAGTGCGAGGCCGTCTGCCCGAAAGAGATCTCGATCGCCAACATCGCCCGGATGCGGCGCGAGTACCTGCGGTCGCTGGTCGCCGGTTAGCGGCGGCCGGCAGGCGCGCCCCTCCCTGATCCACAATGGGCCGGGAGGCGAGACCGCCATGACCGACTGCGCCGTGCCGTTCGATCGCGACATCGTCCGCCGTGTCCTGGCCGACCTGCGGATCGACATCCGCACGGCGTCGATCCGCGAGATGAACGCCGCGGTCACGGCCATCGAACGCGCGCTCAGCGTGACCTTCATCCGGATGGAGTTCGGCGTGCCGGGCCTCCCGGCGAGCAGCATCGCGATCGACGCCGAAATGCGCGCGCTCCAGCAGCAGCACCTCGCGCACGTCTACGCGCCGTTCGAAGGGCTGCCGGCCCTCAAGGCTGAAGGTGCGCGTTTCTGGAAGCTCTTCGCGGGGCTGGATGTGCCGCCGTCGTGCGTCGTGCCGACCATCGGCGCGATGCAGGGCTGCTTCGCCTGTCTGGCACTGGCCAGCCAGTTGAAGGGCCCGGCCGGCAACGTGCTGTTCCTCGGCCCGGGGTTCCCCGAGAACCGCCTGCAGGCGCGGATGTTCGGCGTGCAGGTCGAGACGCTGGACTTCTACGATCACCGCGGCGACCGCCTGATCGACGCGATCGAGCAGCGCGTGAGCCGCAAAGATGTGGGCGCCATCCTGTGGTCGAGCCCGAACAACCCCACGTGGATCGTGCTGAAGCCGTCCGAATTGGAGGGGATCGGCCGCGTCTGCAGCCGCTACGGCGTGCTGGCCATCGAGGACCTCGCCTACTTCGGGATGGATACCCGCCAGGACTACACCGTCGCGGGCGAACCGCCGTATCAGCCGACCATCATGCGGTACACCGATCGCGCCGTCGCGATCGTGTCCAGTTCGAAGATGTTCAGCTACGCCGGCCAGCGCATCGCGCTGATCATCCTGTCGCCGGGCCTCATGGCGTGGCAGGTGCCCGGCCTGGCGGAACGGTTCGGCACCTCGACGGTCGGGCGCGCCCTGATCGACGGCATCATCTACCCGAACATCGCCTGCGTGCCCGAGAGCGCCCAACACGGCCTGCTCGCCCTGCTGCAGGCCGCCAATGACGGCGACCGCTCGCTGTTCGAACCGGCGCGCGTCTATGCCAGCCGCGCGCGGGCCATGAAACGCCTGTTCCTGGAGAACGGATTCCGACTCGTCTACGACAACGATCTGGGCGAGCCGCTCGCCGACGGGTTCTACTTCACCATCGCGTATCCCGGCTTCGACGACGGCTCGACCCTGGTCGAGGAACTCCTGCACTACGGGATCAGCGCCATCACCCTGAAAGCGGCGGGTAGCTGCCGGACGGAAGGGTTGCGGGCGTGCACCTCGATGACTGCCGAAGATCGGTTCGAGACGCTTGGGGCCCGCCTCGCGCGGTTCTGCACCGACCACCCTACCGCCGGCCAGCGCCGGACTTAGACGGCGTTGCCGTTCCCGTTGGCTTTTCCGTTGCCGTTTCCGTTGCCGTTGCCGGACTTGGATCGCGCGGCCAGCCGCGCGTTGTAGCGCTGAATGCGGGGCGGCCCTCCGAGGATGCCTTTCCGGCCCGCGAGCGTGGGCGGCACGCGTTCGCGCACTTCCGCGAGCAGGCGCGCGGCGAAGGCGCCAGGCTCCTCACCCGCACGCAGCTGTCCCCCGGCCGGCTCGAAGAACGTCACGGTCACACGCGGCCGCTTCGGGAAGCGGACGAAGTCGACGGTGCCCTCGATGGTACAGAGGATGATGCGCGCCTCAGGCACCCAAAGGGCGAGCAGGCCGACGCCGCTGCGCGCGCGGAGCGTCTCGCCCCAGGTCAGCCGCCCCTCAGGGAAGATGGCGACCGCATCGCCGGCTCTCAGCGCCGCCACGGCGTGATCCAGGGCCCTGGCATCCCCCGTGCCGCGCATCACCGGGATTTGCCGCATGGCATCCAGGATTGGGCCGAGCACGGGGATCTTCCACAGTTCAACCATCGCCAGATACCGGAGCCGGCGCTTTGGCTTGGCGGCCAGGCCGAGGGTCACGGGATCCCACTGGCTATCGTGGTTGGAAACGACCAGGATCGGCCCGGTCGCAGGAACGGCGTCGAGGCCTTCGACGCGCACGCGTCCCCACCAGGCGCTCGGGCTGCAAAGAAGAGCGATCAGATCGTAAAACATGCGTGTCCGGGAGATGAGGTGTCTGCCGTCGCGCATGAGACCCGTCGCAACGACCTGTTGATATTGTCCGACAGGCCCGACCACACGGTCAATCTCCGTGAGCGGGCGGACTCTGCCACAGCCCCGGTCCAGCCGCGGCTGTGATGTAATGGCGACCAGTGCCCCGGACGCCTCAATTCGCCTCACCGGACGATTCCGTCAAACACCGCGTCGTTCGCACCCGAGTCACGCGCGGCTGCGTGGAAGCCGGCGTACTCGTGACCGTCCTGGGCCTTTCCATTGTCGCTGCGCTGGTGACGCCCCGGTACGCGGACCGCGGACTCCAGGGGCACTACTGGACCAATGCCGAGTGGCGGGGAGCACCGGCCCACGTCACCTCGTCGGCGGAGTTCACGGTCCCGGTGATCCGCCGGGCGCTACGGGACCCAGGGCTCGAGGCCTTCAGCGCCGAATGGACGGGCTACCTGTTCGTCGACATGCCGGGCCGCTACACTTTCGCGATCGAATCTGACGCCGGCGCCGAGTTCTACCTGGACGCGCGGTCCGGACAGGCCCCGTTCCTTGAGACCAGCGCGCGTCGCGACTCGCCGACGGCGAGCCGGCCTGTCGTCCTGTCACGCGGCCCGCATTCGATCCGCCTGCGGTACACCCGGGCCGGCGACGGATCGCTCCTGGACCTCACATGGACGCCACCCGGCGGCAAGTCCCAGCCCCTGCCCGACGTGTCGCTGAGCCCGGATGCGGGGTCGGCCGTGAGCCCGGCGGCGCTGCGCCGGCGCAACCACGCCGCCGCCCTGGTGGCCGGCGCCTGGATCGCTCTCCTGCTCTATCTTCCGGTGCGCGTGTTCGTCGTGTGGTTCCTCCGGCAGGTCCGCGACGCGGGGCTCGACGCCCGCGACCGGTTGGCGCTGGCGGGCCTCGGGGTGGCCGCCGCCGGGCTGTGCGCGTGGGGCGTGACGTGGGGACTCCCGGGATGGTTTACGTGGGCGGCGGATGAAATCGGCGGAGGCCACATCGAGGACGGCCTCGCCCAGTGGTTCTCGTCAGGATGGTTTCAGTTGTACGCGCCGCTCCACTACTACGTGCTGGCGATCCCCGTCGCGGTCGTGCAGTTCGCCCAACGCAGCGGGCTGCTGTTTGTCGACACCTGGTCTGCAAGCGTGCAGTTGTTCGCGATGCGATCGATCTCGGTCCTGATGGGCCTCGGGACGCTTGGCGCCACGTATCTCATCGGGGTGGAGCTGTCGGGTCCGCGCCGCGCGTGGTTCGGCGCGGCCGCGTTGCTCTTCACGCCGACGTTGGTCTACTACGCCAAGACGGCGAACGTCGACATGCCGTACGTGTTCTGGCTGTCGCTCTCGTTCCTGGCCTTCGTGCGCATCGTCAGGCGTGGAAGCCTGGCGGACCACGTCGCCCTGGGCGTCACCGCGGCCGCCGCCGTCGGCACGAAGGATCAAGCGTACGGATTCTACGTGCTCGTGCCGTTCGCGGTGCTCGCGCTCGAGGGCATGCGCCGGCGGCAGCGCGGGGCGCCCCTGTCGCTCGCCGTCGTGTGGGATCGCAAGCTGCTCGGCGGCGCGGTTGCGGCCGTGATCACGTTCGCGCTGATCCACAATCTCGCCTTCAACATGAGCGGCTTCGTCGGGCACGTCCGTGCGATGCTCGACATGGCCGACGGCAGCCGGGACTACCCGCCGACCGTCGCCGGCCAGATGCAACTGGCGGTGGCCACGCTGCAATCGCTGCGGTTCGGATTCGGCTGGCCGATGTCGGTGCTGGCCCTGGCTGGTATCGTCTCGACCGTCCGTCGCCCGGAGCGTCGCTGGTGGTTGTGGCTGCTCGTGCCCATCGTCTCCTACTACGTCACGACCCTCTGCGTCGTGTTGTACGTCTATGACCGGTTCATGCTGGGCGCGCAGGTGGTGCTCGCGTTGTTCGCGGGGTCGGCGGCGGTGGACCTGCTGACCGGGAAGCGGTACCGCGTGGTCCGGGTCGCGCTGGTCTCGGCGATCTACGGGTTCTCGGCGCTGAACGCGGCGTCGGTGAACGTCATGATGACGCGGGACGCGCGAGACGCGGCGGGGGCGTGGGTCGCCAGATGCATCCCCGCTCGCGCGTCGCTGGGCGTCATCGGCTCGACGTATTATTCGCCGCACTTCGCGAGCGCTCCACCAACCTGGATTCGCTACCCGGACCAGGAGCTTCGGACGCCGACGTTCGACTTCATCGTGGTGAACACCCGGTACGCCAGGCGCCTCGACTCGCCAGCACCTGGCGCCTCGCCGCTGACGTATCTCAACGACCCGGCCCACGGCTACCGGCGCGTGGCTCGATTCGCATCGCCATTGCCGTGGTGGGCGGTCATGGGCCGCGAATCCGCGATCCGCGGCGACCGGGAGTTCCTGCTGAGCAACATCCCGAAGATCAATCCGGAAACCGTCGTGTTCGCCCGCGGGCCGGTCTCCCCGGCGTGCAGCGCAGCAGGCGCGGCCCCGGATCTGCGGTGAGCCCCTAACTTCGGCACCCGCAGGACCCTGATGCCGTAGACGGTACCCGTCTCGCTTCCGGCGCGGTCAGTCGAGATGCCCGCGTTCCGCGTCACCCATCTCGACGCGTCCGGCCGGGAAGTAGTCGGACCACCGCTGGCTCACACGCACCGCCGTCTCGGGGTCGCCGCTCAACTCTTTCGGGTACCACGGCTTCATGCGCGCATCGATCACAATGGGCGGTGTGTAGGACACGTGATGGCGGATGACACGCGAGCGCGCCGCGTGGAGGTCGGCGCCTGGCTCGAAGCGCGTGAAGGTGGTCCAGAGAAAATTCATGGCGCTCGCCGTCGCGCGCGCGGGTTCGTCCGACACCACCACCAGCGGCCAGCCCGCGAAGGCGGGGTCCTCCGCGAAGCGCGCGGCGGCGCCGGCGTCGCTCACAAACGACGGGCCTCGCACCACCAGCACGCCCGGCGAGAACACGCGAACGGTGTCGCAGCCGGCCGGCAGCCGATCGGCGTGGAACTGGCGCGGCAACTCGCGCACCTTCGGCCCGACGCCCAGCCAGACCCCCTTCGACCCCTCGTTGACGGTCGGCCCCGTGTAGTCCAGCGTGTCCATCGACAGGTTCGAGAACACGTAGAGGTCGGTCTCGACGTTGGTCCGCTCGAGCACGTGGGTGAGCGTGGCCGTGAAATCCCGAAGGTCCACGCCGCCGTCGGTCACGAGGAGGAACTTGGTCAGCGAGAGCTGGCCCTCGCCCAGGATCCGGAACGCCGAGACCATCGCCTCCCGCGTGTAGCGTTGCCGCACGCGCGCGGCGGCCAGCGCGTGATACCCCGTCTCGCCGTACGACCAGAGCGCCTCGACGGCCGGCATCACCAGCGGGAAGAGCGGCGACAGCAGATCCTGCAGGAAATCGCCGATGAAGAAATCCTCCTGGCGCGGCTTCCCCACCACCGTCGCCGGGAAGATCGCATCGCGCCGGTGCGCCACGGTCTGCACGGCGAACACCGGGTAGTCGTGCTGCAGTGAGTAGTAGCCGTAGTGATCGCCGAACGGCCCCTCGGGCCGCCGCGCCAACGGGGCGACCGACCCGATCAGCGCGAACTCGGCGCCCGCAACGAGGGGGTGCGGGCCCACGCCCGGCACGCGCGCCAGCCGTGCCCCGGCGATGAGCGACGCCAGCATCAGCTCGGGCACGTTCTCGGGCAGTGGCGCAATCGCGGCCAGGATGAGCGCCGGAGGACCGCCGAGGAACACCGTGACGGGCAAGGCCTGCTGCCGCTGCTCCGCCACCGCGTAATGAAACCCGCCGCCTTTGCCGATCTGCCAGTGCATGCCCGTCGTCCGCCGGTCGTACACGTGCATGCGGTACATGCCGAGGTTGTGGCCGCGCCGCGCCGGGTGCTCGGTGTAGACCAGCGGCAGCGTGATGAACGGCCCGCCGTCCTCCGGCCAGCACGTCAGCGCCGGCAGGCGGTCGAGGCGCGGCTCGGAGGTCACCACCTCGGTCACCGGGCCGCGCGATCGGCTCGAGAGCCCGAGGCGCAGCGCCTCGCGCGCCACATCCCTGGCGCCCCACAGCTTCGCCGCCGATGGGGGCATCAGCGTCTCGGCCAGCTCCACGATTCTCTTGATGAGGCGTTGCGGCCGCCGGCCGAACGCCAGTTCGGCGCGCCGCGCCGTGCCGAACAGATTGGTCACCAGCGGAAACGACGCGCCGCGCACGTTGGTGAACAGCAGCGCCGGCCCGCCGGCGGCGATGACGCGCCGGTGGATCTCGGCCGCCTCGAACCGCGCGTCCACCTCGGCCTCGACGACGGCCAGATCGCCGTCGCGGCGGAGCTGGTCGAGAAACGCGCGCAGGTCCGGAAACGACTGATCGGCCATGAGTGGTGCGGTCATTCTACTCCGCGCGACGCGCCGTTCATCGCGAGACGGTCAGGGACCAGCGTCCGGATCCGTACTTGCGTGCGCGGCCTGCAATTGACTAACATTCGCCCGTCCCACGGCGCCGTTCGTGCGCCGCTCGCCCCCGGGGACGCGATTGCCCCAGCCCCTCTACATCTTGCTGAGGCACTCCTCATTTGTTCTTGAATCTCCAAGGAGGTCCCGCATGGCGCAGAGCCTGACCCACGACGTCCTGATACTGGGCGCCGGGCTGGCGGGATTGCGCGCGGCCGTCGAAATCTCGCACCGCACCGAGGGCCACGTCGACATCGGCATCGTCTCAAAGGTCCAGCTCATGCGCGCGCACTCGGTCTGCGCGGAGGGCGGCACGGCGGCCGTCCTGCGCGAGGACGAGGGCGACTCGATCGCGCTCCACGCCTGGGACAGCGTCAAGGGATCCGATTTCCTGGCCGACCAGGACGTCGTCTGGCGCTTCTGCAAGGCGATGCCCCGGGAGATCCGGCTGCTCGATCACTGGGGCATCCCGTGGACGCGCGACGCGAAGGGCCGCATCGCCCAGCGGCCGTTCGGCGGGCACTCGTACCCGCGCGCTACGCTGGCGGCCGACAAGACCGGCTTCTTCGAGATGCAGACGCTGTACGACCAGCTGCTGCGCTACCAGTGTTTCAAACGGTACGTCGAGCTGTTCATCACCGACATCGTCGTCGAAGAGGGCCGGTTCGTGGCGCTGGTCGGGATCCACGCGCCCAGCGGCGAGACGGTCGTCCTGCAGGCGAAGGCCCTGCTCATCGCCTCGGGCGGCGCGGGCACGCTCTACGGGTTCACGACCTACTCGGAGACGGTGACCGGGGACGGCCTGGCCATGGCGTACCGGGCGGGCCTGCCGCTCGAGGACATGGAGTTCCTCCAGTTCCACCCCACGGGCCTGGTGCCGTCCGGCATCCTGATGACCGAAGGGTGCCGCGGCGAAGGCGGGTACCTCAAGAACAGCAAGGGCGAACGGTTCATGGAGCGGTACGCGCCCAGCAAGATGGAGCTGGCGCCCCGCGACATGGTGTCCCGCGCAGAGATGACCGAGATTCTCGAGGGCCGGGGATTCCCCGGTCCCGAGGGCAAGGACTACCTCCACCTCGATCTGACGCACCTGGGCGCCGACATCATCAACACGCGCCTGCCGCTCATCCGCGAGGTCTGCATCAAGTTCGTCGGCATCGACCCGATCGAGCAGCCCATCCCGATCCGGCCCGTCGCCCACTACTCGATGGGCGGCATCGAAACCGATATCAACGGCCTGACCCGGGTGAAGAACATCTGGGCCGCGGGAGAAGCCGCGTGCGTGTCGCTGCATGGCGCGAACCGGCTCGGCTCGAACTCCACGGCCGAGTGCCTGGTGTGGGGCGGCATCACCGGCGAGGAAATCACGAAGGCGCTGCCGGCCCTGCCGAAGCCGTCGCGCCTGTCGGATGCGGCCTGGACGGCGCACCAGACGCGCCTGAAGTCGATCGTCGGCCGCCAGGGCAAGGAGAGCCTGTACGAGCTGCGTCGCCAGCTGCGGACGCTGATGGACAAGTACGTCGGCGTGTTCCGCAAGGGCGAGGACCTCACGCAGGCCATTGCCGAGATTCGCGTCATCCGCGAACGATCCCTGCACGCGCCGGTGCCCGACAAGGGCACGATCTACAACTCGAACCTCTTCCACGCCATCGAACTCGAGAACCTGCTCGACCTGGCCGAAGCCACGGTCATGGGCGCCTCGGCGCGCGAGGAGTCCCGCGGCGCCCACGCGCGCCGCGACTTCTCCGTGCGAGACGACGACAAATGGCTGCGGCACACCCTGGCCTGGCACAATCCGGCCGGCCACCCGAAACTCGACTACAAACCGGTCACCATCGACACGTGGAAACCGGTTGAGCGCAAGTACTGAGGCGGGAGGATCAGATGCTCGACAACAAGGGTCATCCGAACAGGCTTGGCATCTGGGGCTGGCTGGGCGGCGGCCGGTGGGGCTTCGAACGCTACCTCTACACGCTGCACCGCCTGACCGGCCTCGGTTTGCTGTGCTACTTCCTCCTGCACATCTTCGTCACCTCGGCGAGGGCGTTCGGCCAGGACGCCTGGGCCGCGTCGATGGGACGGGTCAGCGGCCCCCCCGGCTCCGCGCGCGGCCTGTTCTTCACCGTCGGCGAGTTCCTGGTGTTCGCCGCCTTCGCGTTCCACGCGTGTAACGGCGTCCGCCTCGCGCTGATTGAACTGGGATTCGCGATCGGCAAGCCGATCGAGCCGATCTATCCGTACCGGACGTCGGTCCACGAACAGCGGCCGCTCGCCGTGGTCGTCATGGTCCTGGCCGGCATCGTGCTCGCCGCCGGCGGCTACAACTTCCTGTTCCATCTGACTCACTGAGGTCCTCCATGCGCGATCAACGACTCTGGACGTGGCACGTGCTGGCCGGCCTGGTGATCTTCGTCGTCCTCGGCCTGCACATGACCGTCATGCACCTGGACACGCTGGTCGGCTGGTTCAATCCGGCCGGGATCAAGCCCATCGCGTGGGACAGCGTGATGCAGCGAGCCCGCCTGGGCTTCTTCACGGTGAGCTACATCGTCCTGCTGGGCGCCGCCCTGTTCCACGGGCTGTACGGGCTGCGCAACATCCTGTTCGAGCTGGGCATCGGCACCGGCGCGAAAAAAGGTCTCAGCCTGGTTCTGACGGCGGGCGGCGTGGCCCTGTTCGCGTACGGCGCGTGGGCGGCGTGGGCCGCCGGCGCGCTGGCGAAGACGCTCTAGGCGGGTGGAGGAACGACGATGACGGCAGACACCCCTGTGACTTTCCGGCTCCGCCGGTTCGATCCCACCACCCAGCAGGAGCCCGTCTGGGAGGACTTCACGATTCCGTACACCGCCGGCATGACCGTGCTTGACGGCCTGCGGACGATCAAGGAGACGCTCGCGCCGAGTCTGGCGTGGCGCTCCTCGTGCCGGATGGGCGTGTGCGGGTCGTGCGGCATGTTCATCAACGGGCACCCGCGCCTGGCCTGCAACACGCAGATCACCGAGCTGGGCACGTCCAGCGTGACGGTGGCGCCCCTGCCGAACTTCGCGATCATCAGGGACCTGGTCCCGGACCTGCGGCCGATGTTCGACGCGCACGCCGCGCTGATGCCGCACATTATTCGCGAGGACACGCAGGAGATGCAGGAGCCGACGGGCGAGTACTACCAGTCCTCGCACCAGCTCGAGCAGTTCCTGCAGTTCACCTACTGCATCAAGTGCGGCTGCTGCATGGCCGCGTGCCCGACGATGGCGACCGATCCGGCGTACTCCGGGCCGATGCCGCTCGCGCAGTCGCACCGCTACAACAGCGACACCCGCGACGGCGGGTTCGCGGCGCGCAAGCAGGTGCTGGCCACGGAACAGGGCCCCTGGAAGTGCCACTTCGCCGGGGAATGTTCGCAGGCCTGCCCCAAGGGGGTGGACCCGGCACGCGCCATCCAGTTGATGAAGCGGCAGATGGTGATGGATTACTTCAGGCTCTACACGCAGCCATGCCCGTCGAAGGTCGTGCCCAGGTCAACCGAGGTCAATCGCCGGCCGGACGTGCCCGAAGCCCCGGCGCCGACTATCTAGACGGGGCTCGGGGCTTGGGGCTCGGGGAGAAACAGCAACGCCCAGATCGGCCGCGTGGCCAACCTGGGCGTTCGTGCTTGAGACGCCGCGAGTCCCTACTTGGTCGCGCTCACCTCGTCGGTGGTCTTCTTGACGGCCTCGACCGACTTCGCGAAGGCGGCCTTCTCGGCGTCGTTCAGGTCCATCTCGATGATCTTCTCGATGCCGTTCCTGCCGAGGATCACCGGCACGCCGACGAACAGGCCCTTCACGCCGTACTCGCCCTCGAGCAGCACGCACGACGGGATGATCTTCTTCTTGTCGTAGACGATCGCCTCGGCCATCTCGATCGCCGCGATCGCCGGCGACCAGAACGCCGACACGCCGATCAGGCCGACGATTTCGCCGCCCGCCTTGCGGGTGCGCGCCTCGATGGCGGCCAGCGTCTTCTCGTCCAAGAACTTCTCGACGGGCATCCCGGCAATGCGGCAGCAGCTGCGGATCGGCACCATGTCGTCGCCGTGGCCGCCCAGCACCATCGCCTCGACGTTGTCCACCGACACGCCGGCGGCGCCGGCCACGAAGTAGCGGTACCGCGCCGAGTCGAGCGCCCCGGCCATGCCCATCAGCTTGTGCTTCGGCGGGTTCATCTTCTGGTACAGCCGGTAGACGATGGCGTCCAGGGGGTTCGCGATCGAAATCACGATCGCGTCCGGGCAGAACTGCATGATGGCCGCGGCGACCTTGTCCGTGATCTGGAGGTTGACCGACAGCAGCTCCTCGCGCGACGGGAACGTCCCGTCAGGCCGCACCGTGCGGGGCACGCCGGCGGTGTTGATGACGAGGTCGGCGTCCTTGAGGACGTCGTATTCCTTGCTGGCTTCGAACTTCACGTCGCTCTTGATGATCGGCGTCGCTTCGGCGATGTCGAGGCACTTGCCTTTCGCCACGTCCGGGCCCTTCACGTCCACCAGCGCCACCTTCGCCGCGAGCTTGCGCACGAAGATCTCCTGGGCGAGTACCCCGCCGATGTTGCCGCCGCCGATCAGTGCGATCTTATTCAGCATATGAGTCCTCCTCGCGGGCGCCCGATGGGGCTCCACGCGTCCACCCGATAATCCGACGCGTTACATCTTACCAATGATCGCGTCCGCGAACTGCGGCGTTGGGATCATCTGGTCCG
>Ga0315283_10002005_pt1 | contig 16767 bp, 9 predicted proteins | sample YL17G09_0_MG_FD_204541 | JGI IMG/M metagenome (GOLD analysis project Ga0315283, IMG submission 204541) | Sediment microbial communities from Yellowstone Lake, YNP, Wyoming, USA - YL17G09_0 | ecosystem: Environmental > Aquatic > Freshwater > Lake > Sediment | place: USA: Wyoming | collected... | reverse complement strand
CTCCCCGAGGCCGGGGGGGCCATGGCCTGGATCGCGTTGAGCAGAATGTTGGAGAAAACCTGGTGCATCTGGCCAGAGTCGGCGCGCACCAGAGGAAGCTCCTTGGCCAGGTTCATTTGCACCCCAATCTTCTCCAGGGCTCCCTGCTTCTCCAGAAGCAGGAGGCTGATGTTGAGAACATCATTGAGGTCAATCCATTCCAACGCCGGCTTGGACTCACGGGAAAAGGATAGGAGGTCCGAGACGATCTTCCGGGCGCGGGTGGCTTCCTTGATGATAATGTCCAGGCTCTCCCGGCTGGGGTCTCCTTCATGGGTTTCCTCCCGCATAAGGTTGGAGAAGGTCAGGACAGAGGTCAGCGGGTCGTTCATTTCATGGGCCACCCCCGAGGCCAGCCGGCCGATGGCCGCCAGCTTATCCTTCTGGACCAGCTCCGCCTGAGCCTTCTTCAGGTCTTCCTCGAGCTTCTTTTTTTCGGTGAGATCTTTGATCACTCCGAGGGTGCCGACGATCGTTCCCCGTTCATCTTTGAGCAGAGAAGCCGAGGTGAGGATGGGAATGATCCGGCCGTTCATGGCCATAGTGGTTTCATAATTCAACAACCTGCCCCGCTCCCTCAGGATGGCCATGATTCTCTTGGCTTCAGGCAAGCCCCCGCAGTACAGCTGGGCCATGGGGACCCCCATAAGCTTTTCCTCTTGTCCGGCCTGCCCAAAAAGCATTTCCTGCATGCTGCGGTTGGCAAAAGTAATTCGCCCTTTGGGATCGGTGGCCACGATGGCGTCCACGGAACTCTGGACGATGTTTTCCAAGGTTTTCTTGGTTTCGCGGAGCTCCTGGCTGGACTTCTGCAATTCTGCCCGGCCCTGCTGCAGGGAAATAACCATGCGGTTGAAGGATTCGGCGAGTTCGCCGATTTCGTCCCGGGAGCGCAAGTGCACGCGCTGGGAGAAGTCACCCTCCGAGAGCTTCTTCGTACTGAGGACCAGTTGTCGGATGGGCTTGACCAGAAGCTGGGAGAGGTAGAAGGCCAGAACCGCCCCGATCAAGGCCGCCTGGACGGCGAAAACCATGGAATAAGTCCGCGCTTTACGAGTACCCATCTGCATGGGGGTCCAGGCGATGTGAATCATCTGCTCACCGCGGCGCTCCAATTGGTAACCGACGGTGGCCATCTCAGAGATTTTTTTCTCGGCCCGCAGCCCCTCTCCGGCGACGAGTAGCTCTTCGATCAAACCCCGGTACCGAGAAAGGGTTTCCCGAGCGCTGGCGAACTCCTTCGCCATGTCGTCCCCGCTGCCCATACGCTCCCGTTGGGAGAAAAATTCGTCCAACCGCATGGAAATATCTTTCATGCTGAAAAGGTAGAATTTTTCCCGGTAGAAGAGGTAATTCTTTTCATGCTGCCGCATCTCCAGAATATTGCCGTAGTTTTGGTAAACCTCCTTGACGATCTGGGAACTTTCGCTGATCCACTTAGAATTAATGTACAGGACCTCGGCGACCATGGCCGTTAGGATCGCCAGAGGGATAAAGCCCAGGAGAAGTTTGGGGCCGATGCGCATAAGAATAAATCCAGGGATTTAGGGATGGCGAAGGGAGGAAGGCGAAATTCAATTTTCTAAATGCGGATTCCCCTGCATCTATCCCTACGTTCCCCAATTCCTCCACTAGTCTTGGAACCTGCTGAAATTATAAGGCGAAAATGCGACCGGAGGCAAGTAAAAAGCGAGCTCATAGTTTTTGACTTGGGTTGGCATATACGTTATAATTGCCTCATGGAAAAGGAGTCCGTCCTCCACCGCTTAGAGGCGCGGATGAAAGCGCATGGTCTTCCCTTGATGCCTGTGATCTGGGGAGTCACGTGCCTGATCATCGGGATATTAGTGGCCATCGGCGTCCATGGCTATTATGCTGCAGAACGGGCCATGGCCAGGCAATTTAACACCCAGCAATTGATGCTTGCCCGACAAGCGGCCAGGGGAGTAGAGAGTTTCTTGAGTGACATCCGGGAAACCGCCGCCCTTCTCACCCAGATTCCCGCAGTTCAAAACCTACAGGGATTAGAAGAAGAGAGATGGCGGGGTCTCTATGAAAAGTTTGGCGGCGAGGTCAATTTTTTCTTTCTGCAAAACCCAGAGGGGATCCTGACTTTGGCCTACCCGCCGGAGCCCTTGAGAGGGATGATCGGAAAAGATTTGAGATCCCAGCATTACTTCCAGGAGGCCCGGCGCACGGGGAGACCCATAATGAGCAGTCCCGGCCCCATAAGCGGGGAGAAGACCTTCGATGGGCGCCAGGGTATCGGGTCTATTGTGATCGCTGTCCCCATCTTTCGCCAGGGAGAATTCGCCGGGATTTTGGGCTGCGGTGTAGATTTGGGCAAGATTAATGAACGGTACATTACTCCCATTCGCTCCGGAGCTACGGGCGGAGCCTGGATGATCAGCCAGGAGGGAAAATTCGTTGCCCACTACGATGCAGATCTGCTGGGCAAGGATGCCTTCCTTGCCCGGAAAGAGCAGAACCCGGGTATTTCCACCGAACGCATTGACCGGATTATGAGAGAGGAGATGCTTCGGGGGAAATCCGGGATGGACGAGTATACCTCCGGCAGGCACAGGGGAGAGCTCGGCAACATCAAGAAGTTGATGGCCTATGCACCCGTCCGAATCGACGACCAAATATGGTCCATTGCCGTCGTTGCACCCTATTCGGACGTCACGCACGTGGTCTGGGAAAGCTTCCGGAATTCCATCTTGCTTTTAGTCATCATGGCTTGCACTCTTCTGGCTGGAACCTATGTTGGACACAAGATCAACCAAGGACGCATTCGAGCGGAAGAGAAGGTGAGGTGGGGGGAGGAAATTCTCAAGAGCCAGAACCGTCTCCAGGCGCTCTTTGATGGGGCCCCGGATGCCATCGCCATTGTCGACCGGAATTACCGAATCTCCATGGTGAACAAAACCGGGTTGACGTTATATGATCGGTCATTGGAAGAATTTATCGGCAAGCCTTGCCACCAGGAATTCCAGGGGCGCTCTGACCTCTGCCCCAACTGCCCGGCCCAGGAAACCTTCCAAACGGGGAAACCGGCATTTCGGGAGAGAGCGAGCCTGGTGGTGAATGGGGAAAAGCATTACCTGCAGATTTTCACCTTTCCTCTTGCCGACCGGAAGGGAGAAACAGTGGAGGTCGTAGAGTACGTAAAGGACGTTACCCGGGAAAAGAACCTCCAGCAGCAGATCATCCAATCGGAACGTCTTGCCGTTGTGGGCCGGATGTCCGCGAATGTGGCCCACGAGATCAAGAATCCCCTAGGAACGATTGTGCTAAACGCCGAGTTGCTCGAGGAAGAGCTGGGGCGATTTCAGACGGAAAATACAGCCGAAGCCCGGAATTTCTTGGGGGTCATCAAGTCAGAGCTCGACCATCTAATCGAGGTGGTTGAAGAGTATCTGCAATTTGCCCGTCTGCCCAAAGTAAAATTAGAGAAGGGAAATGTGAACGAGGTAATCTCCGACCTCCTTTTCTTCCTCAAGGAGGAGGCCTCCGAGCGCAAGGTGATGGTGGTCGAAGAGTTGAATGCCCCGCTCCCCCCCGTACAACTCGACGCCAAGCAGTTTCGCCAGGCTTTATTGAATATTTTTAAGAATTCCTTCGAGGCCATGTCTGAAGGGGGCAAATTGACGGTTTCTACAGTCCTGCGGGATGGTCATGTGGAGGTGACCATTGGCGACACCGGAAGGGGCATCCCCGAAGAAAATTTGGAACTTGTCTTCACCCCCTTTTTCAGCACGAAGCATGGAGGAACGGGGTTGGGCCTTCCCATCACGTCCCACATCATCAAGGAGCATCAAGGAACCGTAAGCCTGGAAAGCTACCTGAGCCTGGGAACAGTCTTCACGATTCGTTTGCCCATACTGCCATCCGGCTTGGCGGACCCAGGGCCAATCCGGGGGCTGTAAGAAGGGCTGGCCAGTGACCGCCAGCGAATGAAAAGTCTGCGATATCCGGGGGAAAATGAGAGTGGATATTCCGGTTCCCAAAAACGTTTTATTGGTAGATGACCATAAACCTTTCCGGGATTCTCTGGCCAAGATTTTGGAGGGAAAAGGGTTACGGGTGTTCTCGGCCAACGATGGGGAGGAAGCCCTGGATACCCTGAGGAAGGAGGAGATCCATCTGGTCCTCACGGATTTGAAGATGCCCCGGATGGACGGGGTAGAACTGCTCAAAGTGGCCAAGACCATCCGCCCGGAAGTCGAAGTGATCCTCATCACGGGTTATGGGACCGTGGACACGGCTGTGACCGCGATGAAAGACGGAGCCTACGATTACATTCAGAAACCTTTCAAACCGCAGGAGATCCTCAAGTTGGTGCGCAAGGCCATCGAAAAACAATCCCTGGTCTTGGAAAATCGTATATTGCAGGAGCGGATTAAGGACTTTCAGAAGGTCGAGAAAATCGTCGGCCGGAGTCCGGCGATGAGAAGGGTCTTGGAGATCGTTGCCCAAGTCGCTCCCAGCTTGGCAACGATTTTAATCCAGGGGGAGAGCGGAACGGGTAAGGAAGTTATCGCCCAAGCGATCCATGATCTGAGCCCCCGGGTGAATAAACCTTTCATCAAAGTCTCCTGCGCGGCGTTGCCAGAGACCCTGCTGGAGGCCGAACTGTTTGGCTATGAACGGGGGGCTTTCACCGGCGCCATCGCCCGCAAGGAAGGCCGATTCGAACTCGCCGATGGGGGAACGCTCTTTTTGGATGAGATTGGGGAGGTCAGCCCCACAGTTCAGGTGAAGCTTTTGCGCGTTCTGCAAGTGGGCGAATTCGAACGCCTGGGGGGAACAAAGACGATTCGGGCAGAGGTGCGTTTGGTCACCGCCACGAACATGAACCTGCTGGAAGCGGTGGAGCGGAAAGCCTTCCGGGAAGACCTCTTCTCCCGCCTCAACGTCATCACTCTCACCCTTCCGCCTCTCCGGGAAAGAGAGGGGGACATTCCCCTCCTGGCCCATCATTTCTTGGAGATTTTTAAGAAGAAGAACAACAAGGAAGTGAAGGGTTTCACCCAGGAGGCCCTGGAAGTGATGCTCCGGTACTCTTGGCCGCGGAACGTGCGCCAGCTGGAGAATGCCATTGAACGAGCGGTAGTCCTGACCAGAGGGGAAATGATCGCCCCCGAAGATCTGCCGCCGGAGATTCTCAAAGCATTGGAAATGCCCACGGCCCAGGAGGCGGCTTTGATGGACGAGAAAACGATCTCCATCTCTCTCGGCACCCCTCTCGAAGCCATAGAGAGGCGGGTCATCGAAGAGACCCTGCGGCATTCCCGGGGGGATAAGAATGTGGCTTCAAAAATTCTGGGAATCTCTGCCCGGACGATCTACAGGAAAATCGAAGAAGAAAAAAAGGAAGGAGAGAAAGAGAACAAAACAAGCGACAAAATGTCAAATTAACCTTCATTCCAATGGTTCGATTGCCATTTTTCCCTGCAATTACTTGTCAAATGACAAAAAGTCACTATTCTCAGGGCCGAATGAAAAAGAAAGCCACTCGCCTCCGAGAAGATAAAAAAAACATAATTATTTTATATACTTAAAAAATACCACGCTTCGCCCTTCGCCCCCTAATTTTGGCATATCTTTTGCTGCCTAATCGACAAGCCCTTAAAGCCTCGAAGGGGTTCGATCTTCACAGGCTACGAACGAGCGAACTCCCCTGCTCATCTGTGACTGGCAACCGAAACAATAACCCTCCTCAATCAGATCGATCCCCTTCGATAATTTTTTAAAAACCCCTTGCAGGGTGGGGTTTTTATTCGGTCCAAAAGCGGGAGGAAACGTGGAGAAAAAGACCATTCTAGTAGTGGACAACGGGGAGACAATGCGTGAAACGCTGCTGAAGATCCTTCAACGGGAAGGATACAGTGTGCTGACCGCCAAAGATGGGCAGGCTGCTCTGGAGGTCCTTCAAGAAAACAAAGTCAACCTGATCATCTCCGACGTCTGTATGCCGAGGATGGACGGAAACAAATTGCTCAAGCAGGCCAAGGCGGTCCTCCCCGACGTTGAAATTATTCTGATGACCGGCCATGGGAAAATGGAGATGGGCTTAGAAGCCCTCAAAGAGGGGGCTTTCGATTTCATCCAGAAACCCTTCACCAAGTGGGCCCTCAACAAGACCGTCAAACAGGCCTTGGAGAAACAAGACATGGCCGCAGAGATCCGCTTTCTCAAGAAATGAATGCGGGAGCTCATTGCAGAGATCATGGATTTAATCGGGGAGCCCGCAGTTCATCGATTGGAATATTCTCGATCGCTGGAGGCCAATTCGGCCCACTGATCTCGGATCTGACGATGAACCCTGAGCCGGGAAAGCAAAACGAACCGCTAATGACCAAAGGTCCCGAAAGGCCCTTTCCGCTGGCGCAAAATTGCCCATCTTTCCCTGGAATTGAGCTTGCATAAGAGGAAGGTTTCAGTATAATAGGCGTCGCATTAAAATTTTACTTCGGAGGTAATCCATGGCAGAAGAGAAGAAGACAATCACCAGCATGATGGAGGAAACAAGAAAATTCCCGCCCTCCAAGGAATTCAGTCAAAAGGCCCATATCAAGAGCCTGGAAGAATACAAAAAATTGTATGAAAAGTCCATTAAAGACCCCGAAGGGTTCTGGGGAGAACAGGCGCAAAACCTGGAGTGGTTCAAAAAATGGGATAAGGTCCTGGATTATAGCTTCGGTGATGAAATCTACATTAAGTGGTTTCAGGGGGGGAAGATCAACGTAACCGTGAACTGTCTGGACCGGCACCTGAAAACTGCGCGGAAGAACAAGGTCGCCCTTATCTGGGAGGGGGAGCCGGGAGATTCCCGGAAATACACCTACCAGCAGCTTTATGAAGAGGTCTGTAAATTTGCCAACGTTCTGAAGAAGAAAGGCGTGAAGAAAGGCGACCGGGTAACCATCTACATGCCCATGATCCCCGAACTGCCCATCGCTTTGCTGGCCTGCGCCCGAATCGGGGCCATCCACAGCATCGTCTTTGGTGGGTTCAGCGCCGAGGCTCTTAAGGACCGTATTCTGGATGCCAATGCCTCAACGCTGATCACTACCGATGCGAGCTATCGCAGCAGCAAGGTCATCGGCCTGAAAAGCAACGCCGACACAGCTCTGGCGAGCTGCCCCATGGTCAAGACCGTCATCGTCTGCAACCGGACCAATACCAAAATCGACATGAAGGCCGGAAGGGATTTTTGGTGGCATGAAGAAATGGCCGCCAAAGACATTAAACCGGAGTGTCCGCCCGAGGTCATGGATGCGGAAGATCCTCTCTTTATGCTTTACACCTCCGGTTCCACCGGGAAACCCAAAGGGGTTCTGCATACCCAGGCGGGATACATTATCTTTGTAATGACCACTTTCAAGTGGATCTTTGATTACCGGGATGAGGATATTTTCTGGTGCACTGCCGATATCGGTTGGGTCACGGGCCACAGCTACATCGTTTATGGTCCGTTGGCGGCTGGCGCCACCAGCTTGATGTTCGAAGGGGTCCCCAACTATCCCAAACCCGACCGTTTCTGGGAGATCGTGGAAAAACACAAGGTCAATATCTTCTATACGGCGCCCACAGCTCTTCGGGCCATGATGCGCGACGGAGACCAGTGGCCGCTGGGCCGCAATATCTCTTCTCTCCGCCTCCTGGGGACCGTGGGTGAACCCATCAACCCCGAGGCCTGGATTTGGTATTACAAAATCATCGGAAAGGAAAGATGCCCCATCGTCGACACCTGGTGGCAGACCGAAACCGGCGGCATCTTGATCACCCCCCTGCCGGGAGCCGTGGTCATCAAACCCGGTTCGGCGACCAAGCCCTTCCCCGGAGTCGAAGCTGCGGTCATCCGGGAAGATGGTTCTCCAGCCAGTGTGAACGAAGGCGGATACCTGGTCATCAAAAAGCCCTGGCCGGGAATGATGCGAACCATTTTCGGACAGCCTGAGCGCTTCAAAGAGACCTATTTCGTCCAGTTCCCGGGGATGTACTTTACCGGTGACGGTGCCCGGGTAGATGAAGACGGCGACTTCTGGCTCATGGGACGGGTGGATGACGTCATCAACGTCTCCGGCCACCGCATCGGGACCGCAGAAGTGGAGAGCGCTCTGGTCAGCCATCCCTTCGTGGCCGAGGCTGCCGTAGTGGGCATGCCCCATGAGATCAAAGGGCAGGGGATCTATGCTTTCGTCACTCTAAAAGCTGGGCAGGCTAAGTCTGAGGATTTGAAAAAAACCTTGGTGGCCCATGTACGGAAAGAGATTGGTCCTATTGCCATGCCGGACAAGATCCAATTCACTGATTCCCTGCCTAAAACGCGCAGCGGTAAGATCATGCGCCGGATCCTGAAGAAGATCGCTGCCGGGGACGTCCGCGACCTGGGCGACACGACCACTCTGGCCGACCCCTCGGTCGTCCAGTCATTAGTCTCCGAGAGGCAATAAACTAGGAGGTTAATCCTGATGGCTGATCCGTCTAAGAGCTCTGCCCTCCCGGGCACCAGCCCTGGCAGCGGCTGGATCGTTACCTTTGCCGGAACCGGAATCAATCTGGCCCTAGGGGTCCTGTACGCCTGGTCGGTTATTTCGAAGCAGATCACCAAGGAATGGGGCTGGAATGAGACCCAGGCCGCCCTTCCCTATTCTGTGGCCATCGCCGTCTTCGCCTTTATGATGGTCCCGGCCGGGAGGCTGCAAGACAAGGTGGGTCCCCGGTTCGTCGCAACTCTGGGAGGAATTCTTTGCGGTATCGGGTTTATCATCGCCAGCCTGGGCCAATCCCTAGCCGGGATGGTCATTGGGTTCGGAGTTCTGGCAGGGGCAGGGATCGGGTGCGGGTATGCCTCGGCAACGCCGCCGGCCGTGAAATGGTTTCCCCCGGCGCGGACGGGTTTGATTGCCGGTCTGGTCGTGGCTGGTTTCGGGTTGGCCTCGGTTTACATCGCCCCACTGGCAAATCACCTCCTGGGTGCTTTCGGTATCCAGAGCACCTTCCTGATCCTGGGGATTGCCTTCTTGATTGCGGTGGTTCTTCTTTCCCAATTGCTCAAAAACCCTCCAGCCGGCTACAAGCCTGTAGCGAATCCCGGTCCCTCTAAGATCGGGGAGAAAGGCGGGGTGAAAACCGCTGCGGCCATAGTGGATTATGAATTCCACGAGATGCTCCGCACGCCCCAGTTCTACCTTCTCTGGATCATGTTTGTTTTCGGTGCGGGCGCAGGGTTGATGATCATCGGTAAGCTGGCCAAGATCGTAGACCTTCAAGCAGGTATCAAGGCTGGCTTTATTTTTGTGGCTCTACTGGCCGTTGGCAACGCCGGCGGGCGGGTCATTGCCGGCGTCCTTTCCGACAAGATCGGCCGCACGTGGACGATGTTCTCCGTCTTCGTCTTCCAGGCCGTGCTCATGTTTCTGCTGCGCGGCCTGGGTACTTATGCCTCACTCTTCGTGGCCTCGGTGCTCATCGGGTTCAACTACGGCGCGAACCTTTCCGTTTTCCCATCGGCCGCCAAGGATTATTTCGGGTTGAAGAACTTCGGGGTGAACTACGGGTTTATCTTTACGGCCTGGGGCGTGGGAGGAAGTCTGGGACCTCTGCTCAGCGGATACATCTACGATGCTTCCAAGAACTTTCACGACGCTTATCTGATTGCCGCTATCTGCCTGCTCATCGCTGCCGGTTTGACCTTCGTGACCCGCGCCCCAAAGGCCAGGGTGGAGGAAAAGATTCTGCCCAAGGTCGCCTGAAAGGCCCCGGCATAGCCTGACACAAGCCGCGCTGTTTCCTGCGAGTGCTGTGTGGGCATAAATTAAAAACCCCTTCGTTGCATTGCAGCGAAAGGGTTTTTAATTCTACGGGAATTGCCGATGGGTCTATTTTGCCGGTTGAGCAGCGGCTGCTATCCCGCCGCCGAAGGCCTCTGCGTCTCTGCCGAAAGCAAGTTTTACGACTGTTGCTTTTTCCTTCTTTCTTAGATCCGCCAGCCATAGGGCCGCATGAAGTGCCGAGACCATCCCCAGAGATGCCCCGATCACGCCCAGAATGATGGCATAGAATTTGGCTTGCTTTGGAACCATTGTATATCCCAGAAATTCGGCCGCATAAGAGCTGGATACCCAGGTTAATAGGATGGCGGAGGACATGATCAAAATCAGAATAGCCATTTTTTTCATTTTTTCCTCCCCTCTCTCCGTATTCATTCCTTACCCACATAGACAGCAAGCGCTGTGCCAGCCGAGAAGAAATCCGATGGGCATAGGCCCAATGGTATATAACTAATTGAAATTGAAGTTAATTTGTAAAAAAAGGTTCTTACTGTGGGAAGGGATCCGCATCCATTCATTATGCGAACCTTGACAAAATGGCAAATGAACCGAGTGTATTTTTATGAGGGAGGAAATTTTGTCAAAAATTAGTTAGTAATAGAACTATTTTTGTGACAAATTGTCATGGGTAGGCATATCCTTATCTCGATTCTTGGTTCAAAAAAACACGTTCTTCGCTGAAAAAGCGCTTACACGCAAAGGTTTGAGATTTTCCTCCGGGTCTGATATATTTATAAAAAGGCATTGCTATGAAACCATTCAGAGATTGGAAAATCCGGACCAAGCTGATCAGCTTCACTCTTCTTCTGGCTCTCGTGCCCCTGGGAGTGGGTGCCCTTCTTTCCCTCGGAAAATTCACGGAAGACCTTAAGCAATCCTATGAATCAGACCTTGAGCACATCGTGGGTAATATTCACGCCATGTGCAGGGCCCAGCAGGAACTCTTACAGAACAAGATCACGGCCGGCCTAAATACTGCGCACTATGTTTTCTTTCAAAATGGGCGATCGGTCTCCATCTCTCATGACCAATTCGTGGAATTTACATCCCAGGATCAATCCACTAATGAATTGAGCCGGGTGCGCGTTCCTCTCTGGTCCATCGGTGGGAAACCCATCACCCAAGATTACACCCTCGTGGATAGGGTCCAGAAGCTGGTTGGGGGAACCTGCACGGTTTTTCAACGTACGGAAGGAGACCGACTGTTGCGGATCTCCACGAATGTACTGCATGCCAATGGGACCCGGGCGGTGGGAACTTATCTGCCGCCCTCCAACGAAGTGGCCAAAACGATCCTGCGGGGAGAGACGTATCGGGGGCGAGCCTTTGTCGTCAACGCCTGGTACATCACAGCCTATGAACCCATCCGGAACAAAAATAACGAAATCATCGGCGCGCTTTACGTGGGCATCCCCGAACAGAGTGCCCTGTCTCTGAAGGAGGCCATTAAATCCATCAAGATCGGCAAGACGGGTTACGCCTACATTATGGATAGTTCGGGAAACTTAGTGGTGCACCCGGCCAAGGAGGGCGAAAACATTCTGGGGGCCAAGGACTCCAGCGGGTTTGAGTACATGCGCGAGATTGCCAGCAAGGCCACACTGCTAAAAGAAAATGAAGTGGGCACCATCCGCTATCCCTGGGCGAATGTAGAGTTGGGCGAGACGAGTCCACGCCTGAAGATTAACAAGTATCAATACTTCCGGGATTGGGATTGGATTATTGCCGCGGGCAGCTATGAAGAGGAGATCTTTGAAGGGGTCGCCCGGACGAAATTTTTTATCACGTTGCTGGCCTTGGGCAGCATTGCCCTGGCGTTTCTCCTGACGGTCATGCTCTCCCGAGTATTGACTCGCCCGGTCATGGAATTGACTGAAGTGACCGCCCGCATGGCGGGGGGAGACCTGACCCAAAAAGTTCGCATCACCACGGGAGACGAGATTGGTACTTTGGCCAGCTCTTTTAACCGCATGGCCGACCAGGTCCTCAGCTACACCCGGAATCTGGAAGAGATCGTCCATGACCGCACCCAGGAGATTCAGGAAAAGGAAGAGAAGTACCGGAATCTTTCCAATTTGTTGAACAGCGTGCTGGAAAGCTCGACAGAGTATTCCATCATCGCGACGGATATCCACGGCGTCATCTTGGAGTACAACAGCGGTTCAGCCAATCTCTTCGGATGGACGAAAGAAGAAGTCATGGGTAAAATGCGCATTGAACAAACCTTCCGCCCGGATGGTGGCTCGCGCGGGGTTATCCAGGAAATCTCCCGCAAGGTGGAAGCCGAAGGGATGACCGAGTATGAGCTGGAACGGATTCGAAAAGATGGCTCCCTCTTCCAAGCCCACGCCATCGTCACCGCTCTGAAGGATGCCTCGGGTAAGATTTTGGGCTTTCTAGAGATCGCGCGGGATATTACCGAAAAACTGGCCCTGGAGAAAGAGCTGCGCGAGACCAAGGATTACCTGGAGAACATCGTACAGAGCTCAGTGGACGCTATCGTGACCACCGACCCCAAGGGCCGGATTACTTTTATCAACCGGGCTATGGAGGAGATGGTGGGTCTCTCCCGGGATCAGATCATCAGCCTGCCCATCTCTCAGCTATACATCAACGGCTTGGCCGAAGCTCGCAAGATTATGGCTGTCTTGCGGGAAAAGGGCAGCCTGAAGAACTACGAAACGGGCATGACCCGCAACGGGCGGGCAGTGCCGATCCTCACCTCGGCCTCCCTGCTCAGGGACGAAACCGGCAAGATTATCGGCACGCTGGGAGTGTTTAAGGATCTTACGGAGAAGAAAAAACTGGAAGAAGAATTGAAAAAGACTCAGGCCCATCTCATCCAGGCTGGGAAGATGCGCGCTCTGGGAGAGTTAGTGGCCGGGGTGGCCCATGAACTGAACAACCCGCTGATGGCGGCCGATACTTTTCTGCATGTCATCCGGGAGCACTTGCCCGAAGAGGATGAGAACCGGCATCGAGTCGATTTGATTCAGAAATGTAACGAGCGCATCGCCAAGATCATTAACCACTTAAGAGATTTTTCCCGGCAGTCCCGGTTTGATTTCCGCCAGATTGAAGTCAACGAACCGATCGAGAATGCCCTGCTGATCACCGGCCAACAGCTTCTGAATCACAACATTCGCATCGTCAAAAATTTCCAGCCGGATATCCCCAAGATCTGGGGCGATGCGAACCAGTTGGAGCAGGTCTTCCTCAACCTCATTTCCAACGCCAAAGACGCGATGGAACGGGGGAAACACAAGCGGGAGCTGACGATATCAACCGCTTTGATTCGCCATAACGGCTGGAAGGATGTGCAAATATCGGTAAAAGATACGGGGACAGGAATCCCCGAGGAAAACGTTGAAAAGATTTTTGAACCCTTCTTCAGCACGAAGGAAGTCGGGAAGGGGAGCGGGCTGGGGCTATCCATCTGCTACGGAATCATTGAGGCCCACGGCGGTAAGATCGAAGTGGAGAGCAAAGTCGATGAAGGGGCTACGTTCCGGGTGATCTTGCCGGTCCTGGGCTCGCACTTGGGCACGGCCATGGAGTGGATGGAAGCTTGATGGAATCGGGGTGGAAACAGTTCCCTGTAAGATTTCACCTGCTAAAGGAATGATAACCTATGTCGAAAAAAATCTTGGTGGTAGACGATGACGAATTGGTTTTGATTGCCATCCGTGAACTGCTCACTCCTGTAGGCTTTGCTGTGACCACTTCCCCGAACGGTTGCGACGCCCTTGAGAAAACGGCCAGCGATCAGTTTGATTTGGTCATCCTGGATGTCATCATGCCCGAGATGGACGGGTTCGAGGTGTGTCAACAGATTCGCCAGATCGCTTCCTACGCGGAGACGCCCGTCATGATGCTCACGGCGAAAAGCGGGGAGGAGGATCGACAGCGAGGTCTGGAAATGGGCGCCAACCTTTACTTACCCAAACCCATTTCGCCCAAGCGCCTGATCGCCTTGGTCGAAGAAGCAATCAAATAATTTCGGATTGCGGAAGGCAGATTTCAGATTTTCATTCCGCAATTGGCCATCCACGATGGCAGGAGGGGGGCCGATGGAAAAGGTGATGGAGAATGCGCGGAAGATGCTGGCAGATTGGAAAGGAAATTCCTACGCTTTCGGGTTTGAGGTGCTGGGCCGAGTCGGCGATTACGCGGCCACGTTTGGGAAAAAAGCGTTGCTGATGGTTGCTGAACTGGGTGAGTCCTGGGTTTCGGGAACAGGCCAATCGGTTACAGATTCGCTCCAGGCCAAGGGAGTCGGGTTTGAAGAGATCACGGGCAGCCGCCCTAATGCCCCGCGGGAAGATCTCTACCGACTGGCCCTGCATGTAGCCCGCTCCCGGCCTGACATGATCATCTCGCTAGGGGGTGGGAGCACCATCGATGCCGCCAAGGCCTCGAATGTACTGGCGACCTATTCGCCGGCGGAGGTCAAAGCCAGCCTACAAGTGTCAACAGCAGCGGCCAGCACCATCGATCCGTACTTTGGCACCGGGAATGTTACCAAGGTAAAGGAGCAGACGAAAAAAGCTCCCCTGCCGATGATCGCTGTGCAGACCGCGGCCAGTTCAGGAGCTCATCTGACCAAGTACTCCAACATCACCGACCTGTCCACCGGGCAGAAGAAGCTCATCGTAGACGAAGCGATCACTCCCCAGGCGGCGGTCTTCGATTACGGAGTGACGTTGGATTCTCCGATCCATCTCACCCTGGATGGGGGCCTGGACGGGATTGCACACGCCTGGGAGGTTTTCATGGGCGCGACTGGACAGGCCTATTATACCCGGATGAAGGAAATTGCCGAAGCCGGCTTGAGGTTGATTGTTTACGGGCTTCCCAAGGTAAAAGCCGATCCCAAAGACCGGCAGGCCCGGCTTTGTCTGGGGCTGGGAACGGACCTTGGCGGGTATTCGATCATGATCGGAGGGACCAGCGGGCCTCATCTCGGCAGTTTCTCTCTGATCGACGTTTTAAGTCATGGGCGGGCCTGCGCGATTTTGAACCCCTATTACACGGTCCTGTTTGCCCCCAAGGTCCAGGATCAATTATCGGTCTTTGCCACGATCCTGAAAGAAGGGGGATTTATCAAAGCCAGCATTGAGGGAAAGAAAGGCCGGGCGTTGGCGGTATTGGTGGCCCGGGGCATGATTCAGTTTTCCAAGGCGCTCGGCTTTCCGGTGACGCTCGCCGAGGCCGGAGTCTCGAAAGCCCACCTGAAGCGCATGATCCAGGCTGCGAAAGATCCGCAGTTAAAGATGAAGCTGCAAAATATGCCTACACCCATGGAAGCCGAACGGGGAGATGTGGACCGGCTGATGAAGCCAACCCTGGAAGCCGCATTCACCGGGAACCTGGATTTGATCCCAACCGCCGGCAATGGCTAATACCCAGAAGGAATAAAAGCGGTGACGCGGAGACACGGAGACGCGGGGAGAAATCTCGACGTTACCGTGTCCTACGACTCAACGGAGAGTTTACAATGAAATCTGATTTGCTTGCGACGTTGGAGAAGGTGCCTGTCAAAGGCTGGAGAAAAGTGCGGGTGGAATTCACCGGCGGCCCGCTTGTGGTTTCCGTGCCGCCGGATTGCGTCGAGTTAACGATGAAGAAAGCTGAAGTTTTGAAGAATCCCTCCAAAGATATCGAGAAGGCCATCGATGAACCGATTGGGGATAGGCGTTTAGGAGAGATTATCCGGTCCAAGGGAAAACCTGCGAGTGAATTAAAGGTGGCCATCACGGTCTCGGACATCACCCGCCCCGTCCCCTACAAAGGAAAAAGCGGGATGCTTCCTCCCCTCCTGAAAAAACTTCAGGCCCATGGAGTGCAGAGGCAGAACATCTTGATCATCGTGGGAACGGGGACACACCGGGCCAGCACCCCCCAGGAAAAAATCGAGATGCTGGGGAAAGAAATTGTATCGGCCTACGCGATTCAAGACCACGATTGCGAAGACCAGTCCTCCCTGGTTTATGTTGGCCAGACGCCCACGGGAACTGAAGTTTTCTTGAATAAGAATTTCTACGAAGCCGATTTGAAGATCGCCACCGGTTTAACGGAGAGCCATTTCATGGCCGGAGCTTCCGGAGCAAGAAAGGCCATTTGCCCGGGTTTGGTGGATCAACGGACCATTCAGAAGTTTCATGGCCCCGGTTTTCTGGAGTCACCTTTCGCTACCAATCTGGCCTTCGAAGGCAATCCCTGTCACGAAGAGTCCCTGGCGGTGGCTAAGGCGGTCGGGGTAGATTTCACCATCACCGTCACCCTGGACAAGGATATGCGCCTGACCGGGGTTTTCGCCGGGGATTTAGAGAAGGTGTTGCAGGAGGCCGTGAGCAAGATCAGACCCTATGTCGAGATTCCGGTGGAAGAAGAGTTTGACATCGTCTTGACCCATGCGGGATATGTGGGCCGTAACCATTACCAGGCGGCCAAAGCCGCGGTGGGAGCTCTTCCGGCGGTGAAAGCCAATGGGGTCATCGTCATTGCGGCGGACAACCGGGATCCGGAGCCGATCGGCGGGCCCGAGTATAAAACCCTGACCCATCTGCTGAAGCTTCAGGGTGCGGAAGGATATGTGGACTTGCTCCGGTCGCCGGCCTGGAAGTTCACCAAGGACCAATGGGAGCCTGAGGTCTGGGGCAGGGTACTGCGCAAAGTGGGCGAAGAGGGCTTGATCTACTGTACCTCCGATATTCCCGAAAAGGTTTTCGCCATGCTCCCCGGGGTCAGCGGTTATGAATTTCTCACGCCGGCAGGCAGGAAAAAAGCACGGGCCCAGAAGGTTCAGGAGATGGTGCAAAACGCCGTCATTTATTCTTATAGCGCTTATGAGAGAAGACAAATCACTCCCCGGATGGCCTTCATC
>Ga0315283_10002003_pt1 | contig 16778 bp, 17 predicted proteins | sample YL17G09_0_MG_FD_204541 | JGI IMG/M metagenome (GOLD analysis project Ga0315283, IMG submission 204541) | Sediment microbial communities from Yellowstone Lake, YNP, Wyoming, USA - YL17G09_0 | ecosystem: Environmental > Aquatic > Freshwater > Lake > Sediment | place: USA: Wyoming | collected... | reverse complement strand
GTTCAAAATGAGGGGATAAGTCACGCACCATTAGACTGAACAACGTGCCAATAGCCACACTGTTCCTAAACTGATTGCGATAGTAAGACCGCTCGGCAGCTTTGTGAATTGTTCCACTGCTTAGATCGCCGTACACCAACATCCAAAGCACAGGAAAGTCGAACTTCGGCGATAGAGTATTTTTCGTCCAGTCGATAGTTGTTTCAATTAGATGCTCGGCCCGCCGACATGCAATTGGAAAATTAAACTCCTCCATTCCGCCAACTTCCTCTGGCTTAACCACTTCATCTGCATGCCAGTCGCTTAGATGTAGGACGCAGTGCTCAACAATTGCACCCTTCTTGCACGGTTTGTACAGAGAGGGCAGTTCCTTTATCGGTTTAACACACTCGTTCATCTCCTCCACAATCGCTTGAAAGAGCCCGGCAACCTTTGCCCCGGCCTTAACCTTCTTCTTTTCCTTGTTGTACTCATCCTTCAAAGAAACAAGTTCGGCCTCTAACTCTAAAATCTTAAAGTTTGTTGGGTCGCTGTTGTCTACTTTCTTCCTTCCGCCTTGAATAACAGCATATTTGCTGCCTTCCGGCCACGGGATTTTACTGTGAGCGCGGCCCGTGGCAATGTCAGAGATCAAGGACCGACTACATCCATAGTCAGTTGCCAGACTTTCCTGCTTCTCACCGTTGCAAAGACGCTTCTTGATATCAGCGGCAACTCTCCTGGTTATACGCATTTGATCGCTCCTAACTTTGTTGTTCCCTTGTGTTGTCTAAATACAACAATTGCTAACGGCTGTGGAAGTCCACGCTTCGCATCGCCAAACTTAGGACGACCATTGATGAATCGAATCTCGGTAGCTTTCATGCAGTAGTCATGCCACCATCTTGTATTGGTTCTGGCTGGAATAAGCATAACGACTGTACAGTGTTCTGACTCTTGGTAGGCTTTCTTAACCCAGTCCGAAAGCCTTGGCTTCGTTACTCCATAGGGTGGATTCAACCAGCAAGTTCCGAGCCACTTCTGTTGTAAGGCGTCGTCCTCAACAGAGAAATAAGCAGAGCACTTCGCGTTAGTGTGGTCGGCTGCCAGATCAAAGTCAAAATGAAACTCGTCATTTAGTAGATTGAACAGTGAATCTGGCGTCGGCCAATCCTGCTTATGCGAGTCAAACTTATTCTTGAAGGTAGCCATTAGATATCACCCGTTCTTTAAGCTTGTTCATCTTTAGTCATTTAGTCTATGGCCCAAGGGTCGAGAGGTCTATCTCTCGATTCGGGATTCTGTTTCGCTCGACGGCGATTCTGCCGATGCTTATATTTCTTATACCATCGCTTAAGGCTAGTTCCACTCAGCATCTGCCCCACTCGTTTCCAATTATTTGGTCTACTCATGATAAGTTGTAATCGGAAATCCTTGAAACACATCTGCTGGAACCTCTAACGGCAATTTAGCCTTTGGCGCTGGGACAACCTTCTCCAAATCAGATGGGGCTCTAACCAGTGGAACTTTAATACCTGGATTCATTGCCCATTCAATGTGGACTTTCTTCGCCCATGACGCCATTCGCCGCGCCGGTACAATAAAGTTTAGACCAGGACCGGCACCACGAGTCAGTAGTCCTATACAAACACCATTTGTTTTGTACACGCCCCCACCACTGCTTCCAGGATATCCCATGCACGAAGTCTGCTCGTATCTCTTACCCTCAATATCTCTGTCTGTTTGTGATACGATGCCAAGACTGACAGAATTATAGATACCTAATGTACTGCCGACATGCACTAACTCTGTCCCAACACCTTGTAAATTCTCGTCAAAAGTAGCGGATACAGTGATTGGTTGAAAATTATCTCTTAGAACTTCAAGGAGTGCAAGGTCCTCTTCCTCGGGTGGGCTGTAAGCGATCACCTTTACTTCGGTATCAATATCACAAACATACTTACCCCGCACCCTTCGCTCTTGGTGAATCGTTGCAGTTCGGAAAGTGCCATCTGGATTTAGAAGGTGGAGCGTCACATGCCCAGCAGTCCAGACGTATGAACGAGTCACATCGCCCACTTGACGAGTTACCAAAACTCCAGAACCATGCGCCTCGCCCATATTTGCCACCACATCCACCCGTACAGATACATCCTGTAAGTCAGAATATGGTATCGAGTAAGGTATCACGGCATAGCGAAGTTGGTCCACTTCGTAGGTTAGATTTGATACATCCTCCCGTACGTCTACAATGGCCTCATTGTTTCTCACGCTGACACTAACAGCAAATAGAACCATACCAAGAGCAAAAGACGCCAGGAACACAAAAAGTAACTTCTTCATACGAACCTCCTAATCAATTGTTTAATGGAAGCCGGATTGATACAATCAAAATTGATCCATCGGGTATGCTGTAGACGCGATTTGGCATAATGACCATAGAACCTGATGGAAGGCGATATTGTCCAGATGAAAGAATTGTGGGTGGCACTAACGTAATCAAAAGTGATCCAGATGGAACGATCAGTCTTGAATACGGTGTCTGGATTATTGAGCCTATCGGTAGCCGGTAGGATTCAGCATTCACCGTGCCAGCAACCAGTAGAACGCAGATAAATAGGGCATACTTCATATTACACTCACTTCTATCATTGATTCGTATTCCGGTCCCAAAGAGCAAAAACGATGATACAGTTCGTCAATGATTAGTTCATGGTCCATGTCACCGGAGACATGAAATTCGACTAGATGTAGAACATCTGAATCAGTAAGTTGAAAAACAATACCATCTGACTGTGACCACTGTCTAACATTAGAAGTTGAGCAATAAAATCGTTTCTTCAACAGTTGCCTAACGCTCTTTTCCAAGACTTTTTTAGTCCATCGTCCTTCATATAAAGTTACTTGAAAAATCATAGAACCTCCTCTAGCCCTTCTCCCGACTCCCAAACTGCTCCCGACATTATCTCACCCATTGACATTAGTTCAATGCGTCGGTTCTCGCGTATAACGGCTAATATTCTTTCGTCGGACGGAAGATGAATCAAATCGACAATCTGGATTCCATGGTTATCATTTCCAGTGGGATTGATGCGTGCCTCGCTCTGTACGCGGAACTCCGGCTTCCAAGTATTTGACCAGTAAACAGTTGTTCGTGCTTCATTAAGAGTAAGTGACATCCCGCCACTCTCAGGGTTTGCGACAAACGCAACTCTTGGATTTTCCAAGTTCGCCCAATAGTCCAACGGCGCTTCGGTCGCTTCCTCAGAGGATAGCACTTGGAACGTGCCCTGGTCACATCGAACTACATTCCACTTCTCTTTGAGACAGAGTTTTACAATCCTGTCTACGCTTCCGGTGAAGCCCGCAAAAATCACTATGCGTCCCTGCTCCTCGTTCTCATCGAGAAGCATCTTAAGTGCTGCGTCCTTGGGACACGGCAGTTCCTTGGAGACTCGAATGATCTTTGGGACTTCTTTTGTTCCGTCACAAACTGGACACTGTACAACTTCCCTTGTTAAAGTCGAAACCAGTTCAGGGTCAAGCATATCAACGTCAGAATATGTTTCGTTTTCCCCGGACCACACATTCACTGTGCCATCTTTACAGTGAGTACAAGCAGTCACACCGTCTGTAATATCACGATACTGAAAGCCGTCGCTTAACTCACGCAGCAACGTCATACCAGTCATGGCGTTGGGTGCTGACTGGACAACCGCCTCGGCCACCCGAATAATGCTATCATTCGGTTTGCACAGTATCTTTCGATACTGGACTTCTGGCATCTGCATGCAGTCTTTTCGATGCTTGATTGTCACCAATCCTTTAAGCCGTTCGTACAGCATCGCTACTTCATTGACGCTAGGTTCAAAGATGTGGTAATCTTCGTCGCACTGATCATGGTCGCCACCATCAAATGTCTCGCCGCACTCATTACACTTGTTCTCGTCATCCTTCCAGCCGATTCTTTTCTTGAAAGTACCAGCATCGAAAGTCTGCTCAGCTAGGAAGGCAAGCCGAAACTCCATTGCCCTGGTGCTTCCTTCTTTCAAGAAGCCGGGCCACGCAATTTCGCAGCACGACCACCAATCGCACGGTGACTTCGGCGCGGGTGTCCCACTCATCTCAATCACATAGCCTTCCATGCCGTACCTATCGCGTATCATGTCGGCAAATCGCTGTGCTGCCTGTGACCGCTGTGACACGTGATTCTTGCACCGACTGGCTTCGTCGAACACCACGAACTTTGGAAGTTCCTTGGAGTCATCCCACTCATCTACAACGCGCACGAAACCTTCATAGGTAAAGTATTCAACATGGATGGAAGATGGGAACTCCCACATCTTAAACTCGCGTTTGATATTCGGTAGGCTTGTCTTTGGGCCTACCCAATATACAAGATCGACACCAGACTTCTCAATCACCATCTGAGCAGAAAGTGTCTTACCAACCCTCATCTCGGCAGCCCAGACTTGATAGTGATAAGTCAATCCTGTGTCAGCAAGATACTTCTGGTGGTCCATCAACTCTGTTGGCTTGCCGTTACGAGTCAGCTTTCGGTATTCATGCTGCTTCAATTCTTGATCAAAGTGCGCGTAGACATCCTCACCCATAAGGTATGCAAGTTGTATTCGATTCCGTTGACAATCTGCAACACTCCAAATCTTGCGCGGATTCTCATCGTCGTATCCATGCCAACGAGAACCAGCCATAGATTTTATTTCGTCCTTCAAAGCAAACGGCGACTTTAGAAACTCGATGCGTCCATTGACTCGCTCAATGGTTGCTGGCATCCTGATTAAGGAGCCGCTTGCAGTTCGCACTTCGAGTTTAATTTGTTCTGGCATGGCATCTACTAAGTCGCAAAAGAAGCCTCTTTTAGAGAAGCGTTTAAACGGGGTGATACGTCAATAGCAGATATTGATCCTTACTGCTTACACGGTAGTCCGACCAGACGTTTAAACCTTCGTCAATAAATATGGCGTACAGCTTCGTGTAGCACTCACGGGCCGATGATCCTGCCGCAAGCCCGCTGGCAATGGCGTCTTTCCACTGTGCCAGGGTGCCAGTTATAACGGCAATAGATACTCCACGTGAGGTAGTAGGAACGACCACGAAAGGCATGCCAGACGCATAGGATAGGATGTCCAGCATAACAACGTCGGGTGCGGCCAATAGAATGCTGAAAGAGGCGTGTGCCAGGAGACCACCCTCAAAGCCGCAGGACGCATCAGGATCACGTACTGCTGCTAGGCAGCTAAGGAAGCGCTCTACGTCTGAAAGCTTCCTAGATGAAGCGTCTGAGGCCGTGGCTGGACTGTAACCTAGAGCGCCATGTAACACACTTAGAAAAGTGCTGAAGTTGAACGTCGGCGTTTGAATTAACAGAGCATCTACCATAATTGTTTCGGCTGTCTATCCGTGCCTCAGTGGCGAACTATCGTAGGTAGTTCTGGTTTCCTTGGACATTTGACGCAGGCCCCGCTCTACGCTCATGGGGCCAGACGCACCGAAATATGCTTAAAGAAGGAGCGCTGCTAGGAATCGAACCTAGTACGGCTAGCTTGTAACTTCCGGTCAACGCTCTTAAGCCATCTGTTACCAGTGGCTGACTACCCAGTCTTATTATCCCATGCCATGCAGAGGGGGACTGGGTGTATTTATCGTGCCCGCTTCTTCTTGCCTTCGGGTTCGACAACACGCTCTACCTCGTCACCCTTGAATGTGAGGAAGGCAGTGATTTCCTTACCAACTCGTTCGGCTGACGGCAGCTTGGTGAACGGCGTCGAGCATTTGTTCACAACTGGCACATGCCAGCTTCCCTTCTTATTCTTTGCCAGAGCGACCTTCAAAGTTACCGCCGAAGGACCGCGCGGCTCCCCATCGAGCTTACGTGCTTCGATGTCGGCTGCAGTCAGTGGAAGGAATGGATAAATCTTCTTCGCCTCGGGGCGAGTGCTCTTACTTCCGAAGAAGAGTTCCAAGAATCGGGCGGTGCTTCGCTCGTAAACCAAGAAGCTAACGCCGTACATGCAGTGACTATCCGAAGAAGGTGCTGCAAGTTCAATGCGCTTAAACTCGTCAGAGTCTCGGTCATACGACACAATAATGGCATCACCATCACTCATGTCCAGAGCCTTGGGTCGTCGAGCCAGTGGAATAATATCCACAGACACCCCCAAGTCTTCCACCTCATCCTTGGAAACCGGGATGCCATAGTGACCGGGTGGGACGAGACCTTTATTGATAGCCTCGCCCTTGGTAAAGAGTTGCAGGCGACCTAGAAAGTCGCCGCCCTTCGCAAGGTCAGAAAATTGGTCGTCCGTGCCAACTTGAGTTGAAGGGAGTTGTTCAATCTTGATAACTAATTCATTCGACATTGTAGTACCTCGTAGTGAAGTTTTGGAAATAGCACTTCGCACTTCGCACTCTTGCAGTTACTCACACTTGATTATCACATGGCTCGTCCTCCCTTTGTAAGATTTTGGCCGTCGTTTTCTTTTCGTGTTTATTCATCTGTGACTTTACGCTGGCAGCGTCGAGATGCAGTACCCACTCGATGGCATCGTACCACGCCTCTTCTGGTGTTAGCCCCACTGTTCTAAGTAGTCCCCACTGACGTGTTGCTAATTCAAGCTTCAATTCTTTTGGCGACCGGACATAAGCAATAGGCTTAAACTTGGCTGTATAGAACTTCTTTAAGTTTCCCTGTTTTGCTGCCTCTCGCATACTTTTTACATAAGTATGAACTTCGTTTTTAAAATTAGCTATTCCGAGGGTTAAAGCTAGCCCCAAGAATCTAGGCTGTTGGTTGGCATGAATCTTCGCTAACTCGTAACCTGTTTCAAGCGAGATTTCACCTCGTTCAACAGCCCTCAACGATTCCTCGGTCAACTGGTCCATCTCTAAAACTTTACGCACCCACTGAGAATCTTTGTGAACAATCTGACTGAGTTCCCGCTGCGTCATTCCAGGACGCCACATCTTTTTCAACTGCCGACAATACTCCAGAAGAGTAGGTTCTATTCTGTTTGCATTCTCTTCAATTTGAAGGTTCCGAACATCAGCATCAGTCAGTATGTCGTAACGAACAGTGCATAGTATAGTTGACTTTCCCAAGTCAACATGTGCCGTCTTTCGATGTCGTCCGCAGATAATTTCCCATTTCCCCGGTGATTTGGGTCTAACACAAATGGGGTGTATAAGGCCCCACTTAGAAATTGAATCCCTCAGATTGAAGTAGTCAACTGATGATGTGTCCACTGGACGCTGTACAATCCAAGGATCAATCAGATCAGCAATTGGAATCTCGCGTACTTCGGTGGTCTTACTAGGGAAAGCTTGCTGTTCTGCCATGCTACAGTCAGACACCAGAAACCAACTTTTTTCTAAGATATTCTGAAAGATTTTTTTAGAAAAAAGTTGGTTTCTGGTGTCTGACTGTAGCGTGGCAGAACAGTAAGCTTTCCCTAGTAAGACTACCGTCTGTTTAAACAACTACTCCCGTTGAGATCGCCATAAATGACTGTAACAGAATCAGTAAGATTATTTCTCGAAAATCGAGCTACAGCAGCCAATGCTGACTTGATTGGTCGAGTTATGGCGCACTGGCCCGACCTTGAATTTCAAGTCAATGTAGCCGCTGGAAATGGCGAGCTTGTTTCAGGTAAAAGGACCACATGGAGCGACGGCATCAATTCATGGTGGAACATTCGCTGCCCGAAGAATGCGTCTACTGAGCCATCATGGATTGATTACGAGATGCAATGGCCCCTTGATGAGCATGCAGAGGGGGTAGGCTTTACAGGATGGCAGTTCAAAGACAGGAAATCGCTTTGGGTTGGCTTCGATATAGATTCCTTGACTTCACACGCACAAGGTATTGGTATATCGGACAACGAATTAGAGAAAGTTAAAGAGGCCGTCAGCGCGCTGCCGTATGTTGAGACACGCCGGAGCACGGGTGGTGGTGGACTTCATCTATACGTCTATCTTGATAGCATCCCTACTGCCAACCACACGGAGCATGCTGCTCTGGCACGTTGTGTTCTTGGTATGATGAGCAGCGAATGCAACTTTCCATTTGCCTCTCAGATTGACGCCTGCGGCCTAATTCTCTGGTGCTGGCATCGAAAGATGTCCGTCGAGAATCGTGGTTTAGAAGTCATTAAGCCGTCTACCAAAATTTTAACGATCAATGATCTTCCGACTAACTGGAAGGATCACGTTGAAGTTATTACGAAGCAGAGAACGAAAGTCCGCATCAATGAGATCACTGACGAGAACCAAGACCCATTTGAAGCTCTAGCATCAAGTCGCAAGATTGTTCCGCTCGATGCCTCGCATAAGGCACAAATTGACGAGCTACAGTCCTCTGGGTTTACAACACTCTGGATTTCTGACCACCACCTTCTTCAAACGCACACTAAAGCATTAGAAGAATTGATGACGGTCAAAGAGCTTAAACTTATTGGATACTTCAAGACAAACTCACAGGGAAACAACCCCGGAACTCCGAATGCCTTTCTCTTTCCCCTACTTGACGGAGCCTGGAAAGTTTTCCGATTCAGCCCTGGAATCAACGAAGATGAGACTTGGACCCAGGACGGCGACGGCTGGACGACCTGCTACTTTAATCGAAAACCGAATCTAAAGGCAGCATGCTTGGCGTGCGGCGGTATTGAAGACCCAGATGGTGGATTCGCATTTTCCGATTCTGATGGTGCGATAAAAGCTGCCAAGCTTCTAGGGCAAATTCTTAAAATTGATCCTGAATTAAAAAATAGACAAGTAAACCTTAAGACACATAAAGACGGCCGTCTTGTCATACAAATCTCGAAGACAAAAGAAGATAAAGAGAAATCTCTTGACGGCTGGCTATCAAAATCAAAGAAGTGGGTTAAACTCTTTGAAACGAAAGCCGAAGTAGAGGAAGAAACCTCGTCGAGTGAGTATGACAATCTGATCCGAGCAGTCATCACACCTGCCAATAAGTTTGCTTATTGGTGCCTACATGATGGCAGTAGGTGGCCGGAACAACCAAGCCAAAACATTAAGATGGTTCTCCAGAAATATGGCAACTCAAAGACAGAAGCCGAAGAGGTCATGGGAGAAGCCATTTCCAAGGAGTGGGACTTGGTAAGCCTGCCATTTCAAGCTGAGTATCCAGGTGGTCGCCAATGGAATCGTGGAGCGGCTCAGTTCCGTTACAAAGCTGCTGACCTAGACTGCGAAGAGGCCAGACACCCGCATTGGGACGCCATCTACGAGCACGTTGGTCAAGAACTAACTCCTGCGCTGGGCGAACTACAGTGGGCAATCGACGCCAACATCAAAACAGGTGGTGATTACCTGCGCGCTTGGACAGCCTGCGTATTTCGGTATCCTTTCGAGCAACTTCCCTACCTATTTTTACACGGAGATGAGGAGAGCGGAAAGAGTACCTTCTGGGAAAGCTTTGAAGTTCTAATCACCAAGGGTGTTGTTAAAGCGGATAAAGCCCTTACAAGTCAGGGCGATTTCAATGGCGAACTTGCCGGTGCCATAGTCTGTGCCGTCGATGAGAAGGATATCTCAAAGCACCCCGGCGCAGCAGCTAAGATTAGGGACGCCACCACCAGTCGCATGCTCAGTATTCGACAAATGCGTATGGATGCCTACCAGATACCTAACACGACTCACTGGATTCAATGTGGCAACAATGTTAAGATGTGCCCGATTCCACAGGGCGACACGCGCGTCACTGTTTGTCACGTTCCCGTCCCACCTGCCGACATACCTAAGTTGTTTCTCTTTGAAAAATTACATGAAGAAGCCCCTCATTTCATGTACACTCTGATGACCCTTGCACTACCGCCCGTAATAAAACGTCTACGTCTGCCTATCGTTACTACAGCTAGTAAGATTCAGTTACAAGATGCCAACCGGGATGCACTGGAAAAGTTTATCGCCACCAACTGTGTACCGGCTGAAGGTCATCTTATGTTAAAGGAGTTCTATGACCACTTCCTTGAATCACTGCCACCCGAAGACAGGGTATTGTGGCCAAGAGCACGGGTAATAAGTGAGTTTCCGTCGCAGTATCCATTCGCAGGCGGGCATCCGAATGCTAAGTATTTCGCAGGACTGGTGCTAGCATGATAGTGCAAGTGTTCAAATACGAATATTTTACTCGATCTGTTTTACTGGCTAAACTTGTGGACGAAATTGAAGTTGATGAAATACCGGAAGAGTACGAAGGCGACTTTATACAAGTGGAGGAAAAATGCACATAAATTATGTATTAAAGGACTCTGGCGAGAGGTCTGAATTTTCCACTGGAGCAGTACGGGACGCTCAAGAAGGAAAAGGTAGAATGGATTTACTACCGGTACGTGCAATTATTGCCGTCGCAAAAGTCTTCGAAAATGGCGCAAAGAAATACGAAGCTAACAACTGGCGCAAAGGAATCCCGCTAAGTCGCTACATGGACTCAGGACTCCGGCATGCTGTTAAATATTTGCGCGGTGACAGGGACGAAGATCATCTAAGCCAAGCCATTTGGAATCTCATGTGTCTCAGTGAAACACAAAGTATGATTGAAGAGGGCTTACTCCCGGCCGAGTTAAATGATCTCCCCTTCAATCCGCTAGAGATTTCAAACAACCCACTGGGAATTGCGACGACCGACCCTGACAGTCCGTTCATATACAAGAAACAATCCCAACAATAATGACACCAATAGTATACCCTAGCATGCTGCACCTTAACGGCAATCTGATGGCAGCGGTCGATTTGGAAACCACGGGTGTCCGACCGGGCTACCATGAAATTGTGCAAATCGCAATTCTACCACTTGACGCGGATTTCCATCCTCTGGCGGCTGTCAAGCCTTTTTACACTTTGATGAAGCCTCAGTTTCCCAAGCGGGCTGAAAAAGGGGCAATGGCGAAGAATAACCTGCAAATCAATGACCTGTTACTGAGTGCTCCCGAACCTGATAAGGTTGCCGATTATTTGGTGGAATGGTTTGAAAGCCTTAGACTACCTATTGGAAAGAGCCTCATACCTTTGGCCCACAACTGGGCGTTTGAAAGTTCTTTCTTGAAGGCTTGGCTTGGAATAACAATGGTAGACCAAATCTTTCATGCCCACTGCCGTGATAGCATGATATTGGCATCGGCAATCAACGACAAAGCCGCCTTCGCCTGCGAAGACTATCCTTTTACTAGAGTCAATCTAAACTATCTGTGCAAGAAGCTAAAGATTGAGAATCTGAATGCCCACGACGCTTTAAGTGATGCGCGCGCGGAATCGAAGTTGTACCGAACACTTTTGCAAATGCTGTAACTAGGGATTAACTATGGCTGATATTGAAAAATTATTGGCAGACCCCGGCTTAAAATAACGACAATTGAACAAGAAAGACCGGAGGGTGGAATAACACGGCTGCGGGAGATGAAGTCACCGCAATCTGCGCCATCTTTTACAAAACAGGCGTGGAACTTTACTGTAGCAATGGCACAATTTGCGGTAGGTGGATTTAAGACAGTAACAGAAGAAGAATACAAAGAACGGATCACAAGATGCGACGTATGCCCCAGACGAAGCAACTGGCGCTGTTTGGGGTGTGGTTGTATTCTTATAGCAAAGGCAAGAATCAGAGATTCAATTTGCGACGATGGAAACTGGCCTGTTCTCTGCCAAGTAAATAGGCCACCGAAGACACCGAAGACACCGAAGACACCGAAGACACCGAAGACACCGAAGACACCGAAAATGCCTTCTGTATTAAATGAAGCCTGGAATCTCGTAACTTCAATTGCTCAGTTTATTGTACAACCCGGCTTTGTCACTAAAGCACAATATGAAGAGCGACTTAAAATCTGTGACACTTGCGACTCCCGAGTTGGTAGCCGCTGCTCATTGTGTGGTTGCTTTCTTGCGGCAAAAGCAGTGGGGAGAGCATGGACCTGTGATAAATGGCCGAATCAATGGCCACCTTGCACTTTAAGATTAAACACAATTTGCAACAATCCTGGATGCCCACATTTTGCAGAAGAGATTACACCAGATGTGTGCGACAAGTGTAAGGAGCGAAAATGCGGCTAATTCCTCTAACACAAAACCGATTTGGCATCATTGATGGTGAAGACTATAAATGGATTTCCCAGTGGAAGTGGCAATACCATCGAAGTCGCCGGGAATCAAGTGTGGGAAACTCTCTGCCCAGAATGTCACCAAAGAATGGAGGAATCCAATGGCATGTACCGAATGTCCAGAACCAAGTCCAGAACCAAGTCCAAAACCAAGTCCAGAACCAAGTCCAAAACCAAGTCCGAGTCCAATATCGTCACCTGCTAGGTATACCCTCATGCCACGGCATGCCCCGCTCCATAGCTTTCTCAGACAAGCAGGTCTAACAGTCAATGAAGATTGTGTAATTGAGTCCGATGTGCCGCTTGAAGGACTTCGCCAGGACCCTACTGATACAAGATTGTATCATCTGGACTACGTGCCCTGTACTTGGAAGATGCTTAACATAGTGGCATCGAAGTTCTCTACGGATTGCTTAATGCGGCTTGACACGAGTCAATGTGAATCCTGCCCCAACCGCTGCGAATAGAAAAAGAGACACAGATTACTGTGTCTCTTTTTCTATTCGCGTGCCTATGGGACACCTTCCTACGGTGCGGGCGGTGCCTACTCCTCCTGTAAGAAAGCTGTACCAGCCCCAAACTTCTCTCCATCCTCATCATACTTGAAATCGAATTCTATCAATCCCCCGTGGGAAGCTTCCTCATCCTCATCCCAAATACCAACATCTGTTCGGATACACAGATAGTTCTCAGTATTCTTGAATACGTCTGAAAGCGGCTGGCCCTCTGGCCAATCTTCATCGCCTATGACCGTGTTTAATCTGTCAATGACTAATTTTCGTCCACATGGAACATCGGCGTCTTCAATACTACGAAAAATCGAATCTAGGTAGGCGGGTTTTCCTTCTGGGTCCCGAGAATCATAGACTTTTGTTGTATGTATATCAATCCCACCGGATGTCCAAAGTTCGTACTTCAACGGATGTGCCGCTGGCTCTTGAGTACCTTGCCAAGAAATATCTGGGCGGGAACCACCAGAGAGTCCTGTATACATGCTGGGATTTATAATCGTTTGAGCCACGAAGCCAGAATCAGACGGACTGCGGTCTCCCCAGTCACTATTTTCTCGAAATACCACATTGACACCGCCAACAATCACTACTTGTTCCCCCGGTAAATTAAACTTTGTAGTATCTCCAATTGGAAGATTTCCGACAACGTGCCTGTATATTCCGCCGCCAACATCGCCATTATCAATATCAGCCTGTGGTGGCCATCGCTCGGTTGATGCTGCTGGCCAATAAAACGGATTAGCCACCATTGACCCCGCCTCAACAGGGAGCGCACATTCAATATCTACCGCATGATCCATTGAATTATAGCTAGCTTTTGTAATCGTGGCGGTAACTGGATTTGTCGCAACTTGCGGAAGGTCTAACGTCACGGCATCAAAGACTTCAAGATTAAGTTTGCTTAGATAAGTCTGGAACTTGACCGTCTTCCAAGTGATTGAGTTACGCATCAACCAGAAGGTCGCCATTTTATAGATGATGTCTGGCTGGTTGAAAATATACCAATCATAAGTCTGTGCGGTAAGCCCATACTTTTTTATGTTGTGCCGAAGAATTATTATCATCTCGGGATCGCTTGTAGAGACAAAGGCGGCTAGACTCAGCCGCCAGGACACCTGCATTTTTGTGACGAGATTCTCAGTTGGAGTCAGGCTTACTTCAATCCCGTTTTCAGAGTCAATGTCACTCGCGGTTATGGTATCTACAATAGCTGGCACCTCTGGAAGATACTGCATTTTAAATACATCGTCGTCCAGCCAAATCGCACAGCGCGACTGGAACGCGATGTCTTGCAATAGTTGCAAGATATCCTTTCGGTCGAGCACTGCGAAGTTAGCCGGAAATTGAGCTAGCTTAGACTGACAATAATTAAAGGATGTGTCGTCCCACGTCAAGTCAGAGTGGTCTGTAATCAGATACTTTATGATATCGACAATATTTGGCCCGATGGTAGACTGAAAAGTAACATATAAGTCGTCGCCCCAGCCCTCGAAAATACCGACCCCGTTGTTAAAAACTGCACTTAATGGTTGATTAAGAACAACTTGAACCGCTGTTATCAGACCATAATTCTGCGACACAACCCTGTAGTAGTTGCCGGGAACTTCCATTAAAGTCTGACCGCCATTCCAACTCTTGTAAGCTTTCACAGACAAAACGGTTCCAGGAGTAGTTGATACAATATAGGTAAGAGGTTCTTGTCCGGCTATGTAAACCTTTGACCCAGCATCAGCCCAGAAGGCACTAGGTATTGGCGGATTGTACTGGGGCGGGGTGGGCGTAGTAACAATAAACCCGTGCAGTCCCCAGTTAAAGCACATTCCATTCTCCGGCCCCTCGTATTCAAAATCGTATTTTTGAATCTGTGGCGTAGGTTGACACTCCCTTATGTTGGCCATCTGGAACGCAAAATTAGCTGCTGCGGCAGCCTGAAGATCGGGATGATCTCTCTCCCAAACAACAAACATGTCACCATGAAATACGCCAGTAAAATATCCACCACTTATATTCAAAGTAATGGTTTGATTTTGCGGAAAATCTTCTCCTCCTAGAACCTGTATTGAATCTCCACCGTTGCTAGTCGCTAGTATACGGGAAACCTCCATACGGTGTTTTGTAGCTGCGCACGCTTGCTGTCTATTAAAAGCCGCCACTGAATTGGCTATCTGTGCTCCCAGATCATTTAATTGACTGAGATAACTAGGCCCGTCTACGGGGTCTATGGCACACTGGTTTAACAGATTTAACCAATTATATTGTACGTAAGCCATCGCAAGACTCGCATAAAAATCGGTGGCTTCAATTGATTGTTGCTGAGCAAACAAATAATCGACGCCTGCAAGAATCCCGATGCCATTTAATGTGGTTCCTGACACTGCTTGCCCAACCTGTAAAGTTGGCATATTTTGAACGGTGCCAAAAACCATTGGCCAAACCTTACCAACCAAGTCTGCTGGCAAGAATTCAAACATACCTTCCTCAGCCGAAAAGCCAACCTCACTGGTTTCAAGCCTAGATATGATGGAGAACTTGACAGTACGGTCCCGTTCGTTCCAGGTAATTGGAGAAGAAATGGTCCCCGTGAACAGTAGAAACTTGTCAGCCAAGTCTAAACCAGAAAAGTACTGGTAGACCTTGGCCAGTCTTTTATGGATATCGTGCGAGTCAAAGATGGCCTTTAAACTGCCGTCGGTGTCATCCAGGGTTACGGCCAACTCTTGAGAACCACCGCTGCCACTGATGTTGGTAACATTATCCAAGGCACCAAGATCAATGATACGACCTGGAATTCCGAGCACGTCACGATCAGCGTAGTGCGCTGTTGAGCCGTTAACCCACGAAATTTCAATGATACAAATTGGCTCTGTACCAAATTTCTGAGCAAGTTTAGCTAGGCCATTGGCCGAAATGTTTCTCATATAACTTCAGTCCCTTCAAATTCAATGTCTATCATATAAAACTCACCCTCGGCATGGGAGAAATAGGTGGCCCAGCTTTCTCTTGACCGACAAATTCAAATGGATTGTTTGTGAGATAACCTGTCCAGACGCGATCATTGTGGTCGGTTATTCGTATCTTGCTTGCAAAGTAAAACTGAATGAAAGCTCTTAACTCCAGAGCTTTGTTTCTAGTGAGCTTGAAGGTCCATTTGAGCTTCCGGCGTCCCTTGTCCTTTACATAAGTGTACCGCGTACCATCCATTGCTGTCTTTCTCGTCACAACAACAGTTAGACCTTCACTATCGCTGAACTGCGGATTTGGCAGTAAGCTTGTCGTGACGAGTGCTGGATATGGTGCTTGGAATGTAAACATTACAAAAGACTTTCTATGCTTGCAAGTTCTGCATCCAGGGCGTCCCGCTTGGCTTGCAAGGATGCCTTTTCGCTTGCTAGAGTCTGAGCACTCTTAGGCGCACAGGTTGGGTTCTTTGGAAGTCGCTTGGCAGCTTCCAACTTATCCTGCCAGTCTTCATGTGACTCCCAGAGTTGGGCAACAGAGATCGACTGATGATCCTTGTGCCCCGCTAGAACACTCTGAGCTTTCAAGACAGGATCAATCTCCGAGGTCCCAAACGCGACCAGTGAGTTGATGTATGCGCTCAACTGTTCGTTGGTATCGAAGACAGCAACGGGAGTGTTGTCACCAAACAAATAAACATGCTCTATTCTCCTAGAGTTCTGCGTCTGCCCTGAAACCGAATCCGACTCTCCAATCAGTAGATGCGCCACCTATACCACACTCAACCCAAAACTGCCTTTGATTCGTGTCTTGAGCACCGACAGGCTGACTGCCGTTTGCAACAGCCCACATACGATCTACCACGTCGGCATTATCGTAAATCTTGAGAACCGGAGGGATTCTCTTACACGCAATGTACGAATAATAAAATCTAGTGCTGGTGTTTGCATTAGGAGCGCTGTACACACCGTTAAAAACAAGAAGATAGATAATTGTGTTTTGATCTATGTTGCAACTCGTCTCGTAATATCTCTGACACAACGCTATCTCCTGCCCCACTGGCCTGGGACTCCAGGTTCTCGCTGCGCCAATATGACAATCAACCCCTGACAACACAATTTCATCGTGTTGCGCCATTGTCCCCTCTGACCAGAATAAGACAATGAGATTATTGCAACTTGCACTAACAGTG
>Ga0315283_10001999_pt1 | contig 16786 bp, 13 predicted proteins | sample YL17G09_0_MG_FD_204541 | JGI IMG/M metagenome (GOLD analysis project Ga0315283, IMG submission 204541) | Sediment microbial communities from Yellowstone Lake, YNP, Wyoming, USA - YL17G09_0 | ecosystem: Environmental > Aquatic > Freshwater > Lake > Sediment | place: USA: Wyoming | collected... | reverse complement strand
CGAATATCAGGCTGGATCGGCGGCGGCTGCGCTCAACCGGCCGTGGTCTCTGTTGCTAAGAAAGCTCTGGCGGACGGCCAACCACGCCTGATCCGAGTCAGTCCCGCAAAGGGAGGGCAGGTTGAGGAAGGTATCCTGGACTTCGGCATGACATGCCACAGCGGAGGGACGCTGGATATTTTTCTGGAGCCGTTTACCGCGCGGCCGAGCCTGCTGATCATCGGTGCCTCACCCGTCGCGCAGGCGCTCGCTGGACTGGCTGACCGCACAGGCTTCGATGTTTACGCGGCCTCTGCGGGTGCCGACGCGGATCTGTTCCCGGGTGCCCGGCAGGTGCTGGGCGCAACGGATCTCTCCGCGCTGGCGTGCGGCACGCCGGATTTCGTGATCGTGGCTACCCAGGGAAAACGTGACGAACCGGGTCTCGAGGCTGCCCTCGCGACCGGCGCCCGCTATGTCGCCTTCATTGCCAGCGAGCGCAAGGCAGCGAAGCTGCGAGCGTATCTCAAGGAGCGTGGGCACGACCCGCAGCGCGTCGATGCCGTCGTTTCTCCTGCTGGCGTCGAGATTGGCGCGGTGACGCCGGAGGAGATCGCCCTGTCGGTGCTCGCAGGCGTAGTGAAGGCGAGGCGTGAAGGGGGCGCCGCTGGCGAATCAGCGCCGGCCCCGAGAGCTGTAATCGCAGGTCCGGGGACGCCCGACCTGTCAGCGGCGAACGCGCGAGCCGCTGGCAGCGTCATCGACCCCGTCTGTGGCATGAGCGTCGAGATCGCCACCGCTGAATGTCGCAGCTTGCACGACGGAATCCTGTATTACTTCTGCTGCGCAGGCTGTCAGCATCGCTTCGAGAAGGGGCCGGAACCATACGTGACCAACCATGGCAAATGACATCTTTGACGTCATACACGAGTTGCGCGGGAGCGGGAGGCCGTTCGCCGTGGCGACCGTCGTGGAGACGAAAGGCTCCGTATCCGCCAAAACCTCGTCGAAAGCGGTCATCAACGAGCACGGGCGGGTCGTGGCTGGCTGGGTCGGCGGCGGCTGCGCGGAGTCCGCTACCTGCCACGCGGCACTCCAGTGCATGGAGAGCGGGCAGACCGCGATCCTGGAGGTCGACATGGACGACGAAGTGCTGGGTGCCGGCATGCCCTGCGGGGGTCACATGCGGGTCTACGTGGAGCCCGTGCTGCCGAGACCTACGCTCTGGATCATGGGCCACGGGCGCGTGGCCGAGTGCCTGTGCGGCATGGCGGACATGCTCGGGCTCGACGTCGTGGTCGACGACCCACTGGCGGACCGGGATCGCTATCCCGCGGCATCGCGCCTGGTCACGGACGATTTCGACTATGCGGCACTCAGCCCGGCACCGGGAGACTTCGTCGTGATCGCGACGCAGCACAGGGGCGATCACCTTTCGATGCAGCGGGCACTGGCCTCCAGGGTCAGGTACATCGCACTGATCGCCAGCCGCAAGCGGTCCCGCCTGGTGCTTGACTATCTGCGCCGTGAGGGCATGGCAGAGCAGGAGCTCGATCGCGTAATGGCTCCGTCCGGGCTCGACCTCGGCGCCCGCACGCCCGAGGAGATTGCGCTCTGTGTCGTGAGCGAGATCGTGTTGGTACGGCGCGGCGGCACCGGGATGCGCATGCGGGACAAGCTTCGGGACGTGCAAGGGAAGCCGGTCCTGAAGGCCGCAGGGAGTTGAGACGGCAATCACAGCGGCCGGAGCGAAAATCCTGGTCCGGCGTGGGAGTGCTCGGTGGCTGCAACCTGGCCATGGCGCTATCGACTCAATTCGTCGACCAGCCCGCGGAGATGCGCCCGGCCTTGACCCTGCGCTTCGTCGCCTGCAACGCAGGGATGCTGCTCGGCAGGTTGCTCGCCGAGTTGAACAGCTTGTCACCGGCGACTTGAGCCCGGGAGTACACGGCCATGGGATGCTTGCTCAAACAAGGCGGTGGGCTTAACCAGAGGCTGCGCATCGGCGCGGTGTTGCTGGCTGCAGGTGAAGGCAGACGCATGGGTGGCGCCGCCAAGCCGCTGATTCGACTGCAGGGGGTGCCGCTGATCACCCGCCATCTGGTCGCGCTGAGCGGTGCCGGTGTCGACGAGGTCGTCGTCGTGACCGGTTACGCCCGCGACGCGGTCGAGGAACAGGTGCGAAGCTTTTCCGTGACGCTGGCGCACAACGAAGCGCATGCCGAGGGGCAACAAGGCTCGGTGCGCGTCGGACTGGCAGCACTTGACGGCAGCTTCGACGCGGTAATCGTCATGCTCGCCGACCAGCCGCTCATCGGAGCCAACGACCTGACCGAGTTGATCGGTGCGTTCAAAAAGCGCCCGGGGGGCCATGTGGTGGTGCCAGTCGTGCAGGGCCAGCGCGGCAATCCGATCGTGCTCGACGGCATGGCGCACGCGCGGATTCTCGCGAGCGACACGAATCTGGGTTGCCGCCACCTGATCGAGCGCCAACCGGGACTCGTGCACGTTCACGAAACCTCCAACACCCGCTTCGTCACTGACCTGGACACATTGGAGGATGTGCGGGAGCTCGCGCAGGCGACGGGCTGGCGGCTCGACATACCGGCAGTGGAGCCCGCGCGGTAGGCGATCCGGCACTTGTATTATTGCAGTGCTTTGGCCCAGCATTCATTGATCAACAGGATTGTTGGAGGAGCGCAAAATGATTCCCGGTGAATTCGACTATCACGCGCCGAAGTCCATTCCTGATGCGCTCGGCCTGTTGAAGCAGTTCGGCGACGAAGCCAAGCTGCTGGCAGGCGGTCATAGCCTGCTACCGATGATGAAGATGCGCTTTGCGCGGCCCGGGCATTTGATCGATCTGGGCAGGATTCCTGAACTCAAGGGCATTCGCGAAAGTGGTGGCACGATCCACATTGGTGCGATGGCCACCGAAAACGAGCTCATCTGGTCGAAGTTGCTGCAGGAGAAGTGTCCGTTGCTGGTCGAGGGCGCGCGGCTCATCTCCGATCCGCAGGTGCGCTACAAGGGCACGATCGGCGGCGACATCTCGCACGGCGACCCGGCCAACGATCACCCCGCGTTGATGCTGGCACTGGGCGCGTCCTTCGTGCTCAGGGCCGCGTCAGGCGAGCGGGTGGTACCCGCTGACGGCTTCTTCGTCGGAACCTACGACACGCTGATGAAGCCCGACGAGATCATGACGGAGATTCGCATCCCCGTACCGGCGCCAGGTACCGGCTATTGCTATGCGAAGCTCAAGCGCAAGATCGGCGATTTCGCGACGGCGGCGGCAGCGGTAACGCTGCGCATGAAGGGAGAGACAGTTCAGGAAGTCGCGATTGCGCTGACCAATCTGGGAGCGACACCGCTCAAGGCGAGCGCGGCCGAAGCCTCGTTGCGAGGCAAGGCGCTGACAGATGCATCGATTGCGCAAGCCGCCGAACTGGCGATGAGCATCTGCGACCCAGCTGCGGATCAGCGCGGCGATGCGCAGTACAAGAAGGCGATGGCCGGGGAGATGACCCAGCGTGCACTGCGCATGGCCCGTTCGCGCGCCAGCCGCTGAGATCGAGGAGAAGTACATGGTCAAGACGCAAGCCGTATCGTTCAAGCTGAATGGCAAGACCGTCGATGTGGTGGTCGAGCCGCGCGAGTTGCTCATTCACACGCTGCGCGAAAAACTGCTGCATACAGGTCCCCACATCGGCTGCGAAACTTCACACTGCGGTGCGTGCACCGTGGATCTCGACGGCATGTCGGTCAAGTCCTGCACGGTGCTGACGGTGCAATGCCAGGATGCCGAAGTGCTGACGATCGAGGGTTTCGAGCAGGGTGGCGCGCTGCATGCGCTGCAGGAGGGCTTCACCACGCAACACGGTCTGCAGTGCGGTTACTGCACGCCTGGGATGATCACGCGCGCCTATCGGCTGCTCCAGGAAAATCCCAATCCATCGGAAGAAGAGATTCGCTACTGGATGGCAGGCAACCTGTGCCGCTGCACCGGGTACCAGAACATCGTCAAGGCGGTTCAATACGCGGCGAAGAAGGTCGCGTCGACGTCCGCCTGATCAAAACCGACTCCAACGGAGCATTCGACATGACTGGTTCAACCGACACGCTCGAGCGCGAGACGAAGCTGCAAGGGATGGGCGTTTCCCGATTGCGCAAGGAGGACGCGCGCTTCATCCGCGGCAAGGGAACCTACGTCGACGACATCAAGCTGCCCGGCATGCTGTTCGGGGCCATGGTGCGCAGTCCCTACGCACATGCCCGCATCAAGTCGATCAACAAGGCGAAGGCGCTGGCGGTGCCGGGTGTCGTTGCGGTGCTGACAGCGGACGATCTGAAGCCGGTCAAGCTGCATTGGATGCCGACACTTGGTGGCGATGTGCAGGCGGTGCTGGCGGATACAAAAGTCTGCTTCCAGATGCAGGAAGTGGCGATGGTGATCGCCAGCGATCGCTACAGCGCGGCGGACGGCGCGGAGCTCGTCGAAGTCGATTACGAGGAATTGCCGGCGATCGTCGATCCGCACAAGTCGATGGCGCCGGACGCGCCGATCATTCGCGAGGACATCGCCGACAAGGACAACGTGGGTCACGGACCGCGCACGCATCCCAACCACATCTTCACGTGGGAGGCGGGCGACAAGGCCGCCACCGATGCGGCCTTTGCCAGCGCGGCGGTGACGGTCAAGGAAGAAATCCTGAATCCGCGCGTGCATCCGTGCCCGCTGGAGACCTGCGGATGCGTGGCTTCGTTCGACAAGGCCACGGGTCAGTTGACGGTCTACATGACGTCGCAGGCGCCGCACCTCGTACGCACGGTAGTGGCCATGCTCTCCGGCATTCCCGAGAGCAAGATCCGTATCATCGGCGGCGACATCGGCGGTGGCTTCGGTAACAAGGTCCCGGTCTATCCCGGTTATGTCATCGCCATCGTTGCGTCCATCGTGACGGGCGTGCCGATCAAGTGGATCGAGTCGCGTATCGACAACATCTCCACGACCGGATTCGCCCGCGACTATCACGGCGTCGGCGAACTTGCGGCCGACAAGGACGGTCGCATCAAGGCCCTGCGCTTCACGGCGCTGGCCGATCACGGTGCGTTCAATTCGCATGTCTCGGCCACCAAGCTGCCGGCCGGCCTGTTCAGCATCTGCACCGGTTCCTATGCCATTCCCAAGGCCTATTGCCGGGTCGACGCTGTCTATACGAACAAGGCGCCCGGGGGCGTCGCCTATCGCTGTTCGTTGCGTGTCACCGAGGCGGTGTACCTGATCGAGCGCATGATCGACGTGCTGGCCCAGAAGCTCGGTATCGACAAGGCGGAGATCCGCCGGCGCAACTTCGTCAAGGCGGAGCAGTTTCCGTACACCACGTCGCTGGGGTGGACGCTCGACAGTGGCAATTACCACGGGGCGCTGGAAAAAGTGTTGAAGGCGGTCGACTACGACGGCCTGCGCCGGGAACAGGCCGAAAGACGCGCCAAGGGCGAGCTGATGGGAATCGGCATCTCGACGTTCACCGAGATCGTGGGCGCGGGGCCCACCAAGGTCTGCGACATCCTCGGCATCGGACTGTTCGACAGCTGCGACATCCGCGTCAATCCCACCGGCAGCGCGATTGCGCGCCTCGGAACAATGAGTCAGGGGCAAGGGCACGCGACGACCTACGCGCAGATCATCGCGACCGAGCTCGGGCTGTCGTCGGACGAGATCCAGATCGAGGAGGGCGACACGGACAAGGCGCCCTACGGCGCAGGCACCTGGGGATCGCGCTCGACGCCGGTCGGTGGCGCAGCGGCGGCGGTGGCGGCGCGCAAGATCCGCGCGAAAGCGCAAAAGATCGCGGCGCATCTGCTCGAGGTCGGTGAGGGCGATCTGGAGTGGGAAGTCGACCGGTTCAAGGTCAAGGGCAATCCGAGTGCGGCCAGGACGATGAAGGAGATCGCGCTGGCGGCGCACACGGGCAACTTGCCGGACGGCATGGAGCAGGGACTCGACGCAACGCAATACTACGACCCGCCCAACATGACGTTTCCGTTCGGCGCCTATGTCTGTGTCGTCGACGTCGACCGTTTCACCGGCGAGACCAAGGTCCGGCGTTTCTATGCGCTGGACGATTGCGGGACGCGGATCAACCCGATGATCATCGAAGGCCAGATTCACGGCGGCCTCACGGAAGCCTTTGCCGTCGCCTTCGGTCAGGCCATCCCCTTCGACGAAAACGGCAATCATCTCGGCAACAGCCTGATGGATTACTTCCTGCCGACGGCCGTGGAAACGCCGCACTGGGAAACCGACTACACGGTTACGCCCTCGCCGCACCATCCGATCGGCGCCAAGGGCGTGGCGGAATCGCCGCATGTCGGCGGTATCCCCTGCTTCTCGAATGCGGTGATCGATGCCTTTGCGCATCTGGGGGTGACGCACATGGACATGCCGCATACGGCGTTCCGTGTGTGGCAGCAGTGCAAGGCGCTGGGCGTCGACAAGCGCTAGGCCCGGCAGGACCATCGGCGTGAAAGTCGAGCTCGCGAAGTCATTTCCCATGCCCGGCTCGGCCGAGGTTGCCTGGGAGTTTCTGCAGGACATCGAGGCGGTGGCCGGGTGCATGCCCGGAGCGAAGATCACGGAACGCCTCGACGCGGGACGCTTCAAGGGAACGGTGACCGTGAAAATCGGCCCGGCGACGATGGCGTTTCGAGGCGAGGTCGAGGTCCACGACATCGACCCGGTAGGGAGGTCGCTGACCCTCCTGGCCAAGGGAACCGACAGCACCGGCACCTCCGGCGCTGCGATGGATCTCAAGGCCCGTGTCGAGGCCGCCGGAGACGGCTTGTGCAATCTCGTGGGCATCAGCGAGGTGTCGATGAGCGGCAAGGCGGCGGCCTTCGGCGGGCGCATGATGAACTCGGTCGCCGATCAGCTCATGAAGCAGTTCGCGGCGAATTTTGCGGCCCAGGTCTCGGCGCGCTCCGCACGAGGGGCGGCGACTGTGGCGCCCGCAAGCGCGGGTGACGTGGCGGCCGGGGTGCCACCGAGTCTGCCGCCATCGGCGCCGCCCGTGGCCAACGAACTGAACGGACTGGCATTGGCGTGGGCCGTCTTCAAGGACTGGCTGCGCAGCCTCTTCGCCAGGAAGGCCGGTTGAGTCCTTCCGCGCAACGCATGAACGAGGTCGCACACCTCCGCGCGCAGCTACAGGCCGCGGGGTACGTCGCCGAGCGCCCGCTGGCCGCCGCGATCCTGCTGATGCTCGATCTCGGCCGCCCGCTGCTGCTCGAGGGTGACGCCGGCGTCGGCAAGACCGAAGTGGCAAAGGCGCTCGCCGTGGTGCGCAAGGCGAAGCTCATCCGGTTGCAGTGTTATGAAGGGCTCGATGTCCACGCCGCGATGTACGAATGGAACTACCAGCGGCAGCTGCTGGCGATCAAGCTTCTCGAGCGCGACGACCGCGCGACAGCGGTGAAAGAGCAGGACATCTTCTCCGAGCGCTATCTGCTTAAGCGCCCTTTGCTCGAGGCGATCAGTTGCGCCGAGCCGCCGGTGCTGCTGATCGATGAAGTCGACCGCGCCGACGAGGCGTTCGAGGCATACCTGCTCGAATTGCTGTCGGATTTCCAGGTGTCGATCCCCGAACTGGGCACGATGCACGCCGTTTCGCGTCCGCTGGTCGTCATCACTTCCAACGGCACGCGCGAACTCTCCGACGCGCTGCGCCGCCGCTGCCTCTATCAGTACATCGACTATCCCACGTTCGAGAAGGAGCTGGCGATCGTCGAGATCAAGGCGCCGGATGCGGCGGGTCAGCTCGCGCGTCAGCTGGTCGAGTTCGTACAGAGCGTGCGCCGGATGGACCTGCAGAAGAAGCCGGGAATCGCGGAGACGCTCGACTGGACCGCGGCACTGCTGCGCCTCGGAATTTCTACGATCGACGAGGACGGGGCGGAGCGCATCGCCGAAACCCTGAGCGCCCTCATCAAGACCCGGGACGACCGCGCTGGTTTCACCCGCGAGGTCATCGCCCGCATTGCGGCCGCATGCTGATCGTCGCACCACCCCGGGCCGCGGAGCTGGGCGCCGCGGTGCGGGCGCGCCTGGCGGGCTTCGCTGGCTTTCTGCGCGCAAACGGCTATGGCGTTGCCGGCGGGGATTCAGCCAGCGTGCTCGCAACGGCAGATCGCGTCGGGATTCTCGATCCGCAGATTCTGCGCTGGAGCCTCAAGGCACTCCTGTGTGGCCGGGGCGACGAATGGCGGCGCTTCGACGCGTTGTTCGATGCGTACTTCCTGCCCCCGAACAAGACGGCGTTCGTGGAACAGCGCGCCAGGACTGCCGGAGTGGCGAACGCGGCAGGCGGCTCGCGCTACGGCGACGAAGGACCCCCGCTTGCCGTCGCGGGCAAGGGCCCGTCGAACGGTGACGATGGCGTCGCTGCCCGGCATGGCGCGAGCCGCGAGGAATCTCTCGCATCCACCGATTTCCGCGATCTGGATCAGGCCGACGATGCGCGGGCCATCGAGGCGCTGATGCGCCGCTTCGCGAGGCGCTTGAAGCACCTGCAGTTACGCCGCGAAGCGCGCTTTCAGCACGGCCGCCGTCTCGACCTGCAGGGAACGATACGGCAAAGCGTGGGGAGTGGCGGCACGCCGATTCGGCTCGCCTGGAAGCACCGCCGCCGCGTGCGCCCGCGCCTCATCCTGCTGCTGGACGTCAGCCGTTCGATGAGCCAGTACAGTTTTTTCTACCTGCGTCTCGCCCGCGCGCTGTGCGGCGAACTGGCGGACGTGCATTGTTTCATCTTCCAGACGCGACTCACCGGCGTGTCGGAGGCGCTGCGCGATCCGGACCCGTGGCGATCGCAGGAACGCCTGCACCTCCTTGCCGCCGGCTGGGCAGGCGGCACACGCATCGGCGAGTGCCTGCGCGATTTCAATCGCGATCATGGGCCCCGCCTCGTGCATTCGCGCACCGGCGTCATCATCGTCAGCGACGGTTATGACACCGGCGAGCCGGTGCTGCTGGCAGAGGCGCTCGCCGCGCTCAAGCGGCGGGCGCGACGCCTGGTCTGGATCAATCCGCTCCTGCGGCAACCGGGCTTCACCCCGGAAGGCCGCGGGATGCAGGCGGCATTGCCTTACCTCGACCTGCTGGCACCTGGCGCCGATCTCGCGAGCATCGCGCACATGCTGCCGAAAATCATCGATACACTGCGCTGACGAACCAACGAATTCCCACAACGAGTTGCCAGGCGTGGCGGCGTGATCCACCAACCTGGCGAGCGTAGGGTCGAGGGGACGCGGAATGACACAGGACTGGCTCAGCGGAGCGCTTGAGGGCGAGGACGACAAGCCGGAGAAGCAGTCTCTGGCGGCCGTCGCCGGCGACGACGCGTTGGCAGCGGCGGTTGCCGCCATCGCCGCGCAGCAGGGCCCCCAGGGCGCCGCGGACGCCGCGACGTTTCTGGAGAAACAGTCGCGGCTGCTGGATCTTCAGGCGAAACACCTCGCAGGCGAGCACCAACTGCGGCGGCACGATCTCCAGGGTCGGCTCAGTGAGGCCAGGCTCCGGCGGGCCGGGTTGCGGATCCGCATTGCATTTCAGTTATTCGTAGCGGTCGTGGCGGCCTTCGTCGGCGCAGGCGTCATCGTCATGCTCCACGATGCGTTCTCCACCCGGACCGTCGTCGTCGAACCCTTCGACGCGCCGCCCTCCCTGGTTGCACGCGGCGTGACCGGGAAAGTCATCGCCGGCGGCCTTCTCGATCAGTTGGGGCGGCTGCAGCGCGCCACACGCGGTGACGCAGCAAAACGCGACTTGTCCAACGCGTGGGCCGGCGACATCAAGCTCGAGGTACCGGAGGTGGGGGTTTCCATCGGTGAGCTCTCCCGGTTGCTGAAGGCGCGCTTCGGCCACGACACACACATTAACGGCGAACTGATCGAGACGAATTCCGGCGGCCTCGCACTGACCGTCCGCGGCGATGGCATCGCGGCCCAGACCTTCACGGGTCCGGCTGGCGATCTCGGCCGGCTGACGACGTCCGCAGCCGAGTACGTTTATGCGCAATCTGAGCCGGTGCTGTGGGCCTACTACCTCAATAATCGCGGGCGCTTCGAGGAAGCCATCGCGTTCAGCAGCACGGCATTCGCCAGCGCTGACCCGGCCGATCGTCCGTATCTCCTGAATACGTGGGCCAACGCGCTCAGTTCCTCCGTCGGCAGCTTTCGCGAGTCGCTGCCGCTCTATCGCATGGCACTGAAATTGAAACCCGACTACTGGGTCGCCCATAACAACGTCATGCAGTCGCTCTGGTCATTGGGGGATGAGGAAGGGGCCTGGCGGGCTGGCGAGGAGACGCGGCGCGTGGCGGGTGGACGCCCCGGCCGGGCGCCGGAAACCTATTATCAGAATTGGGACGTGTTGACGTGGAACCTCGGACCGTGGCTCGACGGGCTCGTGGCCGACGCGGAAGCAAGCGGTGGGGCGGGAACGGCCGTCTCCGCCGCCGGGCCAATGATTGCCGATATCCAGGCTCGACGCCACGATTCTGACGCGGCCGACCTGGCCATCAAGACGACGAAAATCGATCCAGACGATCCGGCGAGTGCCGCCATGATTCATTTCGTGCGCGGCCGATTGGCGTTGGCGGCTGGCAATGTGGCCCTCGCGACGACCGAGATGGAAGCGTTCGGCGTGGCCTATGCCAATCCGGCCGTCGCGGCGCAGATCCCCGGTTACGCCTGCTGGATCGCACTGGCCGAAGAGGCGGCGGGGCATCCGGATAAAGCGGATGCGGTACTCAAGTCGGGCGGCACGTTCGTCGATTGTTATCGATTCCGCGGCGACATCCTGGAGGGCCGCGGCGACTGGGCCGGCGCGCAGCAGGCGTATGCCGATGCGGTGGCGCTCGCGCCCGATCTCCCGGCTGCGTACTACTCCTGGGGTGTCGCGCTCGCTCGCCACGGTGATCTCGCCGGCGCCGAGGCGAAGCTCAAGGATGCGAATCTGCGCGGACCCCACTGGGCCGATCCGCTCAAGGCGTGGGGCGACGTACTGATCAAGCAAGGGCGCCGCAAGGAAGCCCTCGGCAAATACGACGACGCGCTCAAGTTTGCTCCTGCCTGGGCGGCGCTCAAGGCGGCGCGCGAGGCAGCGGCGAAACCAGCAGCCTGATTGACCCGCCGGGTTTTTGGCCTGCGCATTTCACATAATACGAATAGCGCGACGACTCGGGCCGTGGTCTATTAGGACGCGGGCCGGCGAGGCCGGCCCCTAAGGGCCGCCGAGATCCAACTCGACGTTTTCTCAAACTCGGCCAGACAGGAACCTAACCATGTTTGCAAGACTGATCACGACTCACATGAAGCCGGGCAAGTTTGACCTGGCGACACGCAAGTTCGAAGAGAAGATCATTCCCATGCTGAGGACACAGCACGGCTTCCGCGATGAGGTTTCCTTCTTCGACAAAGACCGCAACGAATCGGTCGCCATCAGCTTCTGGGACACCGAGGCCGACGTGCAGAAGTATGAGAAGGATACGTACCCGGAGATGGTCAAGACGCTCAGTGACACCTTCGAGGGCACCCCTGAGGTCAAGCACTTCGAAGTCGCCAACGCTACCTGGTACAAGATTCACGCCAGCTAGAGCAGTTTTGGTACGTTTGGTTGCGAGGGCGGCCGCCGGGCCGCCCTTTTCGCGAATACCGGTAGCTGGCCGCCTTACGGCGGCACTTGTCACCTCGGGCAGGCCGCGTGGCCGGGCCGCCGGCAGGATGGTCAGGGCGAACCACACTGACATGAAGTTCTCCGACATGAAGAGGGGCATGAAGCTCGACTGCTGGCTCGAACACGAGAAATGGGGCCATCACTCCAAGCCGGATTGCGCCGCGCTCACCATCGCGAGTCGAAAAAGCGGACAGCCCGTCGCACACAGTCGGGATGTGCTGCTAACGCAGATGGCATCCGCGACCATGCCTGCCGCTACGGGGGATCGACATGGCACAAGACTGGCTCGGGGGAGCGCTGGAGGGCGAGGACGACAAGCCCGGGGCTGAGTCTCGGGAAGCCGTCGCCGGCACCGATGCATTCACTGCGGCCATGGCCGCCAAGCTCGCGGGCAGCGATCCGGAGGTTGCTCGTGACACGTCTGCATTGCTGAGGAAACAGGCGCAGCTCCTCGAGACCCAGAACAGGCACCTTGCGGACGAACACGCGCTGCGCCTCGCTCACCTGCGCAACCAGCTGCGCGAGGAGAGCGTGCGCCGGTTCGGTCTGCGCCTCCGGGTCGGCTTCCAGCTCTTCATCGCACTTGCCGCGACCGTGCTTGGCGTCGGTGCCGTCCTGATGCTCCACGACGCTTTCACCTCACGCCGCGTGGTCGTTGAACCGTTCCACGCGCCTCCCGCCCTCGCCGCACGGGGCATCGACGGCACGGTTTTCGCGAGCGGACTCCTCGATGAACTCAGCCGTCTGCAGGATGCCACCCGCAGCAGTGTTGGGAGGCGCGACCTGTCCAGCGCCTGGGCGAGCCAGGTCAAGTTGGAAGTGCCGCAGACCGGCATTTCCATTGGCGAAATCTCGCGTCTCCTCAAGGAGCGGTTCGGGCATGACCTGCACATCGAGGGGGAACTGGTCGAGACCGTGGCCGGCGGGCTCGCGCTTACGGTCCGCGGCAACGGCGTGCCGTCGCAGACCTTTTCCGGGTCAGCTACCGAGATCGAGGCACTGACCGTGCAGGGAGCGGAGTACGTCTACTCGAAATCCCAGCCGGCACGCTTCGCCGTTTACCTGACGAACGCCGGGCGCGATGCAGAGGCAGTCGCGTTCTGCCGGGGGGCGGTCGGCAGCGCCAGCAAGGACGATCGGCCATACCTGCTGAATGCCTGGGCCAATGCCAATATGAACATGGGCGGCTCGATTCACGAGTCGCTGGCACTCTACCGCACGGCACTCAAGCTCAAGCCGGACTACTGGACCGGCTACAACAACGTCATGAACAGCCTGTGGCTCCTGGGTGACGAGCAGGGTGCATGGCGGGCCGGCGAGGACCTGCGCAAGGCCGGCGGCGGCCGCCCCGGCCGGGCGCCTGAACTGATGTATGCGAACTGGGATGTCCTCACCTGGAACCTGGGGGCAATGTTGGACGCGATGGTTGCCGATGCCGAGGCCAATGCCGGGGTGGGAACGAGCGCCGCCTCGGCCGGGACAGGGATCGCCGATGTCCAGGCCCGACTGCACGATTCGCAGGCCGGGGAACTCTCGCTCAAGACGACGAAGGAAGATCCCAACGATCCGACCATCGGTGCCCTCACCCACTTCGTGCGCGGTCGGCTGGCGGCCGAAGCAGGCGATGTGTCGGGAGCCGTGGCCGAGATGGAGGCGTTCCGCACCGCCTACGCCGATCCCGTCGTGTCATCGAACTATCCCGGCTACACCTGCTGGATCGCACCGGCCGAGGCAGCGGCGGGGCATCCGGACAAGGCCGATGCGGTGCTGAAGACCGCCGGCAGGTATGTGGACTGCTACCGGTTCCGCGGGGACATCCTGGATGGCCGCGGTGACTGGGCCGGCGCGCAGCAGGCGTATGCCGATGCGGTGGCGCTCGCGCCCGACCTCCCGGCGGCGTACTACTCCTGGGGTGTCGCGCTCGCCCGCCATGGTGATCTCACTGGCGCCGAGGCAAAGCTCAAAGATGCGAATCTGCGCGGACCCCACTGGGCCGATCCGCTCAAGGAGTGGGGCGACGTGCTCGTGAAGCGGGGAAAGACGCAGGAGGCGCTCGTCAAATACGACGAGGCTCTCAAGTATGCGCCCAACTGGCAGCAGCTCAAGGAAGCGCGCGGCGTTGCAGCCAGGAACGCCACGTAATCGCATCACCTGATCGCGCGCAGGAAAATAGTAATTCAGAGCCGTCTTCGACCAGCCGACTTCGCTGGCGACAGCGTCGAGCGTAGCGGCTGCAATCCCCTTCCGCAGCAGGACGCGACGCGCGGCATCGAGGATTTCTCCGCGTGAGCGGTTGCGACGTCGCTCGCGACGTGCGAGCCGGGTGGCAACCTCGGCGCCAGGTCGAAAACATGGTGTATTCTCCGGCGGGACTGTCCCCATCCGGCTCAACGCAGCTTCCCGCACTGCAAGGAAAGCCCACATGGAAACCAGCACTCACGAGATAGCAGATCGCATCTACCGCCTCTCGACGTGCGTCCCGGACGCGGCGCCGGGCGGCTTCACGTTCAACCAGTTCCTCATCGCTGCTGATGAGCCCCTCCTTTTCCACACCGGCCCGAGGCGCATGTTTCCGCTGGTATCCCAGGCGGTGGCCCGCATCGTTCCGCTCGAGCGGCTGCGGTGGATCGCCTTCGGACACGTGGAGTCCGACGAGTGCGGGGCCATGAACGAATTCCTGGCCGCTGCGCCCCGCGCCGAGGTTGCACACGGCGCGCTCGGCTGCATGGTCTCGCTCGACGACCTGTGCGATCGGCCGCCGCGCAAGCTGGCGGACGGCGAGGTCATCGATCTCGGCGGCAAGCGCGTCCGGCACATCGATACGCCACACGTGCCGCACAACTGGGAAGCACGCGTCCTGTTCGAGGAAACGACCAGTACGCTGTTCTGCGGCGATCTGTTCACCCACGCGGGCGACGGACCCGCCCTCACGGAGGGCGACATCGTCGGTCCCGCGCTCGCGGCGGAAGAGATCTTCCATGCCACGGCGCTTTCGCCGGTTACTGCGACGACGATCCGTCGTCTCGCAGCGCTCGAGCCGCGCACCCTCGCGCTCATGCACGGTTCATCGACGCAGACCCGGTGCGGCGAGTCCCTGCGCATGCTCGCCGACGCGTACGACCAGATGACCAGGCAACTCTGAGGGCAGAACCATGGACAAATTGAGCCTGCAGGACCCCCTGTTCGCCACCTACGTCATCGCCGCGACGCTCATGATCCTCAAGGCCGTGAGCATGTCCTGGCTGACCGTCGCACGCATGCTGCAGGTGAAAGGGGGCTTCCGTTCACCCGAGGACTTGCGGAAGACACCGTTGAACCCCGAGCCCGATCCAAAGCAGCTCGAGCGCAACGAGCGCGTCGATCGCATCCGGCGCATCCACCTGAACGATCTGGAGAACCTGCCGTTCTTTCTCGCCGCCGGCTTCCTTTACGTGCTGACAGAGCCCTCCCTGCTGCTCGCCCGGGTGCTTCTCTACGGGTACGTTCTGTCGCGGCTCGCGCACTTTGTCGCCTATGCGACCGCACGAACCCATGACACGCGTGCCACGCTGTGGACGGTGGGCTCCCTCATCATCATCTTCATGACCTGCCGGACGTTGCTCGCCGCGTTGGGCCATTGATACGCGTATCGCTCCGCGGCCGTCGAGAAGCGGCGCTACATCGCGGTATCGTCCGGCGGGCCCCGGGGGCGCCATTCCCCTGCAACGCTCGTTGGGTTTTGGCTACACTAACCGCCCTTTTTTTCTGCGGCCCCGGGGCCGCAGAACCGTTTGTATTGCCGGCACGAACTGTACGGGGCGATGAGCGAACTTAAAGCGATGCTGTCCGCGACGCCATTGGCGGCGGGCAACGATGCGTACGTCGAGGCGATGTACGAGCAATTCCTGGCCAGTCCGGAGACGGTCGATGGTCATTGGCGCGCGTATTTCGCCAGCCTCGGCGGATCCGGCCAGGACGTCGCGCACGGCCCCGTGATCGAGGAACTCGCGCTGCGAGCCCGCGCCCCACGGGCTGCGGTTGCCGCGCCGGCGGCGCCGGTGTCCCCGGACAGCGCGATGAAGCAGGGCGCCGTCTCGCGCCTGATCCAGATCTACGCGAACCGCGGCCACCTCATCGCCCACCTCGACCCGCTCGGTCTGGCGGTGCGGCCGGTGCCGAAGGTGCTCGGACTGGACTACCTGGGACTCACCGAGGCCGATCTCGATACCGAATTCCACACCGGCAGCCGCAACGAGGCGATCAAGCCGCGGCTCAAGCTGCGCGAGATCGTCGCGCAGCTGCAGCAGATCTATTGCGGCACGATCGGCGCGGAGTTCGCGCACGTCTCGGACGAAACCGAGCGCCTTTGGCTGCAGGATCGCTTCCAGGTGGGGCGCACGCGCCAGCATTTCTCCGCCGACGCGCGCCAGAACATCCTGTGGGGCCTGACGATGGCGGAGGGGCTCGAGCGCTACCTCGCCACGAAGTATCCGGCGCAAAAGCGCTTTTCGCTCGAAGGCGGCGACAGCCTGATCCCGCTGCTCGATGACCTGATCCAGACCAGTGGCACACACGGCGTCGAGGACATCGTCATCGGCATGGCCCACCGCGGCCGTCTGAACGTGCTGGTGAACGTGCTCGGCAAGGAGCCCTCGGCGCTCTTTTCCGAGTTCGAAGGCAACTACGACCTGCGCAAGCTGCAGGGCTCGGGCGACGTCAAGTATCACAAGGGATTCTCTTGCGACGTGCGCACCCCCGGCGGCAACGTGCACGTGGCGCTCGCGTTCAATCCGTCGCACCTCGAGGTGGCGAACCCGGTCGTCGAAGGCTCGGTGCGCGCGCGCCAGGAGCGCCGCGGCGACCAGCAGGGCGACAAGGTCATGCCCGTGCTCATCCACGGCGATTCGGCCTTTGCCGGCCAGGGCGTGGTGACCGAGACCCTGCAGTTCTCGCAGGTGCGCTCCTTCTACACGGGCGGCACCGTCCACCTCATCATCAACAACCAGGTCGGCTTCACGACCAGCGACCCGCGCGACCTGCGCTCGACGCTGTATTGCAGCGACGTCGCCAAGATGATCGAGGCGCCGATCC
>Ga0315283_10001995_pt1 | contig 16803 bp, 16 predicted proteins | sample YL17G09_0_MG_FD_204541 | JGI IMG/M metagenome (GOLD analysis project Ga0315283, IMG submission 204541) | Sediment microbial communities from Yellowstone Lake, YNP, Wyoming, USA - YL17G09_0 | ecosystem: Environmental > Aquatic > Freshwater > Lake > Sediment | place: USA: Wyoming | collected... | reverse complement strand
AATTTCATCCTCACATTAAATAGTGAACATTATTTTTACTGGCTGAACAATAATGGCGGAAGAAAGAAAAATATGGCACTGGGTAATTGTAGCGATACTTTCCTTAATATGGGGAACAAGTTACATTCTTATTAAAAAAGGACTTGAATCTTTTTCCTCAATGCAGATTGGATCATTAAGAATTCTAATAACATTTTTATGTCTTCTCCCGATATCCCTGCGAAATCTGCATAAGATAAACAGAAAGAATATTAATTCAATATTAATAATTGGCTTCCTGGGCAGTGGTATACCTGCTTACCTGTTCCCTTTTGCCCAGACAAGAATCAGCAGTTCACTTGCAAGCATGCTGAACACGCTAAGCCCGGTATTTACTCTGCTGGTAGGCCTGATATTCTATAAGCGGCAGGTGATAAAATCGCAGATTACAGGAGTTTTACTGGGATTAACAGGCGCCATGGGACTTTTATATACTGGTTCCTTTTCATTTAATTTCTATGGACTTCTTGTGATCCTTGCCACGCTTCTATATGGGATCAATGCAAATGAGGTAAGCATGGTCCGGGGAATTAACGGATTACAGATCACTTCCCTTGCATTCCTGGTAATCAGTCCGATGGCAATAGGCTATCTACTGTTTTCAGATTTTTCACAAACTACCTTAACAGAACACTGGTTGAGGAATCTTGGTTGCATTGTTTTGCTGGCAGTGTTGGGAAGCGCATTGGCCCAGGCCCTCTTTTATCTGCTTATCAGGGATACATCACCGGTATTCGGATCAATGGTAACATATTTTATACCCATAATCTCGACCTTATGGGGCGTTGCAGATAATGAAGAATTCACAGCCTCTATGATAGTATCGGTCGTTGTTATTCTGGCAGGAGTTTATATTATCAACAGAGCAAGTCTGAGGAAATTCATTCTGCGGAAAAATGAATAAGTACAAAATTGCTGCATTATCAGTATGTGGAGGTATTTTATCAGGTCTGGCCTGGACAGACTGGTGTCATGGAATCATCCTCCTAATAGGATTTGTACCATTCCTTTATATTGAGAACTATTTATACGAAAACAATAGGAACTATCCTCCTCATGTCTGCTTTTTGTATCTTCTACCTGGTTTTGTAATTTTTTCTATCCTGACTCTGGGCTGGATAAGGAGTGTAAGTATAACTGCGGCTGTATGTGTAATCCTTTTTTCTGGCTTCCTCATGTCATTTACTGTATGGCTGGCTCACATAGTAAGGCTTAAAGAAAAGACCTCCCTGGTTTATTATGTTTCACTAATAGCTTTCTGGCTTACATTTGAGTTTTTTTGCCTCAGGGCATTGGTCTTATCTCCATGGATTAACCTTGGAAATGGATTATCAAAGAATATTATGTTTATCCAGTGGTATGAAGTCACCGGAACTGCAGGAGGAACTTTGTGGATACTGCTTTCAAATTTGTTTCTGTTTTTGTTTCTGAATAATCTTTCTGTAAAAGGTAGAAACAGGATTGTTTATCTCACAGTCTGGATTGTCATTGTTATTTTGCCTTCTGCTTTTTCAGTTGCAAGGTATAATACAATAATAACTTCTTCGCTGAGTGGAACTGAAGTTGTGATAGTTCAGCCAAATTTCGATCCGTTTGGAGAAAAATTCACAATCCCATTTGAAAAGCAGCTTGAAAAGGCACTCTCAATGGCAGGTTCTGAGGTAACAGAAAGTACAGGCTGGCTGGTAATGCCGGAAACTTTAGTTGATGACCCGGCTGATGAAACCAGGCTTTCTGATAACAAATATATCACAATGATAAAGGCCTTTGCAGAAAAGAATCCTTCAGTATCCATTGTAACAGGAATTGTCAGTTTTATTTCATCATCCAGCGAAGGCGGGACCGGACGAAATAATTGGAAAAATCAGCAAATATCCACTGTCAGTAATAAATATTTTAATTCGGCCATTAAGATCGATACAAGTGCTGAAATTGAAATCTACCATAAATCAAGACTTGTTCCGGGATTTGAGTTTATTCCGGCAAAGGGAATCGTCAGGATTATCACAAGTATCCTTCCTGAACTTGGAGGACAAAACCGCGGATATTCCATCCAGGATAAAAGAACCTGTTTTGTGAATTCAGTAAGTTTACAGAAAATTGTCCCTGTTATCTGCTATGAATCTGTTTTCGGTGAGTATTTAACAGATGCCATTAAACAAGGGGCTGTTGCCATCTTTATAATTACCAATGATGGATGGTGGAAGAACACCAGCGGTTATAAACAACATCTTTCTGTCTCTTCATTGAGGGCAATTGAAACCCGGAGACCAGTTGTCAGAGCTGCCAATACAGGTATTTCATGCTTTATTGATATAAGGGGAAAAGCAACATTTAAAACATCATGGTGGAAAACAGAAACAATAAAAGGCAATATTTATCCCGAAAACCGTATCACTCCCTATGTAAAGTATGGCGATTTTCTGATGAAACTTGCATTAATGCTCAGTATAATCATATTGATGTCAGTTTTTTGTATAAAACCAGTTTTGAAAAAAAGAGGAAAATCTGTTTAAACAGTGCAACTCCTTAATATTAATTTTGTCTTTGTAAACAGGTAAGCTTATCAGGTGGATAATTTAAACATTTATATACATGCTCAGCTGATAGAGGAGTGCAAAAAAGGCAATAGCCAGGCTCAGTTTAAACTTTACAAACAGTATTCCAAAGCTATGTATAACCTGGCACACAGGATATTGAATAACAGGGAGGATGCTGAAGATATTCTTCAGGAAGCTTTTGTGGATTGCTTCAGGAACATAGGTTCATTCAGGTTTGAATCAACATTCGGAGCATGGCTAAAAATGATACTGGTTAACAAATGCATAAATTACATGAGAAAAAAGAAAATTGACCTTACTCTTTATGACACCCTTCCACCTGTAGTTTATGAAGAAGAAGAGGAGATAACCTATGATACAGGAAGGATTTTCAAGGGTATCGAGTTGCTTCCGGATGGTTACAGGATAATTCTGACTCTTTATCTGCTTGAAGGTTATGATCATTCGGAAATCTCGCAGATACTCTGTATATCTGAATCAACTTCGAAATCGCAATATTCAAGAGCAAAAGAAAAGTTAAGAAATATACTTTCATAAAATTAAGTGTATGGATAAGTTTGAAGAACACATCAGAAGAATAAAGGGGGATCTCAATCTTTACAATCCACCTTCAACCCTTTGGAAGAGAATTGAAAAGGAAATAGGAAAAGGGAGATCAATTAGAAGGCAGTGGCTTTCGGTAGCTGCAATGGTTGCTGTAATTTTTGGAACAGCAATTCTCTTCATTAAACCCTCTTTTAAACAAAAAAGTTATATCAATGAAACAAATAATTCTGCTGGTTTGAATCTGACCTCCCCTTCTTTGAATGAAACCGAAATATATTATAACAATCTGGTAAACTCTCTCTACAGAAAAGCTACACCATTGCTGACAACGAACCCTGAAATTGAAAAAGAACTGACCAGTGATCTTTCGAAACTTGACAGTATATGTTCGGAGATTAAGAAAGATCTAAAGGATAATATTGCCAACCAGGAGGTTGTGGAAGCTTTAATACAGAACTACAGGATAAAAATCCGGCTTCTTGAGGATATTCTGACTTCAATGAAAGAAAATGAAGATAATCCAGGAAAAAACAGAAAATATGAATTATAGAACAATCATAGCATTTCAATTACTATTATTCTTATCCGGTTCATTAACTGCCCAGAACGAGTCAGAAACACGCAGTTATATGAAGAATCTCCCTGTAAACAGAAATACTTCACTTGAGATTTCAAACAAATACGGGAATATCTACATAACACCTCTGGATAAGGATTCGGCTTATATAAAGGCTGAAGTCAAAGCGTTTGCTCCAAACCAGGCAAAACTAAGAAAGATGTTTGACGGTCTGAATATAAATATCAGTGAATCAAATTCCCTGATAAGTGCAAGCACTGATTTCACTCAGAATATCAACATGATTTTCGAGGAATTCAAAGGGATGACAAATAAGCTCAAATTATACGAATCGCGTGTGGAGATTAATTATTATATCAGTATCCCTGAGTATCTGAATCTTAAGATTACAAATAAATATGGTGACGTTTTTATTGAGAACTGCAGCGGTGATTTTTCCATATCTATTTCAAACGGTTCTTTGAAGGCAGGATCGCTTGGAAAAGAATCGGATGTTTCAATGACATTTTGTGATGCAACGATAAGGTCTATAGCCACAGGAAAAGTTCATACATATTTTTCCGAAATTTCGATAGAAGAGACGAATGATATTACAATAAACTCAATATCATCAAGATACGATATCAAAAAAGCCGGAGAAATAAGGTTCGAATCGCGGCGTGATAGATTTTTCATAGGAAACATAGTCTCAATGAAAGGAAATTCATATTTCACCGATTTTGATATAAAAACTCTTAAAAAGGATGTCAATCTCATTACACGATACGGAAATATGAACGCAAGTCTTATTGAACCAGGTTTTGAGACTATTGAAATAAACTCAGGGTATTCAGATATATCCCTTTGTTTTGATGAGACCACATCTTACAGTCTGGATATAAGGCATGTAAATACTTACCTGGTCTTACCTTCAAAGAACATTAATACTGAACAGACCTCAATGAATAAGGAAAAAAAGGAATATTTGATTAATGGAACTGTAGGGAAAAATCCCGGATCATCAAAAGTAAAAATTAATGCAACAAGGGGTAATATTTATTTAAAATAATATGTTCAGTTTGCAACTCTGAATAAAAATTAGTGTCATTATCGGTAAAGTATCCAAAATAAGACGAAATATGAAGAAAGAAATTATATCGGGCCTGCTGGCGATTGTTCTGTTCCCGGCAATTTTATCAGGACAAATGTCAACTCAGCAGGCGGGGTTCAGACTTGGCTACAGCAGCGGAATATTTTATCAGGTGGGTTCTGAAGCAGGTAATGCTGAGATAGCCTATAATGCAATGTTAAGTTTCAGAAAAGGAGGTCTGCAGTTCACAGGTATGAGAATAGTGTATCAAACAACTCTCGACGGTATATCTCCTGATCTGTATTTTGGATGGGGCTATGGTGGTCACCTTGGTTTCATTTATTCTGATCACGTGCAGTACAGGGGAGAGGATTACTATTTTCACGGAGACCGTTTTTGCCCTCTTTTCGGAATTGACGGGTGGATAACCGCAGAATACAGGATCCATGAAATACCAGTTAATGTGAGCCTGAATTTAAAGCCGTTCGTCGAACTTACAATCCCTTCCTTTGTCAGAATAGTGCCTTGGGATTTTGCTGTTTCAGTTTCTTATGTTTTTTAATTTTAAAATTCTTAATAATAGCAGATATGAAAAAACCAGTCATTTTATCAGTATTAATAATTCTGTTTACTACTTCAGCCTTCGCTCAGGATAATAATAAAGATGAATTTAAAACTTTATTTGGAGATAATCATCCAAGAGGGTTTTATGGCGCCTTTACTGTTGGTTATTCGGAAATCGATCAGAAACAGGCAGTCGTTTTCGGAGGAAGATTCGAATGGATTGTAAGTCACTCAATCGGCTTAGGATTTGGTGGCAGCGGCTTCATTAATGAGTACCATTATGATCCTGCTCTCAATCAGGATGTATTTCTTACAGGGGGATACGGCGGATTTTATGTTGAGCCAATAGTCGTGCCAAATTTTCCTGTACACATCTCCTTCCCTATTCTACTTGGAGCCGGAGGAGTTTCTTATATAACAGAGGAAATGGATAACTATCACAACATGATTGAGGATACTGAAGCTTTCCTTATTGCAGAACCGGGAGCTGAAATCGAACTCAACCTTACAAGAAATTTTCGTCTGGCATTAGGGGCTTCCTACAGGTTTACTACTCCCTTTGACGTAGGTGCTACCGGAACGATACCTGTCAGTTCCAAATCAATAGAGGGATGGACCTATATGATGACATTTAAATTCGGAAGGTTCTGATTATTTTATTCTGTGGCTCTTTTGAAATATTTCAGCTCCTTCATCGAGCCACTTTTTATACTCTTCAACATTCATATTTGAAGGCATTGGCTTGTTCAAAGGATTTCCTTCATGATCAGTAATAACATACAGAGGAAGGGCATTTGTCCTGAACCTGGTAATCTCAATGTCTTCATTAATTTTCCCTATAGTTTTCTTCCATTTGCCATCCACCGAAGATCTGACCCATTCATTCTCTGGTAATAAAGTCCTGTCATCGGCATATAGGGAGACAATAACAAAATTATCCCTGAGCCTCCTTAGAATTTCAGGATCGGACCACACTTTTGCCTCCATAAGCTTACAATTAGCACAGGCATGCCCTTTAAAGTCAAGTAAGACCGGTTTCCCCTGCTTTTCTGCACATTGTAATCCCTGCTGAAACTTGAAATATCCGTTAAGACCAAGGGGCATATGAAATATATCGCTGTAAACAGGTTCCGAACAAAGCTCACTTGAATAAACAGATGTGACAGAAGGAGACCCTGATGGCTTTCCCGGCTGACCCGTCACTGAAAGTCTGAGTTCTGATGTTTCAGGCGATGGGAGCAACCCGGACAATCCTTTAAGAGGTGCACCGAACAACCCGGTTATAAGATAAACAACAAACGAAAATACGGCAATAATAATAAACATCCTGAAAGCTGAAATATAATTAAGATCGCTGTCGTGACGGAATCGTATTTTCCCAAGAAGGTAAAATCCTGTCAAAGAAAATATCACTATCCAGATTGCCAGATAAATATTCCTAGAAAGGATATTAAAAGAATAAACACTATCAATGGTCATCAGAAATTTCATACTAAAAGCAAGCATTATAAATCCAAGCACGACCTTTACAGAATTAAGCCAGCCTCCCGATTTTGGTATTCTGTTCATCACCGATGGGAAAAGAGCGAACAATGTAAATGGTAAGGCAAATGCGAGTCCAAATCCAAGCATACCGATTGTGGGCCGCAATATATCACCAGAGGCTGCTTCAACAAGAAGAGCTCCAATAATCGGACCTGTACACGAAAAGGAGACAATGACCGTTGTCAGTCCCATAAAAAATGCAGCAAACAGTCCACCCTTATCGACTCTTGAATCAGCAACTGTAACCCAGCTGTTAGGAAGAACCATTTCAAATGCTCCGAAAAATGAGGCTGCAAAAATAATGAACAAGGAAAAAAACAAGAGGTTGGGAATCCAGTGAGTACTGAGAGTATTTGCAAACCCGGCACCAGCACTGGTAAGAGAAACTATAATCCCAAGTATAGAATAAATAAATACTATTGAAATCCCGAAAACAACTGCTTTGATTATTGATTTTGCCCTTTTTTCTGATCCCTGGGAGAAGAATGCAACCGTCATCGGGATCATTGGAAAAACGCATGGAGTAAGAACCCCTGCAAAACCTGCAAGGAGTGAGAGCAGAAAAAATCTTAATAACCCGTTTCCACGGTTTCCTGATTCCGGGATAACATCCCGGATCCCTGTGGATAATGAAGAAACACTATCCCCGCCTTCTCCAATTTTAACTGAAAAATCAACATCTTTCGGTGGCAGGCAGGTTGTATTGTTGCATGACATGAAGTTTACAGATCCATTTACTATAAAGGATTTATTGTCGGAACTGATTTTTTGCCTGAATTCAGCTATTTCGCTGAAGGATCTGATTTTAAAACCAAATGCTTCATCAAAAATCTCTTCAGCTTTTGTTACTTCAAATGTTTTTCCTTCAAGTTTAAAACCTGAAGTTGAATCAATTGAAAAAGAGGTAGGAATGGGACCACCTTCAGGAACAGTCATCGAATAAATATGTGATCCCTTTTCGATGGTGGCAGTAAAAATCAGCTCAAATTCTTTTTCCCCTTTCCTTTCATAGCCAAAGTTCCATGAAACAGGATCATATATCTGAGATTTCAAGCTAAGGAGAGAGAGTACAAAAATTGCACCAACAAAGAATACTTTTTTAAGCATATAACCTCTATTAATAGTCAGTAAAAGTAATAAATCAAAAGAATAACGGGAACCAGTTCAGGATTGTTAAGTAACGAGAAAGATTAAGTCAGGTCTATTTCATTATCATCCCTGTCAAAAAAATGGTACTCAAGCATGCTGTAGGATGTCACAGCCTGGACTTTAAGGAATATTTTGTATTTCAGATTCCATTTTCTGAATATCGGGAAAAATCCTTGTTTCATATATGAAGCCACGTACGGGTGGACATTCAGTATTATGCTCCGTGTTTTTATCTTGTCGACAATGAATGAGAGTGCCCTTTCAATCTCATCGGTAAAAAGAATGGCAGGACGTGACTGACCTGTACCCTGACATGATGGGCATTTCTCATCAGTTACAATATTCATTTCTGGCCTTACCCTCTGCCGGGTCATCTGCATCAGGCCAAACTTTGAAAGAGGCAGGATATTATGTTTGGTCCTGTCGTTGCCCATATTCTCTTTCATTTTTTCAAACAGGAGCTGTTTGTTTTCGGTTGTCTGCATATCAATAAAATCGACCACTATAATTCCACCCATATCCCTGAGGCGCAATTGACGTGCTATTTCTGCTGCGGCTTCAAGATTCACTTCAAGGGCATTTGCTTCCTGGTCATTACCCGATCTTGACCTGTTACCGCTGTTTACATCAATAACGTGAAGGGCTTCGGTATGATCTATAATAAGATAGGCTCCATGTTTAAAAGATACAGTTTTCCCGAAAAGGGCTTTGATCTGTTTATTAACTCCGAAATGATCAAAAATAGGCAGTGTACCATGATATACTTTTACAATCTTTTCTTTTTCGGGAGCAATCTCCCTGATATATTTCCGAATATCCTCAGCCAGTACGGGATCATTTATATGGATACTGTTGAAAGTAACATTCAACATGTCTCTTAGGATGGTTGAAGTCCTGTTCATTTCTCCGATGAACAGCCTCGGGGTTTTTATTTCTTTCCTGATTGAACTGAACGCCGACTCCCATCTCTTAACCAGCTCTTTAAGCTCGGCGTCGAGAAGAGCAACTTTTTTCCCCTCGGCAACAGTTCTGACAATAACACCATAGTTTTTTGGTTTAATGCTCTGCAATAAAGCTTTAAGCCGGTTTTTCTCTTCAGCGCTTTCAATTTTAGACGAAATTGACACTTTGTCGGAGAAAGGAATAAGGACAAGGTTCCTCCCGGCCAGAGATATTTCCGATGCAAGCCTTGGACCTTTAGTCGAAATAGGCTCTTTTGTAATCTGAACAAGGACTGTCTGACCTGTTGAAAGGACATCAGTTATCTTGCCATCCTTATCTATATCCTCCTCCGGTTTGATTTTATATAACGGAGTAATCCGACCCTGCTTTTGAATTGCAGCAGAATAAAACTTATGCTGGGTCCTGAACTGAGCCCCAAGATCAAGATAATGCAGAAAAGCATCCCTTTCATAACCGACATTGACAAAAGCAGCATTGAGCCCGGGCATAATTTTTTTTACCTTGCCCAAATATATATCACCAACAGAGAACTTTATGTTTCTCTTTTCCTTATTTAACTCAATTAACTGTTTGTCTTCCAGTAATGCCAGGGAAACCTCAGAACCACTAACATCAATAATTAAATCCTTGTTTACCACGTCACTATATTAATCTGAGCTAATATACTTCACCACCATCCAACATATTGATACAATAAACCTAAAGATCGTAGGACCTTTAGGTTTAGTATTTTCAAGTTCAGACTACCCTTTCTTTCTACTTCTTCTTGTGTCTGTTCTTCCGCAAACGCTTTTTGCGCTTGTGGGTAGCCATCTTATGTCTTTTTCTTTTTTTCCCGCTTGGCATGGAGGCTTACTTCTTAACGTGAGATTTAACTTTGGTGATAAATGATTTTGCCGGTTTAAATGAAGGAATATTGTGAGCAGGGATTATAATAGTAGTATTCTTTGATATATTCCTTGCAGTCTTTTTTGCTCTCTTCTTAACAATAAAGCTCCCGAAACCTCTCAGGTAAACGTTATTACCGCTAATCATAGAATGTTTTATGGTTTCCATCAAGGCTTCAACAGTTTTCTGAACTGTTACTTTTTCAATACCAGTATTCTTGGCAATTTCATTAACAATGTCTGCTTTAGTCATTTTCGTGAAGTTTAAGATTCAACAAATTATTTTGAGTATTCGTTTTTTTCAACCCTGCAAATATAAAAATATTATTTGTTTATATTGAAACACCTTCAGAATAATTTTAAAAAAAAAATAATATTATTGCCTTAAATACAATGAAATAGAAAAAGTACAGGGGTTAACTCACCTGTCAAGAGGAGAATGGTGTCCAAAAAGTCCCGAAATTGACTATCAAATGTAATCTGCTGATAATTTGGATGTTCACTTTATAATATGTAGCTGGATTGTATTGAGGCCAAATTTTATTAACTTTACAGTCGGATATAAAAACAAAATTAAATCTTTAATTATATGTCAATCAATAAGGTTATACTTGTAGGTAACGTAGGAAAAGATCCTGTAATACGTTATTTCGATAAAGGAGTTGCAAAAGTGACATTTCCTCTTGCTACAAGTGAATCCTATAATAACCAGCAGGGTGAAACAATTACATCAACGGAGTGGCATAATATTGTGCTATGGCGAGCATTGGCCGAAGTTGCTGAAAAAACTGTAAAAAAGGGCGCACAGGTTTATATTGTAGGCAAAATCAAAACACGGTCATATGTCGACAAGGATGGTAATAACAAGTATATAACTGAAATCCTGGCAGATACTCTTCTGGTCCTTGATAAAAAACAAGGTTTATCTACTGCTTCTTCCCAGGCTGATCCCAATAAAGGGAATAATGCTGAAAAGGAACCATTCAGCCCGGAGATCAATGAACCGCCGGCATCATATCAGTCCGGTAATGAAGATGATCTGCCTTTCTGACGGGTTGAACTAAACTAAGCAAACTTGGAATCAGAATTTTTATCTTCATATATCATTCCAGTCCAGGACATAATTACCTATGCGCCTGATTACAAGTTTATTATAGGAATCTTTATCCTGATTATTTTACTCTCTGTTTCCGGTCTGATGTCTGGTTCAGAAGTGGCTTACTTCTCCCTGCGACCTGAAGATATTGAAAAACTTAAATCAAACAAAACCAAAAAAGCTGCATTGGTCCTCAGGCTTCATAGTATGCCCGACAGACTCTTAAGCACCATACTGGTTGCTAATAACACCGTTAATATTGCTATTGTATTGCTTGCAGCTTTTCTGAGCTCCAAGACATTCGATTTAAGCGCAAATCCTCTTCTGGGTTTTATTATTGAAGTCATCGGAATTACTTTTTTACTTTTGTTCTTTGGCGAGATTATGCCTAAAGTTTATGCATCAAGGAATCAGGTACCTGTTGCCATGTTTATGGCATACCCTTTGAAATTCATGGAAACTTTTTTCATACCTGTTACTTCTCTGCTTATCTTTTCATCTTCATTTGTCAAAAAAAGAACAAGGGCAAAACACCCGAATATAAGCATGAATGACCTGTCGGATGCCCTTGAGCTCACATCAGATGATTTAAATGAAGATGAAAAGATCCTCAAGGGAATTATAAACTTCGGCAACATTAATGTAAGCGAAATAATGTGCCCAAGAATTGATGTAACTGCCATTAATATAAAACTCGGATTCAACAATGTAAAATCACTGATAATCGAATCGGGGTTTTCAAGAATCCCGGTTTATTCCGGATCATTCGACTCTGTAAAAGGGATACTGTATGCAAAAGATATTCTTCCATATACTAATTCGTACGATAATTTCAAGTGGCAGGCCCTTATGAGGCCACCTCATTTTGTACCTGAAACCAAAAAAATTAATGAACTGCTTAAGGAGTTTCAGATAAAAAAGATACACATGGCGGTTGTGATCGACGAATATGGTGGCACTTCCGGTATAATAACACTTGAGGATGTTCTCGAGGAAATAGTCGGAGAAATAACAGATGAAAGTGATGAAGATGAATCAATGCACAGGAAAATAGATGATAAAACATACATTTTTGAAGGGAAAATCAGTCTGAATAATTTTTTCAAGATCATTGAGATTGAGGATGACTATTTTGAGGATATCAGGGGTGAATCAGAAACCCTTGCAGGACTTATACTTGAACTTACTGGTGAAATACCCCATAAAGGTCAGGTTATCAAGTACAGCAATTTTAATTTCAGAATTGAATCGGCTGACAAAAGAAGAATAAAGGAGATACGTGTTGAAATAGATAATGATAATGATAAAAACAAAAAAGGGTAATATCCATGGATACCTGTTGATCTTGTCAATATGCTGTTTGGACAGTTGCAGGGAACCATTGGTTCCGAAACCAGAAGGCTATTTCAGAATTGAACTGCCTTCAAAGAGTTATTTGGTATTCAATGAAAGCAGGAGCTCCAATGTCATCCCCTTAAGCTTTGAATATCCGGTTTATGGCAAGATCACTGAAAATCCTGAAAATATTTCTCAACCAGGATGGTTAAACATTGAATTCCCCAGGTTTAAAGCAATTATCTATCTCACTTACAAAGATGTAGAAGGAGATCTTGCCGGTCTGATAGAGCAAACATATACTATGAATGTTAAAAATCATATCACAAAAGCAGATGCAATCAACGAACTGGTAATAAATAATAAGGAGCAAAGGACTTATGGAATCTTATATGATCTTAAAGGAAATACAGCTTCAGCTGTACAGTTTTATTTAACCGACAGCACGAAACATTATCTAAGGGGATCATTGTATTTTGAATCTGAACCGAATGCTGATTCGCTTGCACCTGTTATTGAATTTTTCAGGGAGGATATAATTCATCTTATTGAGACTCTGAAGTGGAATTGAATGTAGAAACCCTGACAGATTAATGGGCTGTATATCTAAACATTACCTTAACGAATTTACTATTCTGGGAGTCTGGAAGATCGAGGAGGACCTTAAAACCCTGCTTGACCTTGTTGAACTGGATAACGGTGATAAAAAGAAATACAAAGTTTTTACCAGCACTTCCCGAAAACTTGAGTTTCTGAGCGTTAGGGCCCTGCTGTCAGAGCTTCTGGGAAAGGATGCAGGGATTGTTTACAATAAAAACAACAAGCCTTTCCTCAAAGATGGTTCAAGATTCATAAGTATATCCCATTCCCACAGGCTGACAGCTATTCTCCTCAGCACCAACGAGAAAGTCGGGATTGACCTTGAATATATGAGTTCCAATATCGGTAAGATAGCATTTAAGTTTATCAACAGAAAAGAAATAATAACATCTGAGACTGAAAAGATGAAGTACCATCTTTACCTTCACTGGTGTGCCAAAGAAGCTCTCTACAAAATTTGCGACAAGGAAGGCATCAGTATCAGAAAAAACATTACAATTGAGCCATTCGAAGTAAAAGAGTCAGGTGAGATAAAAGGGCAGGTTCATACCGACAAAATAAATGATTCCTTTGACCTCTTCTACACGCGATATAATAATTACGCAATTGTATGGACCAAGAAAAACTATGACAAAGGCTGATTTTCCTGGAAATAAAAGTGTTGCCCTCCTGCTCGATCCTGATAAAGTCACTGAGCAAGGGCTTAAAAAATTGCTTTTAATCGCAACAGAATGTAAAATTGATTACATTTTTGCAGGAGGCAGTCTTACATTTAACAGTATTGATAATCTGATCGACTCCATAAAGGAGCTATGCACGATTCCAATAGTCCTGTTTCCAGGTAACCTGCTCCAGTTAAGCCGCAAGGCTGATGCCATATTGATGCTCTCGCTGATCTCAGGCAGAAATCCTGAACTTCTTATAGGGAACCATGTAATTGCAGCTCCATATCTCAGAAGTGTCAGGGAAAAACTTATTTCGGTAGGATATATTCTGGTTGGTGGAGGGAAAAGAACATCTGTGGAGTATATAAGCCAGACTGAGGCAATCCCGGCAGACAAATCAGATCTTGTTGTAGCCACAGCCCTGGCTGGAGAAATGCTTGGATTTCACATGATATACCTTGAGGCTGGCAGCGGAGCAGAAAATCCGGTTCCCCCAGAAATAATCAGAAACGTAAAATCGAATGTATCTGTACCTCTTGCTGTTGGTGGTGGTTTAAGAAGGGGAAAAGAAATATCTGAAGCTTTTAATGCAGGAGCCAACCTTATTATACTGGGAAATGGTTGTGAAAGCAACCCGGGACTACTGGCTGAAGCAAGCTCAATAAGGAATACCCTGAGAGGTGACACAATTACCTGAAGAGTTCTGACATTGGTTCACCGGTGCAGGCATTAGGATAAGGCACTCTGCATAAGGAAGATAATGTTGCAGCAATATCAGTTATATTAACCTTTCTCATAACAGTTGCCCTGTTAACGGTCCAGCCATACCATATGAGCGGAACATGGGAATCATATTCATACGGGGAATTGTGATCTGTCAGCTGATCGTCCATCTTATCGACCCATCCGGGATTTAAAGTAACAATTACATCACCAGATCTTTGGGGACTGAAATTATTCACAATTCTTCTTAAATGGCCATTCCCGAAATCATTTGCTTCAAAAGCGTAGTATGGATAAGCTGAAGATACACCGGTAAACTGGATAAGAAATCTTGCTGTTTTCTTCTGTATCTCTTCAATTGGGATCCTTGCATCTTCAATAAGTGTCCTGTTCAGAAAGATCTGCCTTTCAGAAAATCCTTTTACCCAGTCACCCTCACCATAAACCGCATTCAGGTAACTTCGCAACAGCTGCAATGCCTGATTCTGTTTAAAATAGCCGGCAGGTATTCTTAAATCTTCCATTATTGAAGGAATTTCTGAAACTCCATGAGCTGAAGTAAAAAATACAAGAATATTTTTCTTTCCAAGGTTGTCATTTAAATAATTCAGAAGAGTTTCAATATCTCTGTCGAGACGCAATATTGCATCGCCTGTTTCAACAGAAGAGGGGCCGAACCTGTGACCAATATAATCAGTTGAGGAATAACAAATTGACAGAAAATCTGGTATTTCATCATTTCCAAGCCCCTCCTTTTCGATTAACCTGATTGCAAAGTCAGTGGTTAAAACATCACTGAAAGGAGTCTCCCTGAGAAATGCAAAATTATGTGTTGAATTCATTACCACTGATTTACTGAGCTTAATAATATTATAAGGAAAATAGTTCAGCCCGTTAAAACCGGTTTCAAATTTGTTTGAATCAGGAAGACAAACTGAGTATTCCGATCCCTGCTTTAAAAGATCCCATGTTGTATTCAGGTAAGTTTCTGAATATTTCATTGCATTAAAATCGTTAACCCAGGATGGAAGAGAGTTCATATAATAGGTTGACGACATCCATGTTCCTGTATTATTATCATACCAGAATGCCCCGTCTGCAGCATGTCCTCCCGTTAAAATTGCTGATTGCTCCTTGATCCCTACGGAATACACCTTTGATTTCTTGCCCGTTGCAATCTTAAGTTCATCAGAGAATGTCGATGCATTAAGGTTAACAGGAGAATGAAGCCCCGAATCATAGCTTCCTCCGACAGGATCGACATTAGCATCCTTTGTACAATAGATGAATTCATTTTTAAGCGGAAGATACCAGCTGTCGGATGTAATGCCATGATATGCAGGTTCTGTCCCTGTTGAAATTGTTGAGTATCCCGGGGCCGACTGGGTTAGCATATAATCATAAGAAGCGTTCCTGAAAAATGTTCCTTCATTTATCATTTTCTTGATCCCGTTCTCAGAAAGCCTGTCCCTGAACCGTTCTACCTGATCAAACCTCAACTGTTCCACAATTATCCCAACAATCAGAGCAGGTTTATCAGGTGGCAGGTAGGCTCCCTGTCCTGCAAGGGTCAGGCAGCTCAGTGAAAGAATAGAAACAGCCAATCCTATTTTTTTAAACATCTTCATGTTATCCGTAACATAAAACCATAAACGGGGAAAACCCATAATTACTTCAATCTTTGGCAAAAACAAAGGCACAAAAGTAATCTTTTCCTTTTCAGAAACAATATTTCATGCCGGGATGCAATCAGAATCTTCTGACAACAATAATCCTTCCGCTGCATGATGAATCGGATAAAATACTTTTAAAAACAACAAAATATGTGCCTGCCGGAAACCTGCTGACATCAAGTTGAACTGGATATTCCTCCTGTGTATCATCATCATAATCTGCAATTTTTCTGCCATCCATCGTAAAAATCCTTATATTGACCATCCCTTTCATCTTTTCAGGCAATACAGTTTTTATAAAAGTATCGCCCGGATTAGGATAAAAAAATGGTTGACCGGGATCTGTTGTATCAACAGGATTTATACTGGATCTCATTTTTACCGTCAGGTTTGTCGCTTCCAGGGTAAAAACCTGAACATTCTTTATAATAGTATCCCTGTAGCCATCAGCTGCAAATTTAAGATCATATAAACCCGGTACAATTAACCTGGTAAAAACCCCGGTTAAAGAATCAGAGAAAATATGTGAGTTGTCCATGTCATGTCCCTCTATGAAAATCATTGACTTTACAGGTTTATCGTCTGTTGCATCCAGAACTACTCCTTGTATTCCGTAAAACAGATTTTCAAGGTAACCCAAAATCGAACGTCGGTTGTACTCCCATAAATCAGCCAGATCCCCCACAGGAGTGACATAGTTTGTATCAAGCTCAACAGTGACCTCACGTCCATACAGTGAATAGGTTACATAATCCTGCCTCCCGCCATAAACAGGATACCAGTCATATCCGTTTGTAACACCATTATCAAG
>Ga0315283_10001992_pt1 | contig 16814 bp, 11 predicted proteins | sample YL17G09_0_MG_FD_204541 | JGI IMG/M metagenome (GOLD analysis project Ga0315283, IMG submission 204541) | Sediment microbial communities from Yellowstone Lake, YNP, Wyoming, USA - YL17G09_0 | ecosystem: Environmental > Aquatic > Freshwater > Lake > Sediment | place: USA: Wyoming | collected... | reverse complement strand
TCATCACCTATCAATCTAAGTGTTGGAGCAAGAGAGCATACAATGAAATCAAAGTATGCATATGGATGGTTAAACACGATGGGTGGTACACGTCAACAAGAACAGCGTATTAATTTATCGTTACAACGAATTTCATTTTTACCGGTTACTACATTTATGTATCAACGCACTCGATCCTGGTCGGTATACGGTATGCCTTCAGAGCAGATTAGCAATCAATATAGTTTTTCAGCCACCGCATCCGGTGGTTCATCAAGCTCGCTTAATCTTTTTGGCAACTTAAGTGAATTCTCTGATCGATACAACAATACAAGCGATCGAATTCTAACACTTGAACTTAACGGTTCGAAGCAATTATCGGAGAGGCATCAGGTGGGTGTCGGAGCCGGATATACCCGATATCCAACATACAGCGGTCTTTCTGGCGGTGTAATGTATGGAGGAAATTTGAACGAACAGATTCAGATATCGACCAATCTATCCGGTCAGAATACATCAACGGCATCCTACACAAACCGTTCGTACAGCTTATCGCAAAGTGTTCGAATATTCCAAGATAATCATCTAAAATATGGATTGAGTTTCAACAGCGGAACCGGTACATCTATTTATTCATCTTCGAATAATGGCTCAAAGATTTCGAGCTTCAATTGGGCGACATCAGCGAATGTTGAACATCAGCGCTCAATCGGTATCATAGGTTTTGCAAATTTTCTCTCTATACAATACGGTGCTAGACAGTATAGATACAGGTATTCGTTCATGGGAGTAAATGTGTCAAATACCCTCCATTCGAGTATCGGAGGCTGGGGTATCGAGGGTACATACAATTTTTATTCTCAGTATAATAAGAGTTCAGTAGCGTGGTACTTAATGGGAAACTCTGCTAATATCGCTGTAAGCGGTAAACTTCCGGAAAATATTAATTCGCGTACCACCATCAATTACAACGATAATCATAATGGAGGAGCCGTAGAAGCGATCGATAATCAGAGATCGTTAAGCGCTAACCAATCTTTCGATGCGTCGTACTACTACCAAATTCCATTCACTCTAAGTTTGAGCGGTTCCGTGCATTGGTATTTTTTACACCTTCAAGGTAGAACCTATGGTTGGCAAGCAAGATTCGGTAGTCCCAATTTCTTCGTCCGTGGATTACGGGTATCGTACAGCTATGATAGGCATTTTGATCCGTACTACCATAAAGAAAATGCTGAACATAATTTTGTGTTGACATATCAATGGCGCGCTCTATCCTTTGAGCTAACTGCCAGGCAATTAAGATTTATAGACCGCACTAGAGATGTGGTATTTACTGTTTCAAGACCTTTTTAAGGTAGGAGATATTGTTAGGTTATATAGTAAGGACAAATTATCCTCTCAGCAATCCCCCTTGCCAGAGAGAAAGGGAACTGGAGAAGCCAGTTGATAACTGGCTCTCCGGTTCTCGGATTTTAAACCTTGAACAATTAAAATATCATATGTATATTACTTTAAAGTCTATATAACAAAATTTGATAATTATTGATTCAACATGAAATCGATTTCGATCACGGTTTTTTTTCTCCTCTTCATAATTTTTAACCCTTTGATTGCTAATGATGAAAAGAAGGACTCACTTTATTGGCCCCAACCACCTGATCGTGCCCGAATTCAACACCTAAGAACGATCGGATCGCTTGCCGATCTAGAGATTAAATCCGGATTCTTTTCGAAAGTATTTAGTTTTCTCTTCGGTTCCCCGAAAAGTCAAACCTGGCTTGAACAACCAGTCGGTATTGCTGTATCGCCGAATAAAACGATTGCCATAGCCGATCCCGGTGCGCATGGGATTCATTTGATAAATCAGGTTGAGAGGGAATATATTCTTATTAGGGAAACAAAATTTGGCACCATATCTTCTCCGGTTGGTGTTGCATTCTCGGAGGAAGGATTATTATATGTATCTGATTCTGAAAACGGAAAAATAATTGTTTTCAATGATAACTTGAATGCAAAATTTTATTTCGATAGTCATCTAAAACATCCGACTGGAATTACAGTCACCAAAGATACCATCTATGTTGTCGATACTAGAGAACATAAGATTGTGTTCTTCAATTTAGAAGGAGAATACCTCGGTGAGTTTGGAAAGCGCGGTGCAGGGGAGGGTGAGTTCAATTTTCCAGTAAATTTAATATCTGTATGTGAGAACCTCTATATCGTGGATGCGCTCAACTATCGTATTGTGCAAACTGATAAGCATGGGAAATATCAAGCATCATTTGGTGAGCACGGTAATGTTGCAGGTCGGTTTGCCGCACCAAAAGGAATTGCGTGTGATAGCGATAGTAATCTTTATATTACCGATGCATTAATGGATAATTTCCAGATATTTAATCAAAGAGGCAAGCTTCTCCTGGTGGTTGGCCGTAATGGTTTATCCAATGGAGAATTCATGAGCCCAAGTGGTATCGCAATCGACAACAACAATATCATCTATATTGTTGACTCACTTAACAAACGAATTCAACTTTTCAGATATCTACCATGAAGCTCTCTCCTGTGTTGAAAATATTTTTATTTACAGTTATACTTCCAATCGTTTATCTTACGGGTTTGTACAACTCGCGAGTGATTGCTCAGCCTGCTCAGGGGATGGTATCTAAGATGCTGAATACAAAGCATAATCTGGGTGTGGCGGGCTCCGGCACCGTGAAGGCAACCAGTGAAAAGCAGATTTGCGTTTTTTGTCATACGCCGCACGTTCCAAAAGAATTTATAGGCGAGCAACTCTGGAACCATCAATTGAGTACTGCTGAGTATACACTTTACTCGAGTGATTACTTAACCAATCTTAATTATTTACCGCCGAATCAGCCGAATCCACGTTCTAAGCTTTGCCTTTCATGCCATGATGGTACAATAGCAATCGGTGCAGTTTACAACAATTACGGACCGCGTACTATTATGATGCAGAACGATGTAACTGCTATGCCAACCAATGTTGTGGGTAATCTCGGGGTTTCTCTTGCTAACGATCATCCCGTTGGGTTTATATACGATAACTCGAAGGATCCCGAACTGATCTCAAGAATATGGCCATGGAAAACACCGATTAAGCTCGATCCAGATGCAGCAAATGGAACAGTCGAATGTATCACATGTCATGAACCACACGATGATCAATTCGGTAAGTTCCTTCGCGTCTCAAATGCAAATAGTTCACTTTGTACTTTTTGCCATTCGAAAACCGGTTGGCAGGATGCAATTCATCAAACATCTCTGCAAAACTATACACCACCGGGTGGTTCAACTACAACAATCGGGGAACACGGATGCCGCAATTGTCATATATCCCATGGTGGTTTTGGCGTGCCCTATCTTCTACCTTTGATTGAAGAAAATACGTGTTATCCATCAGGCTGTCATGGGAACTCGGAAACCGGTACGAATACAAAAAATATCAAGTTTGAAATGGATAAAGTATACTCACATCCCACGAATACGGTAACGGGTAAACATAAGAATCCGGATAATGAAACAAGTCTTGGAATCAATAACCGTCATACAGAGTGCCAGGATTGCCATAACTTACATCAAGCAAAGAAAGGGCTTCATTCGCTACAGGGTAATCAACTCTCTAATGTACTTAAAGGTGCTTCCGGTGTTATACCGGGGTATGCTGCAGCATGGACGCAGCCCACATCATTTTCAGAATTAAAACCTGCCCAGCAAGAAAACCAGATATGCTTTAAGTGCCATTCTTACTATGCATTCGGTGTGGTAGTGGATGGTGTAACAACAATCATTGGACTTTCGAACGTTAACATTACCGACCAGGCGATGGAATTTAATCCCGCTAACGGATCGGCTCATCCAGTAAGAGTACCTCTGAATGAACAAAGTGGATCGATTGCACCTAAGGCATTAGACGCAACGCAGATGAATTCTTCATGGAATAGTGTTGGTAATCAATCGATGTACTGTTCGGATTGCCACGGTAACGATAGATCGACATCCTCCATTGTTCCGCAGGGACCTCACGGATCGGAAAGCAGATTTATGCTGACTGGAAATGCAAAATATTGGCCGCTTCATAGATCAAGTTCATTATGGTCGCTCGATGATATTAAAAACAACAGAAACTTTTGGCAAAGTGATTTGTTTTGTGTGAATTGCCATCCTATGTACCAGAGCGGTAACTTCTTGAATAAAGTACATGATAAAAGCGAACACCAGGGTACATCAGTGAAATGTATTACCTGTCATGTCGTGATACCGCACGGAGCTCAAAATTCAAGGTTGATCGGTTATGCTGGTGAAGTTCCACCCTACAATTATGCCGGTAGCGACACATACGATAAATTAGTGATTACCAGTTTTCAAAAAGCAGCAGGACCTTTCGATTATGAGAAAAACAACTGTTCTATGAACGGTGTTTGCCATGATGGACCCGGGGGGTTTAATCGACGGTAAAAAAGATGAAAACAAACCATCTTATTATCTATATCTCACTTTATCTCTAAGTTGCATCACTTTCAATAAAAAACAAATCTCCTTGTCGATGTGGCTGGAAAACAGAAGTTACTACTGTCGGAGGCAGTTTGGGTATTGCGGTTGCGGCTCTAAGTCTGGATCATGTACTTATCGCATTAACATTGCAGGAGATCGATAATCTATCAAATAGATATTGGTTTATGAAGTAACCGTTTAAATAGTGAACTTTTTAGTTCACGAATTCCTCCGAGTGTTTTTATGCTGGAGGAATTCTTTTAAAAGTCCATATTTCTCACAACCTGTATAAACTAAATTTGACAAAGCGACAAACATTATGTACAATCAAGTTAATGGTTAAAAAAAACAACTCGTTGATTGCATAATATGCCCTTTCCAGATAGACCGTTCTATTGAATGTTCCAAATGGTAAAAACAAGTCAATTCTTTTTTTATGCATTACTATATTTTTCCATAACGGCATCTACCGTTATTGGACAGTCTCCATACAAATGCGATTGGGCAAAAGATGGGCTAATTATAGGAAGCGGTGCGATCATTGCGTCGACCGCCTATGTTATAGATCATTCACCATCTGCTTTATCATTACAGGAGATCAATCAACTTTCAAGTAAATCAATAAACTGGTTTGATAGGGGTGCCGTGTATCGGTTCTCTGAGGAAGCCGCAAAAATAAGTGACATTGTAGCGGGATTGAGTATTGCGGCCCCGCTGGTTCTTTTTAGTGACAGCAAAATTAGAAAAGAGTGGAGCATACATACTCTCATGTACTTCGAGACTATACTGTTCTCAGCATCCGTTCCATCAATTGGTAAAGGGAGCGTTAAAAGAACACGACCTTTTGTTTATAATCCTGATGTTACGCTCGAAAAGAAAACAACCGGCGAGGCAAGGAGATCATTTTTTTCCCGGCATACAACCATGGCATTTGCATCAGCCGTTTTCCTCTCGACTGTTTATAATAATAGTTATCCGAATTCAAAATGGACACCTTATGTATGGACAGGTTCACTCTTAGCGGCAGGTGCTGTCGGGTATTTCCGTTATGAAGCCGGTGAGCATTTTCCGACAGATGTTATCACTGGTGCAGTTGTTGGGAGCGCAATAGGTTACTTTATCCCGTTTTTACATCAAGTAAATAACGAAGACGCTCAAATTTCAATAACTTCAACCATCTTACCGCCTGGAATTGGCTTACAACTTAGGTTATGATAATTAAATTTCATCTCGGCATCCAAACCTACTAAAAGTGCTTGACTATAAGCTAAATTCCACTTAATTTATTTAAGACGATTCGCAACACAATTTACCCAAGGAGATAGTTATGTGTAAGATATATTTTGCAACACTGAGTGTTTTAGTTCTTGTATTCTCATTTATCTTCACTTTAAAATATCAGGAGCTTTCATTAACTGCTGAGCAGGAAGAAAGCGAGATTAATGGTAGATCAGGTGCCCTTGAAGCGCTGGAGTTCTGGTCGCGCTCGCGTGCATATCCCGAAAACGATATTCCACAAGATAAATATTTCAGAGCATTTCAATCTGCAAAGATAAAGACGCGAGAAATCTCAAGCATGCAAAGCGCAGGAAGTATTTGGGATCCGATCGGACCCCTCAATCTCCAAGGGCGAACGAAAAGTGTTGCTCTAAATCCCATGAATCCCAGCACCATCTATATTGGAACGGCAAGCGGTGGATTGTGGCGATCATACACCGGAGGTCTGGGTGGCGATTGGCACCAGGTGAAACTCGGTCATCCCGCCTTAGGTATCAGCGCAATTGTAATCGATCCGACAGATTCGAACACGATTTATCTTGGCACCGGAGAGGTGTACCGGTATCAGAATACTACGGGTGGATTAGTAGTTCGAACAACACGTGGCAGCTACGGGATCGGTATTCTTAAAACAATTGATGGAGGCACTACATGGACTAAAAGTCTCGATTGGTCTTATGAGCAGCAGAGAGGGATTCAAGCATTAAAGATGAATCCACTAAATCCCCGCACTCTCTGGGCAGCGACATCGGAGGGAATTTATAAATCTACCAATGCCGGCTCAACATGGGAAAATGTGTTATTCGGCTATATGGCACAAGATATTGTTATTCATCTTACCGACACAAATAAAGTTCTATGCACAATAGGAAATTTTTACCCGAGTGTTACATTCTACACAACCGATGGGGGAACAAACTGGTTAGATTCGCCGTTGCCCAGTTACACAGGTAAAACCACACTCGCAATATATTCGGCCAATCCGAATATCGTCTATGCAAGTGCTGCTGATAGTACCAACGGTGTAGGGGCTGTATACCGAACATCAGATTTTGGAATAAGCTGGACAAAATTGAAAGAATATTTCAATGATGGTCAGCTATTGGGGGTTCAAGGTTGGTATTCGCACTATGTTGCTGTTTATCCCACAGATTCAAGCATCGTTGTACATAATGGTGTTGGTAGAAGTAAATCAACAAACGGTGGTATCACGTTTACCGGCGTTGGAAGTGGCTATTCGGATAATCATTCTTATGCTATCCATCCCACGAATCCAAATATTTTATATGCCGTCAACGATGATGGTGTGTATCGCTCAACAAATTTCGGCAGCTCTTACACGAACATCGGTTTCGGATTGCAGTCGGGACAAATTTATAATGGATTCTCATGTTCAATGACGGATTCTCTTCTTGGGCTTGCTCAATCGCAAGATCATATTCCGGGTTATCGGTACTTAGGTTCCTCGATTTGGGATCACGGCAGTGCGTCAGATGAAGCTGGCTGGAATGCCATTAATCCATCCAATGATAACATTATGTATTCCGTGTCTCGATACGGGCAAGCGCTTTACAAATCTATAGATCGTGGCGAATCTTTCTTTTATGTGGGCGGCTTTAGCTCGGGTGCATGGAATTCTCCCGTCGTGATATCCCCATCTAATCCGAATATTCTTTACTTAGGTACAACCAGAATTTATAAATCTATTGACGCCGCAGGAAGCTGGGATGGTGGTTCTTATCTTGACGGTAATCCTGCTCTATCAATGGCAGTATCTGTTACGAATCCCGATACCGTTTATGTCGGTATGGCACCGCAAGCAACTCGTTCACATATTTATCGCACAACGAATGGAGGAACATTATGGACGGACGTGACTGTTACATTGCCCGATAGGTATCCTATCGACATGGCTGTCGATCCCACCGAATCAAAAATAGCTTATGTAGCATTTGGTGGATTCGGCACTGGACACCTATACAAATCTATTGATGCGGGAACAAGCTGGAGCGATATCACCGGAACGCTGCCAGACGCACCAACAACAGCAATTGCAATTGATCCTCTTTTCCCGAATATCGTTTATGCTGGGAATGATATCGGTGTTTATGTATCAACCAACGGCGGTTCAACCTGGTCGGGATTCAGTGCCGGACTTCCGGACGCAGTCATTGTTGCCGATTTGAATATTTCTCCGTCCAACCGGGCACTTAGAGTTGCAACACATGGTAACGGTGTATGGGAGCGGAAACTTCTTAATGAGTTGCCGGAAACTTACTTTGATTATAAAGCGGTCACTGTAAATTATCCCGTCGATGGAACCGTTTTAAATGTTGGGTTGCCACTTTCATCAATGAAGGCATCCTTCCGAAGTCTTAGTTTACAAGCGCATCCGGATTCATTCGATGTCAAATATCGAATTCTTCTAAATAGCACAGAAGTTTATTCAACAACAAAACGGATTTTAGGTTTAGTATCAGCAGAAAATAGAACTATAACATTTGATGGAAGTTATGTTCCTTCAGAAGATGGGACATACATTGTTCAGGCAATTACACTTGCCACTGATGATAACCACAATAACGACACAGTCCAGAGCACCTTCAATATAATTTCTCCATCAACTGTTTCGTACTGGACAGCAACCAAAATTTATTCTCCATACACAGAAATTACAAGTGGTTCACCCGGACCTTCTGGCGATGATAACTGGATGAGAACGGGAATTCCATTTTCATTTACTTATGATAATCACACTTACGATTCGGTTCTTATTAATACCAACGGTTGGCTGGAATTAGGCGCCGGAACACGCGGATTTCTTATGGGTTTATCAACAGCAGAGCAGATCGGGAGTTATTTCACTTATTCACTCGCAACTACAGAACATCCAACAAAAGCACTCGGTCCGTGGTGGACTGATCTCAGTGCTGCACCCGGACAAATTACTTACAAAACTATCGGCTCGGCGCCAAATCGAACATTCATTGTGCAATGGAAAGATGTGCCTGCTTACTGCTGCGACCCTGCAACCACCACCACTCTTAATTTCCAGGTGAAGCTCCATGAAACAACCAATCTCATCGAGTTCTCCTACGGTTCAGTATATGCCGGTGTATTGTCATCTTATTCTGGGGCATCAATTGGCTTGAAAGATTATGCGGGCGGCGATTATCGTTTCTATGATGTCTATAGTCAGCGGACAGGATTAACAACTGATCTCAATACAAATCTTAATCCGCTAACTGATTGGCCCGGACAAGATAACTGCTATCAGATTACAACAAATCCCGATGGCATTAGCATAGCAATGACAAATGATTGGAACCTGCTCTCTCTTCCTGTGAATAGAAGCAATCATTCCATTGCATCCATTTTTCCCACAGCGATTCCCGGCACATTGTTCCAATATACAACATCGTATCAGACAGCAGATTCAATTATGCCGGGGGGCGGCTATTGGTTAAAGTTCCCGGCATCGGTGAACCAATTCATCATTGGTTCGGGTCTGCCATCGGTTTCTGTATCATTAAATGCTGGCTGGAATATCATCGGCTCTGTCGATCATGAAGTAACCGCACCAAGCGGAGGGATAATTATAAGCAGCGTGTTCGAGTTTAATGGCTCGGGATACTCTGAAGTATCGACGTTAAAACCCGGTAAGGGATACTGGGTGAGGGCAAGTTCAACAGGCGTTCTGACACTTGGACCACAGAACGAGCCAAAGCCATCGGTAAAGAAAGTTGAAGCGAATTTCACGATGACTATCACGGATAAATTGGGACGGAAGCGGGAGCTTTTACTTTCGGAGAATCAGGTAAACCTTGAGCGATATGATTTACCGCCGTTACCGCCTGCTGAAGTATTCGATGTTCGCTTCACCAGCCAGCGCATGATTGGAATATATCCGAAAGAGATAAATGAAGAAACGTTATATCCGATCCAGATGCAGTCGCCGGTATATCCGCTGACAATAACATACAAAACCCAGAACACAGGCAGTAAAGGATATGTTATAGATGAAATGTTTAACGATAAAATCACGGGTTCTCGTAATCTTTCTGGTGAAGGAAAGATAATAATCAACAGCGGTGATGAGCGAACACTTCGATTGAGAGTAACCAGTGGGAAACAAATTCCGACTCATTTTGCACTGATGCAGAATTATCCAAATCCATTTAATCCGACAACAGCAATATCATTTGATCTTCCGGCGAGAAGTACCGTAAGCTTAAAGGTGTACGATATAATTGGGAAGGAAGTGATGACGCTGGCTGATGAAGAATACGAAGCAGGATCATATGCTGTTCAAGCCGACTTTACCAATCTGGCAAGCGGAATGTATTTGTGCAGGCTGAAAGTGGGCACATTCACTGATGTGAAAAAGATGATACTTGCAAAGTAAGTTATTTCATTTGGTCTAGAACTCCGATTTCTATCTTATTATTTATCCAGTAAGAAATCGGAGTTCTTCTTTGTTTGCACTTCACCTTCCTACACCTTATATTCTAATCGATTCGAAACTTGTCCGAAGGACTCCTTCGGAGAAACTTGTATCATCAATTCCCGATTCGTTTCACTCATCGGGATTTCGTCCCGCTTATTGAAATAGCGGGACTCAACTTAAATCTATTATTTTATGATCTCTGGAATCGTACTTGCTGCCGGTTCTTCACAAAGGATGGGAACACCCAAAGCTCTCCTAAAAATTGGAGAGAAAACATTTCTCCAACATATTGTAGAAACCCTTCACTCGGCGCGGATAATCGATGTCGTCATAGTCGTCGGTGCAGAAGCGGAAAAGATTCAAAAAACAATTATTTGGTTCGATGGAAAAGTTGTCATCAACAACGATTGGCAGAAAGGGCAGCTTTCCTCTATTATAGCTGGACTAAATGCGTTGGACCTTACAAAATCGGAACCAGAAGAAATCCACGGTGCAATAATTTGTCCGGTCGATCATCCACTTCTTACACAATCGCTCTTAGTCGATCTGCTACAAGGATACTGGTTATCAAAAAAAAGAATTATTATTCCTATACATCGGGGAAAACGGGGTCATCCGATTATTTTCGATAGAGAACTTTTTGATGATATTCGAAATGCTCCCATTGATATTGGTGCGAGAGCAGTTGTGCGAAATCATGAGCAGGAGGTTCACGAAGTTGATGTGAATGACGAAGGAGTACTTATCAACATCGATTTACCTGACGATTACAAAAAATACATTCTAAACTATGGCAAGTGACGGATATTTGCTCGGTTATGATGTAGGAAGCTCCTTCGTGAGAGCAGCACTTCTCGATTCTGCATCAGGGGCAGTGATTGCCTCTGCAAGCTCGCCCGAGCAAGAAATGGAAATACTCTCGCCTAAACCCGGTTGGGCTGAGCAGCATCCGTCTTTGTGGTGGGATAATGTGAAGAAGGTAACCACAATACTTAGGGAAAAATCAGATGTCGATCTGCACGATGTCCGTGCCATCGGTATCTCGTACCAAATGCATGGACTGGTAATTGTTGATAAAAACTATCAAGCGCTCAGACCGGCAATCATCTGGTGTGACACTCGTGCGGCTGATATCGGCGAGCGGGCATTTAACTCGCTCGGTGAACAAACTTGTTTCCATCGTCTGCTTAATTCTCCCGACAACTTCACTGCCTCTAAATTAAAATGGGTTATGGATCGCGAGCCGGATATTTATCGGCGTATAAACAAATTCATGTTGCCCGGTGATTACATCGGGATGATGATGACGGGTGAAATTCTTACAACACCCTCAGGACTATCGGAAATGATTTTGTGGGATTACTTAGAAGACAAGATTGCCGATTTTGTGCTGCGTCATTTCGGAATCTCTCAGGAGCTGATGCCTCAGGTTGTTCCAAACTTTTACGATCAAGGAGTTCTCACAGAAAAGGCAGCCGTAGAGTTAGGACTGAAACCAAGAACTAAAGTTACATATCGAGCAGGCGATCAGCCAAACAGTTCGTTCTCACTTAACGTCTTGAGACCGGGTGAAGCTGCGGTTGCGGCAAACACGACCAGTGTTATCTTCGGTGTCACCGATAAAGCCACGGCTGATTCTCAATCCCGCGTGAATACATTCTTGCATGTTAACCACACAAAAAACAAACCAAGATATGGTGTTCTCCTTTATATTAATGGCGGAAGCATACTCAATAGCTGGCTCAAGCGGAATGTAGTTACGTTTGGCAGTGATACACTTACATACTCGCAAATGAACAAACTTGCAGAGCTTATTCCAGCCGGATCTGAAGGACTTGTAATCTTCCCGTACGGTAATGGAGCAGAACGTACACTCGATAACAGAACTGTTGGTGCAGCAATGTGTAATTTAGATTTTACCATTCACGGTAAAGCTCACATCCTTCGTGCAGCACAGGAAGGAATTGTTTTTGCGCTTAAGCACGGGCTGGAAATTGTATCCGGGATGGGGTTGGAAGTTAAAGCGATAAAAGCAAGCAGCTCGGGTATGTTCCTCAGCCCAATTTTCTGTGAGGCACTCTCCACTGTAATGAATGTACCAGTAACACTCTATAATACTGACGGTGCTCAAGGAGCTGCTCGCGGTGCCGGCGTTGGTGTTGGAATATATGAATCGGTGGAAGATGCATTCATTGGTCTAACGACTGTGAAAGTTATTGAGCCAAATCTAAAAAAGCGGGAAACATATCTCGAAGCATATCTGAAATGGCACAACTACCTGAAAATGTTCCTTGATAAAGGTGACCATGCGGAGAATGTGTTTCTATAGTTCGCATGGCTGATTATTACTCGGATAAACTTTCTGCTGAGCGGTTGAAACGTGTTTACGAAATTGCTCCACCGCGAGTTCAGCGATATTTTGAAGCAGAGATAAACCACGTATTGCAGAAAGTCGGCTCGGACGATTTAGTTTTAGATTTGGGCTGCGGTTACGGACGTGTTATGCCTTCACTTACCAAGCGAGCCAGATCGGTTGTTGGGATTGATACATCGCTTGCAAGTTTGCTCGTGGGACAACAAATACTCTACGGTGTTTCAAATTATAACCTATTACAAATGGATGCACTTCACCTTGCCTTCCGCGACAATAGTTTTGATGTGGTTATTTGCATTCAGAACGGAATCTCTGCTTTTCATGTCGATCAGAAAGAATTAATCAAGGAAAGCATCCGTGTGGCCAAACCAGGAGGGACGATTTTGTTCTCAAGCTACTCCGAGAAATTCTGGAATCACCGGCTCGAGTGGTTCCGATTACAATCTGCTGCAGGGCTGTTGGGTAATATCGATTACGAGAAAACTAAAGATGGTGTAATTGTTTGCAGGGATGGATTTACAGCGACAACCGTAAATCCGGAACAGTTTCTTTCATCGGTTTCAGGTTTAGATGTTGAAACAAAAATCGTGGAGGTGGATGAATCAAGCGTTTTTTGTGAGATGAGAAAGGTATAACAGAACCTCAGCATTCCCCCGCAGCACAAGAATGCTAAGGTTCTTTATTACGTGAAGTTATAACAATCTAAACTACTTTTCGTCTACGCCGTACTATGGATACCAACGATACCGAAACGAGCAACAAGAGCAAGCCAGCCGATACAATGAAAGTCCAAACATTTACTACGCGCGACGAAGCAAGCATAACATAAGGGGCAACCTTCGCCTGATTCGGACCGAACTTCCAGATTACACTGTTTCCCTGGATTGTTTGACCGTTTGATTCCAATAGCAATCCCGGCATAATCGTAGCATACTCCCAGGTATCGGGAAATTTTATCAGCTTATCTTTGACGTCCATTCCGTTTAAAATCTGTAGAAAAATTGGACGCAATTTCTCAGTTGCTGTTTTGCCGAAAACTTTTTGACCGGATTCTAAATAAATGTTCAGGATAATCTCATCTTGAGTAAGTGTGGTATCCGAGTATTTTTTGCCGGCTTTCTTCGTCGAATCATCTTCGGCAAGCATGCTTGCGAATCGTTCTTTATTATCGCGAAGAAGTGAAACGGGAAGTGCTGGATCATTCATTCCCTCGGCATCATTAACCAATACTGCATACAATTCCTCAAACTTATCTCTTTCTATCCACCTCTCAACTTTTTCCTTTAGTGGCTCTTCCTTTTCACCGCGCTGGAATTGTTCGATCTCTTCAGGAGTGAGAAAGTTTGTAACGGGGATGTGCCCGTATGGATTTTTAAACAGATACGTCTCGCTGTAATCTATATAGGTGTAGAACCATTGAAATCGTTTTTTGATAGATGCATCTATCCGCATTACTCTGGAGACACTATCCGATAAATATTCAGCGTGGAATTCTTCAGGTGTTCGGAACAATTTAGTTGCGATATATTCATAGGGTGCACTGGTGTCGCCGCTTTCCCGCCATTCAACCGACCATCCATCCGAACCCACCGGAAATACCCTCTCGGGGACAGACTTCGATTGCAGTTTCATTGAAATCGTTCGCTGACATGAGCCATCGCTATTGATTGTGGTTTTCACTTTTTCATCAAGACAGCCAGTAAGTGAAATCAGCAACGGGAATACCAGAGTGATTATTATTTTACTGATCGGGTTCATAATTATTTTTCTCCTTCTTGTAATAATTGTTCAAATTCTTTCATTAGTGCTTTGCCTTCTGTAGCCAGAATCTTTCGCTCAGTGTCATTGATTCCATCTTCGATATTAACTTTCGACAGGTTTGGATACCGGGAAGATAGAAAATCGAAAAGTCCGTTTTTATTTTTGAATAATTCGAAAAGTTCCGAACCAATCATTCGCATTGGATCCAAGCCAATCCCGGCGGTGTTTATAGAGGATGAAAATCCTTTCTTATCCTCTAATGTTACTCTGTCAATAAAACGTCTTGCATCAGAATTAGTATAAGAAACATCCGATCTTACGTTTCCTTTCAACGCTTGCATATGTATTTCGAGATCGGAAATCTTTCGTGCATCTCGCGATTGCTGAGTTACGAATAACAGGGTGACCGCCAATACAATAAAACTTAATGCTGGCCGTAGCCAGCCGAATACGACGTCTAAATTCAGAGATTTCTTTTCACCTGCTCCGGTGCTGACATTTATTTTTGCGATGCGGTTTATCGTCTCGTTAACAAGAGATTCGTTTTCGTTCAAATCAGGAACTTTTTCCCGAAGCGGCAAAAGAGTGGCATCAATCGTAAGCAGTTGTTGAATAATTTCCCGGCATTGGCTGCAACTCTTAGTATGCTCCAGAACCTTTTTACTTTCATCAGCCGACAGCTCACCTTTGCGATAAAGATAGATGAGAGATTCTATTTTTCTACATTCATTCATATTTGCTCACTTTCCTGCAATCGATTTACGGCAATACGAATTCTCCGCCGGGCATAGCAGAGATTTGTTTTTACCGAACCGGTTGACATCCCAACCATCTCCGCGATTTCCTCAATAGAAAAGTCCAGAACATCACGAAGATGAAAAACAAGATATTCTTTCGGTGGCAGATTCTTCGATTCGGAGATAACATGATCGCAAAGATCAGATTTCTCGACATCCGAATGGAAATCCCGGCTATCGGCGACATCATTATTTCCGAATATATTCCCCGTGTAACCAAAAATATTTCTTTGCCGTGAATTCATTTTTATTTTGTCATAACATAAATTAACAACGATCTTATAAAGCCATGTGGTGAATTTAATTTCCTTGCGATATTTTCTCAGATTGTTCCAAACCCGGATGAATGCTTCCTGGACGACATCCTTTGAATTTTCTTCATCATGCAATAAACGATACGCAACTGCATAAGCATATTGTTTCTGTGAGTCCATGAGCGACCCGAATGCCGAAACATCTCCATCCAAACTTTTTTGGACAAGCTCGGGTAAATTTGGTTTTTGCTGTTCCGATTTCGTCAAATTCCTCATTGGCTGTATTTATAATCTTTTATAATGATACGACTGAAAGTAATAACGGTTAAAAAATATACCAAAATTAATTAAAACTATATATGGGATAGAGAATTTGGTGTTTAAGTATAAACTGGGGTTGAATGAGCTGAGTGTATTTTGTGAGATGAACAGGATTTGAGCTTAACATGCTGCGTAAAAATGCTGTTCGGCTTGCGCCCATGATATATCGCTTTACTTGCATGACAAGCGAGACGGTTCATTATATATTTTTATTGCTATTAGCCGAAGTTGTTGACCATCCTAAAAGTAGAATGCGATACCGATAGCTAAAGTCAAATTGGAGTTCGTTGAGTTATCGATACCCATATAGTTAATAATTTGCTCGTATTGTGTTTGTACAATGAAGGAAGAATATGATACGACAAAGACCTTAATACCTGCGGTAATGACCGGGAAATGATACTCAGCTTTGCCTGTCCACCAGAAATTGCCGTCTGGGTCACTTCTTTGATTAATTGTCCATCCCATAGCGAACTTCGTACCCGAATAGAGACAAGCGGAAGAAGTAAAAAAAATAATTGTAGATTACTCCGATTCCCAATGCGACGTTGTGTCTCCAATAGTTATACTTAACATTGTTAGTATAACCCATCAAGGCATTGTACTCATAGTAACTGACAGTGTACCTGGGTTCAAGAAGGACCTCTAATTCGCTTGAGACAAAGTAACCGAGAGCAGGTTGGATGAAAATATCGTGTGATTTTTTGTATTCTAAAAAGTTGTACGGAATCCCCCACTGTCTAGATTGATATGTATAAGTATACCCGACTGTGCCAGATAATTCAAATCTGGTTACCGCATGTTCGATCTGACAATCAGATATGTATGGAGTCAATCCACATATAACTATCAAAGCGACAATGGTTTTCATGGTTAATGTTCATAAAAATAGTTACACATCATTTATAAATACGCAATAATTCGTTTTTATTTTTTTAATAGTAACATAAATCATCTAACCCGTATTCATTCATATTGTATTAATTCTAAACGGTTGATCCATCTGGAAAGCAGACTAATCAGCTTCCGCGCTGGCCACCGCGCCTGATAGCAGTCGGTCCGCGAAATGTTCCACTGCTCATTGGTAT
>Ga0315283_10001991_pt1 | contig 16814 bp, 18 predicted proteins | sample YL17G09_0_MG_FD_204541 | JGI IMG/M metagenome (GOLD analysis project Ga0315283, IMG submission 204541) | Sediment microbial communities from Yellowstone Lake, YNP, Wyoming, USA - YL17G09_0 | ecosystem: Environmental > Aquatic > Freshwater > Lake > Sediment | place: USA: Wyoming | collected... | reverse complement strand
TATCATGCTGAGGCAGCTTAAATTAGTGCCATTCGGATGTGTCCCTATATATTTTACTATATATTTTATAGTTCTGGCGTTAAGCCCAAAATAAAACCCGATATCCTCATTGCGCTCTATGTTGCAAAATACTACTAATTGAATTAGGATATAAACAATAGGAATTCATTATTAGGAGGTTAATAACATGCCGACGGCAGTAAGAATATCCGAAGGACTACTCAGCGAAGCAAAGAAATTCAGCAGGATAGAGCATCGGTCCGTAACCGGTCAGATTGAACACTGGGCACGCATGGGTAAATGTATCGAGGAGAATCCGGATTTGACCTATACTCTTATCAAAGAAATATTGTTTGGAATTGCAGAGTTGGAGCGAGGCGAGAAGTCTGAATATACGTTTGGAAAATGAGGGATGAAAATCTATCAATCGAGATCATTTGAAAATAAAGTCACAAGGTTTTCAAAGCAAGAAAAAAAGACGCTGGACGGAGAAATTAAGCTATTAGCAAATAATCCATTTGTCGGGGAAGAGAAGAAAGGAGACCTTCGAGGCGTTTATACTCATAAATTCAAGATCGAAACAATTCAGTATCTCCTTTCCTACAGAAGAATGAAGGATGGATTAGAATTAATCATGATAGGCCCTCACGAAAACTTTTATAGGGATTTGAAAAGCTATTTAAAAAGCAGATAATAATGAAAAAGTGTCCTTTCTGCGCTGAAGATATTCAAGACGAAGCAATAAAGTGTAAGCACTGCGGTGAGTTTCTGGATGGCTCCACCTCCCGACGCGTTGTACAAGAAAAGCGTCCGTGGTATTTCCGAAAAGCCTTTATTATCATCGCAGTCTGCACTGTGGGGCCTCTGGCATTGCCCCTGATTTGGTGGCGCCCACAAACGACGCTGGCATGGAAGATCGGTCTCACCATTGGAATCCTTGTTCTCAGTTGGTTCTTGTTCCAAGCCACGATGGAATCCATTCGTACCATTAAGGAGTATTACAAGCTCATTGATGGACTATGAAATTCAGAGGTGTAGCCGCTGTTTATTTCAGTGCATTACAAACGCAGGCTGAAGCCTGCGGCTACCAGAATTACACCTGTAACTGACGAGTTACTTCTACAGTCAGTCTTTTATTGACAAGCTTGTTCGAATATCTATAGCATAGGTGCGAAGGTTTTTGACCATCGTAACCCTTGATTATATCAACGATGAGAGGAACCTCCTCAGAAGCAGACAACATTAAATAGGGAGAAAAACGATTATGAAAAGAGCCTCTTTCATCTTGTTGAGCATTGTGTTTCTATCCATTCTGACCTGTGGCGTTGCCTTGGCCGCCGATCTGGATACCAAAGGGGGCAAGGACCATCCCTTGCTTTCGAGGATGCCTGACTTCTACATAGCGGAATATAAGGACACCGAGTTCGACAGCTATAGATTCATCGGCCAAGACAAAAAGCCGGTCAGCATCGAAGGCCGCAAGTACTACATCTTATACCGTCTGAACAAGGGCGCGGCGGAGCCCGGAGAATTGAAAATACGCAGGAATATCCAGGACGCTTTAAAGAAGATCGGCGGAAAGGTGGTCTTCGACGATAACTTTAACAAAGTCTCTATCATCGTGCTCCAAAAGGAGGGAAAAGAGACGTGGGTCGAGGTCAGGTCCTACAATAAAATGTACAAGCAGACGATAGTGGAAAAAGATATCATGAAACAGGAGGTCGTGGCCAACGCCGAGTCGATGGGCAACGACATCAATACGACCGGCCACGTTTCGGTATACGGCATATACTTCGATACAGGGAAGTCTGAGATAAATCCTGAATCCGACGCCGCAATCTCGGAGATCGCTAAACTCCTGAAAGGTAATCCCGGCTTAAAAGTGAGCATTGTCGGCCACACGGATAATGCCGGCGAGCGTGACTATAACATGAAGCTCTCAAAGGCAAGAGCAGACTCCGTTGCAAAGGAGTTGATTTCAAAATACGGGATTGATTCCAAGAGACTTGCGGCGTATGGTGTGGGACCGTTGGCACCTGTCGCGGCTAATAAAACAGAGGAAGGCCGGGCCAAAAACAGACGTGTGGAGTTGGTTGAGCAGTAAGCAGCACTGACCGATAGCAGGTTTCATGGAAATATACAATGTCTCAGGATTTGAAGAAAGAACAGTCAAGCCAACGACTGTCTTACGCTGAGTGTATTTATTGCGGGGGATGAAATGGACACCAATACTTTTGTAATTTCTCTTGCAGTTATGTGTCTTGTTTATATCGTCGTCAGGATATTGACCCGAAGATAAAAAAAAAGAAAGAAGGGTTGAAGCGAGCTGTACCAGCTTTGCTATTTGGCGAACAGCTTTTTTGAAATAAAATGGCGGATGAGATACTGTATGAGGCCTTTATGCCAGTCGAAACTTGCATTCTCGATAACCGGCTGAATGCCGTTTCTGTTCGCAAGATCAACAAGATGATCAATCTGACGGTCTGAAAATCGTGAGAATATGTTCCTCAGCAGGATCCCTGCTTTCAATTCCGGCTCTATCCTCTTTCGCCAGATGATCTCATATTCCTTCAACATCTTTTCACTGTAATCCCCCTGCATGAATGCCTTTATGATAGTATTTGCTGCGATTTCCGCACAGAGAAGTCCGAAATAAATGCCCCCACCCGTGGTGGTCTTGACCTGACCGGCGGCCTCACCGACAATAAGAAGCCGCTCGGCATAACTTTTTGAGACCCGTCTGATGGGAATGGGGCTGCATTTGATGGCGTTCGTGCAGGAATGCAGCCTCTGTTCAATGAGGGGATGCCGGAGAAATCCTTTCAGTAACCCCGCCGGATTTTTTCCCACCATGAGACCTATCTTTGCCGTATTCCCGTTTGTCGGCACAACCCATCCGAAAGATCCCGGGGCGACTTTCTTGCCGAAATAGACCTCCACATCGCTGATATCCTTCATGATTACATCAGTCTGAATGCCGAACAAAAAATTCATCGGTTTTGCATATAATCCCTGAATGCCGTTTATCTCAAAACCCGTGGCAATCACCCCTGCCCTTGCGCTGAATTCCCTCGTTGTTTTCTTCCCTTGCCGCATTGTTACGGAAAAAGCTCCGCTTCCGGTCTCTATCCTTTCAACGTTCGCATCCAGATAACATACGGCCCCTTCCTTTACCGCCATTTGGTTCATCTCATAATCCAAAAGACCCCGGTCGACCACATAGGCTACCGGTAAACCGGACACATAGGAAAGGGAATTTCCTGAGGGAGAGATAGCGCGAATGGAGTGAATCTGTTTTCGTGTTACGTGCGACGGGAGGGCAAACCGGTGAAAACATTCCCTGCTGACAATACCGGTACAGTTTACATCCTTTCCTATCGCAGGCTTCTTTTCGAATATCCCGACGTCAAAGCCTTCTTTCGCCAGCAAATACGCAGTATAGCTGCCGATCGGGCCTGCTCCCACCACTATGATATCATGTTTGTTTTTTTCCATCATCGATATGCTCAGCGAGTCGACAAAGCAGCTTAATTGTTACAAATCCGAACTCATTTTTTCAACTGAAAACAACTATTGCCGTGAGCCCTCTTTTAATGCATTGAATTCCTTCCTGAAATGGCGTGCTGTTTCATCGTCATGAACGCAGAATTCCACGACTTCGAGGCTACTTCCCTTTCTGTAATATCACCCTGAACAAGACGGAGTATTTTGCCATTGATTGCCTGTTCTGCAACGATATTCTCGAGCCCTTCCTTTTCTGAAATGTATCATGAATCAGGACCGCAATACTCACAAAATACTATCCACGCCTCTTCTATGATAAAATATAGCTTAAAACGAGTCGGAGGATATACATACCAACACTTTACGGTAATCTGTCGGGGCTTAAATCCAGCTACATTCAAGCCCTCGAGAGAATTCACAGAAGGAAGATCCCGCGCGAAGTCGTGAGCCCCGAGCTCGCCCGCTATCTCACGGAACTGTCTCATGAACTCCACCGGCAGATAGGCATCCTTATCAATAGAGCCGGCAGCATCACTCATGTGATTGTCGGAGACGCAAAGGGAATTTTCATTCCCGAACTCGAAGAGTATCCGCTGGGCAGGAAGGCATTGAGGGGACTCAGGCTTGTTCACACCCACCTGAACGAAGAACCCCTCACCCAGGATGACCTCACCGACCTCGCGCTCCTCAGGCTTGACCTGGTCGCCGCAATAGGGATACGAAACGGCCTTCCCGGCGCTGTCTCTATCGCCTATTTATTGCCGAACGGCCTTAAGCCGTATGAAATTATCCATGAAGAGAGTTTCCATAATCTCGAACTGGACTTCCTTCCCTTTGTGCGTTCGCTGGACGATGAAATGGAAAGAAACCGGGTCTTCAGTCCTGATGACAAAAGAGAACGTGCATTGCTGGTGAGCGTATCCAATCTGTCGAAATACGAGCAGGAAGACTCCGTTGAGGAGTTGAAGGAGCTTGCACGATCGAGCGATGTTCTTGTCCTCGATACCGTCATCCAGCGACTGAAAGCGCTGAACCCCCGTTATTTAATGGGTGAAGGGAAAATCAAGGAATTGATCATCACTGCACTTAACAAAGGAGCAACGCTTTTGATATTTGACCAGGAACTCAGCCCGTCTCAGATAAAAGCGGTTGGTGATTTGACTGAAATGAAAGTCGTCGACCGTTCCCAACTCATACTCGATATTTTTGCGAGACGGGCCCATAGCCGGGACGGTAAGGTACAGGTCGAACTTGCCCAGCTGAAATACAGACTCCCAAGGTTGACAGGGAAAGGGACCGCAATGTCACGTCTTATGGGGGGCATCGGCGGAAGGGGACCGGGCGAGATGAAGCTCGAGATTGACCGCAGGCGCGTAAGGGACAGAATCTCCCTCCTTGAGAAAGAACTCAAGTCGCTGAGCGAGGCACGGAAGCAGAGGAAACACAGAAGGGCAGCGACTGGGATACCGATCGTTTCGATTGTCGGCTATACGAATGCCGGGAAGTCAACATTGCTGAATGCGCTGACAAAAAGTTTTGTTTTTGTCGAAGATAAACTGTTTGCAACATTAGACACCGCAAGCCGCCGGCTTCGGTTCCCCCGGGAAAGGGAGGTGGTTGTTACCGATACTGTCGGGTTTATCCGCAACCTCCCGAAGGACCTGATGACAGCGTTCAGGGCAACCCTCGAGGAACTTGAAGATGCCGATTTCCTGCTCCATCTCGTTGATGCGTCCAATCCGCGCTTCGAACAGCATATGGAATCTGTCGAAAATATTCTCAGGGAGTTGCATCTTGAGGACAAACCGAGGATCGTCGTTTTCAACAAAACAGATAAGATAAGCGGAGAAGAGGCAAAAAATCTTGCAGTACGCTATAATGCGGTTACTGTTTCCGCTCTCAATCCATCGACCCTCAGTCCATTGCTGAACGCGATTGAAGAACATATCTGGACCGACAAACTGGAAGCAGTGAAGGTTTGATTTGGATAACTATAGGGTTATTTCATGTTTTTTTTACATGACGATAAAATGTACAGGATATAGTATTTGAGCGGCTTTAATGAATTTTTTCTGACATCAGGCAGGAAAAATTCATTACCTCGGAGGTCCCGATGTATATCCCGAAAGCTTTCGGGAGAATGAGCGAAAATATTGTATCCTGTACATTTTAAAGAACAAGCAAAGGAGAATGCATGGAATTTGTTCCGAAATGGATAGCGTGGGAAATAACACGGAGATGTAATCTGCGGTGCGTTCACTGCCGCTCTTCTTCAGAGCTCGAAGCAAAAGCCCATCCTGATTTTCCTACGGAAGAGGCATTCAGAATTATTGACGACATTACCGGGTACGCAAAACCCGTTGTAGTCCTCTCAGGCGGGGAACCGCTCCTGAGAAAGGATGTATTTGATATCGCCCGTTACGGCACCGACAAAGGATTGCGGATGTGCCTCGCAACAAACGGGACCCTCGTTGACGACGAAATCTGCACCAGGATAAAAGGGTCGGGGATTAAGATCGTTTCTCTCAGCCTCGACGGGGCTGATGAGGCGGTGCATGACGATTTCAGGAGTCAGAAAGGCGCTTTTGCCGGGACCATACACGCAGCGCATCTCTTCAAACAATACGGCATCGAGTTCATTATCAATTCTTCCTTCACAAAAAGAAATCAGGAAGAAATACCGAAAGTGCATAAACTGGCAAAGGAACTCGGGGCGACAGCGTGGTATCTGTTCATGATCGTGCCCACCGGCAGGGGGGAGGAGATACTGAACGAGCTCATTTCCAAAGAAGATTACGAAAAGATTCTCGAATGGCATTATCAGATGGAAAAGGACGAGGATGCGCTCCTCGTAAGGCCGACCTGCGCGCCGCATTATTACCGGATCGTTCTGCAGAAATCCAGGGAGGAAGGCGGAAAATTCGAACGGAGGAACCTTAAATTCTCCACCGGAGGTTCCAAGGGGTGTATTGCAGGACAGCTTATCGCCCTCATCGACGTTGACGGCAATGTACTTCCCTGCAGTTACTTCCCAAAGCCTGCGGGGAATATCAGGACGCAGTCGTTTAAGGACATATGGGAAAATTCCGGGCTTTTCAGAGAACTGAGGGACTTCAAACAATATAAAGGCAAATGCGGATCGTGCGAATATGTAACGGTCTGCGGAGGCTGCAGGGCAAGGGCATATGCCATTCATGGCGACTACCTTGAGGAGGAGCCGTTCTGCGGACATATGCCGGTGAAATTAAAAAAAGCAGGTAGTAGATAGCAGGCAGGAAGTAGGAGACAATAGACAGGTTTTTTACCTACCTACTACCTGCTACATACTATCTACTGCCTTTCAAAGGAGGGTGAGATGAATGATACGTTTTTGAGGGCATGCCGTGGTGAAGAAGTCGATTATACGCCTGTCTGGCTTATGCGTCAGGCAGGGAGATATCTTCCGGAATATCAGGCTGTACGCGCGCACGTTGATTTTCTGACGCTCTGTAAAAACCCGAAACTCGCTGCAGAAGTCACTCTTCAGCCGGTCGACATCCTCGGCGTTGATGCTGCTATTCTCTTTTCCGACATCCTCATCCCGCTGGAGCCGATGGGCATGCGACTTGAATTTTCCGAAAAAGAAGGCCCGATCCTCAGTGAACCGATCCGCAGCAAGTCTGCGGTTGAACGGTTGATCATCCCGGATGTGGAAGAAGATTTACCGTTCGTATTCGACACCATAAGAATCCTGAGAAAAGAGCTTGAGCATAAAGTTCCCCTTATCGGGTTTGCCGGTGCTCCGTTTACCTTAGCAACTTATATGATCGAGGGGGGAACTTCCAAGAATTTTCTCAATACGAAAAAATTAATGTTCCAGAACAGCGCGGTGTTCTCCTACCTCATGGAAAAGATCACCGATACCGTCACCGCATACCTTTTATCACAAATAAAGGCAGGGGCGCAGGCGGTGCAGATTTTCGATTCATGGGCCGGAATCCTTACTCCTGTTGATTACAGAAAATTCGCATTTCCTTTTGTGAAAAAGGCGATTTCGGAGCTAAAAAAAGCGGGAGTCCCGATCATCTATTTTGTCAACAACTGTGCAGGAATACTGAAAGAGGTCAGGCAGTCGGGCGCTGATGTGATCGGCATTGACTGGCGGATCGATATTGCCGATGCCATAAAAAAACTCGGCAAAAAGATTGCGGTCCAAGGGAACCTCGATCCATGCGCGCTGTTCCTTCCAAAAGAGAAACTCGAAGAAAGAGTAAAAGATATCTTATGGAAAGGCGGGGCTGCAAAAAATCACATTTTTAACCTGGGGCATGGAATCCTTCCTCAAACGCCTGTCGAAAATGTCATCGCAATGGTTGAGGCTGTCCATACCTATGGAAGAAAAGCGTAGCAGTCGTATAATTCCTGTCGGGATACTGCTTTTGAACCTCGGTGGTCCGGATTCGATCAGCGCGGTAAAACCATTCCTCTATAACCTTTTTTCCGACAGGGAGATCATTCGGCTCGGCCCTCCATCAATGCAAAAACCGCTGGCATGGCTCATAGCCACACTACGGTCAAAAAAAACAGAGCGGTATTACCGCATGATAGGCGGTAAATCTCCCATTGCAGATATAACACAGGCTCAGGCAAAGGCGCTGGCAAAGGCGCTGAATACGTTTCCCGCTTCATCAATTAAAGTCTATGTGGGCATGCGCTACTGGCATCCGTTCATCGATGATGTTCTGTTCGAAATGCATAAAAACGGCATAGAGAAAGTAATCGCCCTGAGCCTTTATCCTCAGTATTCCGTCACAACGTCCGGTTCTTCCGCCAGAAGGGTTGACAGAATCGCGGCGGATTACCCGATAGACATCCTCCACATCTCCTCATGGCACGATCATCCTTTATACATAGAGGCCCTTGCTGATGTGATAAAAAAGGGGCTTGAATCATTTTTAGCTTCATCCTCCGACCCTCATCCTTCATCTGTTGATGATATCCATCTCCTCTTCAGCGCACACAGCCTGCCCCGGAAAATCATCGATGAAGGTGACCCCTATGAACAGCAGACGATAGAGACGGTACAGCATGTGGTAAAAAAAGTACCGCTCAAATGGCATCTGAGTTATCAGTCCAAAAGCGGTCCGGTAAAGTGGCTTGAGCCATCGACCGAAGAAAAACTGAAGGAACTCGCCCGTGACGGCGTGAAAAACGTTCTTGTCGTACCGATCAGTTTTGTTTCAGATCATATTGAAACACTGTATGAAATAGATATCCTCTACAAAACAATGGCCGGGAAACTCGGAATGAATCTGAAGAGAACAGATTCACTGAATACGCATCCACTCTTTATCAACGCGTTGGAAGATATGGTCATCAAGGGATTAAGGGAAAAGGGATGGGATAAATCTACAGCTTTACCTTGATTTTCGTAAAGACCGTGTGGTATTACAAAGAGAATTTTGTCCATTAGCCTCAGATGAAAATAATAATCGGGAGAGAGGATGAATGGGTCTTTCGCTTTTTAAGGGTGGAATCCACCCGCCTGCCAAAAAAGAACTTGCAGCGGACAAACCGATCCAGGGGGTAAAACCTCCGCAACGGGTCGTCATCCCCCTGAGCCAGCATCTGGGTGCCCCCTGCAAAGCGGTGGTATCAATCGATCAGGAAGTAAAAAAAGGCGCAATCATCGGGGAAGCGGTGGGATTTGTTTCCGCACCCGTACATGCGTCCGTATCGGGGAAGGTCATAGCGATCGGAGAATTCCCCAATGCCATGGGAAGGTCCGTCACATCAGTTGTCATAGAGAACGACATGAAAGAGGAATGGACCATCCTTAGGGACAATCCTGATTATATGAAGCTCTCTCCGGAAGAGCTGAAGGAAAAAATTAAATCAGCGGGTATCGTCGGAATGGGAGGCGCCGCATTCCCTACCGTAGTAAAACTCTCTCCGCCGAAAGAAAAACCTATAGACACCGTCATCATAAACGGATCTGAGTGCGAACCATATCTGACCGGCGACTACCGTCTCATGCTCGAAAAACCCGCGGAGATTATCGAGGGGCTTAAGGTATTCATGAAAATATTGGGAGTCAGCAGAGGTTTCGTCGGCATAGAAGACAACAAACCGAAAGCAGTAGCAGCAATGAAGCAGGCCGCTGAAGGACAGTCCGGCATAGAGGTATGTTCGTTGCCGGCAAAATATCCTCAGGGCGCTGAAAAAATGCTGATAAAATCCATTACGCAGAGAGAAGTTCCTCCGAAGGCTTTGCCGATGGATGTAAAAGTTGTTGTTCAGAATATCAGCACCTCTTTTGCCGTTTTTGAAGCAGTGCGATATGGCAAGCCCCTCATCGAACGGGTCGTCACGGTAACCGGCGAAGGGATCACTGAACCAGGAAATCTTCTGGTGAAAATAGGCACTCTCATATCACACCTCATTGAAGCATGCGGCGGGATGAAAGATGAAGCCCTGAAAGTTATTTCCGGAGGCCCTATGATGGGATTCGCCGTCCCCTCACTGGAGGTACCGGTAACAAAAGGGACTTCCGGCATAGTCGTCATGACAGAAGGTGAAATCGTCCATGCGCAGGACTTCAGTCCCTGCATACGGTGCGGCAGGTGTATCGATATCTGTCCGATGGGCCTCATGCCGTCGATGCTGAGCATCTATGCTGAAAAAGGTCTCTATGAAGGGGCAAAGGAATACAACCTTTTTGACTGCTTTGAGTGCGGCGCATGCGCGTTCGTCTGTCCCTCGAAAAGACCGATCGTGCAGCTAATACGCGTCGCAAAATCGCAGGTGAAACCGTGAGAAAAGAGTTGAGGATTCAAGGATTCAAGGATTCAAGTGAAATACAATTCCCTCGAACCCTCGAACCCTCGAATCCTTGCCCCCGGAGGTTTCTGTGGCGGTAACCGAAAAACCCTTCATTGTATCGGTAAGTCCTCACGTAAAGAGTGAAGAGACAACATCGAGGATCATGTGGAGCGTATCTGCTTCGCTCGCTCCGGCTGTGGTAATGGGCGCTTATTTCTTCGGTCCGCGCGCGCTTTTTACTATCGCTCTCTGTATCGCTGCTTCTGTTCTCTGGGAATATCTTTTCCAGAAAACAGCCGGGAAAAAGCATACGGCCAGCGACGGCAGCGCGTTTCTTACAGGGCTTCTCCTCGGCATGAATCTCCCGCCGGGAGTTCCCTTCTACATACCTGTTGTCGGTTCCTTTGCCGCAGTCGTTATCACCAAACAGCTTTTTGGCGGGCTCGGATACAACATCTTTAATCCCGCGCTGATCGGACGGGCTTTTTTGCTCATTTCTTTCCCCAGGCTCATGACCATATGGAGTGAACCTACTGCGGCTTTCATGGGAATTGACGCGCGGACAACTGCTACACCGCTGGGGATTCTGAAAGAAGAAGGCCAGGCACGATTAATAGAGATTTTCGGGAATAGCTCTCATCTCTATTCCCAGCTTTTCATCGGCAACCGGGCGGGTTCGATCGGCGAGACATCGGCAGTTGCACTGCTTATCGGCGCCCTGTTTCTTTTTTACAGAGGCTATATTACATGGCATATCCCTGTATCATTTCTCGGCACGGCAGGAATGATCGCATGGATTTTCGGGGCGCAGGGAACGCTCTTCACCGGAGACCCCCTCCTACATCTTTTGAGCGGCGGCATGATACTCGGAGCCTTTTTCATGGCAACCGATTACGTTACCTCTCCTTCGGTAAAAAGCGGCCAGATCATCTTCGGCGCCGGCTGCGGGCTGCTGACTATGCTTATTCGCTTAAAAGGCGGTTTCCCTGAAGGAGTAATGTTTGCGATACTCATCATGAATTGCTTCGCGCCCATTATTGACAGGGGGTTTAAATCAAAGATATTTGGTGCGAAAAAGAAATGAAAAGGGAAAAGGTATGACCGGCAAGGAGATACTCAAAATAACCCTCAACCTTGTGGTCATCTATCTCATAGGAGGACTGATTCTTGCGGTGGTATATGCGAAAACGTCGCCGGTCATGTTTCAAAAAGCAGCCCTCGAAAAAGAGGTGGCATTGAAGAAGCTTATCCCCGATGCAGACGCGATTGAGAAATTGGGGGACTGGTCCATCCATGAAAAATATTCCGAATACTTTGTTGCCAGAAAAAATAACGCGGTAATCGGATATATCATACAGTCATTCGGAAAAGGGTATTCGAGCTATATCGATACGTTGATTGCGGTCGATACGGACCTTAAAGTGATCAAAATAAGTATCCTCGGGCATGCGGAGACCCCCGGCCTGGGAGATGAAATCGAGACTGATACCTTCAAAAATCAGTTTGCCGGAAAGGATACAGAGCATCTGAAAATTGTTAAGACAGAAACTGTTGATTATGTACAGGCGATATCAGGGGCGACCATTTCGAGCAGAGCGGTTTCTGAAGACGCAGTGAAAAACGGGATAGCATTCCTCATAAAAACGCTGAAAGAAAAAAATGGACATGGCACTGACAAAGACACCGAGTAATTTTGAACTTATAAAAAACGGCATCTTCAAGGAGAACACGATCTTCAGGCTCGCGCTCAGCCTCTGCCCTTCCATCGCGGTCACGAACAAACTTGAAAACGGTGTCCTCATGGGCGTTGCCGTTCTCTTTGTGCAGGTGATGGTGAATATCACCGTTTCCCTCATGAGACACTTCATCCATCCGAGAATACGCCTGCCTATTTTCATGCTCATTATCTCGGGATGGGTAACCGTCGCTGACATGACTATGGCTGCTTATGCGCGTGAAGCATACAAACAGATGGGGCTCTATATACAGCTGATCGTTGCCTTTGCCTCGATCCTTGCGCGGGCTGAAATGTTTGCGAGCAAGAGCAAAGTGGTGCCGTCTATGTTCGATGGTATCGGCATGGGGCTGGGCTTTCTTTTTTCGCTCAGCATCATAAGCTTTTTCAGGGAGCTGCTCGGGAAAGGGTCGTTGTGGGGATACGCAATTCTCGATGCAAAGCCCCTCCTCATCATGGTGCTGCCCGCAGGCGGCTTTTTCGCAGTCGGCATTCTGATGGGCTTTTTCAACTGGCTGAGTTTGCGTTATGAAAAGAAGATGTGATCTATCATGAGCAGAACAGAACATTTGCGCTCATTCTCGGTCCCGAAAGCTTTCGGGACCTCCGAGGTAATGCTTTCCCCCGACTTTACGTCGGGAAAAATCATTAAATCCGCGCAAATGCCCTATTCCGCTCAGATGAGAAGGAAAAGGGAATAAAGATGGAATTTGCCAAACTCTTTGAACTTATTGTTGCGGCATCTCTGATCAACAACTTCGTTTTTACGCGGTTCCTGGGTCTCTGCATCTTTTTCGGCGTATCGAGGAAGATGGAAACCGCGGTCGGCATGAGTATCACCTTTACCGCGGTCATGATGGTCAGCGCCGGGCTGAGCTGGCTCATGTTCCACCTCGTCATGGTCCCCCTCAATATTACGTTCCTGAAAATCATTGTTTTCATCGGGATCGTGGCCGGTTTTGTCCAGGCTTCCGACACGATTATGCGTAAGGTTTCACCAGAGCTCTACCATAAACTCGGCATTTACCTTGCCTTAATATCCACGAACTGCATCATACTTGCGGTGCCGCTCATCAGTGCAGGTGAGCACTACAGCTTCATCGAAAGCCTTGCATTCGCCTTCGGCTCAGGGCTCGGTTTCGCGCTCGCGCTGGTCATCATGGCAAGTATCCGTGAAAAACTCGAACTTGCCGACGTCCCCGCGCCCTTTAAGGGATTGCCCATTGCCTTTATCGTGACCGGATTGATCGCCCTTGCTTTTGCGGGTTTTTCAGGATTGATAAAACTCTGATATGGTAAAATAATTCTGCTGAAATGGTTGATTTACAGAAAATACTCGCAGACCTCGCAGGGGTATTCCCGCTCGCAGACATATTCCATTTTTTGATTCCACAGGCAGGCGTTGGCGGAGGCGTTGAAGCCAAAGAGCGTGTTGAGCTCATCCCTGTGATTAAATCCACCCTGATTTTTCTCGCCGGAATCGGCACCGTATTCGGCATAGGACTCTCCCTTGCTGCAAAGAAGTTTTCTGTTGCGATCAACCCTAAAGTAGAGCAGGTGATGGATGTCCTTGCCCATGCGCATTGAGGCGCGTGCGGGTTCGCCGGGTGCGAACAATATGCAGAAGCAGTAGTCACTAATCCCGATGTCGCTCCGAACCTCTGCATCCCCGCTGGCGCACAGGGTGCCGAAGCGGTCGCGTTCATTACCGGAAAGAAGGCCGAGGCACGGGTACCTGTTTTTGCGCGCATTATGTGTCAGGGTGGCTGGAGCAGGTCAAAGAAGAAGTCCCACTATGAGGGCGTGCAGGATTGCAGGGCCGTTATCCTTGCCGGCGGCGGAGACAAGGCCTGCAGGTACGGATGCCTTGGATACGGAACCTGTTCGCGGGTATGTCCGTTTGACGCAATCTCCATGACTGAAGATCACCTGCCCTTTGTTGATATCGCAAAGTGCACCGGATGCAGGAAATGTGAGGCAGCATGCCCCACAAAGATCATAGAGGTGCTGCCTGCATCAAGACAGGTTCTCGTCACCTGTCATTCAAAAGATACAGGGGGCGCAACGAGAAAAAACTGCCAGACAGGGTGCATCGCGTGCGGCACCTGTGTAAAGGTCTGCCCTTTTGATGCTCCTTCTGTTGGAAATAACCTCTCGCGGATCGATATCGCCAAATGCAGGGTGTGCGGCGTCTGTGTGCCGAAATGTCCGACACATGCGATTACCGACTTTATCCCTCAGCGTCCAAAGGCCTTTGTGATGGATCATTGTATCGGCTGCCGGATCTGCGCAAAGGCATGTCCTGTCAATGCAGCTTCAGGTGAACTGAAGAAGCTCCATATCATCGACAAAACACAATGTATCGGCTGCGGAATCTGTACGGCAAAGTGTCCGGTTCAGGCGATCGACGGCACATTCAACGCAAAAGAAGTCTTCGCTGCAGCAAGGGCAAAAAAGTCAAAGGCTGCGTAATGATTGGACCCTCTTTGAGGGTCCTTATATTTCATTGAGGAGGGGAAGGTTTATGAAGCGGTTCAGAATTGTCTTGGCTTTACTGGTAGTCATGTCTTTTTCAGGGTTTGTGTTTGCGGGAAGCGCCGGCGATGAATCATTGCAGAAATTGATGGACGGCAACAAACGGTATGCAGCGGGAGATCTTGCTAAGAAAGACCTCGGCGACAGCAAGAGAAAAGAGCTGACGAAAGGTCAAAAACCCTTTGCGATAGTCATCACCTGTTCTGATTCAAGAGTGCCTCCGGAACTTCTCTTCGATCAGGGGCTTGGAGATATCTTTGTCATCAGGGTTGCGGGAAATGTTGTCGATCCGATTGCGCTGGGAAGCATCGAGTACGGCGCGGAGCATCTCAATTCCCCCTTATTATTCATCCTCGGTCACTCGAAATGCGGGGCGGTAAAAGCAACTCTTGAGGCAAAGGGAAAACCTGAGGGGAATATCGGTGCGATAGTGAAGAAGATCCAACCGGCAGCTGCCGCTGCAAAGAAAAAAGGCGGATCTGAAGATGAGATTTTCGAGACAGCGATCAAGGAAAACATGACAAATGTTTATAAAGATGTTATGACAAAGAGTACGATTATTCCCCATCTTGCCCAGGAAGGCAAATTAAAGATCGTTGCAGGCGAATACAACATTGCAACCGGCAAGGTAGAAATGATGGACCTGCCGAAAATGGCGAAAAGCGAAAAGAAGCATTAATTTCATCTCTCACATCCGGGGCCTGTGCAGACGCACAGGCCTTTTTCTTCACTCCTGCTCCGTATCCTGTTGAACAAGACCATCATGCTTTGATATGATTGAAAGAACGCCTGTTCTGCGTAAATAAAAAGATACCATGGACACAATACTCATACAATATCTGCAGGCATCGCCGATACTTGCCAAATATCATTTATCCGCGGCGGAAATCAATGATCTTGCTGTCTACCTCAGAAAAAACTGCATTGCATCAAAAGTTGAGGAAGTAGTCAGGATGGTTGAAGAAATTATCAGTATCGATCCGGCCCTTGACTGGAAAGAAATACTTGAGGCTGCCGCAAAAAAAATCGTCGTCTTTCTCCACGCAGATGCCGCCTCTATCCGTATTTTCGATCCCGAGACAGGCAAGCTCGTTACTTTCGGCTCCCACAAGTATGATGAGTCCGGCCGGTTGAAAAGCATCTCTATCGAAAAATCAGTGGCCGGGAAGGTAATCACGAGCGGCAAAAGTTATCTTGTCCCGAATATCCTTTTGGAACCTGATTACACCAACAAGGATATCGTTAGGGAGTACGGCTTCAATTCCCTGATGGCGATACCGATCACTATCACCGGGTTTTTTCAAAATGATCCCCTTATCAAGGGGACCATCCAGATCTATTATAAAGAAATCAACAGGGAGTTCGATTCCCTCGAAGTGGCAAACGCTGAGTTGATGGCGCGGAGGATAAGTTACGTTCTGGCGAAGAAACGCATCATAGACCTGCAAAAACTGAATATCCAGAAGGAAAAAATTGTCGAGAAGATTTTCGTTAAGCTCAGCCATCATGAAGGCATCAAGATGAAAGACGTCTTCAGGATGATGATGCCGGAACTGGCTGATATCATACAGGCCCAGAGCTGCACGCTGTTTTCAATTACTCCTGAACGGAAGCATGTTCAGCTTGAGCTCGAATACCCGGCCGGCCAGGAAAGCCATTCGATCAGCTGCATGTTCGCTATAGACGACCATCCCTATTTTGCGGCGCTCATCAACAGCACGGAAAAGAAAGGTGACTACGAATTTGAGCAGATTACTTCATCCTATATTCTGATCAAGGACCCGCTGAAGAGCAGACTGGCGAATGATGAACTGAAGCTCTATGCATCACGGCAGAATGTCAACTCGGTACTCATGATCCCCCTGAAGGCCATGGAGGAAATCAACTATTTCATGGTTTTTTATGCGAAAGACAGACGCCAGCAGTTTACTGAACACGAGATCGATCTTCTCAACTTCTTCGGCAAGGAGGTAATGAAAGCATTGCGCATCGAGAAACTCGACGACGTCCTGCATGATTTCAAGAATCCCGCGATCGCGATCGCCGGCTTTGCCAGGAGAGCGAAAAAACTTCTCGAAAAAGAGGGGCTCGAAAATGCAAGAGACAAGATATCCGAATATCTGGGCATCATTGCCGAAGAGACAGCGCGGATGCAGGAACTCGCTATCTATCCTAATATCGAAGGCCGTGAAAGGGTTCTTGACCTGAGCGGGGTGCTGAAAAGGCGTTTCAAAATCAA
>Ga0315283_10001990_pt1 | contig 16817 bp, 6 predicted proteins | sample YL17G09_0_MG_FD_204541 | JGI IMG/M metagenome (GOLD analysis project Ga0315283, IMG submission 204541) | Sediment microbial communities from Yellowstone Lake, YNP, Wyoming, USA - YL17G09_0 | ecosystem: Environmental > Aquatic > Freshwater > Lake > Sediment | place: USA: Wyoming | collected... | reverse complement strand
GCCGTTTGGCGACATCAACCGATTCCAGCGGCTCACCGGAGCCGTCGTGCAGCCGTTCAACGATGCCGGCCCGAGCATCCCGGTGGGCTTCGCCTCGGCAAGGTGGGGTTCGCTGGCGTCGTTCGGCGCACGCACGTATCCGGGCACGAAGAAGATGTACGGCACCAGCGGCAACAGCTTCATCGCCGTGGTGGAGTTCGGCCCGCAGATCCGCGCGCGGGCCGTGTCGGCCGGGGGCGAGAGCGGGGACCCGTCCTCGAAGCACTTCGCCGATCAGGCGGAGCGCTATGCGACCGGCAACCTGCGCGAGGTGTACTTCTACCCGTCGCAGCTGACCGGCCACACCGAGCGCCAGTACCACCCGGGCTCCTAGAGACCGACGACGACCGTCATGAGAGTGCCTGGCGCCGGGGCCGTGCTGCACGAGACGACCGACCTGCTCATCATCGGCGCCGGCCCGTTCGGGCTGGCGATGGCCGCGTGGGCCAGGTGCGAGGGCCTCGACCACCGCGTCGTCGGCCGCCCGATGGCGTTCTGGCGGGAGCACATGCCGGCCGGCATGACCCTGCGTCCGGGGCGCGGATGGCACCTCGACCCGCACGCGATCGTCAGTACCCGCCGGATTCCCTAGTGACCGTGTCCGACGTGATCCCGGTGGGTTCGTGCGTGGCGCGATACGAGCGATTGCAGAAGCGGGCCGGTTGCCGCTAGCATGGTCCCGCGCCAGCCACCTTTCCAGGCCCGTTGGCCGAGTCGGCGGACATCGAAGAACCAACGCCCTCCGCGAACATCGAGGAGCCGCGATGAGATGTGCCACATGCGGCCGGGAGACGACCTCCGGCAATCGATGTGACGTCTGCGGCGCGATTCTTGGCGGTCACACCGATCTCGGGTCCGAGGCGGTGACCGTGCCACCACCGCCAACGCCTCTTGTCGAGGACCCCGATCTCACGAGACTAACGGGAGGACAGGCGCCCAGGGGAAGCAGCCTGCCCGGAAGTCCGCTCACGCCGGGCGCCGCATTCGGCTCGCGCTACCGGATTCTGCGGCAGCTCGGAGCGGGCGGCATGGGTGTGGTGTACCAGGCGTGGGACGACGAACTGGGCCTCGCCGTCGCACTCAAAGTCATCAAACCGGAAGTCAGCGCTGATCCTCGGGTGGCCTCCGAGGTCGAGCATCGTTTCAAGCGTGAGCTCCTGCTTGCGCGCCAAGTCACGCACAAGCATGTCGTCCGCATTCACGACATCGGCGAGATGGACGGCATCAAGTACCTGACGATGCCGTTCATCGAAGGACGCGACCTGGCGAACGTGCTGCGCGGCGAAGGTCGGCTGTCCGTCGCCAGGGCACTCCAGATCGCGAAGCAGATAGCGGCAGGGCTCGTGGCTGCACACGAGGCGGCTGTTGTCCACCGCGACCTGAAGCCCGAGAACGTGATGATCGACGCCGACGAGCAGGCGGTGATCATGGACTTCGGGATATCGCGGTCCGAAAGCACGACGGGTGCGACGGTCACGCGGACCGCGACGGGTGGGATCGTCGGAACGATGGAGTACATGCCGCCCGAGCAGGCGACCGGGCAGCGGACGGACCACCGCGCCGACATCTACAGCCTCGGCCTCATCTTGTACGACATGCTCGCCGGGCGTTCACGCGTCGCGAAGGCTGGCACGGCGATTTCGGAACTGACGGAGCGGCTGCGGACGCCGCCGCGGCCGCTGCCGTCCGCGGCCCCGTCCGTTCCTGCGGTCGATGCCGTCATTGCTCGATGCACGCAGGCCGATCCCGCGAAGCGATATCAAACGGCCGCCGGACTTCTCGCGGATCTCGACCTGCTCGGTGCCGACGGCCAGCCCCTGCGTCGCGCCCGCGTGATCCCCGCGCGGCACGTCGGCGCCGCCGCTCTAGTCGTCCTGCTCGTCATCGCCGGGGCGGTCGGACTCTGGCTTCGCTCCCGGACCGGAACGGGAGCGGCCAAGGCGCCCAGCGCCGCACATGCCCCGGTCAGCGTGCTGGTGGCCGACTTCGATAACCGCACCGGCGAAGCGGTCTTCGACGACACGCTGGAGCCGATGTTCAACGTCGCCCTCGAGGGCGCCAGCTTCCTCAACGCCTTCAACCGCGGCCAGGCCCGCAAGTTGGCTTCGGGGTTGCCCAGGCCCAGCGACAAGCTCGACCCCGAAACAGCGCGGCTGGTGGCCGTGAGCAAAGGCATCCCGGTCGTGGTGAGCGGTTCGCTCGCGCGCGAGGGCAAGGGCTACCGGATCACCGTGCGCGTCGTGGACGCCAGGACCGGTGGCAGCATCGCCAGTCCTGAAGCCGCTGTGAGCACCAAGAATGAAATCCTGCCGGCGATTCCCAAGCTGGTCGCTCCCATCCGCAAGGCGCTCGGCGACAGCACTCCCGCCTCCGTTCAGTTGGAGAGCGCCGGCGGCGCCTTCACCGCGGCGTCGCTCGAGACCGTCCACCAGTACAGTCTCGGGATGCAGCAGCAGTTCGCGGGCAATTCCGAGCAGGCGCTGCGCTCGTTTTCCAAGGCAGCGGAACTCGACCCGGGGTTCGCCCGAGCCTATGCCGGCATGGCCGGTGTGGCCATCAAGTTGGGGCAGCTGCACGAGGCCGACAGCTACATCAAGCTGGCCATGGAACACATGGAGCGCATGACGGATCGCGAACGCTATCGCGTGCGGGGCCTCTACTATCTGTCCGCCGGGAACTGGCAGAAATGCGCCGAAGAGTACGATGAGCTCGTCAAACGCTATCCCGGCGACAATATCGGGCACAACAACCTCGCGATCTGCCTCGGCCAGTCGCGCAATCTGGCGCGCGCCGTCGAGGAGGCCCGCCACGATCTCCAGTTCAACCCCAACGCTTCCGCGGCGGCCAATCTGTCGCTGTTCTCTTCTTACAGTGGCGATTTCCAGGGTGGCGAGCGCGCCGCCCGTGAACTGCAGCAAGCCTTCCCTTCGTTCCCGTTCGGCCATCTCGTGCTGGCGTTGGCGCAACTGGGCCAAGGACAATTGGCCCAGGCCTCCGACAGCTACCGCGGCTTCGAGAAGACGGGCGCGCTGGGCGCCTCCTTTGCCGCCTCGGGCCTCGGGGATTTGGCGTTGTACGAAGGGCGCTTCGCCGATGCCGTGCGCATCTTCGAACGGGGAGCAGCCGCAGACCTGGCCGGGAAGAACCCCGACGCGGCAGCCGAGAAGCTGACCGCACTGGCGTACGCGCAGCTTTGCCTCCGCAAGGAAAGGCCCGCGCTGGCCGCCGCCGACAAGGCGCTGGCGAGCAGCAAAGCCGTGAAGATCAGGTTTCTTGCCGGGCAGGTTTATGCAGAGACGGGAGAACTGGCCAAGGCGCGAGAATTGGCCGCCAGCCTGGCTGCGGAAATCTCGACCGAACCGCAGGCCTACGCCAAGATCCTGGAGGGTATGTCAGCCCTGGCGCGCAACGATGCCCGAGGTGCCATCAAGACCTTGACCGAGGCCAATAGCGTGCTGGACACCTGGATTGGGCGCTTTGAGCTCGGCCGCGCCTACCTCGAGGCCGGCGCCTTCGCCGAGGCCGACTCCGAGTTCGATCGCTGCATCCGCCGCAGGGGCGAGGCCCTGGCGCTGTTCATGGACCTCGTTCCCACGTACGGTTATCTCCCGCCTGCCTACTACTACCAAGGGCGCGTCCGGGAAGGCTTGAATAGCGCCGGTGCCGCGGATTCCTCTCGCACCTACCTGAACATCCGCGGGAAGGCGGGCGAGGACCCGCTGCTGCCCGACATCCGACGACGCCTGAAGCAGTGACGCCGCTGTCTCACGATAAGGCGGGGATTGCTCCCCGCCTTACGAGCCGCCCGGCAACTCACTTCGTCCTGAAATACCCCGTGATCATGCTGCCGTCTCTGGCGGTCATCCGCACCGCGTAGCAGACGTTCGCCGTTCTGGGCATCTTCCAGTTCTGGATGAACTGCGTCCCGTCGTAGCGCAAGGAAGTACCGCCGGTGTTGTCAATTTCGGCGGCCAACTCGGCGGCGTTTCCGGGCTGGCAGCTCACGGTGTACAGTGCGACTGACCCGCCATTCACTGCCGATAGCGCGGTCTGTTCAACGCTGCCAGCATAGATGTTGAACTTCAGCGGCACGGCGGAACCACCCTTGACCACGTTCCAGACGGGCGTATTGTTCTGCGACATGCCGACCGGCGAGTGGAAGCCCTGGATCGTCCAAGCACTGATGGTGAACTCGCGGCTGACATCTTGCGCAGGCTGGTAGTTGACGTCGCCGCCCTGCACGGCCGTGACGCTGCACGGGCCATAGTGCTGCATGGTTACCGTGCCGCCGGGGGTTACAGAGCAATTGCCGCTGCCGCCAAAAGTCACGGCGAGCCCGGAACTGGCCGTGGCGCGCACCGTAAACGGAACCTCGCTGAAGATGCGACTCTCAAGCGCCGCGAAGGTGATTGACTGAGCGGCCTTCGCGATGTTGATCGTTTGCGCCACGGGCTGTGCAGCGTGGTAGACGCTATTGCCACCCTGCGACGCCGTCACCGTGCAACTGACCGCGCCGGTGAGGTGAACCGTTTGGCCGGTCACGGTCACGGTGCAGTTACCCGCTGCGCTGAAGCTGACCGGCAACCCCGAACTCGCGGTAGCGCTCACCGTAAAGTCGGGATCGCCAAACGTCTTGTTCGGCAGAGCGGAGAAGGTGATCGTCTGGTTCAGCATGGCCGGCTCGGAAGGCTGGCTGGCGCGCGGCTGACCGGTTTCGTCGGGAACAATCGTGGTCGCGCGATACTCTGTGCTGACCGTGTCGCCGGTCACCGGGCAGGTGGTCGGCGGCGGGTTGCCCGTCACCTCGCACGCGACATTGCCATCGCTGCGATAGATCCTGTACGCGGAAATCACGCCGAAGTTCGGGGCCTGCCAGTCGAGTCGGATGCCGCTGTCGGTTTGCGTCTTGGTCAGTCCATAGGGCGGCCGGACAAACGAGTTGGCCGTTTCGTAGTCCATCTCGCCGCCGCCGCCGTTGGGGAAGAGCACGCCCCCGCCGTTGGGGAACTGGATGCCGCCGCCGTTGGGCAGCAGGACGCCGCCGCCGTTCGGCAGGCTCACTCCGCCGCCGTTCGGCAGGGTGATGCCGCCGCCGTTGGCCAGGAGCACGCCCCCGCCGTTGGGCAGCAGGACGCCGCCGCCGTTGGGCAACTGCACGCCGCCGCCGTTGGGCAACTGCACGCCGCCGCCATTGGGCAAGTGAATGCCCCCGCCGTTGGGCAAAAGGACGCCGCCGCCGTTGGGCAGTTGGACGCCCCCGCCGTTGGCCAGGAGCACGCCGCCGCCGTTGGGCAGCAGGACGCCGCCGCCGTTTGCCAACTGGATCCCCCCGCCGTTCGGCAAGAGGACGCCGCCGCCGTTCGGCAGCAGGACGCCCCCGCCATTCGGCAGGATGATGCCCCCGCCGTTCGGCAACTGCACCCCACCCCCGTTGGGGAGCAGGATGCCGCCGCCCTCGGGCAGTTGCACGCCAGCTCCGCCCGTCGGCACCGGCACCACCGTCGTACCATCGCCCAGCACCACGCCGCCGCCGTTGGGCAGGAGGATACCGCCGCCGTTCGGCAACTGCACGCCCCCGCCGTTCGGCAAGAGGATGCCGCCGCCGTTGGGCAACTGCACGCCGCCGCCGTTGGGCAGCAGCACGCCGCCGCCGTTGGCCAGCTGGATGCCCCCGCCATTCGGGAAGAGGATGCCGCCGCCATTCGGCAGAATGATGCCGCCACCATTCGGCAGCTGGACGCCCCCGCCGTTGGGCAACAGTACCCCGCCGCCGTTGGGCAGTTGGACGCCAGCTCCGCCCGCCGCCACGACCGTACCATCCGGCAGCAACACGCCGCCGCCGTTCGGCAAGAGCACACCGTTGCCGTTCGGCAACAGCACTTCGCCGCCAGCCAGCAGCACGCCGCCGCCGTTGGGCAGCTGCACGCCCCCGCCATTGGGCAGCAGTACGCCGGCGCCGTTTGGCAGCACCACGCTGCCGTCGGGCAGCAGCACGCCCCCGCCGTTGGGCAGCAGGATGCCGCCGCCGTTGGGCAGCAGGATGCCGCCGCCGTTGGGCAGCAGCACGCCGCCTAGCACGAAGTGACTGCCGGTAGCGCCGATCTGCCGCAGGTTGTAAGTCGACCAGTCGTCGTAGCCCTGCAGGTCGTCAGCGTGCTTGCCGTCGAAATTGACGTCCTGGTTCGCCTGCCACGTGAACGACGACGCTGCGGCATCCCAGCGGTACATCGTCTCGTTCGAGGCCTTGGGCGTGCTGTCACAATGCCGCTTGGCCGGGCTCTGCCCGGCGGCGCCAAAGAACGGATCGGGCGAATACCAGCTCGTCGTCGAATAGCCCGCCTGCCCCAAGACCGACGCGTCGCCCGCCAAACCCTCGCGTATCGACCCCAGTACCTTGCCGGAGTAATCCAGGAGGTTGTGATTCGGCCCCAGCAGGTCGATCTGGAACAGGTAGTTCATCACACTCTGGTAGTTGGGTTTGCAGTTAGCTTCGTACTTCGCCAGGTAGGTGCCCGGCTGGTAATACGTGCCGCCATGCGTCAGCCCTAATGAGTGCCCGAGTTCGTGCATCAGCGTGCCGGCCTGCACGTTGACGCGCAGGCTGTCGTCCTGCGGCGAGTCACTGGAACACGCGGTGGTCAGCTTGTTCTGAGCATCCAGGCAGAACTTCCAATTCCCCAGGGTGATGACCATGTCCGCCCCGCCGACGTCGGAGTACCCGGAACTGCTGCTCTTCTTCCCCGAGTAGATGGCCAGTCCCGGATCGGTCGTGCTGTTAATGGGTCCCGCTACGTTCTTTATCGAAATCGTGAACTGCGTATCATTCACGACCGCGGGCACGTAGATCCCGTTCAGATAGGGCTGCGAAATCGCTTCCGCAATCGTGATGCGCGCGGGCGCGCCATTAGGGAGGGCGTCTTGCAGGCCGTGCGGCACCGAGGTCGTGATCGTTGCCGTGTTGCCTGACACGATGATGCTGACCAGATTGTCATTCCAGAAGCTCCAGGCCGGGGTGGCGATGCTGTGCGCGAAAAGCGCGTAGTGGTAGCTGTCCTTGCGCCCGGGCTGGAACCGCGGATCGCAGGCACTCGTCGCGCCCGTCGCGGCGCAGGTCTTCGGGGCGCGTGGGCCCATCTTCGCCAGCCCCAGCCCCAGCTTCCAACCCACCAGGCCCGGTTCATTCGGGACGACGCACTGCGGTTTGGCGGGATCCGCGTCGGTGCAGGTTTCTTCGGGGATGATGTTTCCACCCCTCGCGTCTGCCAAAGGCACGATGTGCGGCTCGCCCTGGTAGTTGTTCCCCACGTCGAAGTGCACGTTGATGCCGTGGTTCTCGAATGCCTGGGCCACTCCTTCCAGGGCTTCCAGCGTGGGCAGGTGCGAATGCCCGTTCACGGTGTCGCAAGTGCCGTCGTCTTTCACCAGGCTGCACATGTAATCGATCTGCACGAAGAGGTCCTCCGGCAACGCCGCTGGAGGTCGGACCGTCGTCACTTCGGGCAGAGCTACCCAGGAGCCGTCGCGTGCGTTCTGATAGCCGCTTGCGGCCTTCCAACTGGCGAGCAACCCGTCGGAACCGGCGTTGACCGGCGTGCTGAGCACGATTACGCAACCAGACGCAACGCTTGTCACGGACACATTCACGGAGTCGCCCGAAACGGGTCCACCGAGAGTCGTTGTCGCCCCGCCGGACATCGCTGTCGCCGAGAAGCCCGCACCGGGCGCCGCCTCGTAGAAGCCCCGGACGTTCTGGTAGATGGTGCCCGCAGCCTCGGGCGGTACCCACGAGCCGTCATACATGACGACCGCCTTGAGCGGCACCACGTAGTTTCCGCCGCCGTCTTTCTCGTTCGACAACACGCGGTAGACCACGACCAGGCTGGCGCCAATCGAGAGCCGCGATCCGTTGGCCCAGTCGGCGGGCATGCTCACATCGACGGGTGCACCCAAGCCCGGCGGGGTCACCGGCAGGTAGGGCAGGACGTTCGCGCGATAGGTGCGCAGCACGCCGGTCAGCGTGCCATCGGTGAACCCGATGTCGCTCCCCAGCTGTTGCGCGCCCAGCACGCGGTAGCCGCGGAACTGGATCCCGCTCGCCGGCGCGGAGGTGGCCGATTCTACCGTCTGCCAGTAGAGGAACGCCGCCAGGATGTGCGCACCCTGCGGGACGGCGCCTCCCTCCGGCGTTTGGACGGTGATCGCCCCCGGTCCACCCCGCAGGCCGGTGCTGCCGGCCGCGTAATCGCCGGTCACGAAGAAGTTGTTGAAGAGGTTCAGGGCGCTGGCGTTCACCGTCAACTGCCCGCCCAGCGAGACGATCGAGTAGTTGGGAGCCGTCACGGGGGCGACCGTAATCGTGTACGTACCGGGTGCTCCGTCAAACCCCGTGGGCAGCGTCAGCGTGGGGAGGCCGCTCAGGGCCGTTGCGGCCGTATCGCCATTCACGAAGCCGAAGTAGCTGGCCGTCAGCGGCGGCATCCGGCTGCCCGCGCCCATGGACTTGTTGTCGGAGATGATGGTCAAGGGCGCCGGATTCACGGTGAGGGTGGCGCTATCGTACGTGATTCCGAAAAAGACCTTCGCCGCACCGGAGCAGCTGATCAGATGCGTGCCGACCGGCGGCGCCACCATGCCCGGCACGACGCAGGTCGCGCCGGTGTCCAGGGTCTGGCCATCGGGCAGGCCGGTCACCGTGTAAGTGAGCGCCGGCACGGCGCCGCCGTACGTCATCACCTGGTTGACCGGCGTGACGGTCAAAGCACCCATCACTGTCAGTGTCCCGGGCGAGTAGGTGATGTCGTAGTTGGTCAGCCCCGTTCCCACCGCCGCGCTCGGATAAATGGGATATGCACCGGGCGGCGCGGCGGCTGGTTGCCCAGCCGTCGTCAGGGTGAGGCTCGTGACTGTGTCCGCGTTCCGCAGACCGCCGACGGTGATATAGGACCCTGGCCAGTTTCCGTGCTCTCCCCATATCAACAACATGCCGTACGCTTTCCACAAGTCTCTGGCACTGATGGTCAGGAGCGCCGGGTTCACGGTCAGCGTGCCGGGGACGTACTCGATGAAGTATCCGGCCTTGGCGGCGCCAGAGCAGACAATGGCATAGGTGCCCGCGTTGCTGGCGCCAGTCCCGGCCGAAACACAGGTCGGTTCCGTCTCCAGCCCCAGCACCGTGTCACTGGTGTACGTTAGTTGGGGACGGGTGCCGCCGTAGGTCATCGTTTTGTTTTCGCCGGTTATGGTTATGTATCCGGTAATGGCAGGGTCAGGCGTAGCCGTCAACGCCAGAGCCAGCGAATGCCGGTAGCCGGCGGAGATGGCCGCCGGAGCCTGCGGTCCAAAGACATGAACGGGCGTGGGATTGGCCTCAACAGTCGTGGCGCCATTCCCCAACTGCCCAAAGCTGTTCCAGCCCCAGGCCAACAGCAAGCCGGTGTTCTTCAGCGCCAGAGCGTGTGCGTAACCGGCGGCAATGGCGACGACTCCCGTCAGGTAATGCGTGGCATCGGTCGCCAGCACCGGCACCGGGACGAGGCTCGGGCCCGCCGTGCCGTTGCCCAATTGGCCAATGCCGTCATTTCCCCAGGCCCGGACCGTGCCGTCGGCTTTCAGCGCCAGGCTGAAGTTCGATCCGGCGGCGATGGCCACCACCCCGGTGAGATAGCCGCTCGGGTCGGAAGGGTCGACCACCTGCACGGGTGCGGGATTCGGCATCGGGGATGGGGAACTCTGGTTGTTGCCGAGTTCGCCGTCAGCGTTGCGCCCCCAGGCCCAGACAGTACCATCGCTCTTCAGCGCCAGGCTGTGCAACCCGCCGGCGGCAATCGCTACGACCCCGGAAAGGTGGCCGACGCCCCATCGGCCGGGGATCTGCGCCGGCGCGGATCTGCTGGGGAGCATGGGCGGGTCCGCGGGAGTTCCCAACTGCCCCCAGTTGTTGGCACCCCAGGCCCACACGGTGCCGCCACTGTCCAGCGCCAGGCTGTGATAAGCCCCGGCTGCAACGGCCACCACGGGGGCCGTAATACCAATTACCTCGATGGGTGTGTAGCTGACCGGCATGTCCCTGACCCAGCCGTCGGAATCTACGCGGCCCACGCCCGTCTGGCCATTCTCGTTTTGGCCCCACGCGTACACGGCGCCCGTGCTCGTCAGTGCCAGCGTGTGGTGTTCGCCGGTGGCGACCGCCTTCACCGTAGGTCTGCCCACCATGATGATTTGGGTGGGCGTGCTGCCGCCTGAAAGCCCCTGGCCAATGCCCATCTCGCCGTAGCCGTTATTGCCCCACGTCCAGAGGGTGCCATCGCTCCTCACAGCTACGCTGTGAAAGCCCCCAGCGGAAATTGCCGCGAGCCCCGTGAGCGCGTCCACGGCAGTCGGGACGCTGCTGGTCCCGCTGAGAGCGTTGCCCAGGTACCCATTCGCGTTGTCTCCCCAGGCCGCGCCGAGGGCCTCGCTCTGGAGCGCCAGAGTGGAGTACCCGCCCGCCGATATCGCCACGAACCCAGAGAAACCGCCCACCTGCGCCGGCGTTGGGTGGGGGACTTCATCGCGCGTTCCACTTCCCAACTGGCCATAGCCGTTCCAGCCCCAAGTCCAGACGGTGCCATCAGCCTTCAGCGCCACACTGTGAAGCTCCCCAGTGGCAACGTCCATCACGCCGGTGAGACCCGCCGCCTGAACCGGCGTGCCGCTGTCCAGGCTCCCGACACCGTTGCCCAACTGGCCATAGTTGTTCTCTCCCCACGCAAACACGGTACCGTCGCCTTTCACTGCCAGGTTGTGACCGCTGGAGGTGGCGATCTTCTTCACCCCGGAGAGATATCCACCGAAACCATCTACTACCTGCACCGGCGTGGGGTGGGCGGCCTGGTCGCCAAGGGTGCCGTCGCCCAACTGGCCCTGGGAGTTCGCTCCCCACGCCCAGACAGTACCGTCGCTCTCTAGCGCCAGGCTGTGATACTCCCCGCCAGCGACCGCCACCACGGCCGAAAGAACACTCACTTGCGCTGGAGTGCTGGTGCTTGGGCTGCTCACACCCAACTGGCCGAAATCATTGCGCCCCCACGCCCACACTGTGCCGTCGCTCTTCACCGCAAGACTATGGGAATAGCCGGCAGCAATCGCGACCACGCCTGACAAGCCAGGCACCCGCACCGGCGTGGAGCTGTCTGGCCCCTCCATGCCGAGCTGGTAGAAGTGGTTGCGTCCCCACGTCCAAACCGTTCCGTCGCTCTTCAGCGCGATGCTGTGAAAGAGTCCGGCGGCAATTGCCACCACGTCAGAGAGACCGCTTACCGGTGCCAGCGTCTCCAGGGTGGGGCCTGTTGTGCCGTTACCCAGCTGGCCAAAGGTATTGACCCCCCGGGCGAGCACTGATCCGTCCGCCTTCAGGATCAAGTAATGACTGCTGTTGGCGGTAGCCACAGCACCGGACGACCCGCTGAGCTGGCTGGGCGCGTCGGGGAGGAAGTTGCCCCAGCCGAAAACACTCCCCACGGCCCGCTGGGCGCGCGGCCGGTCGCCCGCGCTGGACGGCAGTGTGGCGGCGAAGATCAGGGCGAGCACGAGCGTCACCCGAGCCAGTCGCGTGATGACGTATGCTGCCGGATACGCCGGGGCAAAGTGGGTGACACTGCGCGGCGACGGCTTCATGGCGTGCTCCTTCCGAGAATGAACGGCAGATTCACGCGCGGCGCACGGCCTGACTTGGCGGCCGGGCACCGCGAGTGGGCGACTGACGGTTCCCGAGTGAACGGGCGGGTGCGCGACACGGTGTTCACGTTTCGTGCGGCGTGCAGGACGCGGCTGCTGGTGCGACTGCGCGCGCAGCGAGCCGGACGCAACTGTCAGGACCAGGGTTGCGAATGCGGGAGAAATGACGGCACGGCCGATCGCCGGAGCTCTCTCTCGAACCACCGGAAGGCTGCCTGACATGACTGGCCCCCATCCGTTGATGAAAAGGCCGCCACTCCACCAAGGCGTGGGTGGCATCGTGAGAAAGGGGGCAACCTTGGAACCGCCGCCGGATATCCACGACGTCTACGAAGGAGGGGGCACGTCGTTGTGCACGGTCCGGTCGCTCGCGGCCTTTCCAGGGAGCGCTGACGGGCACAAGGGAGGCAACAGAAAATTGTACTTACACAGATGAGTTTGTCAAGGCCGCGTATCGACCTGCCCCCCCCGTCTAGCATCCTGAAGGCGGAAGGCGGCAATTGCAGGCTGGTGACGGGCAGGCGCTCGCCCCGTCCGGCCAGCCAAGACGCCAACCGTGGGCACGATCGTCGCCATCGGCGTCTCCGGCAACAACTTCAGTCGTGACTTCTGTGCCCGGGCGAGCGTCTGCCCGGGCGGCGTCTGATAGCGGGCGATCTGTCAACCGGCCGCAGCGGAAAACGAACGGAGGCCGCTCAATGCGTCCTATAGTCCCTTGGGCGGAAACTTCTGCAGGACGTCGTCCGAGCCTTCCCTCAGGCCTCACGCCGTCACCGCGCCGTGTCGGGTAGAATGACGTACATATGACCCGATGGCTGTTCGGAGCCACGCTCACGCTGAGCGCGTTCCTGCTGTTCCTCGTGCAGCCCATGGTCGCGCGAGCGATCCTGCCCTGGTTCGGCGGGTCATCGTCGCTCTGGACGACCTGCATGCTGGTCTTCCAGGCGACGCTGCTCGTCGGGTATCTCTACTCGCACGCGCTGGCCCGGTTCGCCTCGACGGTGGGCCAGTTCCGGATTCACGCGGTGCTGCTGGTCGCAAGCGCGATGGCGCTGCCGCCGCTCCCGGGCGGTCAGTGGAAGCCCGCGGATCTGCACAATCCTCCCGCACAGATTGCGCTGCTGCTCCTCGCGGTGGCGGGCCTGCCTTACCTGACGCTGTCGACGACGGCGCCCCTGCTGCAGGCGTGGTATGCCCGGGTGTTTCCGGACCGCTCGCCGTACCGGCTGTACGCCTGGTCGAATGCCAGTTCGCTGCTGGCGCTCATCAGCTATCCCCTGGTGATCGAGCCCTTCTTCACGCTGCGCCAGCAGGGCCTCCTCTGGAGCGCGTTGTATCTGGCATTCGCGGCGGTCAGCCTGCCGTGCGCCTACGTGGTGACGAGGAGCCCAGCCCGGCCCGAGCAGGCGACCCCGCCGGAGCAGGCGGCCCAGGCCGCGACGCCCGCCCGCGCCTCGATTGCCGGGGCCGTGCCTCGCGCGCCGGGCGTGCCCGAGATGGCTGTCTGGCTGTGGCTCCCGCTGCTGGCCTCGGTGGTGCTGCTCGGCACCACCAACGAGTTGTGCCAGGACATCGCCGCGGTGCCGTTCCTGTGGGTGGTGCCGCTGGCCCTCTACCTGGCGACTTTTGTGCTGTGCTTCCAATGGGACTGGCTCTATCGACGGCGGGTGTTCCTCCCGTTATCGGTGCTGTGCATCGGGAGCGTGAAGGCCAGCAGCTTTCTGGGGGCCGATCCGCCGCTCTGGCAGGACATCTCCATCTGGTGCGCCTCGCTGTTCGTGTTCTGCATGATCTGCCACGGGGAGCTGGTCCGGCGGAAGCCGGGCGCGGATCACCTGACGCTGTTCTACGTCCTGGTGGCCCTCGGCGGCGCGCTCGGCGGCGCGACGGTCGCGCTCGCGGCCCCACGGGTGTTGTCGTCGTTCATGGAGCTCCCCCTCGCGCTGGCCGCCATCGTCGGCACCGCGGCCCTGATGCTGGCGGCCGGCGGCGCGCCGGGAGCGGCGGGACCGTTGCGATCAACAGGTGTTGGCGCGGTCACGAACACGCCGCCGGCGCGGGTTGTGACACCGCCGTGGCTCCGGATTCCTGCGTCCGGAACCGCTCTGGCGATCATGTACGTCGTCGCGGCAGGAGGCATGACGGCGTACGTGCACTCGGGAACGAAACCCGAGGACACCGTGCTGGACCAGCGGCGGAACTTCTTCGGCGTCCTTCGCGTGGAAGAGCACCTGGACAAGGACGACGCCTCCGGCATCCGGTTGCTGTACAACGGCCGGATCGTCCACGGCGCGCAGTTCCAGCAGGCGGCAAAGGCTCGCGTGGCGACGACGTATTACGCGAAGCGAAGCGGCCTCGGTCTCGCGCTGGAGGCCTTCCTCCGCCGCCCGAACCTTCACATCGGCGTCGTGGGTCTGGGCGCGGGAACGACGGCCGCGTACGGCAGGGCCGGCGATCGGGTGCGCTTCTACGAAATCAACCCGCTGGTGCGGGAGCTGGCCCGGCAGTACTTCACCTTCCTCTCCGGGTGTCCGTGCCGCGTCGACGTGGTGATGGGCGATGCGCGCGTGAACCTCGAGCGCGAGTCCCCGCAGGGCTTCGATCTCCTCGCCCTGGACGCCTTCAGCGGCGACGCCATTCCCACGCACCTGCTGACGGTGGAGGCGCTTCGGGTTTATTTGCGGCACCTGCGCGTGGATGGGATCCTGGCCGTTCACATCTCGAATGCGTACTTCGACCTGACGCCCGTGGTGCGCGGGCTGGCGGACGCCGGAGGCCTGACCGGGGTGCTGGTGAAGAGCGGGGATGACGGCGCCGAGCACGTCTACCGCAGCGACTGGGTGCTGCTCTCTCGAATCTCGGGCACCTTCGCCCGCCCGAGCATGCGCGCGACCTCCGCCCCAGAATGGCAGCAGGCATCGCCGTTGTTGTGGACGGACGATTTCGCCAGCCTCGTGAGGGTCCTCAGCTTCACGCCATAGGCGTCCTTGTCGTGGTCCATCTGTGCTTGGGCGAGCGTCTGCCCGGGCGGCGTCTGATAGCGGGCGTTCTGTTGACCGGCCGCAGCGGAACACGAACGGAGACCGCTCTAGTGCTTCCCATCGTCTGGGCGGCGGCCGCCGCGTCCGGCAAGGCGACGTCCTGATCGAGTTCGACCGCCAGGAGCAGGTGCGGATCGCCTTCGATCGGCGCGCGGAGGTGTCCGATCTCGACCAGCAGATCCGGCGCCGGCAGGCGGAGCAGACGGCGGCGCGGGGCGGTCCGCCTACTGCGCGATCTTGAAGATGAACAGGCCCGCGTCCGGCACCCACGACGGGTCGCAGATGATGCGCGCGCCCAGCGTGCCCGGCGCGACGACGGTGTCCTCGCGCGTCCAGCTCCGCCCGCTGTCCGACGACAGGTAGCTGACAATCCCGCCGGCGCAGACGTAGAGACGCACGCGCCCGTCCGCCAGCGTGGCCACTTCGGGTACGCCGCCGTACGTCAGCGTGTCGTAGACGCCGAAACGCAGGCCGTCTCCGGAACGCGCCATCACGGTCTGCTGACCTCTCGACATCGCCATCAGCCAGGACCCGTCCGTCAGGCGCGCGAGCGACGGGTCCGTCAGCGTGTCTCCCGCCGGGATGTCGTAGGCCGGGCCCACCACGGTGAACGCCACCCCGTCGTCAGAATCGGCGAGGCACATGGCGCGTGCAGACGCCGAGTTCGGCGCGCCGAATCCGCCCAGGTAGGCGAGCCTGATGCGGCCGCCCGGGAGGCGCGTGGCGTCTGGGTCGACCACGCCCGCAGGTGACGCGTTGCCGTTCAGCGAGATCGGCCCGATGGGCGTGAGCGACGAGCCGTCCGTGCGCCCGGCCCAGACGTAGCCGGCCGCCCCGTTGACGTAGTAGACGAAGGTGTCGCCGCCGGGGCCAAGGACACCGTCAGGCACCGAGGCGTGATCGAGAACGCTGTGCGCGCCGGTCAGGTGTACGCCGTCGGCGGTGCGTGCGACGGCGACCGAGTGGAAGAACGGGCCGCTGGGATCGGTGACGGGGCCGGCGGGGCCGCCGGTTGTGACGGCGCACGGGTCAGGCGTCGCGCCAACGGTCACCGGCGCCGCGGCGGCTGAAGAGGGTTGGGCGGGGGTGCTCTTGTCGCACGCCAACGTGACGGCCGCGACGACGGCCAGCGTGCACGCCACGGCCCGCCATCGTCGGGGCGCGGGTGTCACGCAGGCACGCTGGGTGGAACGCCGAGGACCGTGAGGATGCGCCGGCTGACGTCATGCAGAGAACCGACGGCGTCGATCCGGCGCACGAGGCCAAGGCGCTCGTAGTAGTCCACCAGCGGCGCGGTCTTGTCGTGGTACTCGCGCAGGCGTTTGCTCAGCACCAACTCGGTGTCGTCGGGCCGGTGGACCAGTCGATCCACGATGTGCGGCGGCGGCGGATCGAAGCGCAGGTGGTAGATGTGTCCCGTGATGGGATCGCTGCGCCGGCCGGTGATGCGTTCCAGAATCGCGCTGTCCGCCACGTCGAGCACCAGCACGTGCTCGAGGCGGAGGCCGCTCTTGGCGAGCGACTGCTGCAGCCAGTCGGCCTGCGGGATCGTCCGCGGGAAGCCGTCCAGCAGGAACCCCGCCGCGCAGTCCGGCTGCACCAGGCGAGCCTCGACCAGCCGGTTGACCAGGTCATCGGGGACGAGCACGCCGGCATCCGCGTATTTCTTGAACTCGATGCCGAGCGCGGTCTGGCTGCGGATCGCCGCGCGGATGATGTCCCCCGTGGACACCTGCGCAATGCCGCAGGCGCGCACGATCGTCTCGGCCTGGGTGCCTTTGCCCGCACCGGGCGGGCCAATAAAGATCAGATTCATCAGCGCCTCGCCATCAACGGATTCGGCCGGACCGGACCGGGCGAAGAGGGCGACGGCATCGTAGACCAGGGGATGGACTGCACACAAGACCGCATGTTGCGGTCGCCTACGACCGCGCGCGGATGATCGCGAGCACCTCGGAGAAGTCGGCGCACACGTGCTGGCAGAGGGGTGTCGTGCCGCTGTCGCGGATGTTGCCGCCCTCC
>Ga0315283_10001989_pt1 | contig 16818 bp, 15 predicted proteins | sample YL17G09_0_MG_FD_204541 | JGI IMG/M metagenome (GOLD analysis project Ga0315283, IMG submission 204541) | Sediment microbial communities from Yellowstone Lake, YNP, Wyoming, USA - YL17G09_0 | ecosystem: Environmental > Aquatic > Freshwater > Lake > Sediment | place: USA: Wyoming | collected... | reverse complement strand
GGTTTCCGTTCTGGTGGTCGGCGGTGGAATCAATGGAGTGGGCGTCTTTCGCGACCTGGCTGCCAACGGCGTGGACGTGCTGCTGGTCGAGCGTGCCGATTTTTGCTCAGGTTCGTCTGCCGCTTCCTCCCATATGGCACATGGTGGCATCCGGTACCTGGAGAACGGCGAGTTCCGCCTTGTTCGTGAAGCGGTCCAGGAGCGCAACCGCCTGATTGAAAATGCGCCTCACCTGGTGCGCCCGCTGCCCACGGTCATCCCCATTTTCAAGTTCTGGTCAGGGTTGCTCAATGCGCCGCTCAAATTCCTCAATTTGCTTGACCGTCCTTCGGAACGAGGTGCATTTGTCATCAAAGTCGGTTTGATATTATATGACGCATTCACGCGCGGTCAGGGGACTGTCCCGACGCACAAATTCTACAAACGCGAAAAAACCCTCGAAAAACACCCGCGCCTCAACCCTGAAATTAAATATGCAGCAACTTATTATGATGGTTCCATTTCCTCACCGGAACGATTGACCCTCGAGCTGGTCCTGGACGCGGAAGCGGAAGGCCCGCATGCGCAAGCAGTTAATTACTGCTCCCTGGCCGGCGTGAACGGGGAAAAAGTGACCTTGCGGGATGAAGAGACTGGCCGGACCTATGACCTCTCCCCGCGCCTGATCATCAATGCTGCCGGACCCTGGATCGATTCGGCTAACCATGCCTTGGGTATCGACCGGCATTATATCGGCGGGACGAAAGGATCACATCTCGTCCTCAACCATCCTGAATTAAGGGAAGCAATTGGGCGAAACGAATTCTTCTTTGAGAACAAGGATGGGCGAATCGTGCTCCTCTTCCCATTCTTGGACAGGGTCATCATTGGCACGTCGGATATCCCGATTGAAAACCCGGATGATGCGCGCTGTACCGAGGAAGAAGTGGACTACTTTATCGAACTGGTCTCGAGGGTCTTCCCGGCTATCAAAGTGGGGCGGGAACATATTGTATTTCGTTTTTCAGGTGTCCGGCCCCTCGAGTTTAGCGAAGCCAGAACGACCGGACAAATTTCCCGCGACCACAGCCTGTTGGAAGACAAGGTCGGCGGCATCCCTGTTTTTTCCCTGGCTGGCGGTAAATGGACCACCTATCGCGCATTTGCCGAGCAGGTGACGGACAAAGCGCTTGCTTATCTTGGCCTGTCTCGCAAGGCAGATACTCAACAGACTCCTATTGGCGGCGGAAGGGATTTCCCGTGGACGGGGTATGCCCTGATAGAGTTCCTGAACCGGGTTGAGAAAGAGACAGGCCTTGGCGGGCATGAGCCCAAGCGGTTATTCGACAAATATGGAACGCGCGCGTTGGAATACGCCTCTCACATCATCAAAGGACTGGATGAAAAGTTAAACTCCCTTCCCGCCTGGTCCAACCGTGAGATTGAATTCCTTGCCCATAGGGAAAAAGTTGTTCACCTGGATGATCTCCTCCTGCGGCGGTCCACGCTGGCCTGGCTGGGTCAGTTAACCCGGGAAAACATTACTGAAGCTGCAGAAGTATTGGGAAAAGCACTTGATTGGAACCCGCAGGCGATTTCGACAGAAATTCAACGTTCTATTGCATTACTCGAGGACCGGCACCAGGTGAATCTGGAGTGAGGATTGCTGCCCGCGATGGTAAAATCTCCCTATGCCAGACACCAGGACTGTTGCCATTATCGTTCCTGTCTACAATGAAGTCGGCGTGGTGGAAAAATTCCACTCTCGCCTGCGGGCTGTCATTGATGCCATGGCAGCCCGCTTCATCGTCTATTACGTTAACGATGGCTCCACCGACGGGACAACTGATTCTCTGAATAGGATTGCTGATGAGGACTCACGTGTCGTTGTCCTTGAATTGAGCCGCAACTTTGGGCACCAGGCTGCTCTGACCGCGGGACTTGATCACGCCAAGGGGGATGTGGTGATTACCATGGATGGGGATGGGCAGCATCCGCCTGAGATGATTCCAGAATTGCTGCGCCTTGGGGAACAGGGTTACGATATCGTTCAGACTCAGCGTTTGGATGGAGATCAGAGAAACTCCTTAAAAAAATGGACATCCGGCTGGTTTTACTCTTTGCTCAACTCACTGAGTGGGATAGTGGTAGAACCGGGTGCAGCAGATTTCCGTGCCATGAGCCGGCAGGCGGTGGATGCGCTGAAAGCCATGCCTGAATACCACCGCTTTCTGCGCGGCATGGTGTCATGGATAGGATACCGGACGGTAATCCTGCCATACCAACCCGAAGAGCGGCTCGGAGGCGCCTCCAAATATTCTCTGAAAAAGATGCTCCGTCTGGCTTCAGATGCCATTTTCTCTTTTTCTCTTGTGCCGCTCTATATCGGCCTTTCGCTGGGAGCGCTCATGCTCTGCCTGGCCGGCCTGGAGATGGTCTATGTGCTCAGTTTTTGGGTACGAGGTATGCAATCCAGCCTGGAGCCTGGCTGGAGCTCACTCATGTTTGTGCTGCTTATTGTCAGCGGGTTCATCATGATCCTGCTCGGTTTTGTCGGCATGTATATCGGCTATATCTTCCAGGAGGTAAAAAGGCGTCCGGTATACCTGCTTCGAAAACAGCCTAAATCCGAGAAATAATTCAAGCGCCCGGAGAACCGGGCGCTTTCGGTGTAAAATACCTTTCCTATGACTGATGAAATGGATAATAAATTGAAAATTCTCTCCTTTGGAGCGGGCGCTATCGGTACCTACATCGGTGGATCGCTTGCGCTCGCCGGGCACAAGGTTGTTTTTGTCGAGCAGCCCGCGGTAGCCGAGAATCTGAAAAAGTCCGGCCTGACGCTTGATTTGCATATTGATAAGAGGCGCGGCGAAAGGAATGTTTTCAATATTATGCCGCCGCAAGTGGCTTTTGAGACTTCACTTGAGGGTGCGCTTTCCCGAGGCCCGTTTGACGTTTCATTATTCGCCCTTAAGTCCTTTGACACAATCCTGGCGCTCGAGGGGATGAAGAATTTTGCCAGCCAAATGCCTCCTGTCCTGTGCTTGCAAAACGGAGTGGATAATGAACCTGCCATCGCTTCTTTTCTCGGCGCCGGCAAGGTCATATATGGCACGGTCACAAGCGCAGTGGGTCGCCAGGCAGCGGGAAGCATAAACCTTGAAAAGCTGCGCGGGATCGGTGTTGCTGTCGGACATCCGTTGTCCGAAAAGCTGGTGGCAGCAATGGATGCAGCACTGATCAACGCCCGATTGTATCCCAACGCTGCCGATATGAAATGGTCCAAAATGCTCACCAACCTGGTTGCCAACGCTTCGTCTGCCATCCTGGATATGACAGCCGCAGAGATTTTCTCCCACCCCGGTTTATTCCAGATGGAAATGCGCATGCTGCGCGAGGCTCTGGCAGTGATGACGGGTCAGGGAATTAAAGTGGTTGACCTGCCCGGGACTCCGGTCCGAGCGTTGGCATGGGGGACCAGGCTGCCGGGATTCATCTCACGTCCCTTCATGTCGAAGGCGATCGGCAGTGGGCGGGGAGGCAAGATGCCATCCTTTCACATTGACCTTCGCGCAGGTCGCGGAAAAAGCGAAGTGGATTACCTCAATGGCGCGGTTGTTCGGGCGGGTGAGAAGCTGGGCACCCCTACCCCTGTCAATCGATTATTGACTGATACGTTGCTTGAGCTCACGAGGGGAGAATCGAGCGTGGATACCTTCTCTCATCATCCGGATAAATTGCTGGCGTTGATTCCAACGAATTAGCCCTCAGCCAAAATTGAAAAAAGATCGGCATTTAATCCATGTGTGCATCTCAAATTTCGTTTTCCACACCCAGTAAAACCGTGCAAGTCCATTTACCCGACGGCCGGGTGTTGCAGGGACCGCGCGGAGCATGCGCTGCTGATTTCCTAAAGCCGGTGCTTGACACGCTCCCGGGACCGGTGATGGGGGTGATTCTCAATGGCGAGCTGCACGAGTTAACCTACCCAGTTGTATTGGAATCCTTTCTTGAGCCGGTCACCATGAAGGACTCGGACGGGATGCGTATTTATCGCCGATCCTTGACTTTCCTGCTCGAGACGGCCTTCTCCGGCCAATTTAAAGGCGCGGAGCTGATCATCGACCATTCAATTTCATCTGGAGGTTATTATTGCCACATCGATGGACGGCCGCCTCTCTCCCGCGATGAATTGATGGCACTCCAGGCCGAGATGAAACGCCTGGTCGAATCAGATCTGCCCTTCGAGCGCCGGGAAATGCCCATTTCCGAGGCAATCACCTTCTTCGAGCAGGAGAATTATCCAGATAAAGTATGCCTCATGCGGTACCGTCGAAAACCCTATGTAACGCTATACAATGTTGGAGAGCACATTGATTATCACCACGGATATATGGTGCCTTCCACAGGGTATCTCAAATGGTTTGCATTATTGCCGGTTGAAGACGGTTTTACATTGAGATTTCCAAAGCGCCGGGCTCCCACCACCATCACTCCGATGGAGGACTATCCCAAATTACTTGCCACCTTCAGACAGTATGGAGAGTGGTTGGAAAAACTGGGAATTGATAATGTAGGCGCGTTAAATGACGCCCTCCAAGCCGGGCGCAGTCGTGAGATTATTCTGGTTTCGGAGGCAATGCACGAACAGCATATATCTTCCATTGCCCAGCAAATAGCTGCTCACCATGACCAGATTCGTGTCGTTCTGATCTCCGGTCCTTCATCCTCGGGAAAGACCACCTTTTCCAGACGCCTTGCCGTGCAGATGATTGCACTGGGGCTTTCGCCTTATGCATTGGAGCTGGATAGTTTCTTTGTGGATCGGGACAAGACACCGTGTGATGAGGAAGGGAATTTTGATTTCGAAGCGCTCGAGGCGCTGAATCTGGATCAACTGGCTGATCATCTCACCCGGCTGCTGCACGGCGACGAGGTTCAGCTTCCCCACTATGACTTCAAATCAGGGAAACAGGTTCCTGGAGACACCGTGCGCCTGCGGAAGGACCAGTTGATCATCATGGAGGGGATCCATGGATTGAACCCTCGCCTGATTCCCCCCTCGCTCGCCGGACAGGCATTCAGGATCTATGCATCGTGCCTGACGCAGCTCAACCTAGATCGCCATAACCGTGTCTCCACGACGGATACGCGCCTCATCCGCCGGATTGTACGTGATACAAATGAACGAGGCTACTCAGCTCAACAAACGATCCAACGCTGGGCGTCTGTCCGTCGGGGAGAGGAACGACACATCTTCCCATATCAAGAAAACGCAGATGTCATGTTCAATTCTGCTCTGGCTTATGAACTCTCTGTTCTCGGTCCCATTGCTGAACCTTTATTGCGGCAAATGCCTTTGGGCACCCCGGAATTCAGGGAAACCAAGCGCCTGCTGGCATTCCTGGAATGGTTCCAACCGGTGGAGAAGGATCTGATCCCCGATAATTCGATTCTGCGGGAATTCGTGGGTGGATCAATTTTAAAGGATTTCAAGGTGTGGGGGGGATAGATTTTCTTGAAGAAGGGGTCTGGTTTACTGAATCAATAACGCCACTATCGCCGCAAAAACCCCGCATCCAAAATTTACCCAATCATTATTCAACCACTTCCAGCCGCGGATTTGAACGGTCGGCGTACCGCAGGTGTGCAAAGGAAATCGTTCGGTTTCCTTTGCACACGATGGACAATGGTAGATAGCCTGGACGGTAGCTCCCAATAGAGAGTCGAATAATGAGCCCAGCAGCCCTGCCAGGGTGACGATGACGGCTGTCGTCCAGGAAATGCCTTGGGGTGATAGCGCCCCGGCAAGCAGGCCGATCAGTGCTGCCCCGGCAAGGGCAGCGAGAGTCCCCACGAGCGAGATCCCGCCGGAAGTTCCCTGTTCCACCACTTTTTTAGGATTGTTGATCATGCGAGGCGGGTGTGGATTGAGGACGCCCAATTCTGTTGCCCACGTGTCAGCATTGACCGCAGCAAGCACTGCTGCGAAGGCAAGCCAAAGCCGTGGATCATCCGGAGCGAGTGCAGTCAAGCCGGCGAAGAGTGTCGCAAGGCCGCCATTGCCCAGTACCTGACCGGCGTCGCGCTGCCCGCCTTTTGAGAATTTTTCACTCAGTCCGGATTTGCGTTTTTGGAAGGCGCGTGTCAGCCCAGTGGATGTGAAGAAGAACGTCAACAATAATACAGCCCATGGCCAACCACCAATTCCGAAGATGACTGTTCCAACTACGATCGATGTAATTGCCCCTGAACGGCTTAAACTGTGAGCACGGTAAGCTGCAAACGCAATAATGACAGCGATGATGAATCCGGCGGCGAGTTTCATGGAGAGACAGGGGTGTTGAGCAATAGCATGACGGATATCAGGAAAAGCAATGAAGTGAAGGCTCCAGCGCTCCAAAGGATGAATGCCAGCGTCTTGTATTCCTCCCAGCGGAAGAAATATAGACCGGCGATGAACCCGGTCACATATAGCAGGGTACTTAAAATGGGGATGATAATAAATTGCACACCGGGTACCATCAGCGCTTCACCTGTAGGCGAAAACCCCAATGCAACGAATTCCATGGTTGGAATAGTCGCTGTGACCCAGGCAAGCAGACCTATATTCAGGAATAATCCAGCCAGCCACAGGTAACGGGCGAGCATATCGTCCCAGGCCAATGAAAGGACAAAAGAAGGGTACTGGGAATGGCTGGTGCCTGGGATGAGACTTCCCTGTTCGATGGTATGCTGAAATGTATTAACAAAGCCTGCCGAATCTGCAGGTGAGATGGCAAACACTTGTTTGGCGGTTGCTACGAGTAGTATTTTCCCGGAGTCAGAGGCTAGGAATTCCACGTCGCCCAGATCGGGGTGGCGGCGAGTACCGAGCACTGCGCCCGGCATGCGCACCATCGGCAAATGGAGTGGCGTGGTCAGATCCTGCGGTGAGCGGACCCACTCCACGTCAGAGATCGGGACTTCTTCTCCCCGCAGCCCCCATTCAATTCGAAAGTTGTCGCGATCAAGGGTGTAATTGGCCTTCCATAAAGCATAAGCCCGGTAACCTAAAAATGGTAGCCCGATGAAAGTTCCCAGTGCCAGTATGACATAAACTGTGAAGGCTGGTCCCACCGTTACCTGGAAAAGCTGCCAAAGCGCAACTATAAGCATTGAAAGCAGGACCAGAATCAAAGCGCCATGCAGCAAAAGACCGCGCTGGCGGGGTGGGGGGTACTCGTGCATTAGATTTCTTCCCGAATTATCCGGCTGACATAGTCGACCTGTTCTTCGGTCATCACTCCCGAGAACGGCACAGCCAATCCGCGCCGGCCAAGGTCTTCGGTCACAGGGAAATCGCCTTCGCGCCAGCCAAATCGTTCAACCATATAAGGTTGCAGATGGATGGGCAGGAAGTATGGGCGGACAGGTACGCCGCGGCTTTCCAGCCGCTTTGCCAGGTTGTCGCGGTCGATCTTTTTATCGAGACGGATAACATAAACGAACCACGACATTCGGGTGGTGGAAGATTCGACCAGCGGGACTTCGACGCCGGGAGTTTCGCTCAGGCGGTCCCCGTACCACTCTGCCACCTGTTCCCGCTTGGTAAGAAGTTCATCAAGCCTGGACATCTGTACCACACCCAGTGCCGCTGACATTTCATCGAGGCGGTAGTTGTAACCGAGGTGGGTATGGGAGAGCCAGGTGTCGCCCGGTGCACGTCCCTGATTGCGCAGGGCACGCATGAAATCCGCTGCCTTCCCGTTCGATGTGATGATAACTCCGCCCTCTCCGGTTGTGATCTGCTTGTTCGGGTAAAAGGCGAAAATGCCGTAATCACCAGGAGTGCCGGCAGGTTTGCCTTTGTAGGTGGCTCCCAACGCTTCGCAGGAGTCTTCGATAACCTGAAGATGATATTCCCGTGCGGTAGCATTGATCCTGTCCATGTCGGCAGGCTGGCCGAAGACATCCACCGGAAGCAGCGCTTTTAGCGGTGAATCAGCAAATGCTCCCTTGCGGGGCAGCCATTTTTCAGCTTGTTTCCCGCCATCGATAATGTCTTTTGTAGCTTGAGCCACCAATACAGGGTCGATGTTCCCCGTGCGAGGGTCGACATCCACAAATACAGGCACAGCGTTCTCAAACAGTAACGCATTGGACGATGCTACAAAAGAGAAAGGCGTGGTGATGATGAGGTCGCCTGGCCCGATCCCCGCTGCGCGCACGCAAAGATGCAGCCCTGCGGTGCCGGAGTTTACAGCGATGGAGTATTCGGCGCCGGTCAGGTCGATGAAAGTCTGTTCGAATTTCCTGATTTGAGAGCCCATGCTTAGGATGGGAGTGTTCAGTACGTCGAGTACTGCCTGACGCTCGAGTTCTGTCAGGTCGGGGGAGGACATGGGAATTTGCATTTTAGCCATTGGGTTTTATGTGCGAGATGACTTCGTCTAAGGGGAATAACTGACTTTCCTGGCTGGTACGCAGCTTGTATTCTACCATTCCGTTCTGCAGATTACGCTCACCCAGCGTGATGCGAATGGGGCATCCGATCAAATCAGCGTCATTGAATTTGACGCCTGCCCGTTCATCACGGTCGTCATATAAAACAGAAATAATGGATGATTTTAGTTTTTCATAGAAACTGTCAGCGATTGATTGGGTGTCGATGGTCTTCCCAGGAAGAGAAACCAGGTGCACAGCATAGGGCGCGATCGGATTGGGGAGAGTTAACCCTTTCTCGTCATGATGTTCCTCCGCTGCAGCAATAAGCATCCGTACAAGGTCGATGCTGGTCTGCCCATGCCATACCTTGCCTGAATGTCCATTTTCATCAGTGAATGAACCCGAATTGGCAGTTGGAGGGAATTTTTCACAACGGGTTAGTTGTTCAAGCCTCAGTCCCTCGAGGGGATTGTTACAAGTCGGGCAGGAGTCTCCAACCTGTGAAACGGTAAGGTCTGAGACGATGGAAGCTGTGTACTCGCGGCCGTAGTTTGTATTCAACAGGTGGTAACCATGCTCATTGGCTCCCGCCACAAGATTAGGTGAAACCGGGACGAGCTGGTCTACAACAACTCGCAGGGTTTTGAGACCGACGGGCGATGCATACCCGGGCTCAGCACCTGCCGCCTTGATTTGCTCGTCGCTGGCAGGATGAATCTCGGTAGCTCCCGTTACTTGCTTCAATTTGTCCAGGCTCAGAGAAGTATCACCGCGGACAACGACGAACAGAAATTCCTCTTTATTGCCAAACCTTGCTATAAGCATTAATGCTTTAGCAGTTTTTGATTCGGTCACGTTCAAGTAATGGGCCAGGGTTTCGATGGTCGGGCAATCGGGCGTGAGGACTTTTTCAACGGGAAGAGATTGTTCTGCCTCTGGGGGGACAACGGCGCATTGTGCCAGTTGTGCTGACTCAAGATAGCCGCAAGAGGGACATTTCAAGAGTTGAATGTCACCGGCGTTGGTTGAGAATACTGATCCGCTTGCAGACACTAGGACGGTCAGTTTGAGCTGAGCCATGATCTCGCTTAAGCTCGCCTGCAATGTGTCAGTCAGTTTATTGCAGGCTTCTTCTGATGCAGCCAGGGTAGATATATGAATGGCAGGAAAATTCTGCCAGTAAAGGATCCTGGGCAATTGCCTGTAGGACTGAATTTCACTTTCTGCCAATTTAAATGGGTCGTTCGCTGGGCTGATTTCCTGCGCGCCGAGTGTCTCAAGCGGGTGCAGGATCAGCTCGGACAGCCGTTTATAAGACTGTTGACCGAGAGACAGCAAATCGGATGGAAAGCGCAGGTAGGCAGCGCGTGCCAATAAGGCAAATCCCGCCGATGGCGAGTCGGCGGGGGCTTCTCGCAGGGTCTGGCCAAACAGTTTCGAATAACGCATGATTAAATCGCGGAAATACCGAGGACTAAGCCGGGGGTTGGTCAGAGTCTGGCACAGGTTCAGGTTCGGGGGCTGATGCGATGCCCAGGTCGACTTCGTCCTCCATGCGGATCTGGCCTCGCAGGAACGCACCGTCCTCCGTCACAAACGAAGAGGTGACCACGTCGCCCCACACCCGGCCTGTGGAGCGGATCTCGAGCTTCTGGGTGGTTATGTTGCCGCGCACCGCGCCGGCGACGATGACGGTGCTGGCACGCAGGTTTTCACAGGTGACTCGTCCGCTCTCTCCGACGACCAGCATCCCACGCAGGGCAATCTGGCCTTCGAAGGCGCCTTCGATGCGCACCCCGCCTGTCCCGTTTATGCTGCCGGTCCAGATCACCCCCGGCCCGAGCACGGAAGTGATGCGTTCAACAGCCTGCACGGAGGCAGGCTGAGGGGTGGAGGAAGTAGGTTTTCGTTTGAACATGTGTCAACCGATGAATAAAAAATTGGCACGGTTTTTTCCGCGCCCACTGCTCCTGGTAAAAAAATTCTGAACTGGAGCTGTAAAAGAGCAGAAAAATAGACGTCTTGGATTCTAATATTTACGCAGTACTCCGTAATTGTATCATTTTATCCGGATGGTCATTCCGGCTTGCTTTCCGCCTTGCGCGGGTCGACAACTCCCATGATGTTGAATCCGCTGTCTACGAAGAGCACCTCGCCCGTGACATGCGAGCCCAGGTTCGAGCACAGGAAGACGGCAGCGTTTCCGCAGTCATCGGGTGTGACATTTTCACGCAGAGGAGCGGCATCAGCGAAATGCTTGTATAAGTCACGGAACCCGCTTACGCCCATGGCTGCCAGTGTGCGGATGGGACCCGCGGAGATGGCGTTGACGCGGATTCCCTGGGGTCCGAAATCGGCAGCCATGTAACGGGTAGCGGATTCAAGCGCAGCCTTGGCGACGCCCATCATGTTGTAGTTTGGCGTCACCTTGGTCGAACCGTAATAGGTGAGGGTAAGCAGCGCCCCGCCGGGATTCAGGATCGGCTGAAAAGCCCGTGCCAGCCCGACGAAGGAATAAACGCTGATGTCCATAGCCAGGTGGAAGCCGGCCCGGCTGGTATTGTAAAACATCCCGCTCAATTCGTCCTTATTGGCATACCCGATGGAATGCACCAGGATGTCGATCTTCCCGAAATGGTCGGCGGCTTTTTTGGCTACAGCCTCGATCTGTTCATCGCTGGAAACATCGCATTCCTCGACAAATTTCACACCCAACTGTTCCGCGAGTGGCTTGACACGTTTTTCAAGCACCTCACCTGCATAACTGATACCCAGGTTTGCCCCTTCCCGATGGAAGGCCTGTGCGATACCCCAGGCAATCGATTTGTCATTGGCTAATCCAAAAACGAGTGCGTTCTTCCCGGTTAATAGTCCCATAGAATCCTCTTTCGCGAAAAATAGTCTAACTAATGATGAGCCAGAAACCGCCATGGCCTGGTTTTCCAGGGTTCAGGCACAGAGTATAACCCCACTCGGGGGCCAATCGTCACGCACTCGTCAAGGACTGGCCTGCCAGTTTCGATCCACAACGGGGAGTTGGCGCGGGTCAGGTCGTGTCCGTTCAACGCCCGGTCGATGCTCATGGCCTGCGTCAGCTTGGCAGGGCCCTTCGTATCGCGCCCCCCTCGGCGTTGGCGGATGATGTCCGCGCCTTCGAGAGGGAGGATGGCGCGGATCAACACGGCAGCCGGGAAGCCGTCGGACTCGGTTACCGCATTCAGCATCCAGTGCATGCCGTAGGTGAAGTAAACGTAGGCGATTCCCGCCCGGCCATACATGACCGTTGTTCGGGCTGTTTTCCCGGCAGCGGCATGGCAGCCCAGATCGGTCTCCCCGATATAGGCTTCCGTTTCGACAATTTCCCCAACCAATCGCTGCCCGTCGAGAATCCGCACGAGACGAGCACCGAGTAATTCGCGCGCAACGGACAGGGTGGGGCGGTTGTAGAAGCTAACAGGCAGGGGTTTGGACATTCTGTGGGATAAATTATGCGACCTTGAGGCGTGGGTCACGCTGAAGGGTCAGGCGAAGGCCGTTCGCCAATGAGATGGATGGTTTGTAATTCAATTTTTGTTTTGCAAGGGTCAGGTCCGCGCACATGCGTGAAACGCCAGGGGAGGTTTTAGCGTTGTAGATCACTTCAGGCTTGGCATCGGTCACTTCCAAAACCTTTTGGACCAGGTCGCGTACAGCGGTTTCCTTGCCGCTGCCGATGTTGATAACCAGCCCGTCTAGACTGGGTGCTGTGGAGGCTGCCACCAATCCGGATACGACGTCATCCACGTAAACGTAATCCCGGGTCTGGCTGCCATCCGAATGGACGACCAGCGAGCCGTCCCTAAGCGCCTGCTTCAGGAAGTAAGGGACAACAGGCGGATGGGCGGGGGGCAGGTGTTGACCGGGTCCGTATGCGTTGAAGACGCGCAGGCTGACAGTCTCAATATTCCACAGGTCGCCGATCGTATTGACATAGTATTCCGCAGCGAGTTTCGAAACCGCATAAGGTGAGCGGGGGTTGGGCGTCATCGATTCCTTCAGGGGCTGTTTACCCTGGTCACCGTAGATCGCCCCGGAGGAAACCAGCACCACCCGACGCACACCCACATCGCGCATGGCTTCCATCAGGCTGACCGTCCCCCCCACGTTGACCGCGTTGTACTCGCGAGGGTAGAGGACTGATTCCGGGACAGACACCCTCGCCGCCAGGTGGTAGACGCAGTCGACCTCCTGGAGCAGGGTCCACAGCTTGGGGCGGTCGTTCACATCCCCTCGGGTGAAGTGGACATCCGGCCCTAACGCCTGCGGGTCGCCGGTAGAGAGGTCGTCCAGGCCGCGGACCTGGTGTCCCTCACGGGCAAGCTGGTTGGCAAGCGCCGAACCAATGAAACCGGCAGCACCGGTGATTAGAAAATTCATGGTGGAAAGATTATAAACGAAATCCCCTGGCGGAGCGCGCAGGATGTGCCTGGCTGAAAAAGACCCCGCGATATCACTCGCAGGGTCTTGTCTTCTTTACCGTGGTTTCATACGTCTGGGCGCCAGTCCGTGACGGACATGTCGGGAGGAGGTCGGCGCATGCTGCGGGCGGTGAATAGATGGCTCCGACCTGGGAGGCGCAGGCGCCTTGTAATCGAAATCGGGCAGGGTCAATTTGGGCAGCGGCCCCATTATTCTCTCAAGAGCCCGAACCATATCGTTATCTTCCGGTGTGACCAATGTAAAAGCATCGCCGGTTCGTTCCGCGCGCCCGGTGCGCCCTATGCGATGGATGTAGGCGTCGGCGGTGTCAGGCATGTCGAAGTTGATCACGTGCGAAATGCTCTCCACATCCAGACCGCGCGCGGCGATGTCGGTGGCGATCATGATCTGGTGAGTGCCGTCCTTGAAGCCTTTGAGTGCGGACTGACGTTGTCCCTGCGTGCGGTCGCCGTGCAGGCTGGTCACGTCGAAGCCGGCGCGCGCGATCTGCTGGGCAACACGATGGGCGCGGTGTTTGGTGCGGGTGAAGACCAGGACGGAATTGGTGTCCGTCTGCTTGAGCAGGGCGACCAGCAGCGCCCCTTTGAGATGTTGGGGTACCGGGTAAAGTGCATGGGTCACCGTGTGCGCCGGGCGACTTAGACCGACCGAGATGCGTTGTGGGTGCTTGAGAGTCTGGGAGGCGAGCTGTTCGATCTCCGGCGGAAAGGTGGCTGAAAACAGCATGGTCTGGCGTTTGGCAGGAACCGCCTTGATAATGCGTTTTATGTCCGGCAGGAAGCCCATGTCGAACATACGGTCACCTTCGTCCAGCACCAGAATTTCGATGCGGTCAAGGCGGACCTGGTTCTGGTTCATCAGATCCAGCAGGCGCCCCGGGCACGCGACCAGGATCTCAGCGCCTTCCCGAATGGCTTTGATCTGCGGACCCGCGCCGACACCACCAAAGATGGTCGTGCTGCGCAGCTTGGTCCCGGTGGCCAGAACCCGGATGACGTCATGGATTTGCCCGGCCAGTTCGCGGGTGGGGGTGACGATCAGCGCGCGGGATACGCCCCGCGGACCATCAAGCAATTTGTTGAGGATCGGCAGCACGAAGGCAGCCGTTTTACCTGTGCCGGTCTGGGCGGTGCCGATCAGGTCGTGGCCGGCAAGCGCCGCGGGGATGGCGGCTTCCTGGATGGGAGTGGGTTTATCATAACCGGCGCGTTTAATCCCCGTCATCAGGCGGGAATCGAGTTTGAACTTTTCGAAGTTCACATTATTTCCTTGTCTTCAGAGTCAGGCGGGTGTTGGGAGCGCTTCGAACGCTGTTTTATAAATACAGCGGGGACTGCTGAATGAATTTTGTTTATTAGGACCAACAGTGGAATTATACCGGAAGTTCGCCGTCAAAACGAAACCCCCGAGCTTCACCGGGGGATTTAGGGTTACTTCTGCAGCGATCTTTTACTGCGCGTTTTCTGGAGTTCGTTTTCGGGTATGCGCCGGGCGAGCAGGTCAAGCGAGAGGTCGATCACCTCGCGGGCTTCGTCGGGGGTGGTGGTGCCGATGGTGACCATGTCCTGGTCGCGGATGGTGTTCCAGACGAACGCCAGCCCGACCACCGGCAGGACCTTCCCAGCGGCGAGCGGTTTGATCGTCATGACCGGCTTTTTGGCTTCGCTGATCACGCGCATCACCCAGTCCGCTTCGACCTGCATCAGGAATCCGGCGGAGTTGTAAATCTGGATGTATGTTTCGATATCAGCGTTCATATTATCGGCGTAGATCACGGTCTCGGGCATGTGCGTCGAGAGCCCGGGGATCATGCCGCGTTCGCGGATCATGCGTGTGTACAGGTCGAGGTCACGGATGGTGCCGGCGCGCCGGTCAAGCAGGGCATCGGTGACACATTGGTGAGGCATGCAAAAAGTGGCGTTGTAAGCAGCGCACTGGTCCAGTACTTTGGCAGGACCGGTCGCAGAGACAGAATCAGGCTCGAGGTCAAAGATGGGCGTGCAAACACGGGTGATGTTTTGGCCGGCACGCTGCTCCGCATCCCTGATGGATTCTTCGAGATGGGGATGGAGCGGTCCCATAACAGCATCGATTCCGCGATCCAGGAAAACCTTAAGAACGGATGCAATCCGCTCGCGGGTCTGGAAATCCTTGATGAACCTGTCCTTGGCAAGGCTGGTGTGTGAATAACCCAGAAACCAGTTTGTCCCGATGAGCAATCTTGGCAGGCTGACTCCACCTACCATGGTGCGGGGGAATTTATTGGCTTTACTCAACCTGTCTCCTGTTCAGAGAGAATGGGATTGTGATTAACCTGGAGCATTTTCCTTGCTGGACATGAGCGGTGAGGCAGCTTCCGCTTTTCTGATAATATCCTCTGCCAGTCGATGCGGGCAGCTGCCCCAGATCTCCTGTGGATAAATGATCTGGTTGGTCCCCGGAACCATCTCAATCGCCAGGCCGGTGTTCAGGTTGATCCCGAATGGCAGGTAGGCTTTGTAGATCAGCTGGCTGCAATAGAAAGCATCCTCTTTGTCCGGGTCCAGGAAATTCAAGTTATAGGGTTTTCCCAACTGTGCCAGGCAGTAATCGGCCACACGTTCGCGGATGAGTGTTTCATCTTCCTCACGGACTTCCTGGCCGGCCAACGGGTAGGCTGCACCATAGAATTCGTCAAGGATGAGCCCGCGGTTTTTGATCATCCTGGCTGAATCCCAGGAGCCATGGCTCACCTTGTAGGAGATGACACCGCGAGCACCGGCTTCCACACACCGTCCCTCCGGGCCGACATACACCGCGACATGGTCCACGTCTCCGGGCACCAGCCGCCCGACCAGGCGCCAGAACTCGCCGGGCAGGATGTCCGGTTTGCCGTTCATGGTGCAGATGACGTCGCCTGTCTCGAGGGGGACGCCGTTGATGGTATAGGTGTGGATCATATGAGCAGACTGTCTTGTATGCAGATTATACGCTTTTTGCAGGTTGGGGTTGTACGAGAAAATCCATCTGGTGGGCGATGTAAAGCAGTTCGCCGCGGTCTATCTGGGCGTGGCGCTCCGCGAGCCAGGCGGCGAAGGTGTCTGCATCCAGATCGGGGTGCCCGTTGAGTGACTCTTCAAAGAAGTGCAGGATAAAATGCAGGAAATAGGCTTCATCCGCCGGATACTTCCCATTTTGAGGATAGACCACCCAGTCAGAAGAACCAGCAGCGATGATTTGGGCGCCTGCATCCTGTAAATATTTAAATAGATGCCGGCCGCTGCGACTGTCACCGCCGGTGGGGCGCTCATCCATGGTTTGGTGGAAGAGCCGCTCAATTTTGGCATCCAAGGCAGGGTTGATGACCGGCTCGAAGGTCGTAACCCCGTCAAAATTTATAGTTAACCAGGCCAGCCCGCCCGGTTTCAGCAGCGAAAGTAACTCGTTTAGGGATTCCGGCATGGGCAGCAGGTCGAGGAATGCATGGGCGATCAGCAGGTCAGCCTTGGGAGGTTGGCTGCGAACGAAATCGAACACATCCGAACGGGCAAATGTGATGCGAAGGTCGCGGTCGTCGTCAAATATTCGCAAGCCATTCTTCTCAAGGTCACTCAACCCTAGATGATTGTCTTCCGCCCATTTCGGCAGCCAGCCCAGGGCGAAGTCGATATTCTCCTGCATGGAATCCACCACTGAGTAATTCGCCCTGGTTAACAGCCCCCAGCGCAATAGACGGGTCGCCATGGTGCCGATACCTGCGCCGACTTCGGTAGTATCAATGGCATGGGAAGGTAAGCGGGATACCAACGTTTCATAGACCTGCCGGTTGAGGGCGCGCTCGTCGACCGTTTGTTTGGCGAGCAGGTAACGGGGAAAGGAATAGTCCATGGTTTATTCTTGATCCTGTGATTGTGCCAGCAGGAACTGCCTGATCTGGCCTGCCGTTTCCAC
>Ga0315283_10001987_pt1 | contig 16819 bp, 17 predicted proteins | sample YL17G09_0_MG_FD_204541 | JGI IMG/M metagenome (GOLD analysis project Ga0315283, IMG submission 204541) | Sediment microbial communities from Yellowstone Lake, YNP, Wyoming, USA - YL17G09_0 | ecosystem: Environmental > Aquatic > Freshwater > Lake > Sediment | place: USA: Wyoming | collected... | reverse complement strand
GGAATGTCAGGGCAGTCGAGCGAATTGAAAACAGTTGGTGGCCGCTGAAACGTCATAGCGTGCGCAAAAGAGGGCATTAAGTCAATCCACCTAAAGGATGAATTCAGGATTACTCCCTCAACCCGCTGTTGAATTGATTGCTCGTCAAAGAACACCACAGGTCGCAGATTGGGAAAACGACTATCCGTACCAGATCACCGTCAACCAGAAAGCACCCCCCTCAAGGATCGACGATCTCTTGCTGAGGGCGGGGGGGGTTGAAACCCCCTTGAGCTCCAATCGTGTTCTGGACGATCTACGCATCAAATCCAGCAAAGAAAAACCCGGGCATTGCCTCCCGGGTCTTTTCCTTACCTAATGAACGACCACCGGAGAAGCAACAACTTGCACGTCTGAAGGAAGTCTCCCGCCTGCAATCGGTAGAGGTACACACCACTCGCAAGACTAGAACCGTCAACCCTCACCTCGTGAACTCCCGCATCTCTCTTCTCATTCACCAACATCGACACCTCGCGTCCCAGCATGTCGTACACCATCAGCCTCACGTATGATGTGAAGAGGTCATGCTTCTCAAACACCTGTCCGCTCGCCAGAGCACCGACCGCAGAGGGTGCGGTGAGTGCACAGAGGAACGCCACAAACTGTTCAGGCAAGCTTCTCATGGAAGTATCTTCCGTTGGCAATCAGGATTCCCGCCAATACCAACCCCGCTCCCATCAACACCGAAACCCCGAGCGTCTCTCCCAGCACGACCGCACCCAGGAGTGTCGCCACGATCGGGTTGATGAACGTCGTGAGGGAGAGATAGACCGCTTCCGTCCGTTTCAGCAGCCAGTAATACGTGACAAAGGCGATCACCGAACCGAAGACCGCAAGGTAAAGGATGGACCATACCGCAGTCATGTTCCAGCGGATCCCTTCCCAGTGTTCCGTGGCAAAGCTGAGGGAGATCAGACACGCTGCTCCGATCGACATACCGATCAGGTTCAACACGAACGGATTGATGGTCTGGCCAAATCGTTTGGTGAACACCAGCGCATATGCCTGCAGGACCGTGCTGAGCACAATCGCCCCCATACCATACGCAGCGGAAGAACTGGCGGAGGCGATATCCCCCCAGAAGATCACGACGATACCGGCGAAGCCAAAGAAAATTCCTGCCCCCTTATACTTATCGATCGGTTCCGCACTCAGCAGGAGATGCGAAAAGATGGCGACCCAGAAGGGAAAGACGGCAAACAGGATGCTCGCCAATGCGCTGGGAATGAATTGTTCCGCCCAGTAGACCAGCGCAAACGGAACGCCGAACGTCAAGAGGCCGACGGCTCCATAGACCTGGAGAGCCTCCCTGGTCCGATCGATGGGGAGGTTTCGGGCCCGGACGATGGCGTAGAGGATGCACACCGCGATGACAAACCGCACCCCCGCAGCAAGGAACGGAGGGATGGTCTCGACGCCGATCTTGATGGCGAGCCATGTCGAGCCCCAGACCGTCGAGACGACCAGGAACCCGATCGCGATCCTGAGCCGCTCCCCTTTCATTGACTGTACCCCGACCGCTGGAGCCACTGCTCATCCTCCCGCCATTTCTCCCGCACCTTCACGTTCAGCTCGAGTAACACCGGATGGCCGAGAAACCGCTCGATGTCCTTGCTGTGTGCCTTCTGCAGTCCTTCGGCGATCTGGAGAGCATAATCGAGAGCTGTCCGAGTCTTCGGGAGGGGGACGATCGGTCTCAATGTCTTTCCCTCGACGAATTCCATCACACTAGAGTGTTCTCCGGCTTTCTCTTTGACATCCAAAATGGTGCATACGTTCGGGTGATTCAGAACTGAGGCGGCCTTCGCCTCTTGCAGAAAGCGGGCCTTGTCGGATTCATCAGGCGTGAGTTGGTGGGAGAGGAATTTGAGAGCTACAATGCGGTCAAGTTTTGTATCCTGGGCTTTGTAGACGACGCCCATGCCGCCCTCGCCGAGCTTTTCGAGGATTTTGTAGTGGGAAACAACTGAGGGGACCAAGGTAGCCTTCTTTGCATAGGTGACTGGAAGAGCGTTCAGCCAACTGGCAGAACACCCCCCTGGAGACTTCCGTGGTCGGGCTGCGGAAAAGAGATGCTTGCAAAGAACGTGGCTACAATAAGTTACCGCGAAGTCGGGCCAATTGCAATAGGCAGGACTTTCCCGATGGTGTGGGCCTGAGAAGTGATTTCCCCCTCATCTTACACTGATAGATTTTCGTTGAGAATTCCCGTCCGCGTTAAGTTCCCTCCACCCTCCACTCCTCTCCCTCTCACCCCCCAAGTCCTCCCAGGTAGCCCTGGCGATATCCCGGTTGGCAATCACCGCCAGCAGACTCCGGAATTGCTCCCGTGTGAAGTACCCCGGAATGATTTCCGGGGTCGTGGGCTTCTTCACCTTGCGCCACGGGTTTTCCAAAACGTGTCCCCATGTGCGCGCCCGCTCGAAGGATGCGCGGAGCGCGAGGAAGTAGTACCGGAGGGTATAGGGCGAAACGTTCCCTGACTTCGATGCCAGGAACCGCTCGCAGTCCGCCAGGGTGATCGTGTGCATCGCAACGTCCCCACCGACGAAGGCAGAGAAGACGCGAAGAGCGATAAGGCTTGAGCGTGTTGTCTGGGGTGTATGGATGCTATGGGAGTACGTGCGGAATGAATCTTGAAAAGCAGAGAGTGTGATGGGTTTCAGGGCATGCCGCCGAGCCGCTTCCCCAGCGTTAAACGCTCGAAGAAATTCGACGGCCTCCGATTTTGTGCTTGTGTGAGTGCTCCGAGAGTGCCGCTTCCCGGATTCGTCATCGAAGAAAAGGTGATAGACGCCACCGCGTCTCGAGAGGAACATACTGCACCGTCCTTTCGAAGAACTAGGACGGTGAGGCATGTGCAATTTTACCGCACACTAAATCGCACACTCAGAGCACACAAAGAGGGTGGAAATCGGAAGGGAACAGAGACAGCGGGAATGGCAAATCGCCCTTTTTGAATCAATTGCGGAGGGTGAGGGACTTGAACCCCCACGTCCCTTGCGGGACGGCAGTTTTCAAGACTGCTGCCATACCATTAGGCGAACCCTCCGGTAAAAGGATCTCCGCCGAAAATATACGCAAATTCCCCCGCTGTTTCAACTGTCAGTTCTTGACCGGGAATCGGGCAAGCCGGACCGTTACCCGATCTCCTTCCCGATGCGGAGGACCTCGCGGACCAGGATGTCGAAATCCTCTTTTTTGCTTCTGTGATTGGTGATGCAGACGCGGAGTGCGTACCTGTCGCCGAGCATCGTATACGATGGAGCGGCAACGCCGCTCTCGTGAAGCCGCAGGAGCAGCTCCTTGTTTACAGCGTTGAGTTCTTCGTTGCTGCGTTTTTTCGCTACGTACCGGAAGCAAACAATATTCAGCGGAACGGGGGCGACCAGCTCAAGATCGGGCTGGACCCGGACAAGCCCTTCCAGGTATCTGGCCTGTTCCACATTCTGCCGGATCAGACGGCCGAATTTCTCAATGCCATGCTCCTTGATAGCCATCCAGACCTTCAGAGCCCGGAAACCCCTCGAAAGCTGCACCCCATAGTCGCTGAACCAAATATCGCCCCCTGCAATCCCGCGCGTCGTATGCTCCAGGTACTCGGGCGTCAGGGTAAAGGCACGCCGATGTGCCTCGGAGTCGCGCACAAGTGTGCAACCCACTTCGTACGGGAGGTACATCCATTTGTGCATGTCGAAGGCAACGGAATCTGCACGCTCCATTCCTTTGACCAGAGGTCGTAGTTCGGGAGAAAGCGCGGCCAGTGCCCCGAACGCACCGTCCACATGAAACCAGATCCGCTCCTTAACACAGAGATCGGCCAGCTCGTCCAGAGGGTCAAGCGCAGCGGTGTTCACCGTCCCGGCACACCCGATGACGCATAACGGATGCAGCCCCGCCGCACGGTCCTCGCTGATCGCCTTACGCAGAGCGGACATGTCAATGGCGTAGGCCGCATCAACGGGAATCAGGTGGAGCGATTTCTGGCCGAGCCCGAGGAGCTCGACCGCCTTCTGAACAGAACTGTGCACTTCGACGGACGCGTAGAGTTTCATCGCAGGCGCGCTGCTCGAGATCCCTTCGGTCCGGACGTCGTATCCCGCACGACTGTTGCGGGCCACCGCCAGTCCCACCAGGTTCGCCATCGACCCTCCGCTCACAAGGATACCGCTCGCCTCTCCGGGATAGCCGATCATCGACTTGCACCAGTCAATCACCTGTGATTCAACCAGCACCCCCGATTGGGCGCCGCCACCCTGATTCAGGTTCACGCCCGCTGCAAGCATGTCGGCCAGCATCCCCGACGGGGTGCCGTTACCCATAACCCATCCCCAGAAACGCGGATGGATGTTCCCCGTGGGATAGGGAAGAACATACCGACGGAAGTCTTCGTACGCACGCTGAAGGCCCGCAGGCGCGGTGGGAAGCGGCTGCCGGAATCTCGCCGCAACCTCGTCCGGGATAGGTTGCCAGACGGGCCGGTCGCGGACGGTCCTGAGGTACTCGATCATATCATCAACCATGTGGCGTCCCAGCGAACGGAGTTCCTCCCAATCGCGGGGGTCGAGGGTCTCATCCGGTAGATCGTGCGGAACGGCGGGCATCGTGCGCCTTCCTTTCTCCTGTTCTTAGAATCCGGTCCACCGGCGGGACAGGGGGTCATCAGCCAAATAATCTTTCAAAACCCGGATAGGGAGCGAGCGGGATCAGATCGAACGCGATGAGGCCATGCTTCACCAGAGGAAGCGAGCTCAGCGCCTCGTTCGCTTCGTCCAGATCACTGCACTCAAGGACAAGAACAGCCTCGTCGCGATCCCGTCGGAAGTAGAGCTCCCGAATTGTCCCATCCTTGTAGAGCTCCCAGGCACGTCGTGCTTCCGGGGCAAGAAGAGGAGTGAACTCTTCGCCGGATGTTCCGGGGATTTCCTTTTCGAGCGCAAGAATCTTCATAACACCTCCTCGTCCCTTCTTCGTGCGAACCGTTGCGGCCCCGGGGCCCTACGCCACGACAAGACCATGGACCTCCGAAGGCTATTTCCCCGGGGAGAGAGTTCGCGCGTCGATAAAACAGACGCCGTTACCGAACGGATCTTCCGCGTAGAAGGACCGTTCTCCCCACGGGCGCCGGAGAATTTCCCCCGCGCTTTCACCATGCACTTTTCCGATGGACAGACAACGCAGCGCACGCGCGCGCACATGAGCTTTCTCAAGATCATTGACGGCAAGGTACAGGCACTCGGGTTTCGGAGCGATCTTCCTCCCCGCAGGCGCGATCCCAACAAGCCCAAGGATGACCGACCCACAGTCAAAGTAATGCCGTCCGCCCGCGAGCTTTCGCCCCTTCACACCCAGAAGTCTGGAATAAAAGGTGACCGCCTTTTCAAAATCGGGTACCTCAAGAAGTACGCGGAAAAGCCTTTGTGCTTCCTTCACGAACCCCTTCCTCTCATTTCACCGGCTTGCTATCTTGCCGTATTCCTGAAAATCTTCATGCGGGCGGCAATCCTGGAACCCACCCCCCCCTGAGCATAGCCCCCGGCATCGGTTTGTTCCCGGGAGCTGCCTGTCGTGTCGTCGGTCTGAATGCAGACGAGGCTCCGGCGCTGAGACGGGTGGGCGGAACCTGTGAGCGATCCAACTATGTATTTGACTGTCGCACCACGCGAAGTCGGGCAGAATCCCAAGAACCGGATCAGGACTCTGTCCCCTCAGCCGCCTCCTTTCTTCTCATCCGAACTGCGCCACCACAACTCCTGCGATCGCGATGGTCCCCCCGATGAGGAATGCCGCGCTCACGCTCTGCCCGAGCACGATCACGGCAAGCACCGTCGTCAGCAGCGGCTGCAGATTGGCGAAGAGGGCCACCTTCCCGGCCTCGATACGGCCAAGAGCATAGTACCAGAGCAGATATGACAGCACCGAGGTCCCGACGCCCAGGTACAGGATCTGGACCCAGTTGGCCGCCGTCAGCTGACCGTAGGGGAACTGCAGCGACGGGATGAGTCCGATGGGGAGGAAGAGAACGGTCCCGACAATCAACGTGACGGAAGTCGCCTCGATCGCGCCGTACGCAACGATCAAACGACGTCCGAACACGGTGTAGACTCCCCAGGCGAGGACAGCAATGAACATGACGACGTTGCCAAAGAAGTAGTCCAGGCTCGCGCTGACTCCCCGCTCAAAGATGACGATCGTGACCCCGAGAAAACCCAGGACGACGCCCGCGATCTTCCGACGCGTTATCCCCTCGCCGAGGAAGATGTGCGACAGCAGGAGGACGACGATCGGCGTCGTTGCATACAGCAACGCCCCATTCGAAGCAATGGTGTAACGCATCGCGAAGAGGAATAAAAACTGGTTCACCGGGATGGCCAGAAACGAGAGCCAGAAGATCAATACATAGTCCTCGCGACGGATGTCCGGCATCTTCCCGCGGACCAGGAGAATCAACCCCAATGCGGCGGCGGAGATGAGCGACCTGATCAGTGTCAGCGTAAACGGGTCGACGTCGGAGACCACCATTTTGGCCACGATATGTGTCCCGCCCGCCAGGAGGGATTGCACCAGCAGGACTGCGTACACGCCTCCGGCCGACGTACGATCCAGAGACCCCTTCCATGTGCGGAGGGTCTTTCTCATGCAGCCGCCGTCCCGACGACTCCCCGGTACGCGGTGGCGGTCCTCTCCGCCACCCGCTGCCAGAGGAAATTCCGCCTGATGTGCTCCCGCAAAGCCGGGGTCCTGGGCCTGGCGAGGGCGCTGAGAATTCCCAAGCGGATCGACTCGACCGACCCCGGCTCGACATAGTCTGCCATCGTTTCGAAATATTCCTTCGTCCCGCCGTAGGGGGTAATCACGACCTTCGCTCCTGCGAGCCCCGCTTCAAGCGCTGCAATCCCAGGCGTTTCGAACAGCGAGGGAAGTACGAACGTGTCGCACGCCGCATACGCCGACGCCAGCATCTCCGAGCTGTTATCGAGGCCATCGATGAGCATGATGTGCCTGTGCCTCGCCGCTTCCCGGCGGCACGCGTCGCCGTACTCGCCCGTGATGAACCGTCCGATGATCACGGCGGGTCGGTCGATCCCCGCAAGCGCTTTGATCAACGCGAGCACATTCTTGCGGGCATGCCCCGTATGGCCGACGTTGAGTATGAAATCATGCAGACCGTACTTTTCCGTGAACGGCGCGGGATCCGCCGTATAGAACCTCTCATCCACGCCGTTGGGAACGACGGTGATCTTCCCCCGATCGATCCCCAGCCCCGCCGCTACGAGTTCCCCCTCTGCTGCCGTATTGGGGAGAATCATCGAACCCCAGCCGCAAATCTCGGCCGCAATGCCATAGTCGAACCAGATCCCCTTGGCCAGACGCTGAATCGTCCTCCCCGCTTTAAGCGCGCCTGCGATGAATCCGGGGGTGTGGCCGCTGTAAATAATGGGGGAGACGACCATCGGCACACCCAGGGCGTGCACCTCGCGCGCGAGGTGATACGTCCCGATGTTCGCCGCAAACAGGTGAAAGAGGTCGCATGCACCCCGGTCAAACGGCGTCCATGGATCGAAGGTGGACACTTCAACGCCGAACCGGGGAAGAAATTTTGCGGTATTCCTGATCTGCGTGCTCGGCCCCCCGCGGAGTATCGACACAGCCTGGTACCCGGCGACGGTGACTCTCATAAGAACCTCCTTTGCAGGCGCGTGAACTGACGTCCGATCTCTCCGCGCAAATCAAACTCACGAGTCCGTTTGATGTCCACCGGAGGCTGATAAGCGGCGGAGGCGTGCCAGGCGATGCCGTTAATCGCCACGGGCCTGTTGAACCCGATCTCCGCTTCCTCTCCCTCCCACCGTGAGACCCGAACGGCGAAGTCGGTATCCCACGCTCCCTCATCCGACTGCGCTTCAAGCATTCCCGCATCGAAGGTAAGGCAGGCCCGGAGGGCGCCCCGCCTCTCCCACCATGCCCCGTATTCACTCAGGGTCATGGCACGGATGTCCGGAGACCGCACATTCCTGCAAAGGGAACGGACCACTTCCCATTCCCGGTGACCGGGATGGTGATAGAAAATGAGAGGTTCCCGACGACGGAGCTTACGGTCCACAACCTCTGCATAATACCCTGCCATCTGCGCCGGCGTGTAACCCGCCTTTCGAAGGTTCCCTATCGAAACCGGATGCACCGGTATTTGGAGGGTCCGGAACCGGACGCCTCCCGTCACCGGCCGGTGGGGCAGTGTGTCGTACGCCCAGCTGAATTCCGACGAATAGGCGAAGCCGGCGTCGTCGATGCAGTGGCCGAGCGCCGGGCTCCAGAACCCGAAGGGTGCGGCAAAGGCACGGGGTTTCAGCCCCGATGCCGTCATCGTATCAATTCCCCGCCGGATGTTCGCACCGTCCTTTGCGGGGTCGAGAAACACACGGTGTTCGTAGCAGTGAAGACCGACTTCCTGCCTCTCCATCTCCGCAAACCGGCTGAGCCACGATTCGTGACTCTTCACATCGAGGAACCAGGTGAAGCCTGTTCCGTTCTCCCGGGCTATGGTGTAGAGCTCGTCTATCTCCTCTTTTGTCCCCCCGTCCGTGTCTATCCTGAACGCGGAGACATTCCGACAGCCGGCAGGGACGTGCGAGACGTGCGCGTACGGATACCCGCGGGCATGGTGGAGATGCTGGAGCATAATGTGAACATACTTGAGGATCTCCCCCTTGGACACCCGGGAGACCCGCTCGGAAGGAAGTCGCTCCTGACGGGCGAAGAAATATCGTTCGGCGGCGCGGAAGTCCTCGAGGGCCGTCCCCGGATCGAAGGGGGAAACCACGCCCCAACCACCGAGCATCTCTCCGGCAAAGACGCCAAAGGCGTTCTCCTCGGTCCTGAGACAATTTGCTTCACGCGGCAACCGCGAGGAAGTTTCGACATCCATCAGCGAGAGCCCTCCCACAAGCGGGTGCTCACCCGGTTCGAGATAGCGGAGACGTATCGGTTCCTCTCTCAGCTCCACCAGCCCAGTGAGAAACCCGGCGCTTCCCATCACCCCTCCACCCCCGCGCAGATACTCTCTCAGCCAGGATGTCTCTTCGCGGGTGGGCGGACGGCAGACCACGACCGCGCTTAGAGCTCCCGACCCTCCCGGCGTGATCAGACCGAAGGGAACCCCCTCCTGCCTCAGGAGCTCTTCCCATCCGGGTGACGTCCCTACCGTGCCGACGCGGATGGTCATACAAGGCGCTCCTTGAGGTAGCGAAATTCCGCCCGCGGAACACCGCCGACAACGACCAGGACGAAAACAAAGGCACCGAGCGATACGGCGAGCGAAACAGCGACGTGAAGACCCGACGACAGGAGCCCGGCTGCGGCCATGACCACGCCGGCTGCGGCAGGCTTCAGGATCTCTGCCGGACCCGGGATCCGCGTGAGCCGGGAGACCCCCCTCACAAGCATGGCAAGGATCGCCATTTCGCCAAGCACCACACCCGCTCCTGCCCCCGCTGCCCCCACCAGCAGCGTGAGCCCGCAGACGGAGATGATGATGAACGCCCCTCCGGTTCCGACGATCATCGAATACTCTTTTGTTCGGCCGAAGGCAAGCAGCGTGGCAATGAACACAGAATTGAAGACTGTGATGAGGACAAAAAGCGACAGAATCCTGAACAGGGGGACTGCCTCTTCATAGCCGGGCCCGAAGACCAGCCCGACGGCGGGTTCCGCAACTATGCAGGCGATGATGATCAGCGGAACGAGGACGACCGCAATCGCCTTCGTACTGACCGAAAGGAGCTTGGAAAATTCGGCGGTTCTGGTGACAGCGTACCGGGTCGCCAGCGGCAGGAAGAGCGCGCTGAATGTCCGATCCACGATGAGCATCATGAACGCCATCTTCATCGCCGCGCTGTACATCCCGACGTCGGCGTTTGACATCAGGACGCCGATCACAAGCGGGGGGAGGTTGGTGACGCTCTGCGATAGGAACATCGCGGCCCCGACCGGCGCGTTGTCCCGGAGAATCCCCCCCCACGCGGAGGGGTCCCATCGCACCGACGGCATCCCGTACAGTCTCCGGTACCTCACGCCAAGATACATGGTGGCGGCGATGCTCCCCGCAAAGAAAGCGACGGCCGTCAGACGCACATCCAGGTTTGACCGGACAAGCACCACCGTCGCGGCGGCGACAACAATCGCGTTCAGCAAACGCGACGCGGTCACCCGCCGGAAGTCTTCCTTTCCCTGAAAAAGCCAATCAAGGGAGAGAGCCAGCGGAAGCAGGGCCAGAGCGTACAAAAGGATGACATCGCGTGTCTCGGCCCCCACGCCGACAACCCCAAGAATACCCCAGGTGAGCCCTATCAGGAGGGGAGCCGCAAGAAGCCGGAACGAGATGATCGATCCCGCTCGTTCCTGCAATCCCCCCGTCGTCGCGGCGGCGTTCCTGACCTCAAGCATCTGAAGACCGGGAACATTGAGAAGCGTCAGGTAGCCGAGCACCGCCAGGCCGACGTTGATCAATCCGAAAGAGGCGGGGGCCAGCGTCCGCGCAAGATACATCGTGACCAGGAACCCGATGCCCCTGCTGCCGGCGTCACCCGTCAGAATCGCCACGATATTCCGGAGGGGGGTCTTCATCCCAGGAGTTCCCGTATCGTCTTCAGTAGTCCCTCCTCGCGCCGTTGCAGCGTGAAGCGCGTCGCGATCGATTCCCGGGCCTTGGTCGACGCCGCGGCGGATGCTTCAAGCCCCGTCAGGATGGCGTCGGCCAGACAGACCGCATCTCCGGCAGGCACGAGCATTCCCGCACCACCGATCGCACTCCCCATTCCCCCCACGTCCGTCCCGACGGGGATGCAACCACAGAGCATCGCTTCGCAGACAGCGTTCGGGAGACCTTCAATGAGGGACGGTTGGCAGTAGACCTGGGCCCGTCGATAGAGGACCAGGAGCTCTTCATGCGTCACTTCTCCCCGTACATCGACGTTGCGCGGAGCCAGATTCCTGACCTCATCGGCAAGGCGCGCGCCAATTCCGGCGAGGATAAACGGAACATCCGGAATCCTCTTGGCCGTTTCGAACAATAAATCGATTCCTTTGACCTTCAAGCGCTCCCGGCTGTCGCATACGGCGACGGTAAGTACCAGGCGTTCCTTTTCCCCCCCGGGAGCCCACGCCGAGGCGTCGTATCCTGTCGGAAGGACCTCGATGTTCTTCCCGTCGTACTCACCCCGCAGGGCGGCCTGCCGCTGCAGAAAAGGATCGACAGCCAGCACCCTGCCAGCGTGACGGAGAGCATATCTGGCGAGACGGGACTTCCAGGGAGACAGCCAGATGCCATAGCCGATGTCCGCCGCTCCCGCCACATCCACACCGCCGACGACGATCATCGACTTTCTTCCGAAGAGTGCTGCCGAGGCGACGGCCGCCGCTGCATAGGTGGATGCGAACCAGGTCATGACGAGATCCGCCCGGCCGACGGCACGCGCGATCGGGAAGGGCGCGAACGGGCCGGAGGCCATGAGATGTTCGACATCGTAATGCTTCCGGAGGAGAATGATGTCTTCCGAGATGAAGGGAGTGATGAACGTCGAGGTAACGAGTATCTTCACTCGCGACAAGCGTGGTCAGGGAATGTGGGTGGCCGGTGGTGCTGCCGGAAAAGATACGGCAATCGCCGACAACTGTCAAGAATCCCTCGTCGCTGGTCAGGGAACCGGATTTCGTTCAAAGGTGTGACCATGGCGAATGTCGCGGCCGACTTCGTCGTCGGCCCGCCGGTTGGACATCTCGGTAAACCCCACTTCCCCGACGATCTCTTCCCCATCGTACGATGAACAGGAACGTACCGTCTGTGAATCCGTCCCGCCGATCGGACTCAGCAGCCCGAACATTTCGGGGTCCGAAGGCCGGGGTCCTTCCCCGGTGATTTCACCCAGCGGGCGCTTTTCATCGATGGCGCCCACGACCGTCGCTCATTTGGACTTGATAAAGGTGAATGCAACCGAATTCATGCAGTAGCGGAGACCCGAGGGGGGGGGACCATCATCGAAAACATGCCCCAGGTGTGCGTCACAGCGGGCGCACAGAACCTCCGTCCGCACCATCCCGAAACTCTCATCGGTCTCTTCCCGGATGTTCTCCCTGGCGACCGGCTCCCAGAAACTGGGCCAGCCTGTGCCCGATTCAAACTTTTTCCCCGAGGTGAATAGATCGAGGCCGCAACAGACGCAGCGGTACACCCCCTCCTCGTGATTGTTCCAGTAGGCACCCGAGCAGGCGAGTTCCGTCGCCTTCTGCCGCGTCACTTTGTACTGCTCCGGCGTGAGCTGCTTCCGCCATTGCTCATCCGTCTTCACGACCTTGTCCATCCTGACGTATCCTTTCAATTCTACGGAATAGACGTTCAGCGAATCGGCGGAGAGACCGTCACCTTCTTCTCCTCCGCGGGTGGCATGGGCTGCGTAGCCGCTGGCGCAGCCAAGCAACAGGTACAGCAACCCGGCAAACAGAACGTGTTCTTTCATGGCCTTCCAGTGTGTTTGTGCGTCACGGTTCCCTCTTCACCAGCATTTCAAGCTTTGAGGCACCCCTCTTCGTCCTGTAGACCCGCTGCGTCGACTTCACGAAATCCCTTTCCCGTGCCCGGGGAATGTCAAGGAAAGTCTGGGGATTTCTGTCGGCCAGTGGGAACCAGGAGCTCTGTATCTGCACCATGATCCTGTGTCCGCGAAGAAAGGTATGGTTCACATCACGCAGGTCAAAACGGAGCGGGGTCACCGCTCCCGGCCGGAACGGTTCAGGCCTTTGAAGACTCTTTCTGAACTTCCCGCGCATGATATCGCCACGGACGAGCATTTGATATCCCCCCATGCGGACCCCTTCGGGATTCGGGACCGGATCGGAGGCCGAATCGGGGATCACGTCAATCAACTTAACGACGAAGTCAGCATCGGTCCCGGTCGTCGAGACATAGAGATCCGCGGTGATCGGCCCGGCCACTGTCATCGAATGTTCAAGAGGGAGCGTTTCGTATGAGAGGACATCCGGTCGTGAGAACGCGAACCGCTGGTCTTCGATCATGTAGCTGGTTCCCCTCGACAGAGCGACCTGGGCGGTGTACGGGACGGGTTTCCCCGGGTCGCTCCGGTACTCATCATAACCATTTTTCGCTTTCGCCGGTTCGAACGAGAGCCCTGAATTCTCTCTCAGATACAGGCTCTTTTTGACCATGCCCGCCGGCGGCCACCGCTCGTACGACCTCCACACGTTTGACCCGGTTTCAAAGACAAGCGCGGTCGGCAGCTCCGGATCGTCCTTCCCTTTCAGGGTGTGTGTGAAAAAAGGGAGTTCGACCTTATCCTGGAAGTATTCCGAAGTCCGGCCTCCGAACGATATGCCTCCAAGACTCTCCCCCGTGCTACTCGACCATCCGCCATGCGGCCATGGTCCCATTACCAGCGTGAAGCGCGCCCCTGGGCCCTTCCGCTGGATGGCCCTGAACATCGCCAGCGGTCCATACAGGTCCTCCGCGTCGAACCACCCGCCCACGACGAGGACGGCCGGCCTGATGTTCTTCAGATGTGGTACGATGTTCCGGGCCCGCCAGAATTCATCGTACGTGCCGTGGACCATCAGGTCGTTCCAGAACGGTATGCTTTTCTTGAAATACTTTTCATCCGCGTGATGGAGCGAACCGAGGTCCAGGTAAAACCTGTACGCGTCGGGCATAGTGAATTCCATCCCCTTAGCTCCCTCCGTTGTCGGCGAGGGACGGGGCAGACCGAAACCCGAGAAGAAGCTGAAGGCGTCCATCAGGAAGAAGGCGCCATTGTGGTGGACGTCGTCCCCGACGAACCAGTCCGCGATCGGCGCTTGTGGCGACACGGCCTTCAGCGCCGGATGCGCGTCGATCATTCCGGCAGCCGCGTAAAACCCCGGATACGAAATCCCCCACAATCCCACCCTCCCGTTGTTTCGGGGAATTTTGTTCACGAGCCACTCGACGGTATCGTACGTATCGCTGCTCTCGTCGACATCCTTCGGCGATCTCTTCACCGGACGGTGAGGCGTCATGTTGACGAACTCCCCTTCCGACATCATGCGGCCGCGAACGTCCTGGTACACAAAGATGAAGCCCTCCCGGAGGCTCGCCGACGACGGGCCGAGGGAGCTTACGTACAGGTTCGGCCCGTATGGGCCCACGCCGTAGGGGGTCCGCTGGAGGAGAATGGGATACGGCTCTGTGGTGTCCTGGGGAGCATAGATGGTGGTAAAGAGTCTCACCCCGTCACGCATGGGTATGAGCACCTCGTGTTTGGCGTAGTGTTCCCGGATATAGAGTGAATCCTGAGCGTCAAGGGAACCCGCGCCGAAGACAAGGAGCAACCCCATCGCAATGAGTCGCGGGGAGCGGAACGCGAAGGGACATGTCATCAGAGCGGCCGTTATCAGCGGAGAATGCCGGCGAATTCTCCATCTGCGATCAGTCGCGCGACGCGCTCGATATCAGGCGAAAGCTCCCGATCGCCGTCGAGCCGCGACACCGATTTCCTGATCGTGGCAATTGCCCGTTCGGCACCATTGCCCGGTTTTCGGTTTCGCAGTTCGACCCCACGGGACGCGCACAGGAGCTCGACGGCGAGCACGCGCCGCACATTGCGGACGATCTCCCCCGTCTGGCGCGCGGCAATAGTTCCCATGCTGACGTGATCTTCCTGGTTTGCGGAGGTAGGAATCGAGTCGCCGCTCGCGGGGTGAATCAACACCTTGTTTTCGGAGACCAGCGCCGCGGCGGTGTACTGTGCGATCATCAGCCCCGACTCGACGCCTCCCCGTCCAGCCAGGAACGGGGGGAGGCCGCAGTTATGATGGCTGTCGGTCAGTTTGGCCGAGCGGCGTTCCGAGATGCTCCCCAGCTCGGCGACCGCGAGGCCGAGAAAATCCATGACCAGGGCGACCGGCTGACCGTGGAAGTTCCCGGCGCTGTAGGCAACCTGCTCTCCCGGGAAGATGAGGGGGTTGTCGGTGGCAGAGTTGATTTCCGTCGTCAGGACACGGCGAACGTGGGCGATGGAGTCCCTCGATGCGCCGTGGACCTGCGGGACGCAGCGGAGCGAGTAAGAGTCCTGCACTTTATCGCTGGTATCACCGTCAACGCTGTCGACGAGCCTGCTCCCGCGAATCATTCCGCGGATGTGATCCGCCACGAGAGCCTGGCCGGGATGGAGACGGACCCCGTGGACCAGCGGAGAGAATGGCAGGCTTTTGCCTTTCACTGCTTCAAGCGTGAGGGATGCCGCGATGTCGGCCGCGTCGGCCAGCAGTTCCGCGTCGTGGAGCGCCAGAAGACCGACGGCGGTCATTGCCTGAGTACCGTTGTTCAGCGCAATTCCTTCTTTCGCTTCCAGAACCACCGGTGTCAGTCTGGCCGCCTTGAGCGCACGCCCCCCCGGCATTCTGCGTCCTTTGTACGTCGCCTCGCCCTCGCCGATGAGGACGGCAGCAATGTGTGAGAGCGGAGCCAGATCGCCGCTTGCGCCGACCGATCCCTGCGCCGGCACGATCGGATGAACCCCGGCGTTGAGCATGTCGAGAAGGCGCTGGACCGTGGCAACGCGAATTCCGGAAAAACCCTTGGCCAGGGCGTTGGCCCGGAGCAGCATCATCGCCCGCACGACATCGTCGGGAAACGGATCACCCACGCCGGCGCAGTGGCTTAGAATCAAATTCCTCTGAAGGTCACGGAGTTGATTTTCCGGAATCGAGACGTTTTGGAACGCGCCAAAGCCCGTCGTCACTCCGTACACCACGGTCCTGTCACGCACCGCCTTCTCCACCCAGTCGCGGGAGCGACCCATCCGCGTTTTCGCGGCCGGCGAGAGTGCGGCGCGCGCGCCGGCGCGCGCAACGGCGACGGCCTGTTCGATCGTGAGACGGTTTCCGTCGAGGATGACTGTGCGGAATCTCATGTGATTAACCTGTGTGACATCAATCGGACAGCATCGCGCGAACCCGTTCGACGCAGGACGACCTCGCCACACTGACCTGCACCGAACGGGAGAGCTGTAACCACTCTTCCCTCTCCTTCCCTTCGGCGGTCTTCTTCTTGTCCTGCAATTGTGCGCCGAGCCTGAGGTTTTTGATGGTGACTTCCCCCTTCGCGAATTCGTCGCTCCCGATGAGAACGGCAACTGGGATCTGCTGACGGTTGGCATACTGAAGCTGTTTGCCGAGACTTTTTTCCTCGCCGAGGTAAAGTTCGGTGTTGATCCCGGCAAGGCGCAGCTCTCGCGTGATCTTCTGATACTCGCCGATCTTCTCCGGCTCCATGACCGTTACCAGAACCTGTGCGGTGGAAGGCGTCGCTCCGACCAGGCCGAGCTTTTGCATGGCGGCCAGGAGGCGGTCGACGCCGACCGAGGCCCCGACACCAGGAATCTTCCTGCCGAGAAACCGTTCGACCAGCCCCTCGTAACGGCCTCCTCCGAAGATCGACCCAAACTCGGGCGCATCGGTCAGCATCGCCTCGAACACCGGGCCGGTATAGTAATCCAGCCCACGGGCAATGCTCAGGTCGAGCATGACGTACTCCTCAGGGATCCCAAGAGTCTCGAGCGAGGAGCAGAGGAAACCGAGCTCGGCGACCGCCTCCGCCGCGGAGGGGACGCCGGCGAACAGCTGTGTCAGCGCGGCAAGCACATCCCGCCGCGCTCCGTGGGGGAGGGCGATGAACTGAATGATCCTTGAAACTTGGGTACTGCGGAGTCCAAGACCGGGTATCCTGTCGCCGGAT